>UMCG01022309.1_pt1 | contig 13254 bp, 9 predicted proteins | sample 1964181 | NCBI WGS metagenome assembly UMCG01 (sample SAMEA4835963, study PRJEB28245) | human gut metagenome | biome: gut microbiome; material: fecal sample | place: Denmark | collected 2008 | reverse complement strand
TTATAATTGATTCGAATAAAGAACAGTAGGCATCATTCTATATAAATGGTAAATTCATTCCAATAGAGGGCTGTACTATAACTTTTCTTCGCTCGTTTCGACGGGACGAATATTTTACAGCCGATGCGGTTTACGTCTCGAAATGTATTTTCTCCGATTAAAGGCGGGTTGCTGTTTTTACAATGTATTTCAGTAAGGCTTTTGCATCCGGCAAAAGCATAGTTGTTGATAGCGGTGAGCTTGCTGTGTAGTGTAAGAGTAGTGAGACTGGTACAGCCTGAGAATGTGTAGTAATTGATTTCGGTAAGAGTAGTTGGCAAGGATATATCCTTTAATTCGGTACAATTTTCAAAGGCTCCGATACCTACTGTTTTGACAGTCGAGGGGATGCTAATTTCTCGGAGTCTGCTACAACCCGAAAAAGATTTATATCCTATTTCCCGAATATTTCCCGGTATTTTTATTTCGGTAAGGCTGATGCATTTGGAAAAAGTATAGTCGGATATACGTTGTAATTTCGATGGTATTTTCAAGGTATATAAACTTTTACAACCGGAAAAGGCATATTTTTCGAGATGTAGCAAAGAGTTGGGTAATTCTATATCATACAGATTGATACAGCCGGCGAATGCATACGCTCCGATGGATTTAAGTTTTTTGGGCAGGCGGACGGCTTGCAACCTTTCGCACCATCGAAATGCCGATGCCCCGATAGAATCGAGCGATACAGGGAGAATCACGGCCTCTAATTTTTCATGGCTGGAAATGGCATTATCCGGGAAGTAGTTGTTGGGCAGTACGACGCTTCCTACATCTAAGTAAAGTAATTCCGGCATTTGGCGGATATAGGAAATATCGCTATAATTTAGAGATCCTTTCACAGCTAATTTAGTAATACTGCCTCGTTGGCTCGGCGCGATGATTTCAGATAGGGAGCCCGGTTCATTGACAGAGATAGTAGTAATATCTTCCGGTTCGTCTTCTCCATGTGAACATGCCATTTGAGCCGAAAACAGAATGAATATGCCTATATGTAAGAGCGCTTTTTTCATTGTGCGAATGGACGTTCAGTGCTGTATCGCTTTCATTCATCGAGGTCTTCATCGTCATTATCCTGATCTTGAAGCTCGCACATTTCCCGATATTCGTTCCATTCGGGGTCTTTTTCGGTATAGATGGTGAGAGGTAACGTTTCGAACGGAGCGAGAGTTTCGTTGAGCATACGTCCGAATGCCGGTATATTGCGGGTGTAAAATACCCATGTGCGTTCGCCGTCTCCGGTATAGATTCCTGTGAAAATGGCCAGTTTATCTTTTTCCATAACCTGTTTCAATACGGTCTGCACTTCTTCCATCAGTTTCCCGGTAGTCTCATTGGGCATACCTTTACTATCGGCCTCGTATTTCCATGTGATTTCAACACGTTCTTTGAACTTGCCCGATTGAATGAACGGTTCTATCTCGGTACGTCCCGAAACGACAATCATGCGGTCACTGTTTTCGGCTTCGGCAATGGCCGAGAACCATACATCTCCTAATTTCATGCGTTGGAATTTTGTCGGTTACTTGTACAAAAGTAATTATAAAAGTGTGAATAGTGAAATTTATTGTCTGTTTGTAGAGGTGTGATGCAGAATATTTATGCGGGAATGATTTTTTCGTTTGCCTCTGTTCGTGTTATTTAATATCTTTGTTGTCACATTGTTCAAATACAATTGTTTGTATAGGCTTATGAAATATTTCTCTTCTTACTTATGCCTTATCATCTTGTCGATAACGATGGCCTCGTGCGACAAATTTTTTGGAGAGGAACTAACCGACTTGATTTTCGATCATGGAAAATTTGAAATGCCTGATAAGGCCCTGTTTATCGGGAATTCTTTGCTATTGGGTAATGGCGCTTTCGGAATGAATGCGACCGACTCGACGAGCGATTATCATGCCGTTATCCAAAGAAAGTTTTTAAAAGCCAATCCAGCCTATACCGATACGAAATTATCGGGAGTCGATTTTGAGACTTGTGAAAACCGGGCTCAACAGATGGATTGGTTGGATAATAGATTGTGCCCCGTGTTGAGCGAAGATTTGGATTTGGTCGTTATACAGATTGGCGATAATGTAAATACATCGAGTAAAAGAGAAGCCTTCGAGCAAGGGGCAAAAGAGCTGATAGCAACCATAAAAGCCTATGCGCCTCGGGCTCGTATCGTGTGGATTTATGGCTGGTATGTATCGAATAGTGTCATCAAGTCTGTAAAAAATGCGTGTAAACAATATGCCGTGACCCTCGTAGCGATAGACGGCATTAACAAAGCCGGTAATCGCAGTTCGATAGGTACGGTTATCACCCGTGTGGACCCGACCTCTCAGTCCTTGAATTATACTCGTTATATCGTGTTGTCGGATAATCGGTTACAAATAGATTTTAATGTCGGTGGAAAGAAATACAAAGCTATTGTGCAAACGGAAAGTTATAGCGATAATACCGAGGCTAAAACATTGACTTGGCAAGGATATGAAACGATAACTACCGATAAGGATATCGCTTCTCATCCGGGTAATAACGGGTTTGAGCAGATTGCACAACGATTTTTTGAGGTGTTGAATATAGATTAGATCATTATGATAGCAGTAGGGGTTGGTATATTGGTGGCTTTGGTTGCTACCGTGGTATTTTTTGTCGTGTATAATTCGAGTCGTAAAGGGTGGCAGCAGTCGCTGGCGGTACGCGAAAGCGAGGCGGCTGACTTGAAGGTACGCAACGGTGTGTTGGAGGCGCAAGTGAAAAGCTGTACGGCGCGGTTGGCCGAGGTACAGGCACAACTCGATTTTGCTAATCGGGAGCGAGAGAAACTCAATCGTGAGAAAGGCGATTTACAAGCTCGTAATCAAATGCTTTCCGAAAATATGGAAGTTCAAAAGCAGGAAGTCCAACGTATCCGGCAAGAGATGAACAACGAGTTCAAGGTACTGGCTAACGAGATATTGCAGGAGAAATCGAAGAGTTTTTCCGAGATGAACCACGAACGTCTCGCCGAAATACTCAATCCCTTGAAAGAGCGTTTGGAGGGATTTAAAAAGACCGTGGAAGAAACTTATAATAATGAGGCTCGCGAACGGTTTTCGTTGAAAGAACAGATTAAAGAACTGGTAGAGAGGAGCGAATCCATAGGTGCGGAGGCAAAACAGCTGACTCATGCTCTGCGTGGAGATTCCAAAATACAGGGTGACTGGGGGGAGATGATATTGGAAAGTATTCTCGAAAAATCGGGACTTGAAAAAGATCGGGAATATTTCATACAGGAAACTTTGCGGGACGAAGAGGGACATACCATACAGGGTTCCGATGGGCGGAAGATGCGTCCTGATGTCATTATCCGTTATCCCGGTGGAGAAAATCATCAAATGGTGATCGACTCGAAAGTATCTCTCACGGCTTATGTCAATTACGTCAATGCGGAAGATGCCGACGAAGCTCGATTGGCATTGAAGCAGCATTTGGTATCGGTGAAGAAACATATAGACGAACTGGCCGGGAAGAGCTATCAAGATTATGTTGGAAAAGGCGATCATGTAATGATGTTTATTCCCAACGAGGCTGCCTATTTGGCTGCTATGCAGGCCGATCACGCTTTGTGGCAATATGCCTATGAAAAGAAGGTGCTTTTGTTGAGTCCGACAAATTTGATTGCCGCGCTGAAACTCGTAGCCGATTTGTGGCAACGGGACAAGCAGACCCGCAATGCAATCGATATAGCCGAGGAGGGCGGAAAATTGTATGATAAGTTCGCCGGTTTTGTCGAGGATATGGAGAAGATTGGTAAATCGTTGAATACGACGGCTATGGCTTATACCGATGCCATGAAGAAACTGAAAACCGGCAACGGAAATCTGATAGGACGTGTAGAGAAACTTAAAGTCATGGGGGTGAAAGCGAAAAAGAATCTTCCGGCGGTGAATGAGGAGGAAGAGGAAAATTAGCCTTTTATATTTGAATTTGGAATAGTTTTGAGGTCGTTCGACCGGAAAAGATTCGATTTGAAAAAGTGAAAACAGTTTCTAAATGCCTTTCATTGTCTGCTTTTCTTTCAAGTAAAGTTGATAGCTATTGATGCTGTTCTGCCAGATGATATATGATGCCGGGCCTATCGATGTGATAGGCGACAAATAAGTGAGTGCCAGCCAAATGGCAAGCACGGTGTTTTTCTGTCCCAATCCTTGCGCTCCTGAAATTTTATCGCCGTATCGTCCACCTAATTTTCGCCCTATATAAAATTGTCCTATACAAACGATCAAAGAGAGGAGGGCGATAGCGATTTCGAGAGGTATAGCTTCCCTCCCTTGTCCGATGATGAATGTGACCGCTTTGCCTACTACAAGAAAAAGCGAAACTGCCCACATGTAAAACGATAGAGATTGTCGCTTATTCAATACCGTGTGGATTTTGGGTAGGCATTGTCGTAAGAGGATTGCCACTCCTAAGGGTAGGATAAGCAGTGGTAACACTTTACTGCATATAGTTAGGAAAGAGTCGAGGAAAGAGATGTCGGCATGTATTCCCATGAACGAAAAAATAATCGGCGATAAAATGGCCACAGCCATATTGCTGATTAGACTGTATGAAATTAGTGTCGGGACATTTCCTCCGAGCATTCCGGTAATGACGGGAGCGGCTGTCGCTGTGGGACAGAAAAGGCAGATGAAAGTTCCTTCCGCTATGATAGGATCCCAGAAATAAAGCGCACCGAATATGGTTAATCCGCCGATAATCTGAACAGCGAGAAGCCAGCCGTGTAGAGGTTTTATATGTAGATCGTTCGGGGAAATTTTACAGTAGGTAACCAACAGCATAGCAAAAATAAGGATAGGGGCCAGAAATGTAGCCCATCGGGCTGTAAGGTCGGGGAGTAAATATCCCGCCAAACTTCCGGTAGCCATTGCGACGGGTAGCATATAAGTTTTCGCTTTCTGAGTCATGGGGCAATCCCTTTTGAAAATTCGACACAAAGATAGTGCAAATGAGGGCAAAAGCAATTTATTTGGTTATGCCGAGTGTAGCCTATTTTCGCATCCTGCGCAAAGATAGTGCAAATGAGAGCAGAAACCAATTTATTTGGTTGAGTAGGGTTACAGTCTATTTTCATGTTTTTGTAGAGATCGCAATCTCGGTAAAAAGATTGAATAAAAATAGATTCATTCAATGATATATATTATTTTTACAAATAAATTATTTCATTACCTTAAAGGAAAAAGTGATAGTTATGAAAAAAATTACGTTGTTCGTTCTTTTGTTCGCTGTGGTCGGGAATATAAAAGCTGCGCATTATGAGTATGTCCCTTTGGTGCGAGACGGTGTCGAGTGGGGATATTCCCAGCAATTATTCGGAAAGAGTTATTATCGAAATCTGATACAAGCCGATACCATTGTCAATGATATTGCGTATAAAAAGTTTTACACTTTTAAGTCTTGTTCGGAGACGGCCGATGAAAATTTGGCTTTTATCCGAGAATCCGGGAAACAGGTTTATATAACTTTTAATAAACTCCTTATGCCTGTCGAGAGTTTGTGTGATAGGGAATATCTTATTTATGATTTCGGCGTAAAGGAGGGTGAGACCATCACTCATTTCGATTGGATTACTCAGAAATCCGTATCTTCGACAATTAGTAAAATCGATACGGTAGAGATCGCCAATACACTTCGGCAGCGATTTTGGACGGGAGATAAGGTCTTGTGGATCGAAGGGATAGGAGTAGAAGACGGTGATTTGCTGCGCCCGGGTTGTCCTACCGATGTGAGTGGGTTGGATACTCAGGATAAATTGGTTTATGTCAAAGGTCCTGACGGTAACATCGAATATGAAACGTCGGATGCGGTGAATGATCCTTGTTATAGCGGAATTGAAGAGGTGGATAGAGATGATGATATAGTTATCATTCGAAATGGCAGAAATTTAGAGATTGCTGTGAATGATACAAAATTTCGAATGATCGAATTAGTCGATATTTCTGGTCGTATGGTTTGGTGTGAATACTTAGATGGTCGGGGGAAGATTGTTTTGTCGACAGCCGATTATCCCAGAGGAATTTATGTTATCGTATTGTCATCGAATGAAGATAGGATAACTCGTCGGGTTATAATTTAATTCCGGAGAAAATGAAAAGAGGGGTGATAGAACAATATCACCCCTCTTTTTGTGTTTCGAGCTTTATTTATTTTATCTCTTTGGCTAAATAGATGAGAGTGGGGAAGTGGTCGCTGTAACCATTTAGATAAACTCCCGCAGCATGGGTTCGCAAAGGATAACCCTTGTACTTGCCTTCTTTTTGTTTTAGGAAATCCCGGTTGAATACTTCCGACCGGATATATTTCAAGGTGGAGCAATCTTTTCCTAACAGGTTCCCCGAAATAATAATTTGGTCGAATAAGTTCCAAGAACCGTTATAAGCCAACGTGCCTATGCCTTTGTCGAACATTTCCCACATGGTATTGAAATATCCGCCAGCCTGAACTTCTTGTTGTTTCTTTTTGGCCCCTAATACGGTTTTGCAACTGCGGTTCGACGGGTCGTCGTTGAGGTCGCCCATAATGATGACTTTCGAGTCGGGGTCGGCCGCTAAAAGAGAGTCAGCCAAATGTTTGGTCAGTGCGGCAGCGGCTTCCCGTTTTGGGCTCGATTGTTTTTCTCCGCCGAGTCTTGAAGGCCAGTGGTTGACAATAAAGTGTACCCGTTCGCCGGCCAATATTCCCGAAACAACTAATTGGTCGCGAGTACGTAGGTCGGGGAATTGAGGGGTATGAAGTCGTGCGCTACGGCTCGATTCGAGTGTAAATTGGTCTTTGTCATATATAAGACCCACATCGATTCCTCTAAAATCGGGAGAGTCGTAATGTACGATTCCATAGTTTCGTTTGGATAATTCGCCGGTATGAATCAAATCTTCCAATACTTGTTCGTTTTCTATTTCCGATACGCCGATAACGGCAGGTCCGTTTTTTAATTTGAACGGGCTGCTGTTGTCTGTGGCAAAATTGCTAATCGCATAAGCTAGGTTGTTGAGTTTATTCCGATATTTTAATCCGCCCCAACGGTACGACCCCGAAGGAGTAAATTCTTCGTCGTTCGTATTCGGCTGATTAATCGTGTCGAACAGGTTTTCAAGATTGTAGAATGCTACCGCATATATAGCGTATTGTTTCTTTTGTGCTTGTGTAACAGTCACTCCTGTCAAGAATACGGCTAATAGCAAGAATCCTATTTTTTTCATAGTTCGTGTGGAATTTTGTTTTTGAAATTTTCGACTTAAATTAAAATGTGGCGCAAGATAACTCTAATTTGACAAATAAGCGAAATTTTTTTAGGAATAAATCTCTATCGGTAGGAAGAAATGCGTTTAAAGACATCTTTCCGTGTGCGACGTTCGTAAGAATCATATTATATCATTAGCTCTAATGTTTATGATGGAGATAATGTATTAGGACGATGGGTGAGATATGATTTAGCAGTTGTCGTTTAGAAAGGTATTTTTAACATAGTGATAGGTTTAATAACTTGAAAGTTAGCTTATTTCCCAAAATTTCTTGCATTTTGTCCGATAATTAACATTTTATATAGGGTTACAATTTAACACGATTGTAATAAATATTCCCAACGTAGAAGTTTGTATAATGGAAAATAATCTTTTAATTTGCAAATTCCTTTTCTGCCCCTTGATAAAAGGGGGAATAGGGTTGTAAACATAAACACAGTTATAATTAAACCTTTTGATGTAATGAATCGTAAACTATGGTTATTAATGACATGGCTTCTTGTCGTACCGGCTTTTGTTCAGGCCGCATCAGTAAGAGGTGTTGTCGTTGACTATGAAACAAACAAACCTATTGCGAATGTAAAAGTTGCGATACGGAACGTGTCGGCTGTTACGGATTTTGACGGAAATTTTGAGTTGAAGAAAGTTAGGGCAGGGTCTGTGGTTGTTGTATTTACGGCGGCTGATTATAAGGCTTATTCTGTCGACTTTGTGGTAAATGACGGCGTAAATACCTTGAATGCTTCTTTGCAACCTAAGAAAGTAGACAATACACTCAATCAACAGGCTCTCGAAGATAATATTTTCGAGCTCGACGAGTCGGCGATAGATGACGAGGGCAGTGCCGCATCTCAATCGGCATCCTATCTGTCTGGTGCTGCCGACGATGTTTATTTGCAAGCGGCCAGTTATTCGTATAGCCCTATGCGTTTTAATGTGCGAGGATATGAACAACGGGAATCTTCTACCTATATAAACGGACTTAACTTTAATGATTTGGAACGCGGTCGTTTCAACTATTCGAGTCTCGGAGGATTGAACAATGCCATGAGAAATAAAGATGCCGTGAATGGTCTTGAAATGCCGGGATATGCTTACGGTTCTTTGGGAGGAACGACGAACATCAACACGCGGGCAACCAACTATGCAGCAGGTACGAATGTAAATGCCGCTTACACGAATCGTGCTTATAAATTGCGCGGACAGGCTATCTACTCGACCGGTATTATGGATAACGGTTGGGCTTTTACCGGGTCGGTCGTTTATCGTTGGGCCGACGAGGGACGCACGGAAGGAACCTTTTACAACTCTTTCGGCTATTTCCTTGCTGCCGAGAAAGTATTGGGCGACCATCGATTTGCCTTGACGACGTTCGGTGCACCGACCAAACGGGCACAGTCGGCTGCCGTTTCACAGGAGGTTTACGATTATCGGGGAATTTATTACAATCCTTATTGGGGATACCAAGACGGAGAAAAGCGTAATTCCCGTATTGTCCACAGCTATGACCCTACGGCAATTTTTAATTGGGACTGGAAAATCGACGATGAGAGCAAATTGTCTGCCGGCGTAGGATTCCATTACAGCCAATACAGTAATTCGGCGATAGCTTTTTATAACGCCCCCGATCCCCGTCCCGATTATTACCGTAATTTACCCAGTTGGCAATATTATCAGTTGGCGGTAGATGGTCCTGACGATATTTATAATGCCTATTACAAAGAGGTGAATAAGGGATTGGCCAATCAGATTGCCGATTTATGGAGAGCCGGCGATCCTAACGTTACCCAGATTAATTGGAATGCGATGTATAGCGCGAACTATACCAACAATGCCATTAATCCCAACGGAAGTGCCAAGTATATTTTGGAGCGTCGTCACAACAACTTGATGGAAATACCTTTGAACTTTTTGTACACCAATCAGTTGAATAGCGAACTCAAATTGACGGCCGGTATCGAAGCCAAATATGCGAAAGGAATGCACTACAAAACCGTCGATGACTTGTTAGGGGCTAATCAGTGGATCGATATAGACCAGTTTGCCGAACGTGACTTTACCGACAATCAGGACATTATCCAGAATGATTTGGACGACCCGAACCGAGCTGTTTATAAAGGTGATAAGTTCGGATATAATTACAATATGCATGTTATCAATGCTTCGGCATTTATACAGAACGATTGGAAATTACCCTTGTTCGATATCTATTATGCCGCACGGTTATCCTATACCTCTTTCCAACGTGAAGGTTTGATGAGAAACGGTCGTGCCGAGGTTATTGGAGCCCGGTCTAAGGGCTTCGGTAAACAGATGTATTTTATAGATCCCAGTATCAAGGCCGGTATCGTATATAAGATAGACGGACATAATCGTTTGTCGTTAAATGCTTTGGCGGAATCTCGGGCTCCGTTGGCCGGTTATGCCTATGTAGCGCCTCGTATTAAAGATACTCGTATCAGAGGTTTGAAATCGGAGAAAGTATTCTCGGCCGATTTGACCTATCAATTGAATACATCGATTGTAAAAGGTCGGGTAACAGGGTTCTTCACGGAATTCCGCGATGGCGTAGAAAGTACGGGATATTATCACGATGAGTTCCGAACGTATGTAAATCATACATTGTCGGGCGTGAATAAACGTCACTTTGGTGTCGAGGCCGGTGTGAGTGTGAAGTTGAACAGCAGCTTCACTATATCGGCGGCAGGAACGTATGGCAGCTACAAATATACCAACGATTGTATGGGAACGATGAGCGCCGAGAACGGTATGAATCTCTTTACCGAACAATTGCCGGTTATAGTCGACGGGCGGGCCGCTTCGACCGATTATACCGAAAAAGTTTACACCGAAGGTCTTCATGTGAGCAACGGTCCTCAGTTGGCCGCAAGCATTACGCTGGATTATTTTCACCCGAAGATGTGGTTTGCCGACATAACGCTTTCTTACTTCGATAACAATTACCTCGATTTCTCTCCGTCGCGTTTCACGCACATGAATATGTATGGCGGAAAATATCCCAATGAAGTAGGATTGGAGCAGAATTACAACGGTTATCGCATTATCGGTATCGATAAGAATGGTCAAACTTCTATGGTTTGGAGCTTTGATGAAAAGACTGGTAAACCTGTTCTTGTTAGAGACTATACCGGGAATAAAGGTTCCGATATCGTTAAGTACTACAATCAGAAGGAGATGATCGGTTCGCAGGAGAAACTTAAAGGCGGGTTCTTACTCGATGCTTCGGTAGGTAAATTGATTTATCTCAACAATCGTAAGCAACAGTTGAATATCAACCTTAGCTTCAATAATATTCTCAATAATACCAGCATGATTACCGGCGGTTATCAACAAGGTCGTGTCAGCCGGGATAACAAGAGTGTAACCAAGGATATACAATCGGTGGACAAATTCCCCAATAAATATTATTATGCTTGGGGCTTCAATATGTTTATCAATGTCGGTTTCAAATTTTAATAAATCGTTTAGAGTATGAGACAATTAAAATATATCGGTGCCGTATTTGCAGCTCTTATGCTGTTTACGGCGTGTGAAAAAGAATTCGATGCCATTCCCGAAGATTTTGCTACGGTTCCCGAAGGCAGCGACGAGGCTTGGCCGCAGACGGTAACTATTAAAGACCTTATCGAAAATTTCGATACGAAAGAGGGCCTATTTACAATCGATACGATCGATTCTCCCAACGATATCATCGTTAGAGGTCGGATTATTACCGATGACCGTGCGGGTAACGTATATAAATATTTCGTTATACAAAGTCTGGACGATGACCATACTTGTTTGAAAGTTTCGGTCGATGCCGGTAGTCTTTCGGGTATGTTGCCGTTGGGACAAGTGGTAGCTATTCGCTGTAACGGATTGGTTTTGGGACGTTATGCGGCAGCACCCCAGTTGGGAGTACGCGGATATCGCAATGACAACAAGATTCGTGAAGAGCCCGGGCGTATCCCTTATACGCTGGCGATGAAACATATCCAGAAGATAGGAACTCCCGATCCTTCTAAAATAGTTGTGGAAGAAAAGACTTTGAAAGAGATCACCGAAATGGACAAGTATGGTTATTTCAAAATCGTGAAGATTAAAGATGTCTATTTTACAGGATACGATTCCGATGGAAAGAAATTGAACGATGAGATTTTCCCGTTCCCGTCGGACGGAAAGAATGTGACGGCCGCTTTGGCGAAGTACGCTTTGAACCCTACGTTTGCTCCTGCGACTTACGATAACAATAAAAAATATAATATCGGGTTCCCTCGCTCCCGGGAGATTGCCGATGATAGTGGCAATACGGTAGATGTGTATATTTCTACCAGTGAGTATGCCCGGTTTGCCGATCGTCGTATTCCTACCCCCGATAGCGGCAATAAAGGAGAAATTACTGCAATTGTAGGGTGGTTCCAAGATAACGAGGCCTATGACGGAACTTGGCAGTTGACCGTACGGTCGCTGGATACGCCGTTTGCCGATCTCAAAGGATTCGATTTTCCTCAATAGGGTGAGTCGGGCGCAAAATCAAATGAAATTGGTTATGCTGAGGAACAATCTATTTTTGCATGAATCGTAATAATATTTTTAACCCCAAATAAATTTTAATATGAAAAAGATGAGAAAATTTGCATGGATTTTTATGGCAGCTATGACAGTTGCAGGATTCTCCGCTTGTTCGAACAGTGAAGACGAGGATTTGCCTACGGGTGGCGATGGAGGTGAGGGAGGAAACCCTAGTACTCCGTCGGTTGTTGTGAAAGATACGATCTATCAGTTCAACAATATCGAAGCAGACTTTACTCCAATCAATGAGTTGTGCCCGGGTTGGGAGATTATTTCCCCGTCTGACGATGACCGTACATGGCAAAGCAAGATTTTTACAAGTAAGACAGATGGCTCGGTAGATAAATATATTCAGGCTACCGCTCGCGATAGCACAGATAAGAATGCCGGTTGGGCTTATGACTGGTGGATGATTTCTCCGGCTCTGAATGTAAAGGATGCGGCTAAAAAAATCTTCTCTTTTTATAGTGAAGGTGCATATTGGCAAGCATCTACTAAATTGGAAATTTATGTGTTGAATGAGCCTAAATCTACCGCTTCGAGTAAGGAAAAACTTGATGTGAAGATTGCTACTTCTGCCGATGGCGATTATAAATGGGTGGCTTCCGGCGATATCAGCTTGGAAGGCAAAGGAGATATCGTTTATATCGGGTTCCATTATACGGCCGAAGGGGGTACGAAATCTACAACTTATTGCATAGATGATTTTGCTTTTGGCCGTAATCAGGTAGCTCATTTCATCGAGGAAGGTGTAGAACCTGAACCTACTCCCGAAGTGGATTGGACAAAAGCTAAAACTGTTGCCGAGGCTTTGGAAATTGCAAATGGCGAAACTTTTGCGGTTAAAGGGTATGTTGTAGGTTGTATTAAAAATAACCCTTCAAAGACTTCTTATAAATCGTTCGATGAAGCTAAACAAGCCGGAGATATAGAATGGGCCGGTGCTGCTGAATTTACTGGTTATAGCCAAGTATTTATTGCAGATAATGCAGAAGAGACAGATGGTTCGAAATGTCTTTTGGTAAAATTAAATGATACTGATGCCGCTAAGAGTTTGAGAGATGCTGCTAAACTTGAAGGCCATCCGGAGAGAATTGGTATGACTGTTTATGTTAACGGTCTTAAAAAAGCTAACTATGGTCTTCCCGGTATCCGTGAGATCGATGCTTTCAAAGTTGAGGAATAAATAAGTAAGAATTTAGATTCGTGGTGGAACGGAGAGTCGAATTCGGCTCTCCGTTCTTTTATTTATGAGATGATAGGGCATATCTAAAAAATAACTTTCTGTTTTGTGCGATGATATAGCGAGTAGATGTGTAGGATTACGGTTGGTTTCTGTCTGTTTGTAATCATAAAGGTGGTCGGTAATGAA
>UMCG01010745.1_pt1 | contig 13369 bp, 10 predicted proteins | sample 1964181 | NCBI WGS metagenome assembly UMCG01 (sample SAMEA4835963, study PRJEB28245) | human gut metagenome | biome: gut microbiome; material: fecal sample | place: Denmark | collected 2008 | reverse complement strand
ACGCCTCCTGAGCGCCGACGGAAACACGGCCGCCGTCGGAGGGACCGCCGGAAATCAGTCGGATCGCACTGAGCAGCATCGATTTGCCGGCACCTGTTTCGCCGGTGATCGCCGTCATACCGCCTGCCGGGGCGATCAGCGCGGAACGGATCGGACCGAGATTGTGGATCTCAAGCTCTTCCAGCATGCCCTGTCACTTCCCGCTTTCCGGTTTGCCGGTTCTAGGGAACGATTGCCCATGATGCGTGCCGCCGGTCTTGCGCGCCTGCTCGCGCCATCCGACGACGGGCAGGTCGAATTTGGTGACGAGACGGTTCGTGAACGGCACGCCGGACAGACGGGCCAATCGCAAAGTGCATTTCGATTCGCGCACTTCGATGCGTGTGCCTTTCGGCAGGGCGCGCTGGCGGCGGCCGTCGCAGCAGATCCAACCGTCGGACGTGGAATCGTCAAGAATGTCGATGGCGAACGTGGAGCCGGAGCCGATGATGAGCGGACGTGCGAACAATGCGTGCGCGGCCAACGGCACCAATTGCAATGCCTTCACATTCGGCCACATGATCGGCCCGCCCGCGGAAAACGCGTAGGCGGTGGAACCGGTCGGCGTGGATACGATCACGCCATCGCAACCGAAGGAGCTCATCTCCACGTCGTCGACACGGATGGACAGTTCCACCATTTTGCCACGGTCGGCGCGTTCCAGCGTGATGTCGTTCAACGCCCAGTCCTCGATGGGTTCCGTCGCGCCCGGCAGCCATACGTCGACGTGGGCGATCATACGTTCGTCGATGGAATAGTCATGGTCGGCGATCCGGCGGATGGCCTCGCTCATCTGGAAGCTTTCAAATTCGGCAAGAAAGCCGACGTGGCCCAGGTTCACACCGAGAATGGGCACTTCGGTGGCATGCACCAGTTCGGCTGCGCGCAGGATGGTACCGTCTCCTCCGAGCACCACCACGATTTCCGTGTTCTTCGGCACGGCGGGCGTCCTGCTGCCGAACTCGGGCGCTTCGATATTGTCGATGATCGTCACTTCGAAATTGGCGCGTCTCAACTGCTCGACGGCTTCTTCGACCACCGTGCCGCTTTCACGCAGACGCGTATGCGTCACCACCACCGCATGTCGGGTACCGATCATCGCAAGCCCTTTCGTATAACGGGCGCCCCATGCGAGGTGCCACTACCCGCCAGTGTAGTCGAACAAATGAACGAATGACGGCAGCGGGTGTCCAGAACACGCCGCAGACGTCCGAAGAGTCCCACGGAGCCACCGCGGAACCGTCGAACGGTACGTCCATGGCCCGTTCGTCACACTACCGTCTACAATAGCTCAAGGAAACGAAGACCGTTTATACAGACAAGGAGCGAGGAACAGCATGTCCAACCTCGTCTTCGACGAGTCCTCCTCCAATCGCGAGGCCTCACATGGCTATGCCTGGTGGTTCTCCGGGGACACGTTCGAGAAGGCCATGGCGGAGGAGCGCAAGCCGCGCAAGCGCAGCCTAATGCACAGACTCACCACACATCCCGGACGTCTGACCATCCTGTACTTCATGATGTTGGGCGCATTGTCCACGCTGCTCCTGCTCACGCCCACCGCCACGCCGAAGGGCGAGCAAACGACATTCACCACCGCGTTCTTCACCGCGATCTCCGCGATTTCGACGTGTGGCATCTCCATCGTCAATTCGACGACGCATTGGTCCGCTTTCGGCCAGGCCGTGCTCATCTTCTCCGTGCAGATGGGCGGCTTGGGTGTCATGACGTTCGCTTCACTCATCGCCTTGGCCGTGAACCACCATCTCAAGGCCACGCAAAAGCTGCTGACGGCCAACGAGCTGGGCACCACGAAACTCGGCGAGATCAAGGGCGTGCTCACCGTGGTCATCGCCACCGCGTTCACCATCGAAGGCATCACGTTCGTGGCGCTGTTCCCCGGCCTGTACAAAGTCAATCATGGCAATGTGCGGCACACGCTGTGGGAATCGTTGTTCTTCGCGGTCATGGCATACAACAACGCCGGCTTCACCCCTGACGGCGCCGGCCTGCATGTCAACAATTGGGCTGTTGGCCTGCCTATCCTCGTCAGCGCGTTCTGCGGCACGCTCGGCTTTCCCGTCCTGCTTAACCTCATGCGCTCATGGCGCAACCATCGTCCGCCGAAGCGTTGGAGCCTGCATACCAAGCTCACGCTGACCACCACGTTCTGCATCGTGCTCGCCTCGTTCACCTGGTTCCTCCTCATGGAATGGAACAACAAACTGCTGTTCGCCACCGAAGGCGTGGAACCGCGGTTGTGGCATGCGATGGTGGCGGCCGTCATGCCCCGCAGCTCCGGCTTCGACCTGTCATGGATGCCGGGCGTGAGCGACGCGACGAAGGTGTTCCTGTCCATCGTCATGTTCATCGGCGGCGGCAGCACTTCGACCGCAGGCGGCATCCGCGTCACCACATTCGCCGTGATTCTGTTGACCTGCCGCGCCGCGTTCACCGGACGCCATGACGTCAACGCATTCCATCGTCGCATCCATTCGCAAGCCGTCATGACGGCCGTGGCCGTCACCACCTCATGTCTGGCACTCGTCACCATAGTGTCCATGACATTGATGGCCATCACCGGATGCTCGCTGAGCAACGCGCTGTTCGACACCTGCTCGGCGTTCGGTCTGGGAGGCTATTCGGTCGGCGTGGCCAGCGCTTCTAGTCCAGCGGTCCTGTACATTCTCGCCGCGACCATGTTCATCGGCAGGCTCGGTCCGCTCACCATCGCCTACGCGATCTCCAGGCCGCGCAATGTGGAGCCGGTCCGCTACCCCACCGAGCAGATCGTGGTCGGCTGAGCGGATTCGTCGATACGGTTTCTATACCCGCAACTTCCTATACTTGAATCCGGAACAGAACATCGAAAGGTACGCGAACAATCATGGCTAACAACACCAGAAGCGTTCTTGTGGTAGGACTCGGCCGTTTCGGCAGTTCCGTAGCCACCACATTGGATACGATGGGACAGGATGTGCTCGCCGTCGACAAGGACGGCGAACTGGTGAACCGCTGGTCGTCGCAGATCCCCACCGTGCAGGCCGACATGACCGACGTGATGGCGTTGGAGCAGATCAACGCCTCCGATTTCGACACGGCGGTCGTAGCCATCGGCGACAGCGTCGAAGCGTCCGTCATCACCGCCGGCAATCTGCTGGACGCGGGCATCTCCGACATTTGGGCGAAGTCGGTGTCCAAGGAGCATGCGCGCATTCTGCAGCGTATCGGCGCACGGCACATCATCAACGCGGAGACCGATGCCGGCAAACGCGTAGGGCACTTGGTGTCCGGCAACTATCTGGACTACATCGAGCTTGAAGGCGCGTACAGCGTGGTGAAGATCCACACTCCCCCGCATGTCGTCGGTTACTCCATCGAGGATGCGCGCGTACATGAACGGTTCGGCATCACCGTGGTCGGTGTCAAATCGCCGGGCAAGGAATTCGAATACGGTTCGAAAGAGCTGATTATGCACCGTAACGACGAGCTCATCATCATGGGCAAGCAGGATCAGATCGACAAGTTTTTGAGGGGCTAGGCCCACGGAACATGCAAAAGGCCGGCGGTCCATATGGGATTTTTCATATGGGCCGCCGGCCTTTCATTTTTACGCTATCGATTGGCGGAGAACGGTTTACGCCACTGCATACAGCAGATACTCGATGTTGCCGTGCGTGCCTTCGATCGGTGAGACCGCCGTGGCGCGTACATCCAGTCCGTTGGCTTTCGCGCAGGCGGTGACGGTGTCGAGCGCCTGTTTGCGTAAGGTTTCGCTTTCCACGATGCCGTTTTTGCCGAGGTTGCCTTTGCCGACTTCGAACTGCGGTTTGACCAGCAGCACGACGTGTGCGCCGGGCGCGGCGATGCGCGCGATGACGGGAATCACGTATGTCAACGAGATGAATGACACGTCGGATACGATCATGCTTGGCCGGTACGGCAGATCATCCGCTTCGACGTCGCGGATGTTGACGCCGCTCATTTCGATGATGCGCTCGTTGCCTGCGATGCGCGGGTCAAGCTGGCCGTGCCCCACGTCGAGCGCGATCACATGCGCGGCACCGCGTCGCAGAAGCACGTCGCAGAAACCGCCGGTGGACGCGCCGATGTCGAGGCAATCGAATCCTTCCGCGGAACGCAGGCCCGTCTGGGAGAACATGTCGAACGCGCCGACCAACTTGTAGGCTCCACGGGAGACGTAATCGTCTCCCAGATCGGCATCAAGCGTGTCGGCGGCCGTGACTTTGAGCGACGCTTTGGATGCGACGATGCCGTTCACCCGGACCTTGCCGGATTCGATCAGCCGTTGTGCTTTGGAGCGGCTGTCCGTGACGCCACGCTCCACCAGCGCGATGTCGAGTCGGACGACGGCACCGGAATCGTCATTCATGTTGCGCATACGCACGTGCGGCAATCAGGCGATTCGGAATTCCGGCACGATCATGCCGTCGACGCTGTGTCCGCGATCCGCCGCATCCCACATGGCGGCGCAGGCCGCACGAAGACCGTCGACGCTGGTGATGTCGGTGACGTAAAGACGATCGCCGTCGACGCACGCCTGCACGTCGCGGCAGCTCCAAGCGCCAGCCTCATGCACGACTTCGGGGGCCGGCTCGTTAAGTCCGGTCAGGTCCTTGGCGATGTAGGTCGGACGCAGATGCTCCGGAGCGAACATCAGCTCATGCGGATTGGTGACGCCGGTCAGCACGGCCAGGGAATCATAGCCGCCACGATTGCCGGCTTCGATATCGGTATCGAGACGGTCACCGATGGCGAGGCATGCTTCCTTGGCCACTGGTTCGGCACCATCATGCGCGGCAAGCAGTCGGGCTTCGTCATACATGGCGGATTCCGGCTTGCCTGCGGACGAAACCGGTTCCACACCAGTGGCGTTGATGACGGCCATGATCATGGAACCGCAACCGGGGGCGATGCCCAGCTCACGCGGAATGGTCAGGTCGCGGTTGGTCACGAAATACGTGGCGCCCTGTTCTACGGCGTAGGCGATTTGCGCCATCTGGTTCCAAGACATGTCCGGGTACCAGCCTTGGATGGCCGCGACCGGCTTGTCTTCGGCGGAATCAACCACTTCAAGACCCTGCTTGGCGACTTCCTCACGCAGATGCTGTGCTCCGAGCACAAACACTTTCGCACCTTGCGGCACCGCACGGGCCACCATACGGGCAGCCACCACGGACGAGGTGATGACCTGCCATGGTTCGACGTCAAGGTCGAAGCCCTTAAGCTGGTCGGCCACCACGGATTGCAGTCGGGAGGAATTGTTGGTGGTGTATTCCACCGTCATGCCGAGGCCTTCGGCCTTGCGGATGCTCTCTGCAGCATGTTCCACCGGATTCTTGCCGCGGTAGACCACGCCGTCAAGATCAAGCAGCGCCAGCTGGTAGGCTTCGCTCAGCGGACGGGTTGTGGATTTCAGCATTGTTTTGCCGCACCTCACTCGTTGTCGGAATCGGCTGCGGATTCGACCTCATCCTCAGTCTGGTCGTCTTCGGAGTCGCCCGCGTTTTCGCCGTCACCGGCAGGCTCGTCGTCGGACTCGGCGCCTTCCTTGGCCGCTTCGGCATCAAGCTGGGTCTCATCGTTGGTCTCGCCGTTCTCGTCGACGGCCTCGGAATCGTCCTCATCCTCGTCTTCCGGCGCATACTGGGCGTCATCTTCGGAAATGCCGAGCTTGTCCATAAGCTCGTCGTTCAATTCCTGCATGTCGTATTCGATGACCAGATCGTCGGAGGTCTCGTCTTCTTCGGCATCGGCGTACTGCAGCTCAAGCTTGTCAAGCAGCTGGTCGAGGGCCACGGCCTCATCGGAGCGTCCGGCCTGCTCGAGGAAGTACTGTTCGGCCTGCACCGCACGCATGCGGTATTCGCCGGCCAGACCCTTGGAACGGCCCAGCGTATGCACGATCTCAATGGCCTTATTCCACAGTTCGAGGTCGCCCAGCGCGCCCGCGTACACGAGGAACATCTCGGCCTTGGATTCGCCGCGCAGATACTTCGCGTCATCGCTCATGGCGGTTTCGATGGCCTTCTTCGGCTCGCCCATGCCACGCTCGCAGTCGGCGATGAACGGCAGATAGTCAAGGAAACCGTTCATGCGGAACGCGGTGCGGAACTCACGCAGGGCCAGTTTGTAATCGCCCTGACGGTAGGCCACGAACGCAAGGGTCTCACGCGCGAAATCAATACGGGAAGCCTGATGCGCCACCCACTTGGCGTGTTCGAGCGCCAGCTCCGGATCCCTTTCCTCAAGCGTGTAGGCGGCAAGGATGTGCAGGCCGATGTTCTCCGCATGTTCCTTGGACAGGCCACGCAGACGCTCACGGTCATCGGTGGACAGCATGCTCCACTCGATGCCCTTCGGCATCTTCGGCTCGCCCGGGCGACGATGCGTGTACGGGTTTTGCGACGGGAAGCTCATCGTGCCGTCGGAATTGCGACGCGGCTTCGACAGGTATTCACCACGCTTCGCCTCGCGGTACTCCATCTTCTCTTCACGGGTGAATTCGCGGCGCTCCTCGCCTTCCGGACGCTGGTCGCGGTCCTTGTGGAAGTCACGACGCTGGTTGTCACGGCGGAAATCCCTGCGGCCGCCGTCACGACGGTCATCACGACGGAAATTACGACGCTCGCCATCACGGCGCTCCCCGCGGCGGTCATCGCGGCGGAAGTCTCTGCGATCGCCGTCCTTGTGGAAGTTGCGGCCGCCACGACGCTCACCATCGTCACGGCGGAAGTCACGACGGTCACCGTCATGACGGAAATTGCGACGCTCGCCATCACCATGGCGGTCGTCACGATGGAAATCCCTGCGATCGCCGTCACGACGGTCATTATGACGGAAGCCGGAACGCTCGCCATCACGCTGGTAGCGCGGATTGTCGCCGCGATTGCCACGATAGCCGCCACGGCGGTCGTCACGACGCTCGCCATCGCGGTTGAACTTGCGCGGACCGTTGTGGAAACGACGCTCCTGGCCTTCGCTTTCGCCGTCGCGATGGAAATCGCGGTCGCCACGACGGTATCCGCCGCCATTGCCCTTACGATATCCGCCCTTACGGTCATCGTTGTGGAAGCCGCCGGACTTGTGTCCGTAGGACTTGCCGCCGTTGCCGCGCGGCTTGAATCCCTTGCCACCGCGGTTACCCGGCCTGCCCGAGCCGTAGGACTTGTGGTTGCCGTAGGATTTGCCGCGCGATCCGCGCTGTTCTTCTGCCATGCTGTTCCTTATTGGTCTTGAGATACTTGCGATTATTTACTTACGATTGCCTATGCGTCTCACGCCTGTTCGACGACGCCGAGCGCCTTCTTACCGCGGCGGATGAGCACGAAACGACCATGCAGGAAGTCACCGTCCTGCAACGTCTGTTCCTCATCCTCCACGCGCGTGTTGTTGAGGTACACGCCACCGGACTTGATGGTCTTGCGCGCCTCGGAAATCGACTTGAACAGGCCTGCCTTCATACCAGCCTCGGCCACACGGTCGCCGGCTGCGACCTTGGCGAATTCCCCATCGACCTTCATGCCGTCGATAGCGGCCTCAAGCGTGCACTCGTCGATGTCCGCCAGATCGCCGCCACGTCCGAACAACGCGCCGGCAGCTTCGATGGCCTGGCGAGTGGCTTCCTCGCCATGCACGAAGCTGGTGACCTCCCATGCGAGGGTGCGCTGCGCCTCACGCGCGCCCGGATTGGTCTTGCTTTCCTCGATAAGCCGTTCGATTTCGGCCTTTGGCAGGAAGGTGAACGCCTTGAGCAGGTTCTCCATCTCGCTGTCGGGACGGTTGAACCAGAACTGGTAGAACTTGTAGGGGCTGAGCATCGTGCCATCCAACCAGACGGCGTTGCCTTCGGACTTGCCGAACTTCTTGCCCTGCGCGTCGGTGATGATCGGGCTGGTGAACACGTTCACGTCCACGCCGCGCACCTTGTGGATCAGATCCAGACCGGAGGTGAGGTTGCCCCACTGGTCGGAGCCGCCGATCTCCAGCACGCAATGGTATTCGTCGAACAGGTGCAGGAAGTCGTTGCCCTGAAGCACTTGGTAGCTGAACTCGGTGAAGGAGATGCCTTCCTCGGAGTTGAGGCGACGGGCCACGGTGTCCTTGGCGAGCATGGTGCCCATACGGAAATTCTTGCCGACGTCACGCAGGAAGTCGATGACGTTCATCGAAGCGGTCCAATCGTAGTTGGACACGAAACGCACCGGATTGCTGCCTTCGGTCTCGAGGATGCCGCCGATCTGCTTCTTCAGACGATCGGCCCAGCCGGCCACGACGTCCTTCGGGTTGAGCGTGCGTTCGCCCGACTGGCGCGGATCTCCGATCAGGCCGGTGGCGCCGCCGACCAACGCGATCGGATGGTGTCCTGCGGCCTGCAGGTGGCGCATGTTGATGAGCTGAACGAGGTTGCCGATGTGCAGGGAGGCGGCGGTCGGATCGAAGCCGCAATAATAGGTGATGGGCTCTCCGTTCAACGCTTCGGCGAGTCGATCCCTGTCAGTGGACTGGGAAATCAACCCGCGCCATTCCAGTTCATCGAGGACGGAATCGAAACCGGCCTCCTTGAAATCGATGACGTGAGCCATAACTGTGCTTTCTCCCTATCGAATTGTGGACATTACCGCGTTTTACGCACCCTACAGTTTCGCAGAAGACACAGACAGCCGCGTGTGCCGTTTTCCATGTTTTTATCAAAGCGATCACGGAACATGCCGGTTAAAATCGAAAACGGAATCTCATTGACGAGAAGAAGGGAGGCCTGCATGGATCGCAAAGGCATGAAGGCCAATGCAAGGAAAGCCTATAAGAGACACTATTGGATGATAGTCGTCATCTGCCTGTTCGCTTCGGTGTTCGGTGTCGCCTACAGTTCGTCGACATGGTCGGTGAACGCCAGTTCCCCGTCCGCAACCGTGCAGGAGGATGGCACAGCGCAATCCGACAACGTGTCGAAAGTGTTGGAGAACCTGCTTGTCGGCGATGAAAGCCAGGCACGCAGGCAAGTGGAGCACAATCAGGAGCAGATCGTGCAAAACGACACCAATGCCATGATGGGGCGTAAACGCGGCGTGTTCGCGTCTCTGCTCAACTCGTTCTCATCGGGTTCGGCCATTCTGTCGATGGCCGATGCGGCCAATTCCATCGTGCATAATGACGGCGTCGCCGTGGCCGTACCGATCGTCGTGTCCCTGGCCGTTTACCTTTTCGTATGGCTGTTCGTCCAGCAGACATACCGGGTGGTCATGATGCGCATGCTGCTTGAGGGGCGGACCTACGACAAACTTCCCGTGAGCCGTTTCCTCTACCCGATCACCACGCGCAAATGGTTGTCGATGGCGAAGGTGATGCTGCTCGAGAACGTGTTCCTGTTCCTGTGGACGTTCACCATCATCGGCGCGTTCATCAAACCGTATTCCTACCGTATGGTGCCCTACATCGTCGCCGAAAATCCGAATATCGGGGCACGGGAGGCCATCAGCCTGTCCAGGCGCATGATGAAGGGTCACAAGTGGGAGTGTTTCGTGGCCGACCTGTCGTTCCTTGGCTGGTGGCTGCTCAATCTGTTCACGCTCGGCTTGAGCGGCATCTTCTATTCCAACGGCTATAACGCGGCGTTTTTCGTCGAATATTACGTGCATGTGCGCGGATTGTCCAAGGATTCGGGATTGGAGGGAAGCGAGCTGCTCAGCGACGAATACCTGTACAGCAAGGCCTCCGCTGAGACATTGTATGCCGCGTATGGTGATGTTGCCGAAACGGTGGAGCAGTTGTCCAGCAATCTTGTTCCGGTGGACAAGCCGAACGGTTTCGTCGGGTTCCTGTCCGAATGGTTGGGCGTGCGTATCCTGCATGCGCGGTCGGTGACCAAGTATGAGGAGTATCGCGAGCAACTGCACCAGATCGATACCGGCAGGGAGATTCTGGACGGCGCTATCTATCCTGGTCGTCTGGCTCCGGCGCCGATGGCGTTCCGGTTCCGCGAATCCCGCACCGTCAGCTCCGATCGCAGCTATTCGTTGGTCAATCTGGTCATGATGTTCTTCATCTTCTGTTTCGTGGGATGGGTATGGGAGGTGAGCCTCGCCTTCATTTCCGAAGGAACGTTCGTGAATCGTGGCACGCTGCATGGGCCATGGCTGCCGATCTATGGCACCGGCGGAGTGATTATCCTTATTCTGCTGAAGAAGTTGAGGAAGAAGCCCTTGTTCGAGTTCCTGGCCGCCATGGTCTTGTGTGGCGGGTTGGAGTACTTCTCGTCCTGGTATCTGGAGAAGACCCACGGAGGACAACGCTGGTGGGATTACACCGGTTATTTTCTCAATCTCAATGGTCGTATCTGTGCCGAGGGTCTGCTGACGTTTGGTTTGGGCGGTTTGGCGATTGTGTATCTGCTGGCTCCTGCATTGGACAACTTGCTGAGTCGTATCGATACAAGAAAGCTCACCGTTGTGGCCGTCGTGCTTCTGGCGTTCTACTGTGTGGACCAGGCGTATTCGGCGCAGCATCCGAACATTGGTGCCGGCATCACCGATTACAAGGGGTCGGCCACATCGCAAGTATCGTAGCCCCTATCCGATGTGATGCATAAAGGGATTTTGCCCCGTCAGCGTGCGCAACGCAGGTTGGCGGGGCAAATCGTTTTTGGACACATGCTATACGACACGTGTGGCCGGTGGAAACTTACTTTCGGCGCAGCATCTCACGCACGGTTTCCATGATCTTGCTGTATTTGGTGGAGTCCGTGGAACGCATGCGTGGGAAGGAGCGGATCATACGACGTTGCTGCCAATTCAACGCGGAAGAGACAAGCTGACGCATATTGGCAACACGTTCCTGCGACGATTCCGACAAATCATGCATCTTCTCGCGGAATTCCTCTTTGCCCCACTGCCAGGAGTCTCCGGCCTTCTCCGCACGCTCCTGCACCGCTTCGCTGAATTTGGCGAGACGCTCGGACAGGCCGACGATGCCCACCACGGTGACGATGGTGTCGATGATAACGACGATGGCGGCGACCGCGCATATCACGTGCACGGCAAGCAGCGGAATCATGGCGGTGAGCCGTTCGACCTGCGGCTGGACCACATCGATGATCAATACTCCGCCGAATCCGAATACGATTGCGCCGAGCAGACAGATGCGGCCTTGGATGTTGAATCGGTAATGGCTGTAATCCCACCATCTGGCGTGGAACAGCTTTTCCATGCCCCAAGAGGTGATGTATTCGAGTATGCTCGCGCCGAATGAGGAGATAAGGAAAATCTCGATGGGATTCGTGAAGTCATGCAACAGCACGATCGCAAGCACCGCGCCGCATCCGTAAATTGGGCACAACGGCCCGTTAAGGAAACCACGGTTGACCCATCGACGTTCCGAAACGGACACGAGAACCGACTCGTACACCCATCCGATGAAAGCGTATAACAGGAACCAAAGGAACAAATATTCGAGTGTGAGCGCCACAGCCATCAGCTCCTGTCCGTCGGTTGTCCGGATGCGGGTTTGTCGAAACGATCGAAAGAGAGCGTTTCCTTCGTGGCGCTGATTTTGTCGGCCGCGGTGACAAGGTATCCTTCGATGTACTTCGACGGATAGGGAGTCAATGGGAACATGTGATGTTCGATGCTGTCCCGTTCGATCTGGTTGAGTTTGAAATCCCGTATGGCGTTGCGCATGGCCGTTTCACCATGTGCGAATCCGTGTAGCCGATGGGTGCCGTTGTCCCAGTCATGCCAATCGTAAAGGAAGTAATCATGGAGCAAAGCGGCGCGAATCAACGAACGTAGATCAACCCTATTCCACAGGTGCAGTCTGTCTGCCAGCCAGACGGACAGACAAGCCACACGAATGGAATGGGCGAATGTGGTGACCACGCCATGCTGGTAGCAGACCCTTTCGATGGCCATGTGGTCATGTTCCAGAATCTCCCGGCCGTGCGCGTAGACCAGCCGTCGTATCTGCGTGCGCGTCAACAGCACCGCTTTTTGCTCCTTGCTTAATAGGGATTACTTGAGCAGGGATTCGGGCGACTTGTATGCGGAACCGTCGGACACGGAGTTGGCGAAGGCGCGTAGCTGCTCGATGGTGGTCTTGGCGGAAACGATCTGTTCGCGCACGCGCAGCGGGGAGGTGCCTCCCTTGCCGTTGCGGGCGGAGACGGAGCCTTCGGTGGACAGCACTTCACGCACCTGCGGGGCCTTGTCCGCCGGCAGGAAGTCCTTGAACACGTTGATGAAGTCCTCGTCGGTCAAATCCCACAGCTCCTGGCCACGGTCTTCGGCAATCTTGACGCAGGCGCCGGAAAGCTCGTGCGCGTGACGGAACGGCACACCGTTCTTGACGAGCCATTCGGCGATGTCGGTGGCGAGGGCGAAGCCGGTCGGGGCTTCGGCTTCGAGGCGTTCCTTGTCGAAGACCATGGTGGCGACCATGCCGGTGAACGCCGGCAGCAGCACTTCAAGCGTGTCCACTTGGTCGAATACGGCTTCCTTGTCTTCCTGCAGGTCGCGCGCGTAGGCTGTCGGCAGGCCTTTCAAGGTGGCGAGCAGGCCAGTCAGGTCGCCGATGAGTCGTCCGGACTTGCCGCGAGTGAGTTCGGCGATGTCCGGATTCTTCTTCTGCGGCATGATGGACGAGCCGGTGGAGTAGGCGTCATCAAGACGCACGAACGCGAATTCCTGGGTGTTCCAGATGATGATCTCTTCGGACAGGCGGCTCAGATCGACACCGGCCATGGCGGCGATGAAGGCGAATTCGGCGACCAGATCACGGCTGGCGGTGCCGTCGATGGAATTGGCGGTCACCTTGGAGAAGCCCAGCTCACGGGCCACAGCCACCGGTTCGAGTCCAAGGGTGTTGCCGGCGAGGGCACCGGAGCCGTACGGGCTGGCGTCGATGCGCTTATCCCAATCGGCGAGACGTTCCACGTCACGCAGCAGCGGCCACACGTGGGCCATGAGCTGGTGGGCAAGCAGAACCGGTTGGGCGTGCTGCATATGCGTACGTCCCGGCATGACGGTGCGACCGGCTTTTTCGGACTGCTCGATCAGTGTTGCGGCGAGACCGAGCAGCATTTTGGCGATGATGCGGCTGTGGCGGCGCAGCCACATGCGGATGAGCGCGGCGATCTGATCGTTGCGGGAACGGCCGGCGCGGAGCTTGCCGCCGAGTTCGTCACCTGCGATTTGAAGCAGGCCGCGTTCGAGTGCAGTGGCCTCGTCCTCGTCATCCTCGATCGGAGCGAACGCTCCGGAATCCACGCGGCGCTGCAGCTCGTCAAGGGCGTCTTCCATGCGCTGCAGCTCATCGGCGG
>UMCG01006514.1_pt1 | contig 13406 bp, 10 predicted proteins | sample 1964181 | NCBI WGS metagenome assembly UMCG01 (sample SAMEA4835963, study PRJEB28245) | human gut metagenome | biome: gut microbiome; material: fecal sample | place: Denmark | collected 2008 | reverse complement strand
CCTTCATTGCAAACGACTTTTCTACGTTTCCGGTGACAATTACCCGGTGGGCGACGCATTTTGCCTCCGGCGGCATCACAGTTCCTTTGTTGTCGAGATAGTAATTCTCGCCGTTGGAACTCATCACCCGGAGGATAGGGATGCGTTGGGTTACTTCTACGCAAACTTTGCCGCTGGGAGTTTTGTAACACTCTGCCTGGTCGATGAGCGGGTGCTTGCTCAGTTCCCGTTCCAATGATTTGGTAGAGATACGTTCCATTTTCTTTCCGATAGGGTAGATCCCTTTTTGCTGAAGGATCCCTTTCAGCTCGTCTTTAGTGATGAAGCCGGCGTAAGCGGTATCCTTGATGACAAGTTCCATGTCACGGCAGGTCTGGTCGGCAGGCTTGCGGTTGAAGGCGGTGATAGCTACGATAAGGTAGGCTATGAGCGCCAGCATGACAATGGATAGAAGGATTCTCTTTACCATAAGCTTTATCGGTTTTCGAGGATTTTACATATTTCGGGGACATAGTTGTCGATGTCTCCTGCTCCCAGAGTAATTAATACTTCAATGTTTTTATCTTTCAGAATGTTCAGTATATCTTCTTTTTTACACATACTTTTTTCGATACCCGGGCGGAGGTTATCATAAATCAGTTTGCTGGTGATGCCCGGAATCGGTGCTTCGCGTGCCGGATAGATATCTACCAGAATTACTTCGTCGAGCAGCGAGAGGCTGTCGGCAAAGTCTTGATAAAAGTCGCGTGTACGGGTATATAGATGTGGCTGGAAGATAGCTGTGATCTTCTTGTCCTTATAGAGTTCGCGCATGGACAACACGCTCTGTTTGATTTCAGAGGGATGATGTGCATAGTCGCTCAGGAAGACTACCCGGTCGTTCTTTATCTTGAAGTCGAACCGGCGGTCTACTCCGCGGAAGCTGGCCATGCCTTTTTTGATTTCTTCATCGGTCACTCCGTTCAGGTGTGCCAATGCCATGGCAGCTACTCCGTTCTCAATGTTGATACTTACCGGGATTCCTAACTGGATGTCGTTGATCCGGGTATCCGGGGCTACGAAGTCGATGAATATTTCTCCGTTTCCGATGCGGATGTTTTCGGCATGGAAGTCTCCTTCGTCACGTGAATAGTTGTAGACACGGACGCCGGGTTGCACTTTCGGTTGCAGGGAGATGCCTTTACGGATAATCAATGCACCGCCCGGTTGAATGAGAGTTGTGTAATGCTCGAAACTTTCCAGATAGGCCTGTTCTGTACCGTAAATATCCAAATGGTCGGGATCTGTGGCCGTGATAACGGACATATAAGGGGATAGCCAATGGAAAGAACGGTCGAACTCGTCTGCTTCAATGACCGTGTAAGGGCTTTTTTGAGAAAGCAGCAAGTTGGTGCCGTAGTTCTTTGAGATTCCTCCGAGGAAGGCGGTACATTCCACGTGCGACTGGTGGAGCAGGTGGGCAGTCATGGTCGACGTGGTGGTCTTGCCATGAGTTCCTGCTACGCATAAGCCTTTGCTCGAATGAGTGATTGTTCCCAGCACTTGGGCGCGTTTCTGTATTTCGAATCCGTTGTTACGGAAATAAACCAGTTCTTCGTGTTCCTGCGGAACGGCGGGAGTGAATACGACGAGCGTACTTTCCTTGTCCTTACAGGCTTCCGGAATCAGGTCGATGTTTTCTTCGTAATGTATTTGTGCGCCTTCGGCGATCAGGGTTTCAGTCAGTGGAGTAGGGGTACGGTCGTAGCCTGCCACTACTTTGCCTTTGAAAAGGAAGTAACGTACAAGTGCACTCATTCCGATGCCGCCGGCACCTACGAAATAGACTGATTTTATCGTTTCTATATTCATTGCTTTTTTTATTATTCTTTTTCCGCCAGTTTGATAACCTCCTGTGCAATGATTTTTGCAGAATCGGGTAAAGCTAATCTGGCAATATTTTCACTTAGTTCTTTCAGTTTCTGTTCATCTTTGACTGTAGACAGGGCTACATCCAATAAATTGGTTTCCGCTTCACTGTCTTTTACATAAATGGCCGCTTGCTTGTTTACCAATGCCAGTGCGTTTTTGGTCTGGTGGTCTTCTGCTACGTTGGGCGAAGGTACCAGGATAACCGGCTTGTGCAAAAGGCAGAATTCGGAAATAGAACCGGCTCCGGCACGGGAGATTACAAGATCGGCCGCTGCATACGCTGCTGCCATATCCTTGATGAAATCCGTCACATATAAATTCGGGTTTTCTCCCGCCGCTTTTACGGCTTCCGTTACTTGCGGATAATAGTATTTCCCGGTTTGCCAGATAAACTGGACATCACTGTTCTCTTTGATAGCAGGCAGTCCGGTGGTCAGCGTTTTGTTGATAGTACCTGCTCCTAAGCTGCCGCCTACAATCAGGATTGTCTTTTTATCCGGCTGTAAGTGGAAAGAGTGTAGTGCATCCTCTTTAGAAGGTATGTCCTTCGTCAGATTCTGGCGGACCGGATTTCCCGTCATGATAATCTTGTCGGCAGGGAAGAACTTCTCCATTCCGTCATAAGCAACGCAAATCTTTCTCGCTTTCTGTGCAAGCAATTTATTGGTAACTCCTGCATACGAGTTCTGTTCTTGGATTAAAGTAGGAACTCCCATCATGCCGGCTGTCTTTAATGTAGGACCACTGGCGTATCCGCCTACACCGACTGCCACTTGCGGGCGGAAGTTTTTGATAATGCTTCGTGCTTTCCATTGGCTGCGTGCCAACTTCACGAGTACAGCTATATTCTTCCATAAGCGTTTGCGGTCAAATCCCGCTATCGGCAGACCGATGATTTCGTAGCCTGCATCGGGAACCCGCTGCATCTCCATACGCCCTTCGGCTCCTACAAAGAGTATCTTTGCCTCAGGACGCAGTTCCGTTATAGCGTTCGCAATGGAAACAGCTGGGAAGATATGTCCTCCTGTACCTCCACCGCTAATGATGATTCTAAGTTCTTTTTCCATAATAATCCTTTCTTCTATCCGTTGTTCTCCGTTTACCGTTCATCATTCACCATTCATCGTTTACAGACCTTGTTCACCCTTTATTGATATCATTTTCATCTTCAAACTTGGCGTCGCTGTTCAGAATCTGTGCTGTCGGTTCGGCAGCCGCCTGTGCTTCGGAATCTGCGGCATTTGTTTCAATTTGCAGTTGAAGTTGTGCATCATGCTCTTTCTGTTCTTCCAAATGAGCGGTATATCGGCTCACGCTTAATATCATTCCGATATAAGCGCAGTTAATCAACGTACTTGTTCCTCCCTTGCTGACCAGAGGCAACGGCTGTCCCGTGACGGGGAATAGTCCGACGGCAACCATCATGTTCAATATGGCCTGTGATACTAGCAGTAAGGCAATACCCATGACGAGGAAGGCGGGGAAAGTCCGTTCGCATTTCTGTGCGATTCGTCCGGCGCGCATCAATAGCCATAGATAAAGGAAGACCACGAATATGCCTCCTATCAGTCCCATTTCTTCGACTACAATAGCGAAGATAAAGTCAGAAAAAGCCTGGCTGAGGAAGTCGCGTTGTATGGAGTTTCCCGGACCTTTGCCTACTACATGGCTGGTGGCAATGGCAATACGTGCATGTGCAATCTGTGCGTCTTTATCAATATCGAACTTGGCGGCGGGAACCTCTTCCTTATCGAAGAAGCCGGAAACACGGTTCTGCCAGGTTTCGAAACGGTGGAGTCCCGGAGTGTTGTGCAGTGTCTTGGCAGGGATAGCCATTAGTATTCCTACGGCGACCCCACCTACAAGTGCCAGCAATCCCAGCATTCCGAACAGTTTTTTTGCAGATACCCGTCCGATGAACATCATCATGCACACTACACCGAATAACAGCATAGCCGTCGACAGGTTTTCCGGTGCAATAAGTATGAAGACCAGTCCGGTAAGAATCATGATGTATTTAAAGGCTTTGGGATTGGCGCCATATTCATCCTGTTTCTTCGACAGGATAAACGAAACTGCAATGATGACAGCCATTTTGGCTAGTTCCGACGGTTGGAACTGTAATCCCATGAAGGTCATCCAGCGGGCTGCTCCGTTGACACGGTCGCCCGTAATGATACCCATTAACGTGACGAATGCCAATAGAACAAGGGAAACCGGATATAGAAATACCGGAAATACCTGAAACCATTTGTAGGGGACATTGTGCAGAAACACCACTACTACGGCACCTACCATTAGGATGATGGAATGCTGTGTAATCGGTCTCCAGTGGTCACCACTCTTGTAGGTCAGTGTCGAAGCTGCCGAAAACACCTCAATGATTGAGATGAGGCAGAGACAGAGGAAGATAATCCAGATTACCTTGTCGCCTTTGAATATGTTCTTTAATAAATCCACTTTGTCTATTACAAATTATTGATTACAACATTACGGCTTTCTTCGTATTACAACTCCCTTACGTATTTCTTGAACTGGTCGCCACGGTCTTCATAACTATTGAAGAGGTCGAAAGAGGCGCAGCAAGGGCTTAATAATACGGTTTCACCTTTCTTTGCCAGTTTGTAGGCCGCTTCTACGGCATCCTTCATTCCGGTTTGTACATCAGCTACGGGCAAACCGAAGCGGTCGAAGAAGTCATGGAGTTTCTCGTTGTGGAGTCCCAGGTATACCAGAGCAGAGCACTTTTCACGTACCAAATCCTCGATCTCAGTATAGTCGTTGCCTTTGTCTTTGCCGCCGAGAATCAATACCGTTTTGGTAGTCATGCTTTGCAGGGCATACCAGCAGGAGTTGACATTCGTCGCTTTTGAGTCATTGATAAAATCAATGCCGCGGACACGCGCCACTTTTTCCAACCGATGTTCCACTCCCCTGAAGTCGGAGAGAGCCTTGCGGATGTTCTCTTTGGCAATGCCGGCCAGGTTTGCCGAGATACCGGCAGCTAATGAGTTATATAAATTATGCTGTCCTGTCAATGCCAGTTCTTCCTGTTCCATGTTAAAGGCAATCGGTTCGGTGATTTTTACCTCATGGTCTTCTACATAGGCAATAGCTCCGTCCTCTTTGACGGCAGCAAAAGGATACAAATGAGCTTTCAGACCGTGCTTGGCAAGCTCGTGTCTGATGATAGGGTCGTCATTCCAGAAGATGAAGGCGTCGTCCGGTGTCTGGTTTTGTGTAATGCGGAATTTGGCATCAATGTAATTCTGCATACAGTGGTCGTAGCGGTCCAGATGATCCGGTGTGATATTCATCAATACGGCGATGTTCGCACGGAAGTTATACATATTGTCCAACTGGAAAGAACTCAATTCGATGATATAATAGTCATGATGATCTTCGGCTACCTGCAAAGCAAGGCTCTTGCCGATGTTGCCTGCCAAACCTACATTCAGACCTGCACTCTTGAAAATATGGTAAATCAGGGAAGTGGTGGTCGTTTTTCCGTTAGAACCGGTGATACAAATCATTTTGGCATCAGTATAGCGTCCGGCAAACTCAATTTCTGAGATAACCGGCGTTCCTTGAGCTTTCAGTTTCAGGATGAGTGGAGCGTCATTCGGGATACCGGGGCTTTTGACAACCTCATCGGCATTCAGAATGAGTTCTTCGGTGTGGTGTCCTTCTTCCCAGGCAATAGCGTGGCTGTCCAGAAGTTCCTTATACTTGTCCTTGATAGCGGACATGTCCGAAACAAATGTCTCAAATCCTTTAACTTTGGCAAGCACGGCTGCACCTGCGCCGCTTTCGCCAGCTCCTAATATTACAATTCTTTTCATCTACAATAATGTGCTCTTGTTTCCAATATGCTGAGTTGCTTATTCGTTGGGCACATCTTTTAAAAGTTAATAATCGGGTTAATACTCTCTATATATCGTTGGATTTCCGAACGGAAACCCGCTTCCGGCAACCGACAAGGGCCGGAGGTTATCTTATCTTAAGCGTTATTATTGTTATTGCTGCCAGCACAATCGTTACAATCCAGAAACGGACGGTAATCTTTGATTCGTGAAACAATTGGTCGGGCTTGGTAAATTTCACTGTACATCCCGGTTCTATCAGGCTCATGGAAGTACGGAAATGGTCGTGGATCGGTGCCCGTTTGAACAACCGCTGCTTCACTCCTTTCCGTTTTCCCAGCTTGTAGTAAACCCGTTGCAGGATAGCCGATAAATTCTCTACCAGGAATACACCGCAAAGAATCGGTATGAGTAATTCTTTGTGGATGATGATAGCGAAAACGGCAATGATACCACCGATAGTGAGACTACCCGTATCTCCCATAAATACTTGTGCTGGATAAGCGTTATACCACAGGAAGCCGATCAATGCACCGATGAAGGCGCAGATATAAATTACGAGTTCTTCCGACCCCGGAATATACATAATGTTCAGATAACTTGCAAACTCGATGTGCGACGATACGTATGCCAGGATACCGAGCGTGGCGCCGATTATGGCGGAATTACCTGCGGCCATTCCATCCATTCCGTCATTCAGGTTGGCACCGTTTGATACGGCGGTCACCACGAAGATTGTGATGATAACGAACAATATCCATCCGGCTGTCTGCGCGTGTTCACCCATGAAAGAGACCAGGTCGGCATAGTCGAGGTTATTGCTCTTGAAGAAAGGAATCGTTGTTTGAGTCGATTTCAAGTCATTCGTTCCGTGTATCACTTCCATCTCCTGTCCCGGAGTATGTACTTCGATATTTTCACGGATTACCACATCCGGACTTAAATACAAGGTAAGTCCGACAATTAATCCCAAACCTACTTGCCCGATAATTTTAAACTTACCATGCAAACCTTCCTTGTTCTTGCGGAAGATCTTGATGTAGTCGTCGGCAAATCCGAGTGATCCCAACCATACAGTTGTAATCAACATTAATATCATATATATATTGTGCAACTTACCCAGCAACAGGCAAGGAATGAGAATAGCTACGATAATAATCACTCCTCCCATACTCGGCACACCTACCTTGTTGACACCGAACGGGTCAATCTTCGCATCACGTTGTGTCTCCGTGATTTGCTTCTTCTTCAGAAGGTTGATGAATTTGTCACCCCATATACTTGAAATAAGCAATGCGATGAGGACCGCCATTAAGGCGCGGAATGAGGTGTAACCGAACATTCCCGCCCCGGGAAAATTGAGCTTATGCAGCCATTCAAACAGATAGTATAACATGATAAATAAATTGTCAATTTATTAATGTGTCGATATGCCGGTTTCCTTACGGACGGTTTGCGAAGCCGAACCGCATATTGGCGTATGAGCACATTGTTTTCATTATTTAAAAATCTCCTTTAATATCTCCTTATCATCAAAATGATGTTTCACTCCTTTTATCTCCTGATAATTTTCGTGCCCTTTTCCGGCAACAAGAATTACATCTCCCTTTTCTGCCAACATACAAGCAGTACGAATCGCTTCCTTACGGTCGGCAATGCTTAATGTCTTTCTCATATCTTCCGTGTCCAGTCCTGCCAGCATATCGTTGATGATGTCCTGTGGCTCTTCAAAACGGGGATTATCCGAGGTGATAATCACACGGTCACTGGCTTTGGCTGCTTCTTTTGCCATAATAGGACGTTTACCCTTGTCGCGGTTGCCACCGGCACCTATCACAGTGATTACTTTTCCTTTGCCTTCGAGCACTCCGTGTATCGCATTCAATACATTGATAAGCGCATCCGGTGTATGTGCATAGTCTACGATTGCTGTCACTCCTTTCGGTGAACGGACAGCATCGAAGCGTCCGGCTACCGGATGAAGTGTGCTAAGGGCAACGAGTACGTCTTCCTCTTTCTTGCCAAGCAATACGGCAGCTCCGAATACAGCCAACAGATTGGATGCATTGAACTTGCCGATAAATTGAACAGCCAGCTCGTGATTGTTGAAATCGAGCAGCATTCCTTCGAAATGAGATTCCAGTACCCGTCCTTTGAAGTTGCTGAGGCTTCTTAATGAATAAGTGTAAACCTTGGAACGTGTATTTTGTGTCATTACTAGTCCGTTCTTATCGTCAAGATTGGTCAGACTGAATGCATTCTTCGGCATATCATCAAAGAACTTCTTCTTGGCTTTCAGATAGTTCTCCACCGTTTTGTGATAGTCGAGGTGATCGCGGGTCAGATTGGTAAAGATACCTCCTGCGAACTTCAATCCGCTGATACGCTTTTGTGCGATAGAGTGCGAACTGACCTCCATAAAGGCATACTTGCATCCTTCATCCGCCATTTTTCCCAATAACCGGTTCAGTGTGATAGGGTCGGGGGTGGTATGTTCTGTTGGAATTGCTTCATCGTCGATATAATTGCAAACGGTAGAAATCAGTCCCACTTTATATCCGAAGTAGCGGAATGTATTATATAATAAGGTGGCAATTGTCGTTTTTCCATTTGTTCCCGTGACGCCGACCAGTTCCATTTTGGAAGTCGGGTCGCCATAGAAAGTTGTGGCAATCTTTCCTGTGGCGTCTTCGCTGTCTTTCACCTGTATATAAGTGATTCCCGCTACCGGTTCCTCCGGCATATCTTCGCAAAGAACAGCAACAGCTCCTTTCTCAATAGCGGTAGGTATATAAGCATGACCGTCAGCTTGCGTACCGCGCATAGCCATGAACAGTTGTCCGGCTTCTACTAAACGGGAATCAATGTTAATTCCGGTGATTTCTATGTCTGACTCTCCGGTCACTTGTACCGGTTGGATTGCTTTCAGTAACTTGTTTAGTAACATACTCTTTTTATATAATACTTATTTTTACTTTTAATTCATGGTAAGGGTAATTGTCTGTCCCTTCCTTATAATCGTTCCGTTGGCTATCGACTGGCTTTTCACTTTCCCCACTCCGACCAGATTGACTTTCAATCCTTTGCTTTCCAACAGATAAACTGCATCTTTCGCTCCCATACCGATTACGCTCGGCACAAAATTCTGCATGATTCCCCGACTTTCCAAAACAACAGCTTGCGGAGCAGCGTGTGTACTTCCCCAAACTTCTTTTCTGGAATCGGCAATCTTGCCTTGTATATTGATATTCAGTTCTTCCAAGACCCGTTGCGTTTGTCTCATCTCTCCAGCCTTCACGTGCGGGATGACAACGGTGTTTGTGTCAATCGCGCTGGTAAGCGGTAATCGGAGGTCTTTTGCATAGACTCTTTCTGCAATCTTGCTGAATACGCTACCGGCCATTAAACCGCCCGAAGCGGTAGGACCGGGCTTCTGAATAGAGACAATCATGCTGTATTTGGGAGCTTCCGAAGGAAAATATCCGCAGAAACTGACAAGGTAATTTGTAACTCCTGCTTTATATCCGGCTGCTCCCTGTGATATTTGTGCCGTACCAGTCTTTCCGGATACATGGAATTGCTTGCTTCCTGCGGGTTTGGCGAGTCCTTCTCCTACCACTTTTTGCAGGATTTCGCGTATCTGTGCCAAAGTCTTGTCCGAACAAATCTTTGGGTTAATAACCTCTGTTGGGTATTCTTTTACTATCTCTCCGTCTTTTACGGCTGCTTTCACAAATTTCGGACGTATACTTACTCCATTGTTTGCTATTGCATTATAGAATGTGAGGATATTGAGGGGCGGAACCTGTGTCTCGTAGCCGATACTCATCCAAGGAAGAGCTGTTTTTGAGAAATAACTTCTTTCTTTCGGCCCGCGTATGTTTGGTTTACCTTCTCCCGCGATCTGTAAATGGAGAGGTTGGTCAATACTCATTCGCCTCAGTCCATCTATATATTTTTGCGGATTGCTACCGTAGAAATGATCGATGATGTAAGATGTGCCAACATTAGAAGAAACCTCCAGGATTTCGGTCACTGTAAGCTTGCCATATCCTCCCCGGCGCCAATTCCAGTCTTTCATTACACGACCGTGCATCGGCATCTGCCCGTTGCCGGTATCTACCACATAATCAGGTGTGATTTTCCCGTCTTCAAGAGCTACCATGATAGAGGCTGTTTTGAAAGTTGAACCCGGTTCAAGCATATCGCTGATCGCATTATTACGCATTTCATAATAATTACCGTCCTTGCCTTTTGTCATATTAACGATTGCTTTCACTTCTCCGGTAGCAACCTCCATTAAGACAACTACTCCGACAAAAGCATTCAACTCTTTCAACTTGTCCACCAATGCCTTCTCGCAAATATCCTGCATACCTACGTCAATCGTACTTATCAGGTCGCAGCCGTCAACCGGCGGCACGTCCACGATATTCAGGTATTTGTTCATTACCTTCTGTCGGTGCGTCAATCCATCCCGTCCTTTCAGTATTGTATCAAAGGCAAGCTCAATACCATTTCTTGCTCCTTTTGCCGTGTCGGCATATACATCTCCCAACGTGCGGGCAGCCAGTGAACCGAAAGGCTTTTTGCGCTGGTTGTAAGCCAACTCTTTGAATCCGCCTTTGTATCGGTTCAAACAGAAAACGGGTAATCTCTTTACCTCTTTATATTGTATATAAGAAATACGTTTCGGATAAATTAGGTAATTACGGCTCTTTGCCTGACGCCCTTTCTTGAGGTGCGCCTTGAATTGGGCCGCGCTTTTGTCGGGGAATATCTTATGAAGTCCGATGCAGATAGAATCCATATTGGCAGTAAGAATAGAATCACGCCGTGCCTGATCCTTTTTTCTGCGTTTTTCATCCTTTTCACCGGACATAAAGTCCATGTATATTCTGTATTCGGGAAGAGAACTTGCCATAAGTTTTCCGTCGGAAGAAATAATGTTTCCACGGTTGGGTTTCACAGTTACGTTCTCTTTAACGAAACGATCGGCTACGTCCTGCCAGTATTGTCGTTCGGCAAACATGGTGATACCAGCCTTTACGACAATTGCCACGCCTATCAACGCCATCAAAAGGATGACGAAGAAGTAACGGGTCATTATATTTTTTTTATTAACTGCCACAGTGCTCGTCTTTTAAAAACTCTCAACTCTCAATTTTCAACTCTTCACTTATTTAATAAGGTAAGGAGGATTCGTAGAAGTCTGCAAATCGCTTTCCTTACTTGAAATATACTCTTCGATACGAGACTGGCGGCTCTTCTCCATTAGTTCCGAACTACGTGTCAGCGCATCATATTTGATATCTGTCAATTCTTTTTTCAACCGGTCTATCTCGATCTGCTGCTGCTGACTGGCGTAGCGGTTGTGGATGTAGAAGATAATAAATACCATAATCAGTACCAGCAACTTCGTCTGGCGACGGAAAAAGTCGGTAGCCAGAATGTCGCCGCCCAAGATACTTTTCAGTGAAGTGCGTTTCTTCTTCTTGCTTTCGTCTGCCTTCTTGTTTACTGCTTCTTCCATACTTCCTTTTATTATTTTTTCTCTGCAATTCGTAATTTGGCACTTCTCGACCGTGGATTTCTTTCGATCTCCGCCTGGTCGGGTACAATAACTTTGTTGTTGACAAGACGGAACGGCGTTTGCAGGTTTCCGAAGAAATCACTTTCCGCTTTACCTTCCACATTACCCGTCTTCATGATATTCTTTACCATACGGTCTTCCAATGAATGATAGGTGATTACTACCAGCCTTCCGCCCGGTTTCAATGCTTCGGTTGCGGCTAGCAACATTTCTTTCAACGCTTCCATTTCCTGATTTACTTCAATCCGCAATGCCTGAAATACTTTAGCAAGCTCTTTCTTTTCGCGTTCACGGCCGAAGAGCGGTTTGATAATCTCCAGAAATTCACCGATCGTCCGAATCTGCTGTCCGTTTCTGGCCTTTACGATTACTGATGCCAGCTTGCGGCTATTTTTCAGTTCGCCATACAGATAAAAAATATCCGCCAGGCGTTCTTCCTCATATGTATTAAGTATATCAGCCGCTGTGAGTCCCGCCCGTTTATTCATGCGCATGTCCAAGTCTCCGTCGAAACGGAAGGAGAAACCACGTTCGCTGTCATCGAAGTGGTGAGAGGAGACGCCGAGGTCGGCAAGAATTGCGTCTACCTGTTCAATGTTGTGATAACGCAGAAAATTGTGCAAGTAACGGAAATTACTGCGTACAAAGGTGAAATGAGGATCGTTGACAATGTTCCGTTCGGCATCTTCGTCCTGATCAAATCCCAGCAACCGTCCGCCTTCTCCGAGTCGCGAAAGAATCTCGCGCGAATGACCTGCTCCTCCAAACGTAACGTCTACATACGTTCCGTCCGGACGAATATTCATCCCGTCAACGCTCTCTTTTAGCAATACAGGCACGTGGTATGTCAATTCATCTTTCTCCATCTTGTCTATTTTCGTCGTTCATAATTTCTTCTAATGCTGCACCGAACTCCTCAGGCGACATAAACGGCTGTTCGGCCCGTTCCTTCGCCCAGATCTCTATCTTGTTGTCGATACCGATAAAGCGTATATCCCCGTGGATATTGCATATCTGTAAATACCGTTTGGGGATTAGTATGCGCCCGTTGTTGTCGGGAGTCACCACCTCAACGTCACTCACAAACTGCCTGAAAATGAGTTGATGTTTGCTGTTCCATTTATTGAGCCTGCTCCGAAGCTCGTTTAATTCCTCGTTCCACACGCTCTCGGGGTACAGAGTCAGACAGTCCTGAAATACGTCTTTACGCATAATAAGCTTCTCTTCAGAAGCAATTTGCAACTGCTTCCTGAAGGTGGCGGGGATAAACACCCTTCCTTTGGCGTCCGCCTTGGCTTCAATATTCCCTAAAAAACGTATCATTACCTTATTATAATAAGCGACCGTAAAAGTATGAAATTCCCCACAATTCCCCACAATTTTCCATAAAAAACTTTCAGAGAAGTTTTCAACAGATTGTTAAATGTCTATTTGCTTGAAAATGATGTAGCTTTGATAAGTCTTTATCAGTGGGGAAATATGCTTTGTCAAACAGCAGATTTTGTCTGTATAGGGAAAAAGGAATTGTCAGGCGGCAAATCTTTTTTTTTCTTAGCAGTAAAGAAAAAAAAGGCAGAAGTGCTTTAATCACTTCTGCCTTTAACCATTGACACAACTAAAAATCTACATTTAATAAATTATTTAATTTGAAGTTTGAAAGTTATATAGTTAAGGTCTAGCGGAAATCTTTCAATTCTTCCTGCAATTTCTGTCGGGTGAAGAAGATACGGCTTTTAACGGTGCCTAACGGTAGGTTCAGTTTCTCTGCAATTTCGCGGTATTTGAAACCGGAAACGTGCATGGCAAACGGAACTCTGTATTCTTTAGGAAGAGCATTGACTACACGGTGCATCTCTTTCAGGTCATAAGCTCTTTCCGTACTTTCAAAACTACCGTCTTGCGGCAGGTTCAAATGATAGAGGTTATCGGTCTGGTCTACAAATGTTTGGTCACGAACTACTTTGCGGTAGTTGTTGATAAAGATGTTACGCATGATGGTGTACATCCAGCCCTTGAAATTAGTGTCAGGCGTATATTTG
>UMCG01034714.1_pt1 | contig 13692 bp, 8 predicted proteins | sample 1964181 | NCBI WGS metagenome assembly UMCG01 (sample SAMEA4835963, study PRJEB28245) | human gut metagenome | biome: gut microbiome; material: fecal sample | place: Denmark | collected 2008 | reverse complement strand
GGAAGCGAATAACAGCGTGGAATACGCCGTGTCCTCATAGGCGAAGTCCTCCACGCGCTGCCCGGTCGGGAGGCTCTCTTCCGCATAGCGCAGCGCAAGCCCTTCCGCCGCCGAAGCATAGCTGCCATCCGCCACCACCCCGATGGACGGCGACGCAAACAGCGTCCACAGAATCGCCGCTACGGTCAGCAGCGCCGCCGTCAATCCGGTCAGCCTCGCCCGTCGTGTCTGTTCCATGCGCAAGATTCCTCTCTTTCGATATGGGTTAGAATCGGCTGTTGTCCTTCACAGGGGCGGAAAGCGCCGCTGCGTCCGTGTCAGACAGCGCGCCGTCCGTAATGTTCAGCGTCCGGATGCCCGCGTTCGAGAAGCGGAACAGATTTCCGTCCGCATCGCGCTGTGCGCCAAGGAGGAGCGTCGCGTCGTAGTTATCGCAGGCGCTTTCGACACGCTGGACAAGCTGACCATCCTGCCAAATCGTGTACTGACTGCCGGATTTGACGACCACGAGGTGCATCAGCGACGTGCCCTGCGGCAAATCCACCGTGACGCCGACGCTATTGCCAACGTAGACCGTGAGCGTATCGGCATTATCTTGCCGGAGCATGAAGCCGCGGTAATGCCCGGTTTCCTCGCTGAAGCAGGACATGTAGACGCCGTTGTTGACGCCCTTGCGCACGTCGATGACGGTATCGAGCGTCCAATCCTTCGTGGCGACATCGTAGAGCTTCACGCCCGTGTCGAGCGCACGGTCACTGCCGTTGCCGACGAATGCGCCGGGCATGGTGTACGCGGCGGATTCCGCAACCAGTTCCGGCGGCAGCAGCGCGTCGGCGAAGTCGTAGGCCGCAATGTCCGCTTCCGTCATCACACCTGCATAGAGGGACAGGTGGTTCACCCGCGTCTGGCTGATGCGGAAGATATTGCCGTCCGCGTCGCGCTGGACGCCGATGAGCAGCGTGCCGTCATAGCTATCCGCAGGCGATTCGGCTTCGGCGACGAGCAGACCGTCCGCATAGATGCGGTAGCTTGCGCCGTCCTTGACGATGGCGATATGCATTTCGCGGTCAAATTCGCCCGGCACAGTCACGCCGACATTCTGACCGAAAACGATGTTGATCTGCGCGTTGTCCAGCTGGCGGATCAGCAAGCCGCGATAGTTCTTGGCATTCTCGTCGAAGCAGGACAGGAACACGCCATTGCCGGGATTTTCACTCGGCGTGACGCTGGTCATCAGGGTGAAGCGCGTCGCAGTGGAGGCAAACAGCTGTGTCTGCGTATCGAGATACGACGCCTGACGATACGTTTCGTCGCCGCCGACGAACTGCTCCGGAAGCGTGTAGACTTCCGCCGCGTCCTTCACGCCGATGCCGAGCGGCTTGGGCGCTTCGGGCAGGTCTTCCGGCTGCCACGCAAGGATTTCGCTTTCCGTCAGCACGCTGTCATAGACTTCGAGGTTCAGCACGCGCGTGGGCGAGAAGCGGAACTTCTCCCCGCCGGGGGTGAGTTCTTCGCAGCCGAGGAGGAGCGTGCCGGAATAGGCGTCGCAGGGAAGCTGTTCATTCTCATAGAGTTTTTCACCATTTAGATAAATAGAATATCGTTCATTGTCCTTGGTGATAGCAAGCGTAGCGGAATCACCATGCAAAAGTGGCAGCATGAATGTACGATTGTTCCCCAATATCACTTGGAGCGCATTGCCTTCACCGCGAATCAGCAATCCACGATAATTCTCGCCATTTTGCTCATCAAAGCAAGCCATAACGACCTGCCCTTCATCCGTGTCTGGCAAGGGCAGACCAATTTGGGTCAATATTGTCCATGAACTATAACGATTTTCATAGAGTTTAATCTTTGTATCATAGTATTCAGAAACACCATCACCAGAGAACTGATTGCTTAAGATAAACTCTGCTTTATTTTTATCAGCAGTTGTCTGCGAAGCATTCCATATAAATCCTTCAATTTTTCTACAATCACGCAAAGAATAATTTTGTGATAAATACTGTCCCACAATGCGGGAAAACTTAACAATACCTTGATTATTGAAGTGACCGCCATCATAAAAGTCAGTGTTTGCGTCCATCCCAAGGCTATCCCATTCCTTCACATAGTTGAGGAACGGTACGCCTTCTTCTTTGGCAATTTCTGCAACAGTGTTCAGCCGCATAGCAGCTTCTTCTGTCGCTTCAAACGGCGCAGCCATCAATATTAGCGTAATGTTCTTTTGCTTGCACAAATCAATAATTTTTCGCAAATACTGTTCGTTTTTTTTAGTAATCGGAAGTTTATCTGTAATGGAAGCATAATCCAGCATTTTTAGGATAGCCACGCCACCCTCCGGGCGTCTCGGCGCAGGAAGCGACAAATCATTTTCCTGCACAAAATCCGCAATAGTTAAATCATCATACCGTTCATGATAGTACGGCAATCCCCACAAGGCTTCTACGGCATCCGTCCACTTTTCATAAGATGCGAAAGCAGCTTGCACTTTGTTGATACCCAAATTCAGCAATTCAACATTTTTTATTGCCGTTTCTTTCGGCGAATAGTCCATTGTTGTCGTGCTTAAGTACACTTCAGCAATCACAATCTGCGGGCTTTGTGCTGACAGCGCTTCTTTCAAGCAATAGTAAGTATTCCAGATCGGTTGCATGCCAACCCACAAATTGTAACTTGAAATACCATATTCATCGAAAATCTGCTGATTATCAACATTTGTCCCGATATGCGACGACCCGACAAGCAGCACATCCACCGTGTCCGGCGGCAGCTGACGCAGCTTGACCATCGACACCATGTCGTCCGTCTTGATTTTCAGCACCTGATCCATCAGTCCATAGCACAGCGCCAGCACCAGAAGGAAGGCGAGAACCTTGACGGCTTTTTGAATCAGCTTTTTCATTCTTTCCGCGCTCCCTTCGTCAGAATTGGAAGTAGATGAACGACGATGCCGCAAAGCCGGGGCCGTAGATGCCCGTCAGCAGAACGACGAAAATCGCCGCGAGGTAAATCAGCCAGCGAAACCAAAGCTGCTGCCGTTTGACTGCTTCCAGCACGGACACGCCCTTTTCCTGCATCAGGCTGACCGCCAGCAGAATCAGCAGCGCGCCCAGCAGCACAAGCCACTCCGTCTGGTCAAGCCCCAGTTTCAGCAGACTGCCGTCGAAGAAGATATTGGTGTTCCAGCCGCGGAAGAGGCTCGACAGGAGGTGCATGGCGTCACCGAGGCTGTTCGCGCGGAAGAAAATCCATGACAGGTCAATCAGCACAAACGTCGTCAGCACTTGCCCGATGCGCCAGCTCAGCGTGTTCGTGCGCGCGCCGGTTTTCTGCTGGATGCGGCGGCGGAAGGGCTTCGTAATGCCGCCCGCCACCTGATACAGCCCATTGATGCCACCCCAGATGACGTAATTCCACGCCGCGCCGTGCCACAAGCCCGACACGAGCATGACAATCATTTGGTTGATGTACTTGCGCACCGTCCCCTTGCGGTTGCCGCCCAGCGGAATGTATAAGTAATCGCGGAACCATGTGCTGAGCGAGATATGCCAGCGCCGCCAGAAGTCCGATACGGACACAGCGAGATACGGGCGCTCAAAGTTCTTCATCAGCTTAAAGCCCATGACCTGCGCCGCGCCGATGGCGATATTGGAATAGCCCGCGAAGTCACCGTAAACCTGAAACGCGAAGAGAACCGCCGCAATCAGCACGGTCGGGCCTTCGTAGTAATTGCAGTAATTGAACACCTGATTGACCAGAATCGCCGCGCGGTCAGCAATGACAATTTTGAGGAAGAAGCCCCACACCATCCGAAGCAGACCGTCGCGGACGTTATCGTATTCCAGCTTATGCGGCGTGTCGAACTGCGTCAGGAGGTTGGTCGAACGTTCAATCGGCCCGGCGACCAGCTGCGGGAAGAAGCTGACGAACGCCGCGTACTTGATGAAATTCGTCTCCATGCGCACGTCACCGCGGTAAACATCAACGACATACGACAGCGCCTGAAAGATGTAGAACGAGATGCCGACGGGCAGCAGCACGTCAAAACCGGGTGTGACAGGCGCAAGACCCATCCACCCGCGAATAACGTTGAGGTTATCGACGGTAAAGTCGAAATACTTGTAGAAGAAGAGAATCGCGAGGTTGACAGCGAAGGACACGCCGACCCAGACCTTGGAAATCTGGCGAATCGGGCGTCCTGCCTCTGCCGCTGCTTTCTCCTTGGTACGCCTTTTCCCGATCAGCAAGCCGAAAAGGAACGTGACCGCCGTGGAGAAAAGCAGCAGCAGCGCATACGCCGGATTCCAGTTCATGTAGAACAGGTAAGACGTCAGAAGAATCCAAAAGACGCGCAGTTTGCCCGGAATCGCGTAGTACAAGAGCACGACTGCCGGGAAAAACAGCAGAAATTCGATGGAGTTGAACAGCATGAGCCTTTGTCTCCTTCCTCCGCCTCGCCGAAAATCAGGTTACTTATCGTCGTACTTTCTGCGGTGGTGAATACGCACGAGCAGCAGCACCGCAGCAAGCAGCAGCACCACCATGCAGCCCATGCCGACCAGCAGCAGCGTCATCGGCTCACGATTCTGCACAATAACATCCGCGAACGACGGCTTTTCCGCGTTCTGCGTCAGCGCTGTGGACACGGTGAACTGATAGCTGGATGCGCCGCCGTAGCCATCCACCACCAGCGCTTCTTTGCCCAGCGACCAGCGGTTCTTTTCCGTGCTCAAGCGCGCCATCAGGTTCTGCAAGCCTGCTTCGGTCGCGGCGGAAGCGGTCAGCAGCGCCATCGCCTCATTGTAGGGGGATTTCATCAGCTGGAGCACGCTGGCTTCGTGGGCATAATCCGTCGTCATCACCAGCTTCGTGCTTTCGGCAAGGCTGGTCATATCGTCCGTGTACTGGAAATGCAGGTAAGGATTGATCTGCTTGAGGACGCTGTTTCGGTCGGACAGACCGACGACAATCAGGTTGCTGTTGCCGTAGGCGGCTGCTTGGAAATTCTCCGCGCGGATGACTTTCAGCAAGCCATAGGGCGTGCTGCCCGCGCCGAGCATCGCCATGATGCGCCCCGCGAGCGTCAATTCCGTCTGCGTCGCGTCATCGCTGAGGATCATCACAACGTTGTTCATGCGGCTTGCGCGCTGGAACGGCGCCGGCAGATTTGCCAGATTCAGCGTTGTGTTTTCGCCCGCCGGCAGGTACAGTGACGAGTTCGCCGCGATATATGCCCACGGCGTGTTCATCGACCGCACGGTGCAGTCCAAATCCTTGATTTCGAGGTCAAACACAACGGTAATGCTGCTGCCTGCCTCCCCGATGGCATCTGCCGGGACGGAGAAGGTCAGCGTTTCGCCCGTTGCGCCCTCCTTGGTCAGCTTGTGGGAATACAACGGGATGTTCGTGCCCCAGTAGAACGTGACGAGGCTGCGGTCGAAGTCCAGATTCTCACTGTACCGGATGTCGAAGGAGAAGCGGCTTTCGCTGGACAGCACATAGTCCTTCGCGACGGGCAGATAAATCGTCATCTTCTGCGTGAAGGGGCCGGAGAAGCTGATGCCGTTGCCGGAAATGTCCTTAATGGTGTACTGCCCCGCAAGCGTCAGCCCGGACGTTTCCGACGCGAGGGCATACTGCTGCGCTTCGCCGACGGAAACGTAGGTCTGCGATATGTGGAGCTGCGCCACGCGGGATGTGTCGCTGAGCAGCGCGGCGGCTTCGCTGAGCGCGGCTTCTTCCTCCGCGACAATCAGCAGATACGATGTGTCGCCATCCGTCGCGCGCTGCACCAGTGCGCCCGTTGCAGGAACGCTTTGCGTCAGCAGAGACAGCAGATACTCCGGCGTGTTCTTCTTCAGTCCCACATACAGCACGTTTTCGCTTTTCGCGTCCGACAGGCGGCACAGCGTCATGGCGTTTTTGGCAGACAGACTGTTGCCCATGCCCGCCATCAGCATCATGGCGGCGGTCAGCTCGGCTTCGTCCGCCGCGTCGCTGACGGCAACCACACTCTCCGCGCCGTCGGGATTCATCAGCGAAATGAAGGGGTATGGGTACATGTACAGTTCATCCGCATCGTCGGAAATCTCGTAGTAGATACGCAGGCAAGTCGTGTCCGCGATTTTGACCCAGTTCGCGCCATTGTAGTCGTCGCGGCAGCCTTCGTCGTCCGTCAGGCGGACATACGAGAGAATTTCGAGCAGATTATAGCCCGTCGTGAGCAGTTCCACCGGGACGTTGACGTACACGACGGTCTGTGCGCCGTCGGAACGCGCGACAATCTTCGACGAGCCGAACGGCGTGCCGTTCATATAGTACGTCAGGGAGGAAATGTCCGTCAGAATCAGGTCGGATGCGGTGTAGCTCAGGCGCAGCACAGCGCTGACGGGCTTGGCGTACTTCGGCAGATTTGCGTACAGGCTCAGCGTCGTCGTAATGCCGCTGAGTGTCTGCACGCCGCCAAAGGTGAAATCTGCATAATACTCCCCTGCCGCCGCGCCTGCCTCAAAGGCCGTTGCGTCGCCGGCGGATTGCTGCTTTTCAATTTCACCCTGGACAAAATTGTCCACCACACCACTGGGAATTTCGGTTTCCTCCGCCGCAGCGCAGGAGAAAACCAGCAGCGCTGCGAGCATCAAAGCCAGCAGACGGCTTGTGAAATAGCGTGTGTTCATCGTTCTCAGTCCATCCCTTCTGATTAGTCTGCTTAGTCTGCGGAACGTTCGGTCTTATACCAAGTGTAATCCGTTTTGCTGACGATTTTCTTCACCGTCATCCACATGGCGCGGAGGACGACAACCACCCACAGTTTCGAGTAGGTAAACAGCATCAGCAGAACCAGCGCCGCCGATTGCAGATTGAACTCATTCTTCTCCTGCGCCAGCGTCAGCATGACGTTGCACTCGAACAGCGCGCACGCCATCACCCACACCATCGTGGACAAGCCGCCCAGCGACACATGGCTGTACCCCAGCACACCCAGAACGAACATGGTGTCCGAGCAGACGAGCGTGAACGCCATCAGGATATACACCAGCGCGTAGTACAGCACATCCATGCGCATTTTGCCGCCGGACGGATCAAAGATATACTTGAAATTGTTGATCAGCACATACAGGTTGCCCATCGCCCAGCGGGTACGCTGCTTGAACCAAATTCCCAGACGAAACGGCTCCTGCTCCCACGTCACCGCCTGCGGCACAAGTTTGATTTTGTAGCCCATGCGGTAGATGCGGAAGCTGATTTCCGTGTCCTCCGACAGCGCGTCCGGATCCCAGCCGCCGATTTCCTCAATGATGTGGCGGTGCATGACGAAGTTCGTGCCCGGAATGGTGCACAGTCCGAAGTAGAACCAGCGCCCCGCCTGATTCATGCACTGGTGCACCAGCGTCTCGATGTTGACAAAGCGCGTGAGCAGCGAAGCGTTTCGATTGCGTGTGCGGAATTTGCCGATGACTGCGCCCAGCGACGAATCGCTCATCAGGTTCTCCACCAGAATGCGCAGCGCCTGCGGTTCGGGCGTGTTGTCCGCATCGTAAATCGCAAACACGCTGCCTTTTGCTACCGAATAGCCGATGTTCAGCGCGTTAGACTTCCCTTTCCCGCCGACAACGTTATCCGTATTGACGACAATCAGGTTGCGGCCGGGATTCGCCGCCTGAATCTGCTTGAGCACATTTGCGGTGTCATCAGTGGAGTTGTCGTTGATGACGATGATTTCGTAGCGGTCGTGCGGATAGTCGAAGTTGAGCAGGGCGCGGACGGTGCGCCGGATGACGACGCTCTCGTTGTGCGCCGGCACCATTATCGACACGAACGGGTACTCGTCAATCGGCACATGCCCGTCCGTTTTGCTGCACTGATGGTAATACAGGAATCCGCCGACGGACAGAAAGACGTTAATCGCCATCAGCGCCCAGATGCAGACCATCGAAATCAGCATCAAATAATCAGCCGCCGTCATGCAGATTCACCCCCTCCTGCTCGTCTTTCGCGTGCGGATGGTTGCCCAGCAGCTGCCGCCGCGTCGTCCGCCGGGAAATAATCATCCCGACAATGAAAATCGTGCACGCTACAGCCACGAACACCAGAATCAGCTTGTTGCTCGCCTGAATCTGCTCGGTCATATACTGCACAAAGCCACGGTCGTAGACGTAGTCCTCGTCGTAATTGAAGCGCTGATAGGCAAGCGACGCTGCCTGTCCGTTGACATACAGCCCATCCGCCGGATAAAAATGCACATACAGGTCGCCCGCATAGACGATGCCTTCCACATCTGAAAGCTTCTTGAGCGCTGTGCGGGAGTTCTTCAGCCGATTGACCTGCGTCCGGAGCGTCTCGATATCCTCTGACGGGTCAAGGTAAATCGCCTGTGCGTAGGCATTGGTGAAGGCGGTCGCGTCAGCGTAGGCAGGCGCGACGATTTGGTGGCCATCGCGCAACGCCGTGTTCTCCGCCTGCTTCTCGCCGAAAAGCGCTTCATCCGAGCGGAAGAGGAACACCGTTCGCCAGCCGCGCAGGACATCCTGCCCCTTTTCGCTCATCAGCCACACATCCGGCGCTTCAATCGCCAGCGGGTAGACGCCATAGCGCGAATAGGCGGAATACGCATTGGCGATATTCTCCTGCAAGTCCTCCACCGTCACGTTCGCCAGCGTCACCTGCGGAACGTGCATCACAATGCCCGCGCCGCGGCTCTGCGCATACCGCAGCACCTCACAGAAACGCTTCATTGCCGGATAATCGGCATTGGCGTAAATCGGCATGACACACAGGACGTACGGCACATTTTCCGTCTCAAGCATCTCCACCAGCAACAGCAGCCGCTCCGGGTCGGCAAACGGATAAATGCGGTCAAGCACGAGATACTGCCCGTACGCAGTCGGGGAATTCTTGTAGGGCCACAGCCACGTTTGCAGCAGCGTTGAGAGGAACGCGCACTGCGCTTCCTGCGACGGGTCAAAATACGCCAAATGGGTGATGTTTCCCGCCGTTTGGCAAAGCGGAAATGCCTGCGCACCGACGAAAATCTGTCCACCGAGCGATTCGCCGCTTTTCTTCATCAGCAGAAGCGAATTGCCGGAAAGCAGCATATCGTTCGCGGCGTTTGCCTGCGTCTGCAAGCGCAATGTCAGCGAACCTTCATATACCTGCGTTTTCGTCAGCTCCGCCAAGCCGCCCGCGCCGATGACAAACACAGGCAGTTTGCTCTCTTGAATCGCCAGCGCCACCGACGCATTCAGCGCCCGATTCGGGTCGGTGCAGATGATGACGGCGGTGTAGCCGTCGGTGTCCGGCACATCCTCGCTGCTGACAAACGTGCATGTCCAGCTGGAATAGAGCGCGAATCGCCGCAGGACGTCCGTCGCCGCTGCGCTCGTCTCACTTGTCTGCTCGTCGTTCAAAATCAGCAGACGGGTCACATCCGCGCGCGCCTGTGCGGGTATCAGCAGAAGCAGCAGCCCCGCCGTCAGCGCCAGTACCCACGCTTTCGCCTTACACATCATACGCCAGCTCGCTCTCAACAGCTTTCTTGAACGCCATCATGTCCTTGCCAAAATGTTCGTCGTACTCCTTGCAGGCAAAGCGCAGATCCATGTGCGTCCCGCGCTCCAGAATGCCGTCAAAAGCATCCTCCTTCGTCACCGCTGCAATAATACGGCTGCGAACATAGGCGCTGTTTGCTTCATTGGAGGTCAGCAAAATCGCCATCGTGCCATGCTCGTCAATGCAATAGACCTTATCCTCTACGCGCACGCTGTCCATCACCAGTTCCGCCAGTCGCTTGCGCAGTTGGATATAGCGGCTGTGGGACAGCATCCCGCGCAGTTCACTTTCGTAGCGCATCTGGATAATCATCAGCGAAATCGGCAGATGGTTGCGGACGCAGTAGCCTGTCATCATCTGCGCATCGCGGTACATGGCGCGCAGGTTGTACAGCTCCGTCACATCGTCCACCAGCACCTGTTCATCCACCTGACGGCGCAGCAGCTTGTTCTCAGCATTGACGTGGCGCATACTGCGGGAGAAGAGCGCCGCCGCGCCCGATCCCAGCAGCGGCAGTACAGTCACAAAATAATCTGTCAAGTACACCGTTTCGCCCACGGCATAAAAAGAATACAGCTTATACGCCACCCAGCCGCAGGTAATCGTCGCTGCAAGCGCCGTGCCGGTGTTGACGCGATCCATAAAGCCGCACAGCACGGCAATATCCATCAGGAACAACAGCAGCAAATACATCGTCTGCGTATCCGCAGGTGCCCAAATCATCAGCAGCGCCTGCATAAACGCCCAGATCAGCAGCAAAATGATAGCCGCGTCCCGCGCTACCAGTGCCGATTGCGTTTCGTTTTTCATGGCAGCCTCCTTCATTGCCCGTCCGTTTCAATAATTTTCAGTCGGTGGAGTCTCTCAGTGCACGCCATAATCGCCAGCAGGTCAATCAGACAGCCCATCAGGAAGCTCTGGCGCAGCAGCAGACTATCGCCGCTGAGGATGACGACCGTCATCAGCTCGACAGTAACCGCCACGAAAAGCAGCACGCTGAGCATGGTGTAGACGCTCACGGCTTCCCTGCCGGATTCCAGCTTTTCGTCCGCTTTACGGCGGAAGAAGAGGAAGGCGACGACCAGCAGGAGCAGCGACGCCGCCGTTTGCGGGGCAGAACGCTCCTTGAACGTTGACCAGATAGAGAGGAACAGTGCCTTTGCCCGCGCAGGCATTCCACTGGACTGCTCGTAGTTGCCGGAATAATCCGTACGCGTGAAGAACGCGTTGCGCACGCCGACCTCAAACAGCCCCAGTAATTGAATCGGATGGCGCAGGTAATACAGCGTCACGTCCGACGTCGTGTACTGATCAAGGAAGCCCTCATCCAGCGCGCCGCTTTCCGGCAGCACAACGGGGTAGCTCTGCGTGGAATACGTGTCCGTCAGCACGGAATACCGCGCCTCAATGCCGAACTGCGCCAGTGCTTTTTCCGGGTCAGTCGCCTCAAAGAGAACGCCGCGCGTCATTTGGTCGTACTTCTCGTTAACCGTCTGATTGTTGAGCATATCGCCCGTCTGCATGACGCTGACGACGCACAGCAGCACTGCAAGGAGCGAATACAGCCCCTTATGAAGCGCATCCGCTTTGTGACGCATGAGCATCCAGTACGCAACAGAAAAGACGATGCCCATCAGCGCGCAGTACTGGTTGACCGCCATCATCAAGATGACCGTGCCGGCAAGCCCAATCTGCGGCAAAAAGCGGTTCAGGCTATCCGGAATCTGCAGGACGCAGTTCGCCAAGGCAACCATCAAAATCAGCTCAATGGGCTGCGTGTAAAAAGAGGCAAAGCGGGTTATCATGGCGGTATCGCCGAAAATCAGCACAGCAAAAACCGCGATAAACAGCCCCTCGGAGTAGACTTTGACGCGTCCCAGCAGCTTGGAGAGCATCGGGATGAGAAGCAGGATGTAAATCAGCAGATAGATTGCTGCGAGGAAGCGCATGTCAAACAGCCCGTCGTGCGTCACCAGTTCGTCGATGACGACCGCCGTGCGCACCAGCATCCGCTGAACCAGCGGCGTTGTACCGGTCGGAAGCGCGGACGAGCCGACGTTATAGACACGCTCATAATAGTTGAAGAAAGCGCTTGTATCAGACGGGTCAAGCCGGGACAGCCCGGTATCCGCCAGCACAGCGGCAAAGCTGCCGTCGTTGGACAGTCCCAGATACGGCGGGACAAAAAGTGTAATCGACGCTGTAACCGCGATCACCAGCACCACCATCAGGGCAAGGTGCTTGGGGCGGTAGCGCTTGCGCATCGCGCGGTCAAACCGGCGGATGGCGTTCAAAATCAGGTGGTACAGCTTGACAAACAAGCCGCTGAGTTTCACAATCAGCCACGCAATCGCGCGCACACTGCACTCTCCTTTCCTGCGTTACGGCTTCATGGCCATGAGCGCAAAAAGAGCTTCCAATTCATCAAATGTATAGGATGTTTCGCCTTTGATGCTGCCGTAAGCGCCCGCGAATGTCCCCGTCGCAATGCGGCGGTTCTCCAGTTTCGCCAGCGACAGCCGCGCAAGCTCCGTGCGCCCGCTGACGGCACCGACCTGTGCCAGGACAGCATACGACCCAATCGCTTCATAGCGGAATCCATAGCCGACCTGCCCGTTTGACGCGTACTGCGCATAAATTGCGCCTGCGCCAAGCTGCGCATCCAGCCAATCCAGCGTCTGCTCCCCTGCCGCGCTGATTTGCGCCGCGTGCAGGATTGTCAGCGCCGCTTCGGTCATCTGCGCCGCCGCATTGCTGAACATATCCTTTGCCGGGGTATAGGAGGCGCGGTAGAGCGGGAGTTCGCTGCTCATGAGCGCGCGCGAATCAGTCAATATGGCTTCGCTGCGGTTCGCGACGGCTGTCCATCGGACATCATAGGCGGATAAGGCGCGCATCGTCTGCACATCCAGATAGCACAGGGTGACACTATCGCCGCGCCCCGAACCATCGACGTTCGCAAAGCTGACCAGCGCATCATCCACCACGCAGGCAGCGTACAGTGCCGCCGCCCGTTCGCGGATTTCACGCTCATAGCCGCCCCATACCGCATCCGCTTCCATCAGCGCGCGGAGAATGCGCAGATCATCCAGCGACGCATTAGCCGCCGCTTTTTCGCCTGCCTGAATCCGCCAGACGGTTAAGCCGCCGACGGTCATTTTGTCACGGACATAATGCCAGGCATCGGAGAAGAGCGCCGCATCCTCCGTTTGCACCGCATAGAGCATGGTCTGCCCCATCGTCTCGGAAAGCACAGTATCGCCCGGATGAACCTCGCCGCCGGACAGCGTATAGGTGGATGGAATCGCCCCATCCGCCTGAATCAGCTGTTTCAAAAAAGCGAGCGTCTGCTGTGCCGGATGCTGTGCCGCGTCCAGCAGCTGCGCCATTTCATCCGCATTCGGCATATCCGCCGTTGCGCGAAGCAGCTGCCCCTGCGAATCGAAAACCGCCAGAGACGGCACGCTCCGCAGTCCCAGCATGTGAAAGAGCGCCGCGTCCGCATCCATGTACAGCGGAATGCCTGTAATGCCGCATTCCGTCAATTCTGCTTCCGCCTTCTCGCGTGTGTCGCCGCGAATCCCCTCTCGGCAGACAAGAACGACCTGCGCCCCCGCCGCTTGTGCGGCCTGTACCGCCGCCCCAAATTCGCCCGCCAAGTACACCTGGCAGTCCGGACACCAGCTTGACCAGAACAGCAGGATCGTCGTTTTTCCGCACAGGGCGGATAGGCGCACCGGATTTCCGTCCGTGTCGGTCAAATCTCCGTCATAGGGCAGAAACCACTTTGCCGGGTCGGGTGCAAGGTCGGACGCCATCAGCAACTCATCCGAATCCGCGGTAGCCGTCGCTTCCGGCAGAATGTCCGGCGAATCCTCGCGAGTTTGCAGCAGTCCGGCGCCGACGATGGCCATGCCCGCCGTCAGCAGAATCATCAGGCTGATCAGTACAGCGAGGATGCGTTGGTATGACTGTTTTTTCATGAGGAACGCTCCTCCCCGTGTTTCGACGATGATTGTATGTGCGCCCAGCGCGGTTTATTCACACAGAATATCCGCAATCCGCTCGCAGGCGTGTCCATCGCCGTAGGGATTGCTGGCGTGCGCCATCGCCGCGTAAGCCGCCGGGTCATCCAGCAGA
>UMCG01039857.1_pt1 | contig 13750 bp, 10 predicted proteins | sample 1964181 | NCBI WGS metagenome assembly UMCG01 (sample SAMEA4835963, study PRJEB28245) | human gut metagenome | biome: gut microbiome; material: fecal sample | place: Denmark | collected 2008 | reverse complement strand
AGCCGCTGCTCCGCCTCGCCGAGCGCAGGCGCGCCGTCCTCGCTCAGAAGCAGGACGCAGCCCATTAAGTCGCCCTCTGTCACAATGGGGGCTGCGGCGCCGACGCGGTAGCGGTCGGATGCGTCCGTCGGCCGGACGGGCAGATCACCGTCCTGATAGCGGTAGCTGCGCCGCAGCTCCATGAGCTGCTCCAGCTCCTGCGAGCAGCGCTTGTCCAGAAGCTCCCGCTTCTGCACGCCATGCACCGCAATGATCGCGTCCCGGTCGCAGACCGCCGCGATATATCCGGTGTTCTTCCCAATCGCTTCACAGATCTGTCCCGCAAATTCCCCCAGATCGCCCATCGGCGAGTATTTCTTAAAGATCACCTCGCCGTCCTTCTCCGTATAAATCTCCAGCGGGTCGCCGCTGCTGATAACACTGACACGGAAAACCTTGTCCTTTCGGTGCGCCGCACCTTGGACAATTTCAGTTTCGTAGGGGTCGATGCCCACATCGACCCGCAGGCGGACAGAGTCGTCCGCCCCTACAAGCTTGGATTCGCTATTTTCCGTGTCCCAATTAAAATTTACGGCGTCCTCCGGGAGCGCGCCGGTCTTGAGCAGGCTGTCGATGTCCGCCTTGAGCTGTACCTCGATGTGATCTTCAAACACCCGAATTTTTTCGATCATCAGATTCAGGTCATTACGGTCAAGTGACGGCTTTTCCAGAATGTCGTGAAATACATCCATTGCCGTTTTCGCCACGCGGTTGATGCGGATGATGGTATTGCGCTTGTCGCTGGCAAATTCGATCTGGTGCTGGATGCCCGCGATACGCTGCGTCAGCTCCGCTTCCAGCTCGTCGTAGGTTTCCTCCAAAAGTGCTTCCTGCTCCGGGTGCTTCATGATGTCGCGGATGCGCTGGCGCTTCGTGGCCTTCAGCTCCTCCTGCTTGTCAAGCAGTAAGGCTTCCAGATTTTCTTCCGTGCGCTTCGTCTCCGCAATGTCGGCCTGCTCTTTCTCCAGATCGGCGTTCAGCCGCTCGAGCATGGTGCTGGAATTGTCACGGACTTTCCGCACATAGTCCTTGACCAGCGCGTCGAGCGTTTCCACGCGGATATGGTGGCTCGTGCACCCCTTGAGTCCACGCCTGTGATACGTTCCGCAGGTATAGGCGGGTGCCAGATCGCTCCGGCTCATGGCGAACATCGGACTGCCGCAGTCGCCGCAGACGAGAAGGCCGGAGTACACGTTGTCGTTGACCTTGACCCCGCGATAGTTGTTCATCGAGCGGCTCTCGCGCAGGGCACGCACGGTCGCAAATGTGCGGTAGTCGATGATCTCCTGATGGTGGTGCTCAAAGACGCGGTGCTCGCTCTCGTCCAGCTTTCGGTCTGTGCCATTGATTTTTACGCGCGTGAACTTGCCCTGCCGCAGCGTGCCGATATAAAAATCGTTATCTAAAATCCCCTGCACCGTGACGATCGCCCACGCCGCTTTCGTCTTGCGGCGGACAGGCTCTCCCGCGGCGGCGCGGCGCTCACATTCGGACATCCGCGGCGTGGGCACGTTGTTGTCCGTCAGATAATTGGCGATTTTCTTGTAGCCCCAGCCGTCCAGATATAATTTGAAAATCGTCCGGATGACCTCGGCTTCTGTCGGCACGACCTCAAAGACCTGCTGCTTGTTCAGAATATAGCCATACGGCGCGGCGCAGAGCCATCGTCCCTCCTCTTGCCGCCGCTTCACGACGCTGCGCACCTTTTTCGACGTGTCCGTGACCGGCATTTCGTTAATTAAGAACTGGAACTGGATCTTCAGCCAGTCGTCGTCATTCGGGAAGTCGATGTTATCGCCAATCGAAATGATCCGCACGCCCGCATCGCGCAGATCCTCCAGCTCTACCAGTCCGCGCGAGTTGCGGCGGGAAAAGCGGGAGAAATCCTTGACGATGAGAATGTCGTACTTGTGGCGCATCAGCCCCCGGCGCATCTCCTGATACCCCTCGCGCTGCTCGAACGTGTACCCCGAGCGGTCGCGGTCTTCAAAAAACGTCAATGTGCTGTTCGGAAAGTGCGTTGTTACAAAATCCTCAATGATGGACTTCTGGTTTTCAATCGACACATTGTCGCGGTCAAGCTCCTCATCGACCGAAATGCGGGCATACCCCGCAATGTCAAAGCGTTCTATCATTCGCATTCACCCTTGAGATACTGTTCCGTCTGCCGCCAGCTGCCGAGGATTCCTCGGTAGTTGCTTTTCGACTCATTTCCCATCCGTGTTCTCCTCCGTCTGCTCCGGCAGCTGTGCCGCATCCGTCACGATGTCCGTGACAAGCTGGCGGAAGCTCTCGGCGTTCTGCGCGGTAACGACAGGCTTGCCTGTTTCGGCTTCCAGCGCTTTTCTCGCCACACCCGCGACATTGCCGCCGCGCTTTTTCCACTCGTCCATCAGCTCGTTGCGAATGCGGATGGCAAGCAGCCGCTGATGTACCCATTCCTCGGAATAGCCCTTTTTCAGATAGGTTTCCAGCGCACGGTCGATCGCCTGCTCGGGGTCGATGGTCTCCTCAATGCGCTCCCGGCCGACCATCGCCAGCCACGCCTTGAACGGCTCGGCTTTCTTGGAGGGAATGGACTGGATGATGCGCAGAAGCTGCTCGGTGTCGGCAACGTCCGTGAGGCGGTTTTTACCGTCCGCCGCCCGCATTTTCAACTGGTGACAATTCGTCACCAGTTCATTGCCCTCGTCTTTCAGCCGCTGCTTCAGCTTGTTCCAGTATTTCCGCCCGGTATTATAGTCGGGGCTGTCTGTCAGCACGCCGACAACATCCTCAATGGAAAAATACCATTCCTCCCGTTCTGCGTCCCACGCCACGCGGATCTTCTGGTCTTCAAATAGCTGAATCTCGTTTTTCATTGGTTCGTCCATTCTCGTCCTCCCCAATCAGCCGCGCTCTTATCACGAATATCTACGGTTTCGTTTTGATATCGTAGATAATATTGTACATCATCGAAATAGAGATTGCAAGACAAAAATGCGCTGTATATCAGGAGGTGCATAAAGAGAAAACGGGGGCGAAGAGAAATTTTCTCTTCGCCCCCAATGTATCCGGCGCTATATGGTCATCTGCTGCGCCTTTTCACGCTGGACTTCCTGCTCCGCCAATCTCTGACGGTTATAAAGCAGCAGATCCCGCGTCTGTTCATAAAGGTCGCAATTTCCAGACTCAAAAACTGCCACCAGATACTTTTTCTTTTTGTATGTGTCATAGACGCTCTGCAAGCCGGCGCGTAGAACCGGGTCTGACTTTTCTGCATTCGTCAGCCAAATCTCAACCAGCTTCCGCTCGTCCTTGACGGTCATTTCCATAGCCTCACGCTCCTTGTGGATATGATTTCCGCATTTTCCCTGTTTTTATACCAAGCTGACCTCCTGAACGCAAAAAAGCCGGGACTTCTAAAATCCCGGCTTCCTGCGAATATTACATTGTCTGTTCCATTGTGAACCCCTGCTCCTGTTCCGGCTGCGGCAAATGCATCAACGGATGCTTGAATTTTATCTCGTTGAAAAAGAGCAGTTTCCCGAAATCAGGAAACTGCTCAAGCTATGGATGTGGGCTGCAAAACCCTGTGGAACACAAAGAAAACGATCGTGGCTGGAAGAGTCTCGGTCCTCCCGTATAGAAGATATAGGAAGGACGATACAAGCTGCGGGAATATACCTGCGATTCAGCAAGCGATACCCATCGTAGGTGTGGAGTTGGTCTTCTCTCACAGCAAGTATCACAGCCGCCGGCGGATGGTGTGTCCATCCATCGGCGGCTGTGTGTAAGTTCTGCGAAGTCCCGCTGCGGCTCAGCCGAAGAGGAAATCCTTCAGATTTGTATTAAACAGGTATTCTGCAATGTAGGCTCTTGTTCTCTTATACAGTGCATCCTGTGCAAATGAGACATCATTTCCGGATTCTTGCAGCGCAAATTCATACGTCTGCCTGAGCTCCGTACCGACATTGATCTTGGCAATGCCGGCGGAAATGGCGTCGAGAATGTACTGGTGCTGAATTCCGGAGCCGCCGTGCAACACAAGCGGAATGCCGACTGCCCGGTAGAGCTCTGCCACGTGCGCAACGTCGATTTTGGCTTCCGGCTTTTTCTGGTTACGGACAGCCTCGGCGACTGCGCCGTGGATGTTGCCGACTGCGACGGACAGCCAGTCGCACTTACTTTCCTCTGCAAACCGCTTTGCCTCGTCCAGGCGGGTAAAGCCCATCTTCGAAGCAAAAATCTCTTCATACGGCGGCATGACCTTGTTTTCGTGCCCCATGACCGCGCCGAGCTCCGCTTCACAGGGAATCTGCGCGGCATGCGCAAGATCAGCCGCTTCCCGCGTTGCGGAAATGTTTTCCTCCAGCGGCAGACGCGAACCGTCAATCATGACGGACTGGTAGCCTGCGCGGATGGCGCGCTCGATCAGTGAGCGATAATCCACGCGCTGATAGTCCTCGTCAATCACGGGAACGTGATCCAGATGCAGCAGCGTATGTGCCGGATCCTTGTACCGGTCATATTCCTCCGCGATGCGCTCGAGAGATTCGGCTTTCATTTTTTCCCACTCCACGCGCGCAACTTGAATCATGGCGACGCTGTTTTCGTCGCGAATGGCCTCGATGATCGGCTTGACCATCGGGATATGAGGTACGTTGAAGGCGGGCACGCATTTGCCCTTTTCACGGGCTTTCAGAATGACTTCTCTTGTGTTCACAATTGTATCCTCTTAATAGTGTCGCAGATAGTCAGCGGAAATTGCCTTGTATTTCGCATACCGTTCTGCATATTTTGTTTCGTTTTCCGGAATCGGCTCGAAGTAGGAAACGGGATTGCCCATATGGGCGGCCGCGTCTTCCACGCTGGCATACCAGTTGTTTCCGAGACCAGCCAGCATACAGGCGCCAAGCGACGGAAGCTCGATGTTCTGCATTCTTCCGAGCGGAGCCTGGATCAGATCTGCCCGCAGCTGCAGAAGTTTGTCGGTACGGGAACCACCGCCGCCGAAATGCAGTTTGGTAAACGGCTGCTTACGTGTAGAGCGGATGTAGTCGACGCAGGCGACAAACTGGTAGGCCAGGGATTCGAGAATCGCTGCGAAGATCTCGTCCGTCGTGGTGGACAGGCTCATGCCGACAACGGCTCCGTGGAAGTTCTCTACATACGGCAGCATCATAAGCGAACCGGTTCCGTCGAGCTTTGCATCGGCGATGAGCTTGCCGATGTCGGCGGACGGATCGCGCAGAATGTTCTTGCAGAACCACTCCAGCAGCGCGCCGGCAGTTGGGAACGCGTCCATGACCGTATACTTGTTGTTGAACGGGGAGCTGTAGCAGCAGGAGAAGATCAGAGAATCGCCGAAATCGTTGCAGCCGTCGACGAAGGTATCGGAGAAATATCCCATCTGCTCATAGGTACCCATCAGAACGCCGATGGTATCTGGATTTTCAAGCCGGACACCAGCGGACAGGAGAGAGGCAGAGACGTCATGGCAGCCGATTGTGACGGGCAGCGTCCGCGGCAGCCGGACAGAACCGTAATGGTCAATCGTGCCGACAACCGTTGCGGATTCGACAATCTGTGTGCCGAGTTGCTGCTCGGTGACGCCGGTCAGCTCCAGAATCGGCGCAGACCAGCAGTTTGCCTTGACGTCGATCATCAGTTTGCGTGCGGCCATGGTACGATCCTGCACGTCGCCAAGCCCGAGCTTGCGCATTACATACTGCTGATTGGAGTAGAAGCCAGCCGCTTTTTTGAAGACCTCCGGCTCGTTGTCCCGCAGCCACATGATTTTTGACGGTGTTGCAAGCGTGGAGAGCGTATTGCCGGTGATTTTCGCGTACGTGTCCGCGCCGATTTCGCGGCCGATGGTCTGTACTTCTTTGAACGACCGCCCACAGAAGCCGGGAATCATGCCATACAGCGCTTCGCCCTTTTCGTCGACCGGCGTGATGCTGTCGCCAAAATAGGAAAACGTGATGGCCAGCAGCTCTACATCCTCCGGCAGCTGGCGAATCACTTCGCCAACTGCCCATTCAGATGCCTTCCAGGTTTCGTCAATATGGAGCTCAACCTGATTCTGTGCGGGATAATACCATCCGTATTTTTTGTTTGTGTTCACGATAATCCGGGTTGTTTCGGCGTCAATCACCGATGCATGTACATTGGAGGTGCCGAAATCAATGGCCAGATATGCGCTTCGTTTTTTCACAGGAACGCTCCTTTCCCGGTCAGTGATTCACAACGTTTTTCAGTTCTCCGCCGCTGAAATACTGCTCAAGGTTATCCGCGACAATCTTGATGGAGCCGCTGAAGGTTCCGATATCCGTACCGGCCAGATGCGCAGATAACGTCACGTTTTTCAGCTTTCTGAGCGGGTGGTCAACCGGCAACGGCTCTTCGCGGAAGACGTCGAGCACGGCACCGCCGATCTTCTTCTGCTCCAGCGCGTCGATCATAGCGGCTTCGTCGACAAGACCGGCGCGCGCGGCATTTACAAAAATGGCCGTGGGCTTCATCTTCGCGAATTCTGCCGCGCCGAACATATTCTGCGTCTGCGGGCTCAGACGGACGTGCAAGGAAACGAAGTCGGCCTGCTCCAGCAGCTCGTCAAGCGAAACCGGCACGCAGCCGAACGCTTCAATGCTTTCTTTTGTGCAGTAAGGATCATACGCGAGAATCGTCGTGCCGAAGCCCTTGAGCCGCGTGGCAATCTTTCTGCCGATGTCGCCGAAGCCGACCAGACCGACCTTCAGGTTGCACATGTTGTCGGAATAGGTGCGGTTGGGGTATTTCTTTGTCCAGCCGCCGGTCTTGATATCTTCGTCCGTTCTTGCAATATTCCGGATCTCGCAGAGCATTGCGGCAACCGTAAAGTCTGCAACCGCAACAGCTGCGCGACCAGGCGCGTTGATCACCTTGATGCCGCGTTCCTTTGCAGCCTCCATGTTGATGTTTTCCATGCCGGTGCGGAGTGTCGCAATAATCTTCAGGTTCTTTGCCGCCTCGATCATGCGGCGGCTGACCGGTGCAAAGTGTGTGATGATGATCTCCGCGTCGTCCAGATACTGGAAAACCTCTTCGTTGATGGGTGTGCCGTCGGGCCCGTTGACCTCGACGGAAAGCATGGAATTCTGGTAAGCCAGCTCGTCTTCGTTGACGGTTTTTTCAACCAGCGTCAGCTCGTATCCGTACTTTTCCAGGACATCAAAGCCCTGCATCAGATTTTTGTCAATGCCTCTGTCATAAATTGCAACAATTCTCTTTGCCATGTTATAAGTCCTCTCTTTGCCCCAGGTTATTTACTAAAATCCAGCCAGCCCTTCATATAATCCAGATCCTTGCCGTGAGACATGACCTCTCCCAGTGTATCGAGCGTTGCTCTGTGGGAGAAAATCCGTTCAAGACCGAGCTGCTTGTACTTCAGAAGCATCTGGAATGCCTTGTCGAAGGTCTTTGCCGTGTTGACGCTCATGCCGATGTACGTAGCATGCTTGCCACACAGATCCTTGCCCGGATAGAACTCTACGGGCTTACCGGTGCCGATGTTGCCGATTTCAACCAGCGTGCCGACGTTTTTGAGCAGATCCACGCCGTCGCGGAACGCATACTGCGAACCTGCGCACTGGAAGACGACGTCAGCGCCGTTCTTGTGGTTGTATTTGTGGATGATTGCACGGCGTTCTTCGATGGAAAGCTTGCTGGAATTCATGACTTCGTCCGCGCCAGACAGCTCCTTTGCCAGCTGGAGTTTCTGATCGCTGAAACCGCTGATGATGATGTGCTGGATGCCCAGCGTGCGGGCAATTGTCGCCACAAGCGCTGCAATCTGGCCATCGCCGATGACAAGCGCAGTCGAACCAAGATTGAAGCTGTCTTCGAAGATGCCGGGCGCGCGCATCGCAAGCTCAACGCCACGCATGGCGACCGCCATCGGATCAAGCAGCGACGCAACATTGCTGGGCATATCATCAGGCACCTGCCACATGAAGGTGCCGGGGAAAACGTACATATACTCGCCGAAGCCACCCTTGATATAAGGCGCTTCATAGATGGAGTTCGAGCGGATCGGCGCGCCGCCGAAGCCGAGCGACTCATACGGCACACCGTAGACGAACGAATTGTCGCAGACACCGCAGGCACCGATACCGTAGGTCAAGCAGTTTTCGCAGGTGCCGCAGACGACCCACGGATACAGGCAGATCCGATCGCCGAGCTTCACTTCGCCGGTGTAGCAGCGCATGGATTTCGCGGCGTCCGGCCCCATTTCGACCACGCGGCCGCAGAGCTCATGACCAAGAATGACGGGATATGCCGGATCCTCTTCGAACAGATGAAGATCGGTGCCGCAGATGCTGGCGGCCTCCAGCTTGATAATCATGCCGTCGCGGCCGCATTCCGGCATCTGGACGTCCATGACCTCAATGGTGTGCCTTTTCGTCAGCACGGCGGCTTTGCAGGTTTGATTTGTCATGATTTGTACCTCCATACAATTCACAATTATGTTTTTGCCTTGCGTCTTCTCTGCATATTGTCGAACGCAACTGCGAACAGCAGAACGGCGCCCTTTGCGACCCACTGCCAGTATTCGTCAAGATTCATCAGCGTCATGCCGTTGCTGAGCATACCCATAATCAGCACGCCTGCGACGACGTTGATGATTTTGCCCTGGCCGCCTGCAACGCTCACGCCGCCGAGAACAGCAGCCGTGATGACGTCCATTTCAAAGCCTTCGCTGGTGGCTGGCTGACCGGAGTTGAGACGGGAGAGCATGATGACGCCGGAAAGACCGGCAAAAAATCCGCTGAGCGAATAGATCTGGATTTTCTTGACCAGGACGTTGATGCCTGACAGTCTGGCAACTTCTTCATTGCCGCCGATTGCGTAGAGATGACGGCCGAAGCTTGTCTGCTCGAGCATCCACCAGCCAATGAAAAAAACCAGTGCCAGAATATAGACTGGAATCGGAATCCCGAGGAAATAGCCCTGCCCAAGGGTTTTGATGGACTCCGGAAGACCGTAGACCGGGATGCCCTGCGTCATGATGAACGCGAATCCTCTGGCGATGGTCTGCATGGCGAGTGTCGCGATCAGCGCGGGAACCTCAAAATGCGCGACCATAATGCCGCTGATAAGCCCGCAGACGATTCCAACCAGAACGCCGACCACCATCGCAGGGAAGATCCCAAAGCCGAGGTCATTGATGAGCTTTGCGGAGACAACGCCGGAAAGCGCAATAACCGAGCCGATGGAAATGTCAATACCGCCGGTCAGCAGAACCATAGTCATGCCGACCGCGCAGATTCCGGTCATGGAGACCTGCCGACAGATGTTCAGCAGATTCTTTGTCGACAAGAACGTCTTTGTCAGAACAGAGAAAAAGACGAATACGAACAGGAGCACCAGATAGACAAACACCTGGCTGATGGAAAGCTTCGTTTCTTTTTTCATAGCGAGACCCCTCTTTTTACATGCCGGAAGCCATCTCAAGGATGCGTTCCTGGCTGACTTCCTCTTTTGTCAGCTCTCCGCTTACGGAGCCCTGGTGCATCACGATGATGCGGTCACTCATGCCGATCAGCTCCGGCATTTCGGAGGAAATCATGATGATCGATTTTCCTTCTTTGACCAGCCGGTTCATAATGAGGTAGATTTCGTATTTTGCGCCGATATCGATGCCCCGTGTCGGCTCGTCCAAAATGATGATATCCGCGTTTGTTGCAAGCCACTTGGCAACGACCACCTTCTGCTGGTTGCCACCGGACAGATTCTTGGTCAGCTGCTCCATACTGGGTGCCTTGACGGCCAGCGCGTTCATGTAGGAATCAACCAGCGTGCGCTCCTTCTTCCGGCTGATGCGTAGGAAGGACTGCAGCGTGTGCAGCATGACGAGAGAAATGTTTTCCCGAATGCTGAGCGTCAGCGAGACGCCCTGGCCCTTCCGGTCTTCCGGGATCAGCGCGATGCCGTGATGGATGGCGTCAATCGGCCGGAGAATCTCAACCTGTTTCCCGCCGACATAAACGGTGCCGGAGGATCTGTGATCGGCGCCGAACAAAGCGCGCATGACCTCCGTCCGGCCTGCGCCGACAAGACCGGCAAAGCCGAGGATTTCACCCTTATGCAACGTAAACGAAACGTCGTGCAGCTTCGTTTCCACGGTGGACAGATGCTCCACCCGGAGAACCTCCTCACCGATCGGCGTGCTGCGTTGCGGGTAGTCTTCCGACAGGTCACGGCCAACCATCAGCTTGACCAGCGCGGATTTGTTGGTGTCTTTTGTGTTGAGCGTCTCGATATACTGGCCATCGCGCATGACGGTGATGCGGTCAGAAATCTCAAACAGTTCTTCGAGACGGTGAGAGATATAAATAATTGAAACGCCTTCGCTTTTCAGCGTCCGGATCATTTCAAACAGGTTTTCAACTTCACGGTTGCCAAGTGGTGCTGTCGGCTCGTCCATAATCAGCACCTTCGCATTTTCAAGGACAGCCTTTGCAATCTCCACTTGCTGCTTATAGGCATTGGAAAGATCGCTGATGCGCGAATTCGGGTCAATTTCAATATGGAACCGCTCGAATACTTCGCGCGTTTTCCGGATCATGGCACGTTTATCCGCATAGATTCCGCGCTCGATTTCCTTGCCAAGGAACATGTTTTCATAGACCTTCAGATAAGGAACCAGGTTGAATTCCTGGTAGATCATGCTGACACCCTTGTCCTTGGCGCTCTGCGGCGTCAGAGTCCGGATCTGTTCGCCGTCCAGACAGTAACTGCCGTCGTCCATCGGCTGCGCGCCCGCGATGATTTTGCACAGCGTGGATTTCCCAGCGCCGTTTTCTCCAAGCAGCGCGTGCACCTCGCCCTTTCTCAGTTCAAAATCCACATGATCCAGGGCGGTGACGCCCGGATAATACTTGCAGATTTTCTCCATTTTCAGAACAATATTGTTATCCATAGTTTTCACATCACTCCGTTTGGATCGCTTTGCATCCGGCCCTGCCGGATATGGAAATCCGGCAGGGCGTTTCCGGCTGACAGCCTATTTGTACATTGCCAGATACTCGTCGACGTTGTCGCGGGTAACGGCGGTAACGGGAACCATGTAACTCTCCGGAATGCTTTCGCCGTTGCACAGGGAAACAGCGTACTGAATCATCAATTCGCCGGTGCCGACCGGGTTGAGGTCAACGGAGCCGCGATAGATGGTGCCTTCTTTGATGAGCTCCAGAGCCTGCTGCGTGCCGTCGTTGCCGCCGATGTAGAACTTGTCGGTGTCAACGCCCTGCGCAACGCAGGTTTCGTAAGCACCCAGCGCGCCGGAGTCGTTGATGCCGAGGATTGCGACGACCTCAGGATGCGCGGTCAGGATATTCTCGGCTGCGGTCATGCCCATATCGGTGGTGTAGCCATCGACCGTCATGACGCACTCGGCGTTCGGGCAGTATTCTGCAATACCCTGCATGATGCCGTTTTCGCGGCCGATGGTCTGCTCAAGGGATCTCTGCGTCAGAATGGCGTACTTGCAGTCAGCGTCGGCGCCGAAGGTCTCGGCCATCCACTTGCCGCAGGCGGAGCCGTTGGCCTGGCCCATTTCAAGCTCGGCAACGTTCATGTTGCAGGTCGCGTCGGCATATTCAGTGGTGTGCGTGATTACGGGGATACCGGCCGTCTTTGCCTCGGCGATGACGCCCTTCAGAGACTCGGCATCAACCGGGACGACGATGATGACATCAACGCCTTGCGAGATGAAGTTTTCCAGAGCCGCGATCTGTGTTGCGGCATCAGATTTGCCGTCGGAAATAATCGCCTTTACGTTCGCCGCGTCAGCCGCATTTCGCAGGGAATTAGCGATGTTTGCAAAGAAGTTGTTGGAGAGATCCATGGGGCAGAAGCCAACCGTGATCTGCTTGTCAGCAGCATCCGCTGCAGTGGTTTCCTCTGCCGCCTTGTCAGCAGGAGCAGTCTGCGCGGGCGTGTCCGTGTCCTGTTCCGTGGTAGTCGTCTTGGCCGCACATGCTGCCAGTCCGAGCACCATGAGGGCTGCCAGAATAAGAGCGATTACTTTTTTCATTTTGGTTCCTCCTAGTGTTTTACTTTTCGTTTTACGCAATTTGAATTTCGTTTTTCTTGCGCTGGTGCGATAATACCATTTCGTTATCATAATTGTCAATACATCATTTTCGTTTTGTTGCAATTAACAAAAGGTTGATTGTATTTTTGGTTATATTTACGTTTCGATTTTTGTTTCAAAAGCAAAAAAACAACGAGTAGTTTCTTTATAAAGTACTTGATTTTTCCTTTGGAGTATATTAGAATGAATATCAAAGATGCGCAGAATTTCCTGACTTCTACATAAGGAGGAGCCTTTTTTGGACAATACATCAAAAATAAAGCCCGTGAAAATGGCTGCAGAAGAGCGAAGAAAGTATATTCTCTCCATGTTGGAACAGTACGGTTCCGTTACTGTTTCGGAATTAAGTGAGCATTTCGGAATTTCCGAAGTATCTGTTCGTAAGCTCCTGATCTCACTCGAACAGGATTCGCTGCTGCAGCGGACGTGGGGTGGTGCGGTTCGAACGGCTAGAACCACTGCAGAGCTTCCGTATCAAGTTCGGGAATCAAAATATCTGCAGGAAAAAATGGCGATTGCGAGAGCCGCTTATGACATGATCAATGACGGTGATTCCGTTTATCTCGACAGCGGTACGACGACCTTTGAACTGGCTAAGCTGCTCTGCAACGGGCCTAAGCGCGGCATTCTCGTCGCAACCAACGCGCTCGACCATGCAGGCGTGCTGCTTGGGCAGCAGGGCATCAGTCTGATCCTCATCGGCGGTGAGATTCGCCACGATGTACGCGCCTGTTCAGGCTATCTGGCCAAGGATATGCTCAGCAACATGGTCTTTGACAAGGGATTTCTGGGCATTGAGCACATTTCCTTCTCCCACGGCCTTACAACGCCGAATATGAACGACGCCGAAATGAAGCGCTGGATCCTGCGCACCTGCAAGCAGAGCTATGTTCTTGCGGATTATTCAAAATTCTGGAACGATTCCCTGATCCAGATCGCGCCTGCGGACCGCGTGTACCGAATCATCACGGACTGGCACATTGCCGAAGACGATATCTCGCGCTTTCAGGCAAAGGGCGTTTCCCTCGTCAGCGCACCTGCCGTTTCCAATTTGTAGGGAAATGCGTACTCTTCTGCGCCCCTTACACAGCCGTCTGTGTTCCTGTAAGCCCTTGTAAAGCCATTGCAGATCGCAGTCAGCCAGTTTTTTCAGCGGAACGTCCCCGAGACGCGGGATAATCTGCTGTTCAACTTCGCACCGATAGTGTTCAGCAGCCGAAAACCACAGGTAGGCGTAGATCGCGATTTCCGCCGCGCTCAGACCCAGTGAGAAAATTTCTTTCGGCAGAGGAAAATAATCCTTAACTGAGTCGCGCATCGGCCAGAGGTCACGCTTCATTCACTTTCTCCCGTATGCTGCTCCACCCAGCGGATGAATGCCTCCTTCAGCACAACGATCCGATTGCCGATCTGCGGTGCGGGAAAATCTTTTTCGTGCATCAACTCATAGCTGCTGGAGGGTGCGATGTCCAGCACCTTCGCCACCGTTGCCGCATTCAGGAACAGCGGCAGCTCGTCATAGTTCTTGTAGGGTGTATCTGAAAACTCCCAACGCACCCGGACAGCGGATCTTTTCACGCTGCGCTGCAC
>UMCG01012446.1_pt1 | contig 13779 bp, 9 predicted proteins | sample 1964181 | NCBI WGS metagenome assembly UMCG01 (sample SAMEA4835963, study PRJEB28245) | human gut metagenome | biome: gut microbiome; material: fecal sample | place: Denmark | collected 2008 | reverse complement strand
CTTTGGAGATCATCCCGCCGATAGCGGGCAACAGGCGATGGCTGTAAAGACCGTACACCCTTCGGAACAACGGATTGCGAGGGGTCGAAAACTCCAGGATAACGACCTTCCCGCCGGGCTTCAGCACCCGGGCGATCTCCCGGAGCCCCGCTCCGAGATCCCCGAAATTACGCACTCCGAAAGCCACCGTCACCACGTCCACCGACGCATCCGCCACCTCCAGGCCCTCCGCATCCCCGAGCGAAAGCACCACCCGTTCGTCCAGTCCGCAGGCCGTCGCCTTCCGGCGGGCCTCCGCAAGCATATTTTCCGAAAGATCGACGCCCAATACCTGCACGCCCCGCATGCGGCGGGCCATCGCCAGCGCCAGGTCGCCCGTACCGGTCGCCACGTCGAGAATCCGCCGGGGCTGCATCCGCCGCACGATCCGCACCACATGCCGACGCCACAATTTATCGATCTGAAACGAAAGCGTGTGGTTCAACCGGTCGTACGCCGGAGCGATGCGGTCGAACATCTCGCGCACCTGTTCTTTCTTGTCCTGCTCTGTATCGTATGGTTTCATCTTTTATGTACTTTATGAATCGTAACGGATCGCCTCCACCGGTTTGACCTGTGAAATGATCGAAGCCGGAAGCATCAGCAACGTTAAAATCACGGCCACGACTCCCGCATTGAGCGCCAACCACCACCCCACGCCGAACGCGACGGGCACCTCCGACAGCATATAACCCTCGGGATCGAGCGGGATCAGGTGGAAATAATATTGCAACAGACAGATTCCCAAACCGATCGCATTGCCCCACACGACCCCTCGCAAGATGAGCATCAAGGCCCGGTAGAGAAAAATCCGGCGCAGCGACGCACTGTTCATTCCCATCGTCTTCAACAGACCGATCATACGTGTACGCTCCAGCACGAGCGTCAGCAACGCGGTCGCCATGTTGAACACGGCCACGACGACCATGATGACCAGGATCACCGCAGCATTGACATCGTGCGTCTTGAGCCAGTCGAACACGGTCGGGAACCGCTCCTGCGCACTGCGGGCCGTCAGGTCCCAAAAAGCCTCCCGATCCGAATCCAGCAACATATCGTTCAGCCGGCGGGAGAAATCTTCCGCCTGCGAGAAATCCGCGAGCGTCACTTCGTAGCCCGACACCTCGTCGGACGACCAGTCGGCCAACCGCTGCACGTTTCTCAAATCGGTCATCGCCACGCTCCGGTCGAATTCGTCCATCCCGGTCGCATAGATACCCGACACCTTGAACCGATCGCGGCGCGGACTCTTCTCCGACTCGACGAAAAGCATCTCGACCTTATCGCCGGGCACAAGCCCCATCTCCCGGGCAACGCTCCGGGAGATCAAAATCTCCTTGGTGCGAATCGAATCCCCGACACGGGGCAACTCGCCCTCGAGCAGATGGTCCCGAAAAAACGACCAATCGTAACCGCCGTCCACCCCCTTGAGCATCACGCCGAGAATCGCATCGGGCGTCTTCACCACGCCCCCCTTCACGGCATAGGGAGCGAGCCGTACGACCTCGCCTGCCGAGCGGATCGCCCTCTCGAGCTGTTCGCTGCGGGGTCCCGGCACCGACTCGATCGACCCGGCGCTTCGCAGATCAGCGACCTCGACCTGGGCCGAGAAGCCGGTGACACGATCCGTGATTTCCCGCTTGAAACCCATGATAACGGCCAAAGCCAGAATCATCACCGTCACGCTCAACGCTACCGCGACCACGGCGATACGAACCATCACACCCGGACGGTTGCCGGGTCCGTTACGCGCGATTCTGCGCGCTATGAACAGTTCGAGATTCACCCTCTTCCGATTTTGCACGTATTTTTCATGCAAAGTAACATAAATTTTTCTTACTTTTGTTCGATAAACCGACCATTATGAAAAAACAAGCTTTAATTACAGGGGCCACTTCGGGCATCGGACACGCTACGGCGCTACGGCTCGCAGCCCTCGGATACGACATCATCGCCACAGGGCGCCGCGCCGAACGGCTGGCAGCGCTCAAATCTGCCATCGAAGCGCAGGGCGGCAGTTGCCGCACGCTCTGTTTCGACGTACGCAGCGAAGCCGAATGCAGAAAACACCTCGAACCGCTCGATCGGGTCGATCTGCTGCTCAACAACGCCGGGCTGGCCGCCGGACTCGAACACATCGACCAGGGCTCCACGGCCGACTGGGACGCCATGATCGACACGAACGTCAAGGGACTGCTCTACGTCACCCGCATCATCACACCCAAAATGATCGCCGCAGGCGGGGGACACGTAATCAACATCGGATCGATCGCCGGAACCGAGCCTTACGAAAACGGCGCCGTATATTGCGCGTCGAAACACGCCGTACACGCCATTTCGCAAGCCATGCGTGCCGACCTGCTGAGCCACCGCATCAAGGTCACGGAGATCCGTCCGGGCATGGTCGAAACCGAATTTTCGCTGGTGCGTTTCCACGGCGATCAAGAGCGAGCCGACAAGACCTATACCGGCGTCGAACCTTTGACCGGCGCGGATATTGCGGAAACGATCGCCTGGATCGTACAATTACCGGCCCACATGAACGTTAATGATATAGTACTGATGCCGGCTCAACAGGCCGGTGCATACTACACCTGCCGGAATACGAAATAACAACCCTGTCCGTCTTCGAAATCCGGGGCCGAATATGTCCGGGAAAAATCGAAGCGCAGACACTGAAATTGAAAAATTATGCTGCTGATTTTCAACCTGCTCCAAAGCGGTTATTACACCACGGAGCCCGTAGCGTCGCGGTACGACGCCGCCACGATGGGCATGTTCGTGCTGATTATCGTGATCGGCGTAATCGGCTACATCGTGCAGGCCCGCCTGCAACACGTCTTCAAAAAATACTCCGAAGTGCCTTTCCCCGGCGGACTCACCGGTGCGGAAGTCGCCGAAAAGATGTTGCGCGACAACAAGATCCACAATGTGAAGATCACCCACGTCAGCGGACAACTGACCGACCACTTCAATCCGCAGACGATGACCGTCAATTTGAGCGACGCGGTCTATTCGAGCCGCAGCGTCGCGGCGGCAGCCGTCGCCTGCCACGAATGCGGCCACGCCATCCAGCATGCACAAGGCTACGCTCCGCTGGCGTTGCGTTCGCAGCTGGTACCCATCGTGCAGTTCTCCTCGCGTATGGCAATGTTCGTCATCATCATCGGCCTGGTGATCCTGGCCTCCACGCAGAATGAACTGCTCTGCTGGATCGGCGTGGGCATGATCGGCGTATCGGCTCTCTTCTCGATCATCACCCTGCCGGTGGAATACAACGCTTCGCAGCGGGCCCTCGCCTGGCTCCAGAGCAGCCACACGCTCGAAGGCGCACAGCTCGGACAAGCCAAGGAAGCCCTCTCGTGGGCTGCCCGCACCTACCTGGTAGCGGCCTTGAGTGCCGTAGCGTCGCTGCTCTATTACGTTTTGATGATTTTAGGACGCCGTGATTGATGGCCCCGGAAAAGGACTACACACACCGGAGCTGGATCGCCGTCACCCTGCTCATCGCCGTTCTCATCGGATTGAGCCTGATACCGCCGCAAACGCTCGGCGGGGTCAGTCTGCGCAGGGCTAACATCCTGTCCGACCTCATCTCTTTCGAAGAAGACCTCGAAAAAGCCGAAAAAGCGATCGATCTGGACGATGCGGATTTCCACATCGACCTGACGCAGGTCGCCCGCCAGATCGCCGACACGGTGCCTCAACACGCCCCGACCACCTACGAATGGAACCTCCGGGAAGAGGCGGACGATACGACTGCCCAACCCCGGCTTCCGGATTCGGTCCGGCTGTCGCCGACGCTGATCCCGATCGAAGATTTCGACACGACGGGACACAGCCGCCTCACGGCCTTCTATGAAAAACTGCAGAAAGGCGACGCTCCTGTCCGTATCGCGGTCATGGGCGACTCGTTCGTCGAAGGCGACATCCTCTCCTCGGACCTGCGTGAAAAGCTGCAGCTCCGGTTCGGCGGTTCCGGGGCCGGTTTCGCTCCGATGGCTTCGCCGCTGACCGGTTTCCGGCGCACGATCAAAACCCAGTCCAAAGGTTGGGACTCCTACAACATCATGCAACGGCGGAACACCCCCGCCGCCATCAGCGACTATTATTACATCTCGGGCTGGCTCTGCCAACCTTCGGACGGAGCCTCCGTTCGCTGGGAAGGTTCATCGGACCGGGCTTGCCTGGACAGTTGCCGCACGGCCCGGATCCTGTTCGTCAGCCGTGACGACAGCCGTATCGAAGTGACCGTCAATGATCGGGACAACCGTACGTTCGACATCGAAGGTTCGCCCGCCGTGCGACAGATCGTCGTCCATGACGACATCCGTTCGTTGAGTTTCAAGGTGCTGTCGGGTGCCGCAGAAACGATCGGCTACGGTGCAATCTTCGAATCGGCGCCCGGCGTGGTGGTGGACAACTATTCGATCCGCAGCAACAACGGACAGGCGATGTTCTGGACCTCGCCCACGGTCAATGCCCAGATCAATGAAATGCTCGGCTACGACCTGGTGATCCTGCAATACGGTCTCAACATCCTGGAACCGGGCATCCGCTCCTTCGCCAAATACGGCGAACAGATCGAGAAGATGATCGCCTACATCCGGCAGTGCTTCCCTACGGCCGCCGTATTAGTGATGAGCGTCAGCGACCGCAGCGTGAAGTCGGACTCGGGATTCGGCCCGATGGATTCGGCCCCCTACATGGCTGCGGCCCAACGGCAGGCCGCGCAGAACAGCGGGGCAGCCTTCTGGAGCGCCTACGACGCCATGCAGTCACTCGGCGGCATGGCGCAATTCGTGGCCAACGGCTGGGCCGGCAAGGACTACACCCACATCAATTTCGCAGGCGGTCGTCGCGTAGCCTGGGCTCTGTACGACGCCATCAACCGGGGTGCCGAACAACATCCTCCCTTCACGCCCGTTGCGTATGACAACGTCATCGACACCCGGAAAATCTCGCACCTGGAAATGATGCTGCGCCAGGCAGCCAGGCCCCGTATGCAAAAACCCTAACGCCCGGACATGATCCAGACGGTAGAAAATATCGGGGAAAAGCTGATTTCGATGCTCACGTACGACGCATCGCAGCCGTTGATCTTCAGCAGCGGACTGTTCCTTTTCCTCTTCGCAGGATTCCTCTTCTTCTACGGATTCACCCGCCGGGCTCCGATAGCCCGTATCGTCTATGTCATCCTCTTTTCGCTCTACTTCTATTACAAGTCGAGCGGCATCTACTTCCTGCTGCTCGTCTTCGCTTCAGTGAGCGACTACTGGATCGCCCATGCCATCTACAAAGTGCGGACGCAACGGGCGAAATACTGGCTCGTGGGATTGAGCATATTGGTCAATCTGGGCATGTTGGGCTATTTCAAATATACGAATTTCCTGATCGAAATCGCCAACAACCTCTTCGGACAAGGGTTCCTCAACTTCCAGAACATCTTCCTGCCGGTCGGTATTTCGTTCTTCGTATTCCAGTCGATGAGCTATACGATCGACATCTGCCGGGGACAACTCAAACCCCTGAACAACTGGGCCGATTACCTGTTCTATCTCTCGTTCTTCCCGCAACTGGTAGCCGGCCCGATCGTCCGGGCCAAAGACTTCATTCCCCAGATCCGACAAAACCCGCTGCGGGTCACGCGCGAAATGTTCGGCATGGGCGTATTCCTGATCCTGATCGGCTTATTCAAAAAAGCCGTCATTTCGGACTATATCTCACTCAACTTCGTCGATCGTATCTTCGACGAGCCGCTGCTCTACTCCGGGTTCGAATGCCTGATGGGAATCTACGGCTACGCCCTGCAAATCTATTGCGACTTCTCGGGTTACTCGGATATGGCCATCGGCATCGCCCTGCTGCTGGGCTTCCGCTTTCCGAAGAACTTCGACGCCCCCTACAAGTCGGCCACGATCACCGAATTCTGGCGCCGGTGGCACATCTCGCTCTCCACGTGGCTGCGCGATTACCTCTATATCTCGCTGGGCGGCAACCGCAAGGGGCGTATCCGCACCTATTTCAACCTGCTCGTCACCATGCTGCTCGGCGGTCTGTGGCACGGGGCGGCCGTGCGCTTCATCCTCTGGGGAGCGCTGCACGGCATAGCGCTGGCCCTGCACAAGCTCTGGCTGAGCGTCGTTCCCGGCTCCAAAGCCACAGGAGCCGAAATGCGGTGGTTCTGGCGTATTCCGGGCATTTTCTTCACCTTCAATCTGGTCTGCTTCGGATGGCTGATGTTCCGTGCCGAATCGATGAAAACCGTGCAGCTGATGCTCCACCAAATTTTCACGAACTTCAATCCTTCGGTCATCCCCCAGGTGCTCGAAGGTTATGCCGGCATCTTCCTGCTCGTCGGCATCGGCTACCTGCTGCACATGCTTCCCGACCGCTGCGACCGCTGGGCGCAACGATTCGTCACCTCCCTGCCGACGGTCGTACAGGTTCTCCTGGCCGCGTGCGTCATCTGGCTGGTGATGCAGGTCAAGTCGAGCGATATCCAGCCTTTCATCTACTTCCAATTCTAAACGACCTATGCACTCCTGCGACGAATCCCTGTTTCTGGCTCTCAATTTCGACGGCGGTCCCTGCCTGGACCGGATCATGACCCTCATCTCGGGCATGGCGATCTGGATTCCCTTTTACCTGCTGATACTCTGGCTGGTCTGCCGGCGCTACGGATGGCGCAACACGCTGCTTTTCCTCGCGGCGCTGGCTCTCGCCCTGGTGCTCTCGGACATGCTCTGCGGCATCTTCAAGCACTCGGGTCCCCTGAAACACCTTTGGGCCGATTTTCCTCCCCGCTGGCGCCCGATGTTCTCTCCGGCCCTCGAAGGACTCGACATTCCGGCCGACTCGCTCTTCGCCTGGCGGCATGCCGGGCTCCCCACACCGAACAGCCTCGTACACGTTCCCGCCGGAGCCGTCGCCGGGAAATACGGCACCGTATCCTCCCACGCCGCGACGATCGCGGCAGTCGTCGTAATGTCGGCCGCCGTCATCCGCCGCCGCTGGTTCACATGGCTCGGGATCGCCGCAGCGCTGCTGATCTGCTACTCGCGCATCTACCTGGCCAAACACTTCCCCGTCGATCTGTTGCTCGGCACCGGCGTAGGCATCCTGACGGGTCTTTTCATGCTCTGGCTCTATAAAAAATCGGGAAGAGGCTTTTTCAAGCCCCTCGATCCGAGCGGGACGCGACAGGCTGAATAGCTCCCGACCAGCTTGCACCGCTGATCCGACCGCTCCGGTCGGCACCCCGAAAGACACAGCGCCCTGCCACCTCTCCGATGGCAGGGCGTTTTCGGTTCTTCGTTCGAAATCAGCCCCGGCTCCTTTTCAATAACGGCACCAACCGCACCAAGCAAAAGAGCGCCGCCAACAGTGCGATCGCACCCCCGGCATAACCGATCCGGGCAATCGAAGCGTGCGTACAGACGAATCCTCCTACGAGGGCCCCGGCACCGATTCCGACGTTGTAAATCCCCGAATAGACGGACATGGCGATCGCCGTCGCCTCGGGAGCCAGACGAATGATCTCCGACTGGAAAACCAGGTTGAAAATCGTAATGGCCAACCCCCAGCAGATACACAGGGCGACAACCGGAAAGTGCCCGAAAGCCGAAAGGCGCAGCAACAGCAGGAAAAACGCAATACCCACGACGGCAAACCGCATGAAGGCGTAGGGACATTTTTCATAATCGCGCGAAAACCACAGGCTTCCGACGATCCCCACCAACCCGAACGCCGTCAGCACCCAGGTTATCCAGTCGTTGTCCAGCCCGGCCACCTGTGCCAGGAACGGTTCGATGTAACTGTACCCCGTATAGTGGCCCGTTACCATGAGAACGGTCAGCACATAGACGCCCACGAGGGCGGGGTTTCCCAGCAGGGAAGGCACCTTGCGCAGCGAAATGGTGTCGCGGCTCGGGACCCGGGGAAAGATCGCCGCCAGAAACAGCCAAACGGCCGCCGCGACCGCAGCAATGAAGAAGAAGGTCGTCCGCCACCCCACGTAAAGTCCGATCACGCGGCCCAGCGGCAGACCGACGATCATGGCGATCGACGTTCCCGTGATAATCAATCCCAATGCGGCCGATTGCGCCCCCTTCGGTGCGACGCGGACCGCCAGCGGCGAAACGATCGACCAGAACACCGCATGCGCACAAGCCACACCGATCCGCGAAGCCATCAGCATCGCATAGGAAGACGAAAGTCCCGACAACACGTGGCTCGCAATGAAAAGTCCCAGCACCCCGAGCATCAGCCGCCGACACTCCATCCTCGCTACCGCGAGCATCAACGGCAGCGAAACCAGCGCCACGACCCAGGCATAGACCGTAATCAACAATCCGGCCCGAGCCTCGGTAATCCCGAAATCGGCCGCGATGTCGCTCAACAGGCCGATGGGAATAAACTCCGACGTATTGAACACGAAAGTACAACACATCAGCACGATAACCGGCAGCCACTCCCGCAGGGCGATACGGCCGCGGGTCCATTCGTTTCTCTTCAGCATAGTCAATTACTCAAAGCAGTCAATACTGAAAAATACCGGGTGTCGCCCGGGCAAAGCCCCGCCGCTCACGGATCCTGTCTGCGGGTTCGTCCCGGCCGCAGCAACAGACGGCCGCAAACGCATATCGGATCGCTCCGGAGCAAAACTGCGCCACCCTGTTCGGACAGAATCCGATCCGCCCCCCGCAAAGGAGATTCAGGAACCGTCCGATGCGGATAGTACATCCGGCGCATACTTTTTCAGCGGGGCAAAAATAACCGATATTTTGCCGTTTTGTCCGTCCCGTCCCGATTTTCTCGTCCGGCAGGTTCCGAAACTTCCGGGTTTCACCCGTTTCAAATCCGAAAAACGAGGGACGCATCCTTGCAGAATGCGTCCCTCCCCGAAACAGTTATCACTCCAAACTCAGAATCCCCACTCTTCGGGCACGGGGATCCGTGTCTTCACCTCTTCGGGAACATCGGGGAAGAAGGTCATGCCCATCTTCTCCTCGATGAAGCTGACCGGCACCGCGATACGGCGCAATTCCGCGCGGGCGCTGGTTTCCGGACTGTCGGTGAAGGTCTCGATCCAGAAACCGACGGCCTGCAATTCATCGGCGGTGCACTCCTGAATCCGTTTACCCGTGCTGCCCGACTTCGTACGCAACGCCATCTTGAACTGATGGGTCGGCATCGTACAGAGTTTCTGCGCCGGGTCCGGCTCGGCCTGATTGGAGTCCGAAGAGTCGTACTCCTGCCAGTAATCATGCTCGTAGTAACAGCCCGCCACCACGAAAAGCGTATCGGAAACGATGTTCATATTTTGCACGCCGTCGTCGGCTACAATATCGTTTTCGCTGTTCCGCGTCCCGGCAAAGAGCGCCTCGACATACCCCCAGACTGTTCCGAACGTACCGGCTTTGGCACTCGGCTGCGGAGCGATGTTGGTCGGATAGAACGTCTGCATGTTGATCTGCTGGTTCGCACCGCCGCGTTCGCTCGACATGCAGAGATGTCCCTTCCCCCAATATCCCGACCGCTGGAGATAAGCCATCGTATTGCTCGTCCAATACTGATAGGGATCCGAACCGGAGGGACCGTCCTTGCGGTAAATCTTCGACTGATACGCCGCATCGAGCGACGGATCCGGCGTCCACGGATCGGGATCCGTACGTCCGAAGCCGCCCTCGCGGTAGCAGGCATGCATCGGATAGGCGACCCAAATCGGGTTATGGCGCCGCGTATCGTAACAATAGGAGTAATTCCGCACGGTTTTCCGCGTATTGACGGTCTGCGTCCAATGCGTAAAGAAGGCATAATCGCCCGAAACGACAGCCTGGGACGAAGTCGGAGCGGTCCAATTGGAAGGCAGCTCGGGGAACCGGTAGTCGCCGCCGTCCAAATCGACCGTCTGTCCGCCCGGCCCGGTCGTAAGCTTCAAGTCGTCGAAATTGACGCCGTAGCTCTGCGAACCTTGCGGCGTAAAGCGGATGAAGAGCCGCTGTACGGGAACAGCCAGGGTAAAATCGACGGAGATCCGTTCCCAGATATTATAAGCCCTCGATCCGGTATAATCGATCCGCTGCCAATAGGAGCCGTCGCCGCTCAACTCGATCAGACAGTCGGCCGCCGTGAACGAAGCGCCCAAAGAGAGGGTCAGATCGACCTGGTCGGGCGTAAGCGCGATGTCATTCACGATGAAATACGGACCGTTGTCGAACCAGATACGGACGTAGTTCGCACCCGAAGCTCCCGGATAGCGGCCCGACGATCCGAAATTATCGTTATTGATACGAGTCCGGGCGGAGGTATAGGTCACCCCTGCCGCCCCCGGACCGGTCGGATTCTGCCATGCGGCGCTCGCATCGGCCCATCCCGAAAAAGGCGTCTGATCGAAGTCGTCGTAATAAATCGTCTCCTCCGGAACGGGAATCTCGTTCTCGCATGTAATCTCGACCTGCCGCGTCACGGTCTGCTCGCCTTCGCCGGCGGTCACTGTAATTACGGATGTTTTACCCGCAGGAGCCGCCGTAACGGTAATCACCCCGTCGTTCTCGCCCGATGCCGGGGAGAACACCAGCTCTTCGTCGTTCGCAACGGCACTCCACACGGTATTCGACCGCACCTGAACGGTATTGGCCGAAGCATCGTCGGGATCGAACGTCAGTTTCTCGGGAGCAAGTTCGAGGGTCGGCTCGAGCACGGCTTTTCCACGGGTTATCCGCACCGAATTGCTCTTCAGTTGCGTACCGTTATTATAAGTATGGACCGCTTCGATTTCGATGCTGCTGTCATCGGGCATCTGTTCGACCCGAAAAGAGCCGCTGCCCCGGCCGGACGATGCACTGAACTTACATCCGGCAGCCGACGGCTTCACCTGGAGCACCCAGGTCAGTCCGTCGGTCGCAGTGACCGTGAACTCGTTTTTTGCAGGATCCTGCTCGTCGAAAACAAGACTCGACGGCGACAAAGCCAACTGATCCGCCGGAGGTGTTTCGTCCACCGAACCGCTGTCGCTGCACCCGCCGCAGCACACAGTCAGCAGAACAAACAGACAGGCAGCCCGAAAAGGCCGCAAAAAAGCAGTAAAATTGGAGGTCATAGGCAAAATAATTTGGTTGAATGAATTGATAGGATAAAAATAACGCCTTTTTAGCTTATCGTTTCTCGCATTCCATACATAATCCCTCGCAAAAGATACATTATCGCCCGAAAAAGAGTATCCCGTATCGTTTCCCGACACAATCCCCGACCTGCAAACACTCCGTCCGCAACCCGTCGGAACGCCCATTCTGCCCGCAGCTTCGCCGGGAAATCCGCCCCGGACAAAATAATCTCCGATCCATCGCAAATAAATTTGGCACTGCCCGGGGCTTTTGCTATCTTTGTATTTAAGATAGGATGCGGTTCGGACAAGTCCAAACGGCCGACGATCCAAGCGGATGTGCGGAGTACGCTGCCGACTCGTCCTGCAAGGAGAAGAAATACCGAAAGCTTTCGATGAACGGAAGCGCAGCCTGCAAGCGGTCTTTGCCGGGTGTAGCCGGTAAAGACAGAAGTTCGGAGTCGAGTTTGGCCCGTCGCCCGCCTTTCACTATCTTTGCAAATTCGAAATCAACACCCAAAAACATTCAATATGAGCATCGAACTCAGTGAACAGGAACAGTTACGACGCCAATCGCTCGCCGCACTGCGGGAACTCGGCATCGACCCCTATCCCGCCGCCCGCTACGAGGTGACGGCCACGGCACGCGAAATCGCCGAGAATTTCGATCCGGCGAAGAATAATTTCCAGGGCATCCGCATCGCCGGACGCATCATGTCGCGCCGCATCATGGGCAGCGCCTCCTTCTTCGAACTGCAGGACCACACGGGCCGCATCCAGGTCTATATCCGGCGCGACGACATCTGTCCCGAAGGAGATCCGACGCTTTACAACACGGTGTTCAAGAAACTGCTCGACATCGGCGACATCGTCGGAGTCGAGGGTTTCGCATTCCGCACCAATACCGGCGAACTGTCGGTACACTGCCAGAAGCTGACCCTGCTCTCCAAATCGCTGCGGCCCCTGCCCGTCGTGAAAGAGAAGGACGGACAGACCTTCGACGCCTTCACCGACCCCGAAATCCGTTACCGCCAGCGCTACGTCGATCTGATCGTGAATCCCCACGTACGCGAGGTTTTCATCAAGCGTTCGAAGATCATCTCCACGATGCGCGAATATTTCAACCAGTTCGGGTACGTCGAAGTCGAAACCCCGATTCTGCAGCCTATTCCGGGCGGTGCGGCGGCACGTCCGTTCATTACCCACCACAACGCGCTCGACATCGACCAATACCTGCGCATCGCCAGCGAGCTGTACCTCAAGAAGCTGATCGTAGGAGGCTTCGACGGCGTGTATGAATTCGGCAAGAACTTCCGCAACGAAGGCATGGACCGCACGCACAACCCCGAATTTACCGTTATGGAGATTTACGTAGCCTACAAGGACTACCTCTGGATGATGGAGTTCACCGAACGGATGCTCGAAAAGGTCGCCCTGGCCCTGCACGGGACCACGACCGTGCAGATCGACGGCCGGGAGATTTCGTTCAAAGCCCCGTTCCGCCGCCTGACGATGACAGACGCCATCCGCGAAAAGACCGGCTACGACATCACGGGGCAGAGCGAAGAGCAGCTCCGCGAAGCCTGCAAACGCCTCGAAGTCGAGATCGACGACACCATGGGCAAGGGCAAGCTGATCGATGCCATCTTCGGCCAATACTGCGAGGAGGAGTTGATACAGCCCACCTTCATCATGGACTACCCATGCGAGATGTCCCCCCTGTGCAAGCGCCATCGGTCGAATCCCGACCTCACGGAGCGTTTCGAGCTCTTCGTCAACGGCAAGGAGCTCTGCAACGCCTACTCCGAGCTGAACGACCCGATCGACCAGTTGGAGCGCTTCCAGGAGCAGTTGCGCCTCTCGGAGAAGGGCGACGACGAGGCTATGTTCATCGATATGGACTTCGTCCGCGCCCTCGAATACGGTATGCCGACCTGTTCGGGTATGGGTATCGGTATCGACCGCCTGACGATGTTCATGACGGGCAACAGTTCGATCCAGGACGTGCTCTTCTTCCCGCAAATGCGCCCCGAAAAGAAGGCCGTAAACGATCCTGCCGAGAAATACACCGCCCTCGGTATTCCCGAAGAGTGGGTTCCCGTCATACAGAAAATGGGCTACCTGACAGCCGATTCGCTCAAAAAGCTCTCTCCGGGCAAGTTCTTCAACGACCTGTGCGGTTTTAACAAAAAGAACAAACTGGGGCTGAAGGCTCCTTCGATGGAAGAGGTTAAAAAATGGTGCGAACAGGAGTAAACTCCGGAAGGTAATGACATCGGGAAGAAACATCTGGCTCGCAGGCATCTGCGCCGCAAGCGTACTCGCTGCGGGACTCCGGCTCGGCGACATCGTACCTGGCTGGGTATTCCGCACACTTTGCACGTTGGCGCTGGGTACGATCTGGCTCCGCCTCGGGCAGCAGGTGTGGCATCGGTTGCGGCAACGGCAGCGCCCCTGGTTCCTCTTTTGGAACTATGCACTTCCCGTGCTGGTCGCCATCCCGACGCTGGCCAGCCTCTCCGACGACGTCGTTCCCGTGGACCAGCGATTTCTGGCCGCTGCTGCGACCGGAGCGGTTCTCGCCTGCATCTATCGTCTAATCTATCTTAAAAACAAAAATATGAGAAAGAAAA
>UMCG01038236.1_pt1 | contig 14018 bp, 8 predicted proteins | sample 1964181 | NCBI WGS metagenome assembly UMCG01 (sample SAMEA4835963, study PRJEB28245) | human gut metagenome | biome: gut microbiome; material: fecal sample | place: Denmark | collected 2008 | reverse complement strand
GGTAGATTTTCACTCGAAAGTAGTATTACGTGTAAGTGAGGAGTAATTATTGTTCGGTATCAAAGGGAGACAAAAAAAGCGCCCGCAGGCGCTTTTTAGATTCAGAAAAATTGGGTATTAGCCAATATATTCCAGTCCGTTCATATACGGACGCAGAACTTCTGGTACTTCAATACGACCATCAGCCTGCTGATAGTTTTCCATAACCGCAACCAGCGTACGACCAACAGCCAGACCAGAACCGTTCAGGGTATGAACCAGACGGGTTTTCTTGTCCGACTTGCTACGGCAACGTGCCTGCATACGACGCGCCTGGAAATCCCAGACGTTGGAGCAGGAAGAGATCTCGCGGTAGGTGTTCTGTGCCGGGATCCATACTTCCAGGTCGTAAGTTTTGCAAGCACCAAAACCCATGTCGCCAGTGCAAAGGATGATTTTACGGTACGGCAGGCCCAGCAACTGCAGGACTTTTTCTGCATGACCAGTCATCTCTTCCAGCGCCGCCATTGAGTCTTCCGGTCGCACGATCTGCACCATTTCAACTTTGTCGAACTGGTGCATACGGATCAGACCACGGGTGTCACGACCATATGAACCGGCTTCAGAACGGAAGCATGGGGTGTGGGCGGTCATCTTAATTGGCAGATCATCTTCATCGATGATTTCACCGCGCACCAGGTTGGTCAGCGGAACTTCTGCCGTTGGGATCAGCGCATAGTTACTGGTGTCTGCTTCTTCTTCCAGCGGACGAGTATGGAACAGATCGCCAGCAAATTTCGGCAGCTGACCCGTACCGTACAGCGTGTCCTGGTTAACCAGGTACGGAACATAGTTCTCACTGTAGCCATGCTGTTCGGTATGCAGATCCAGCATAAACTGCGACAGTGCGCGGTGCATGCGAGCAATCTGCCCTTTCATTACCACAAAGCGGGAACCGGTCAACTTAACTGCGGCTGCAAAGTCGAGGCCAGAGTGCATTTCACCCAGCGTCACATGGTCACGAACTTCAAAGTCAAACTCACGCGGGGTGCCCCAGCGGCTGACTTCAACGTTGTCATTTTCGTCTTTACCTACTGGCACTTCATCTGCAGGCAGGTTAGGGATGGTTAGCGCGATATCGCGAATTTCAGCCTGTAAAGCATCCAGCTCGGCTTTTGCTGCATCCAGCTCTTCGCCCAGTTTGTTCACTTCCAGACGTAAAGGCTCGATATCTTCCCCGCGCGCTTTCGCCTGGCCAATGGATTTCGATCGGGAGTTACGCTCCGCTTGCAGGTTTTCCGTTTTGACCTGCAATACTTTACGACGCTCTTCAAGAGCGCCCAGCTTATCTACATCCAGCTTAAAGCCCCGGCGTGCCAGTTTTTCAGCGACTGCGTCTGGCTCATTACGCAGCAGATTGGGATCGAGCATGCTTATCCTGTGCTTATCGAATTAAATGGGAGATGTGGCCACAGCCTGCGACCACAGGGATACAGTAACAACATTACCGCAACGATAACATTAACGGTAGCGTTTTATGGGGCTATTTTGATCCTGTTCAGCCAGCCAGGCGAGCTTTTCGCCAATCTTGCCTTCAAGGCCCCTGTTTGTCGGGAAATAATAGCGTGTTTGTGCTATTTCCGGCGGGAAATAAACCTCACCGGCAGCATAAGCGTTTGCTTCATCATGAGCGTAACGATATTCCTGCCCGTAGCCCATTTCCTTCATTAATTTCGTCGGCGCATTACGCAAATGAACCGGCACGTCATAATCCGGACGTTCGCGAGCATCCGCCAGCGCGGCTTTAAACGCAGTGTAGACAGCGTTGCTTTTTGGCGCGCAGGCCAGGTAAACAATCGCCTGAGCAATGGCGCGTTCACCTTCCGCCGGGCCAACTCGGGTAAAGCAATCCCAGGCCGCAATTGCCACCTGCATCGCTCGTGGATCAGCATTACCCACATCTTCCGACGCTATCGCCAGACAGCGACGCGCGACATATAACGGATCGCCACCGGCAGTAATAATTCGTGCATACCAGTACAGCGCCGCATCGGGTGCGCTACCACGTACCGACTTATGCAGTGCGGAAATGAGATCGTAAAAGCGATCGCCTTTGTTATCAAAGCGGGCGCTACGTTCACCGGCGATTTCGGTCAGTAATTCAGGCTTCAGGACCCGCTTACCGCTATCATCGACTTCGGCCATATCCGCCATCATTTCCAGCGTATTTAACGCCCGGCGCGCGTCGCCATTCACCAGTTCAGCAATGGCGCGTCGTGTTTCATCTGGCAGAACAATATCCTGACCACCATAGCCACGGGTTTTGTCTTCCATCGCCTGAGTCAGTACTTGCTCAATATCCTCTGTACTCAGGGATTTCAGCAGATAGACACGGGCACGGGAAAGCAGTGCCGAATTAAGCTCAAATGACGGGTTTTCAGTGGTTGCACCAATAAAAGTGATGGTGCCGTCTTCAATATGTGGCAGAAACGCATCCTGCTGGCTTTTGTTGAAACGGTGAACTTCGTCAACAAAAAGAATAGTGCGGCGACCAGCATTGCGGTTTTGCCGAGCGCGCTCGATCGCCTCGCGAATCTCTTTCACGCCAGAAGTAACGGCAGAAATACGTTCCACATCAGCGTTCGCATAGCGGGCAATCACTTCAGCGAGGGTTGTTTTGCCGGTACCCGGTGGCCCCCAGAGGATCATCGAATGCAAATGCCCGGCTTCGATTGCACGCGGCAACGGCTTCCCCGCAGCCAGCAAATGTTGCTGACCGATATACTGTGCTAAATTTTCTGGCCGCATACGCGCGGCCAGAGGTTGAAAAGTGTTATCCGAAAAATCGAGCGACAGATTGCTCACTCAGGTGCCTCTACTTACGTTGATCATCTACCGTGACGCCTTGCGGCGGGGTGAAGGTAAATTTCGCTGCATCCACAGCCCCATTTTGCTGGGATTTCAGCTGATAACTGCTGCGCTGATCGTCCTGCTCCACCGCGCTAAACTGATGGATCGTGCCATCACGTCCCACGTTAATGGTGAACTGCTTCAGATTGCCATTGCTGGCTTTCGGCGTCAGGACAAAGTCATCGCCATTCTGTTTGATATTGTACTGCTGCCAGTCGCTGGACTGGTTGCGGGCAATCAGCATAAACGGCGTATTACCGGTGGCATCTTTCAGCCAGGTTGCCGTAGCTTGCTCAACGAACGGGTTATAGAACCACAGTGTTTTACCGTCAGAAACCAGAATGCTTTCATCAGGTTGAGTCATATGCCAGTTGAATAAGTTTGGACGTTTCACCCACAGATCGCCCTGGCCTTCCTGCACCGCCGCGCCGCTACCGTCAGTCACTTTTTGTGTGAAGCTGGCGTGGAAGCTGCTGACTTTATCCAGGCGGCTTTTCAGATCGCTTGCGGCATCAGCCCAAACGCTGCTTGCTACTAAGCTTGAGAGTAATGCACAGGTGATGGCAATTTTTTTCATCATTATTCCTCAAATTACGTCACTCCCGACCGGGAGTTCCCTCTACTCTCTATTCCAGGCTAATAATCAGCTTGAGGAAAGAAGAAAATACTGAATTTTCAGTTGATAGAGTGCCGGATGCAACGCTACCGCGCCTTATCCGGCCTACGATGCATTAATTAGTCAAACGGCGGTGGGGCCAGCACTTCACGATTACCGTTGTGCCCCTGTTCGCTGACAATCCCCTGCGCTTCCATCTGTTCGATAATACGCGCTGCACGGTTATAACCAATGCGGAACTGACGCTGTACGCCAGAAATTGATGCTTTGCGTTTTTCAGTGACAAACTGCACCGCCTGATCGAACAACGGATCCAGTTCTTCAGCGCCATCGAAACCGCCCGCGCCACCTTCGCTTTCACTGTCGGAGGTGATGCCATCAACATACTGTGGGCGACCACGCGCTTTCCAGTCCTGCACCACGGCATGAACTTCCTGATCGCGAACAAAAGCACCATGAACACGTACCGGCAACGTGGAGTTCGGCCCAGAGTAAAGCATATCCCCCATACCCAGCAGTGATTCCGCGCCAGCCTGATCAAGAATGGTACGTGAGTCAATCTTACTGGATACGGTAAAGGCGATACGGGTCGGAATATTCGCTTTAATCAGACCAGTAATAACATCAACCGATGGACGCTGCGTTGCCAGTACGAGGTGGATACCCGCGGCACGGGCTTTTTGCGCCAGACGTGCTATAAGCTCTTCCACTTTTTTACCTACCGTCATCATCAGGTCGGCAAATTCGTCCACCAACACCACAATGTACGGTTCTTTTTTCAGCACCGGATGCTGGGCATCCATACTGTCACCCGGCTTCCAGTACGGGTCTGGAATCGGACGCATCATGCGATCGGCTTCAGCAATTTTTTCGTTATAACCCGCCAGATTACGCACACCTAGGGCGGACATCAGCTTATAACGACGTTCCATTTCATTTACGCACCAGCGCAAAGCGTTGGCAGCATCTTTCATGTCGGTAACGACTTCCGTTAACAGATGCGGAATGCCTTCATAAACCGAAAGCTCCAGCATTTTCGGGTCGATCATGATGAAACGCACATCTTCTGGCTGTGCTTTATAAAGCATGCTCAGGATCATCGCGTTCACCCCGACAGACTTACCGGAACCGGTAGTCCCCGCAACCAACAAGTGCGGCATTTTCGCCAGATCGGCAACCACCGGCTCACCGGCGATATCTTTACCCAGCACCACGGTTAATGGCGACGGATTATCGCGGAATTTGGCGTTATCCAATACTTCGCGCAGATAAACGGTTTGTCGTTTTTTATTCGGTAACTCCAGACCTACATAGGGTTTGCCAGGAATAACTTCAACGACACGCACCGCCACCGTCGAAAGTGAACGGGCAAGGTCCCGTGACAAGTTAGAAATGCGCGCCGCTTTTACGCCCGGTGCCAGGTTAAGTTCAAAGCGAGTGATAACCGGCCCCGGAGAGTAATTGACGACATCGGCTTTAATACGGAAATCAGCCAGACGCGCTTCCACCAGGCGCGCCATTTGTTCAAGCGCAAAGGTATCTACCGGCTCCACTTCGCTCGGCGGCGGCGTCAGCAAATCCAGAGAAGGCAGCGGCGTCGTCGGTTTATGCAACGGACGGCTGTCACCATTGCGCATCAACAGCGGATGAAGCAGGGTATCCTGCGGCTGTGGCGCAACTGGCTGTTGTGGCTGCTGATACTGCGGCTGCGGTGCAACCGGTTGTTGCAGCTGTTGATACTGCTGCTGCGGAGCAACCGGCTGTTGCGCCTGCTGATATTGCTGCTGTGGCGCAACCGGTTGTTGCGGCTGCTGATATTGTGGCTGCGGCGCAACCTGCTGTTGTGGCTGCTGATACTGCTGCTGCGGCGCAACCGGCTGTTGCGGCTGCTGATATTGCTGCTGTGGCGCAACCGGCTGTTGTGGCTGCTGATACTGCTGCTGCGGCGCAACCGGCTGTTGCGGCTGCTGATATTGCTGCTGTGGCGCAACCGGCTGTTGTGGCTGCTGATACTGCTGCTGCGGTGCAACCGGTTGTTGCGGCTGCTGTACAGGTTCAACAATTGGCGTAAACAACGGTTCGTGTGGACCATCATCCAGCAACGCTTTCATTGGCGAAAATTCAAAATCATCCAGCGAGAACGGATTCGCCCCAGCCGGTTGTTCGCCGGAATAACGTTGTTGTTGAGTTTGCGCAAACTGACGAGCCAGTTCAGCCTCTGCCGCAGCATCTGCATCTTCTGCGTTTACGGGCACATCATGTTGATACTGTTCGCCATAGCGTTGCTGCTGTGTCTGGGCGAACTGACGTGCCAGTTCATCCTGCTGCATCGCATCGATTTCATCATCGTTGTACTGATCGCCAGAATCGTACTGATTGCGCTGGGCTTCACGGGCTTTTTCTTCCGCCGCACGCTGTGAGGGCAGCTTAATACCGTAAGACGCCAATTCACGACGAGTTGGCACGCGGATACGTTTCGGTCGTGGCAACTGCGGGCCAATCCCCTCTTTGACCTGCGGACGCGGTCCACCGCTATTTGCCAGACTGAAGACTGGCGCGGCAACGGTTGCGGCAGCCCCCGTCGCCAGTGTCGCTTTTTTCACGCCAGATGCCAGCGGAGAAACAGCGGCAGCGGCTTCTACTGGAGGTACTGCTGCAACAGAAGGTGCTTTCAGCGAAGATTTGATCGGTTCTGGTTCTTTAACCGGTTCTGGAATCGGTTGATACCAGGCCGCAAGTTGTTCACGTTCACGGGCTCGCTTCTCTTCCACTTCTTCAAAGTAGTAAAGCGGCGGACGCGCGGGTTTTGTCTCTTCTACAACGGGTTCAGGCTCCACAACAGGCTGCTGTTCAACAGGTTGCGGCTGTTGGTACAACGGCTCCTGAGCGACTGGCTGCTGATAAGTTTGCTCAGTCTGGTATGTAGACTGTGGAGCAAAAGTGGATTGCTGCTCTTCGGCTTGCCAGGCGTTACCTGCCACCGATTGTTCTGGCGCAGGGGCGTAATACGACTGTTGCGCAGACTGTTCCGGCGCAGTTGCGTAATACGGTTGCTGAACAGGTTGTTCCGCCGCAGGCGCATAATACGGCTGCTGTGGCTGTACAGGTTGTTGCAGCGGCTCATTATATTGCACTGCAGGCTGCGCATATTGTGGCTGCTGTGGGTAACCTTCCGGTGCAGGAGCAATCACCGGCTCTCCCGTTTGTGGCCCCGGTACAGGCTGCCAGGCTACTGTAGGTTGTGCAGGTGCAACATCAACAGAGGCAACAGATGGCGTCTGAGTCACAGGTTCAACCGGTGCAGCCCAGCTTTGCGTCGCCGTGGTAGCAGCAGCTGCTACAGCAACAGGTTCGGTAATTGGCGCACCGTTTAATAATGGATCGTACTCGTCATATTCTGGCTGCGTTGCACGATTGCCCGAAAAGAGGACGTCGTCAGGGTCGGCAGCCACACCGCGTGCAGTGTAGGTAATCTCTTCGTCATCATCCATCCGCTTACCGGAGAACAACGCAGCGTCTGTTTGCCGCCCCATCGGATTAATGAATTTTTCCGCCAACCGTTTACGACGCGCTAGCGCGCCGCGAAGAATACGAGCACGGCGTGATTCATGCTGTTTGCCGTGATTTTCATCTTCATACTCTTCGTCATCTTCATACTCATCTTCATCGACCCAGGTATCATCGCGACGGGTACGATTACTGGCGAAGGTAAGAATATTTAAAATCCAGCCGCCGAGTTTTTCAGCAATGGTCACCCATGACCAACCGGTGAACAGCGTCAGGCCCGCTGCCCAAACGCAGAGCAGCGCAATAGTTCCCCCGCTACTGTGTAGCAGTGGTTGTAGCGTAGTGCTTAGTAAGCTGCCAATGACGCCACCGGAGGCAAAATACCAGATATCGTCAGCGTTGATTGCCGCCAGACCACAGGAGGTAAGGATGAGCGCCAAAACGCCAATGATGCGTAGCGAAACGGCAAAATAATCAATGTATTCGTCGCTGGACTGATGACGCCAGGCAAACCAACAACCGCCGACAATAATGACGGGAATGGTGTAAGCCATCACGCCAAAAATAAAGAACAGCGTATCTGCCAGCCACGCACCGGGCATCCCACCTAAATTATGGATAGGTTCATGCCAGGCCGTTTGCGACCAGCTGGGGTCCGAAGGGTTAAAGCTTAGTAAGGCAGCCATCAACCAGACGGCAAACAGGACAATAAGGATCAGCAACGCCTCCAGAAGGCGGCGGCCGCTACTTAACTTTGTCAATGTGACTTCTTTGTCTTCAGTGTATTCCTGGCTCAAGAAAGGCTCTCCAGGTTACAGGCTTTTCCTGCCCGATGCTAAAACGGACAACAGTACCAGGTTACCCCAGTACTGTTGCTGTATGGATTAACAGGAGTGTAATCAAAATACGCCGATTTTGCACCTGTTCCGTGTTAGCGCGTCTTAATAACCAGACGATTACTCTGCTTGACTTCTTCCATAACAACGTATGTCCGTGTGTCATTGACGCCAGGCAGACGCAGCAGGGTTTCCCCCAGCAACTTACGGTAAGCTGACATATCCGGCACGCGTGTTTTCAACAGGTAGTCGAAATCACCGGATACTAAATGACACTCCTGAATTTCTTCAAGTTTTTGTACAGCGGTATTGAATTGTTCAAACACATCCGGTGCGCCACGATTCAGAGTAATCTCAACGAATACCAGAAGTGATGCATCCAGATAATGGGGGTTCAGCAGCGCCGTATAGCCCTGAATAAACCCTTGTCTTTCCAGCCGACGCACACGCTCAAGGCACGGCGTTGGGGAAAGTCCCACACGTTTAGAAAGCTCGACGTTAGAAATACGCCCATCCTTTTGCAACTCATTAAGAATGTTACGATCGATACGGTCGAGATCTTTGCCAGGGCGCTTCTTGCTATCTACCATTATTATTGTCTCTCTGTATTCCTTCCCTACTCCTGTCTGACCCTGAAACATCACTGTTCAGAGTCGCTACCCGTCACGATAGACCGAAATCATGAAGATTCACGGCGCGCAATGCCTGGGTCTACGGTGAGAAGACCGTTGCCTTGTGGCAGCTATCGACATCACGAATGGCGTCTGTCCACGCCATACGTAGATTTCACTAGCACGGTAAACATGGTATTTACATGCATGGTTATGCGCATATAAGAATACTGTTTTTTTTTCTTCCTCGAATGTTTTCGCAAAACACCAGGGGATTGTCAAAGCAAAACATCGATTTTTAGTACAACATGCCAGATATTCATTACCAGAGGCGTTTATTCATCATTTAATTGGCTTATAAAGCGGGAAATTTAAGTAGCAGAGGTGATAATGACGGGAGAATTTGACCGTCTTATCGATGCTGCCGATTGCACAAATTGTTAACAAAATCGTCATACTCTTTTTTTACGTCTGTAAATTCCCTACAATTCTGCCCATTGTCTGCCAACAACTATGGGGATCTCATGGGCACGACCAAACACAGTAAACTGCTTATCCTGGGTTCAGGCCCGGCGGGATACACCGCTGCTGTCTACGCGGCGCGCGCCAACCTGCAACCTGTGCTGATTACCGGCATGGAAAAAGGCGGCCAACTGACCACCACCACGGAAGTGGAAAACTGGCCTGGCGATCCAAACGATCTGACCGGTCCGTTATTAATGGAGCGCATGCACGAACATGCCACCAAATTTGAAACTGAAATCATCTTTGATCACATCAACAAAGTTGATTTGCAGAATCGTCCGTTCCGTCTGACTGGCGATAGCGGCGAATATACTTGCGACGCGCTGATTATTGCCACCGGAGCTTCTGCACGCTATCTCGGCCTGCCATCTGAAGAAGCCTTTAAAGGCCGTGGAGTTTCTGCTTGTGCACCCTGCGACGGTTTCTTCTATCGCAACCAGAAAGTTGCGGTCATCGGCGGCGGCAATACCGCGGTTGAAGAGGCGCTGTATCTGTCTAACATCGCTTCGGAAGTGCATCTGATTCACCGCCGTGACGGTTTCCGCGCGGAAAAAATACTTATTAAGCGTCTGATGGATAAAGTGGAGAACGGCAACATCATTCTACACACCAACCGTACGCTGGAAGAGGTGACCGGCGATCAGATGGGCGTCACTGGCGTTCGTCTGCGCGATACGCAAAACAGCGATAACATCGAGTCACTCGACGTTGCCGGTCTGTTTGTTGCTATCGGTCACAGCCCGAATACTGCCATTTTCGAAGGGCAGCTGGAACTGGAAAACGGCTACATCAAAGTACAGTCGGGTATTCATGGTAATGCCACCCAGACCAGCATCCCTGGCGTCTTTGCCGCAGGCGACGTGATGGATCACATTTATCGCCAGGCTATTACATCTGCTGGTACAGGCTGCATGGCAGCACTTGATGCGGAACGCTACCTCGATGGTTTAGCTGACGCAAAATAATTTTACAAATCAGTAACAAAAGTAAAGAAGGCGACACCATGCGACTATGGGTCGCCTTTATTTTTTCCTCGTTGTAACATTGCTCTGCAAATAATTCTGATAACTCACCTGCTAAGCGTGCAATGAATAAATCCCGTCAAAAAGAGTTAACCCGCTGGTTAAAACAGCAAAGCGTCATCTCCCAACGTTGGCTGAATATTTCTCGTCTGCTGGGCTTTGTGAGCGGCATATTGATCATTGCCCAGGCCTGGTTCATGGCGCGAATTCTGCAACATATGATTATGGAGAATATTCCCCGTGAAGCCCTGCTGCTTCCCTTTACGTTACTGGTTCTGACCTTTGTACTGCGCGCATGGGTGGTCTGGTTACGCGAACGGGTGGGTTATCACGCCGGGCAGCATATCCGCTTTGCCATCCGCCGTCAGGTTCTCGACCGTCTGCAACAAGCAGGGCCAGCGTGGATTCAGGGTAAACCGGCGGGGAGCTGGGCGACGCTGGTACTCGAGCAAATTGACGATATGCATGATTACTATGCACGCTACCTGCCGCAAATGGCGCTGGCAGTGTCGGTGCCGTTGCTGATTGTGGTGGCTATCTTCCCCTCTAACTGGGCTGCGGCGCTCATTCTGCTGGGCACTGCTCCGTTAATTCCGTTGTTTATGGCGCTGGTTGGAATGGGGGCTGCCGATGCTAACCGACGTAACTTTCTCGCTCTTGCTCGCTTAAGTGGGCATTTTCTCGATCGCCTGCGCGGCATGGAAACATTGCGTATTTTTGGTCGTGGTGAAGCTGAAATTGAAAGTATTCGTTCTGCTTCGGAAGATTTCCGCCAACGGACAATGGAAGTGCTACGGCTGGCGTTTTTATCCTCCGGCATTCTCGAATTTTTTACCTCGCTGTCAATTGCTCTGGTGGCGGTCTACTTTGGTTTTTCCTATCTCGGCGAGCTGGATTTTGGTCACTATGATACTGGCGTGACGCTGGCTGCGGGTTTTCTGGCCCTGATCCTTGCGCCGGAGTTTTTCCAGCCATTACGCGATCTCGGTACGTTTTATCATGCTAAAGCCCAGGCTGTTGGCGCAGCTGACAGTCTGAAAACGTTTATGGAAACCCCGCTCGCCCATCCGCAACGTGGTGAGGCGGAATTAGCATCAACCGATCCGGTGACCATTGAAGCCGAGGATCTGTTTATTACATCACCAGAAGGTAAAACGCTGGCTGGACCGCTGAACTTTACTTTGCCAGCAGGCCAACGTGCAGTGTTGGTTGGTCGCAGCGGTTCAGGTAAAAGCTCACTGCTGAACGCGCTTTCTGGTTTTCTCTCATATCAGGGATCGCTACGAATCAACGGGATAGAATTACGCGATTTATCACCGGAATCATGGCGTAAACATCTCTCCTGGGTTGGGCAAAACCCACAATTACCGGCAGCAACACTACGGGATAACGTACTACTGGCACGACCTGATGCCAGCGAACACGAGTTACAAACAGCGCTGGATAACGCCTGGGTCAGTGAGTTTCTACCGCTCCTGCCACAAGGCGTTGATACGCCTGTTGGCGACCAGGCTGCCCGCCTTTCCGTGGGGCAGGCACAGCGCGTGGCGGTGGCCCGAGCATTACTAAATCCCTGTTCGCTATTACTGTTGGATGAACCCGCTGCCAGCCTTGATGCTCACAGTGAACAGCGCGTAATGGAGGCGCTTAATGCCGCCTCTCTGCGCCAGACAACGTTAATGGTCACCCACCAGTTAGAAGATCTTGCTGACTGGGATGTCATTTGGGTAATGCAGGATGGTCAGATTATTGAGCAAGGACGTTACGCGGAATTAAGTGTGGCTGGTGGCCCATTCGCCACATTACTGGCCCATCGTCAGGAGGAGATTTAAATGCGCGCTTTGCTACCCTATCTGGCACTGTATAAACGTCATAAATGGATGTTAAGTCTTGGTATTGTGCTGGCAATTGTCACGCTGCTCGCCAGTATCGGTCTGTTGACACTTTCCGGCTGGTTCCTCTCGGCCTCAGCGGTAGCGGGGGTTGCCGGACTGTACAGCTTCAACTATATGCTACCCGCTGCGGGCGTGCGTGGTGCAGCAATCACCCGTACTGCCGGGCGCTATTTTGAACGTCTGGTAAGTCACGACGCGACTTTCCGCGTGTTGCAGCATCTGCGCATTTATACCTTCAGCAAATTGCTGCCCCTCTCCCCTGCAGGACTGGCGCGCTATCGTCAGGGCGAATTGCTCAACCGCGTGGTGGCGGATGTTGATACGCTCGATCATCTTTACCTGCGCGTTATCTCGCCGCTGGTGGGCGCTTTTGTGGTGATTATGGTGGTGACAATCGGGTTAAGTTTCCTTGATTTCACCCTCGCCTTTACGCTGGGCGGCATTATGTTACTGACGCTTTTCCTTATGCCACCACTGTTTTATCGTGCGGGAAAAAGCACCGGGCAAAATCTGACTCATCTTCGCGGGCAGTATCGCCAACAACTGACGGCCTGGCTGCAAGGGCAAGCTGAGCTGACCATTTTTGGTGCCAGCGATCGTTATCGCACGCAGTTAGAGAATACCGAAATTCAGTGGCTGGAAGCGCAACGTCGTCAATCTGAACTCACCGCATTGTCGCAAGCGATAATGCTGCTCATTGGCGCGTTAGCGGTGATCCTGATGCTGTGGATGGCGTCTGGCGGCGTTGGCGGCAATGCTCAACCCGGCGCGTTAATTGCCCTGTTTGTCTTCTGCGCGTTAGCCGCGTTTGAAGCACTGGCACCAGTAACGGGTGCATTTCAGCATCTGGGGCAAGTCATTGCCTCTGCCGTTCGGATCACTGACTTAACGGATCAAAAACCGGAAGTCACCTTCCCTGATACCCAAACTCGTGTTGCCGATCGCGTTTCGCTGACGTTACGGGATGTTCAATTCACTTATCCGGAGCAATCCCAACAGGCACTTAAAGGGATTTCTCTTCAGGTAAACGCCGGGGAACATATAGCGATTCTCGGGCGAACCGGATGCGGCAAATCAACACTGTTACAACTGCTGACCCGCGCATGGGACCCGCAACAAGGCAAGATTTTGCTTAACGATAGCCCCATAGCCAGCCTGAATGAAGCGGCTCTACGACAGACCATCAGCGTTGTTCCTCAGCGAGTGCATCTGTTTAGCGCCACGCTGCGTGATAATCTGTTACTCGCCTCACCTGGCAGTAGTGATGAGGCTCTGGCGGAGATCTTGCGTCGCGTTGGTCTGGAGAAGCTGCTCGAGGATGCAGGTCTCAACAGTTGGTTGGGTGAAGGCGGACGCCAGCTCTCCGGTGGTGAACTGCGCCGTCTGGCTATCGCCCGTGCGCTGTTACATGATGCGCCGCTGGTATTGCTGGATGAACCTACAGAAGGCTTAGATGCCACAACCGAAAGTCAGATCCTTGAATTGCTTGCAGAAATGATGCATGAGAAAACGGTGTTAATGGTCACCCATCGACTTCGCGGACTCTCTCGTTTCCAACAAATAATAGTGATGGACAACGGGCAAATTATTGAGCAAGGTACTCACGCAGAACTGCTTGCCAGACAGGGGCGTTATTACCAGTTCAAGCAGGGTTTGTAAGCTATTATTGAACGATCCGACTTGCGTGGAGTTTTGCGGTCATGCGCCTGGTTCAGCTTTCTCGCCATTCAATAGCCTTCCCTTCCCCGGAAGGCGCATTACGTGAGCCTAACGGCCTGCTGGCACTGGGGGGCGATCTTAGCCCTGCGCGCCTGTTAATGGCTTACCAGCGTGGTATTTTTCCGTGGTTTTCTCCAGGCGACCCCATCCTCTGGTGGTCGCCCGATCCTCGCGCGGTGCTTTGGCCTGAATCACTGCATATCAGCCGTAGTATGAAGCGATTTCATAAACGCTCGCCCTATCGAGTCACGATGAATTACGCTTTTGGTCAGGTCATTGAAGGCTGTGCCAGCGATCGCGAAGAAGGAACCTGGATCACGCGTGGCGTGGTCGAAGCCTACCATCGCCTTCACGAACTCGGTCATGCCCACTCTATTGAAGTCTGGCGTGAAGATGAG
>UMCG01086701.1_pt1 | contig 14122 bp, 14 predicted proteins | sample 1964181 | NCBI WGS metagenome assembly UMCG01 (sample SAMEA4835963, study PRJEB28245) | human gut metagenome | biome: gut microbiome; material: fecal sample | place: Denmark | collected 2008 | reverse complement strand
CCCGCGCCGTCTTCGATGCCGCCAACGGCAACGGGGACAAGGTTGTGCCGGTCAGCACCGCCGACTACTACGCGACCGCCGCCGGCCCCATCGCCCCGCGCCCGGTCCACTCCGCTCTCGACCTGTCCAAGCTCGAGTCGGTCGGCTTTCGCTTACCTGACTGGGAAACATCTATATTGAAATACTTAACCAGTTTGACTTAGTGCGAAGATACTATAGCGTTTTGGTCTTTTGGCGTATGCCTGATCATTTCGGATCGGCTATCTGTCAACAGCCTTGGCGATATTGTTGGGCAACGTTGAAGCTACTATTCCGAAAACAAATTCTAGTTTGAATGATTTACGAAGACCTTATGCAAATGATTATTCGCGGAATGTATATCGACTTTGATTTCTTACAGTAAAATTGGTATGTAAAATTTAGATTTTGAGAATGGAATTGAGTGTCCTACAGTCCAAGAACCCTTGTTGCCATTCCGGCATATAACGAGGAGGAGTGCATAGAAAACACCATATTCGAACTTAGGCAAGTCGCGCCTAAGTTCGATTTTGTAGTTATTAATGACGGATCTCATGACAGCACGCTTTCTATCTGTGAGCATATCGGCTGTAATATTATTAACATGCCAATTAACTGTGGCTTTACAGTTGGTTTCCAGACTGCGGCTCGATACGCAGTTGATCATGGATATGACTATATGATCCAATTTGATGCTGACGGGCAGCATCGTCCGGAGTATTTGTCTTCTCTTGTTGAGAAATCGGTAAATACTGGTTCCGACATCGTTATCGGTTCTAGGTTTCTGGCTGTCCGTAAAGATAAATCGATGCGCATGGTTGGTTCACGCATGATTACTGTATTGATTAAGATGTTGACCGGTCATCGCATAAGTGATCCCACATCTGGCTTCAGGCTGTTTAGTCGTCCTGTACTCGACAGATACTATTACGACAACACTCTTAATCCCGAGCCAGAGTCACTTGCTTTGTTTTTAAAACAAGGATACTCGGTCTCCGAAGTTCAGGTTTCGATGCGCGAACGTCAAGGTGGAGAGAGCTACTTAAATCCGGTCAAATCTATGCAGTATATGCTCCGGGTATTCGTAACGCTTCTTATTGTTCAGTGGTTTAGGTGATGGTTATGTCTATATCACTTCGCGTGTTGCTAATTGTCAGCGCTGCCGTTGTTTTGTTATTTGTAGTCCGAAAGCTTAAGAAGTCCCAGATGCAAGCTCTGGAATCGTTTTTTTGGCTGTTGTTTAGCTTGGCTTTGTGATTCTCGGCATTTTTCCTGAAATAGCAATCGTTTGTTCGGCGCTATTTGGTTTTGTTTCACCTTCAAACTTAGTGTTTTTGTATGTGATTGCCGTTCTCGTTGTGCGTGATTTCTGCAATTCACTACGCTTGGCTAAGTTGGAGGAACGCTTGAACTCTCTTGTTCAAGCGGTCGCTTTAGATAAATAGCACCTTTTTGGTAATTGGATTGTTTATGAGCGTTTGGATTTCATTTATTTGTGCGATTGCAGTAGCTACTTTTCTGCTGTTTTTTCCTGGATACCTTATACTTTTCCCTTTTAGGAGCATTCGGTTGCCAAAATTGGCAATTGCTCCAATCGTTTCTATTTTCATTACTTGTGTGACCGGAGTTATTACTTCGACGTTATTTCAATCTATTAACGTATGGGTTTTTATCTGCCTTGAACTAGTGATTCCGGTTTTTGTTTTGGTTGCATCTTTTGTTTGGCGCTGTGCGGGATCTGTTCGGATGTCTGCGGGATCCTGTTCTGGTTATTTGAATACTAAAGACGCTGATTTCCATCAAGCCTTGTACCTAGTCGTCGGTTTTATTGCTGCTATTTATGTCTTTGTTTCCGTTCTCGGTTCGCCTGAGTTTTTTTCAGTTTCGATTGACAACTCGTACCATCTCAATGAGATCCATGCGCTTGCCAGCACCGGCTGCTATTCTCCTACGGGAATAGGTGTTTACCCAACCGTTTCTGGATACGGTTCCGCCGAGGCTGGGTTTTATCCTGCCGCATGGCACGTAATTTGTGCACTGGTATGCAACGTTCTTTCTGTTAGTGCTGCTGTTGCTATTAATGCAGTGAATTTTTCGTTCGTTGCGTTCGTATTTCCGATGGGCTGCTTTGCGTTGATGAGTGCCATTACTGAAAAAAAGACCTGTCTCGCACTGGGAGCTTTAATTTGCATTTCTGCATATGCGTTCCCGTGGAGGCTGCTTACCTTCGGCGTCCTATATTCAAATCTTGCCGCTTTTTGTCTTATATGCTCAGTTTGTTCCGTATTCATAAGCCTAACTAAGGGCGAAGACCTGTCTATCCAAAACAGAGTCTTGTTGGCCTTTTTATTTTTTTTCGGGTTGTTCGACCTATTTTTGCTTCAACCAAATGGGGTTTTCTCTGTTGGCGTTTTGCTGCTTCCATACGCGGCTGCAAGGTTGTATAACTTTTGTATTGCGAAAAATCTCACTCCGCTTAAGTCATTTTCAGCTGCGGTTGGCCTAGTTGTTTGCTTTGTTGCCGCTTGGATCGTTGCGTATAATTTACCCATGATACAAGGGGTTGTTAGCGTTAGCTGGAATCACTATACGTCGGCTTCGCAAATGTTGGTCAATTTCCTCTGCCAGTCGTACTCTCCGGATTCTCCCAGTAATCTGGTCCTTGGTTTATTCGTCATTGTGGGATTGTTTTATGCTCTGCAGTGCGTTGAGCTTCGCTGGATGTCTGTTTCTTATTTTCTTGCGTTAGCCATCCATTTCTCCACAGGTGCTACAGAGGCAGTATTTAAACCGTGGTTTGCTGGATTTTGGTATGCTGATCCATATAGAACAGCTACGTTGTGCACGCTTGCTGCGTTTCCGTTGGCGGTCTTTGGTGCTTCGATTGTTTTCGATGAGCTAAGAAAGAGATTTCTTGACGGTAAGCATATGTCTGCCGGATCGTTCAATCGACTTTATCCCGCTATATTTGTCGTGCTTTTTGTTACGGCTGTTTTCTATCCCTCATTTCAGATTCCGGGCTTGCTTAACGTTGAAATGGTTTTTGGCAAAACAAGGAATGTAATTAAACAAGACTATGACATGTACAACCCAGAGGAACTAAACGCGAAAGAGCTGGAGTTTGCATCGTCTGTAAAGGAGATCGTGGGTGATTCCGTTGTTTTAAATTCGCCCTACGACGGATCAGCTTTTCTTTACGGGTCTTCTGATATTCAGGTGTACTATCGCTCTTTAAACAGCTCTCCCGAGAATGACCCTAACGAGTCGACTGCCAGTAGGGTCATAAGGCATGGACTCTATAAGTTCGGGACGAATTTGGAGATACAGGAGGCCGTTAAAGCGTCTGGTGCCCGTTATGTGCTATTACTCGATTCCGATAAGTGTAAATCAAGAGGTCATGTTTTTACGTATAACCCGGATGACTGGGATGGTATCGAGAAGATTAACGATAAGACTCCTGGGTTTACACTATTAAAAAAATCGGGGCATTCTAGGCTGTATCGCATCGATTTAGAGTAATTATTGTTTTAGTATCAATTGAAATTGGAGCCTCATGCAGTTTAAGTTGGCGAATCTCATCTTCAGTGGCAATCAGGCGCTTGATCAATTCCCGACTCTCTCTTTTAGAGAACTAGCCGGTAGGGCGATTTCTGATTCCCCATCTTCACTTAGATTATTGGGTTCTTCTTGGATTGATTTTTCTACTTATTTTAATTCTCTTTCTATAATGAAGTGGAAAGAGTACTCAAATGCTGGTTCCTTTTATCTTCATTTCAAATATCGGGGTGCTGGTTTCGATCTTCAGGAGAGGACCGTTGGAAATCTTGATTGGAGCTCCCGTGTTGTTCCGGACTCCAATCGCAGCTTCTCTTCTTCTGATGTTTGGGCTTCTGTTGATATCGAAATTACCGAGCAGACTTGTGAAACACTACATTCCTTCAGCATTGAAAGTGCCGGCGATTTGACGCTTGATGATGCCTATTATTATGCGGATGTTGATCCTTGCTGCATTCATCCAATCGAATTAGCTCTTGCTATTACGACATTTAAAAAAGAACAGTATGTCCTTAACAATCTGAATCTCATTAAAGAGGGGGTTCTTTCTGGTAAAGAGCCAATTTCGGAACATTTTCATGTCCATGTTGTCGACAACGGCAGATCGTTAGACTGCAACTCTGGATCGGATCTTATTTCGATTCATCCTAATCCAAATGTCGGCGGTTCCGGTGGGTTTGCTCGTGGCATGATTGAGGCGCTAGAGCAGAATCCTAAAGCGACTCATGTTCTCCTGATGGATGACGATGTTGAGGTTCTTCCTGAGAGCTTTATCCGCACGTTCAACCTGCTTTCTCTTCTCAAAGAAGAATATGTTGATGCCTTTTTGTCGGGCGCTATGATGAGCCTGGAAGAGCCCAATTTGCGCACCGAGGATTTGGGATTCTTTACTTCTAGGGGAACTTTTTCTCCCCTTAAGCCTGAAGGCTATATGAGTTCACTTCATGATGTGGTTGAGACCGAGATATATAAGGCCCCAACTGGCCTTTATGAAGACACTACTCAACAGTATGCTGGCTGGTGGTATTGCGTTATACCTACCTCAACGATCGAACGCAAGGGATTACCTTTGCCTTTATTTGTTCGTTCGGACGACGCCGAGTATGCGCTTCGTTGCAAACCCAGATTCATGTCAATGAATGGCATATGCGTTTGGCATAATTCTTTTAAGTTTAAATACAGCGCTGCTGTGGAGCGTTATCAGGTAAGCCGAAATACACTGATTAGCCAAGCGACGACCGGCGTTGCGCCCCTTGCTGATTTTCTTTATGAGATTCGACGTGAAGTCGAACTCGACTTGAAGAAATTTGACTACGATGACGCGCTCCTCGCCGTAAAGGGCCTTGAGGATTTTTTAAGAGGTCCCGAGTGGATTTCTCATCCGGTTGCTGAAGCACGCTTTATGGCGGCAAATCGTGAAAGGGAACAATTGGTTCCCATTGAGCAGCTCATCCCTCAGGCACTAGAATTTGGTGTCGACTTGATGCAGCTGACATTTGGCAATTTGAGTCTCGAAGGGGACAGGTCTAGGCTGCAGGCACTTAAGGATCACCTGACCATTAATGGCCACCGTTTTGTTAACGACTCTGCTAAGCGTAGAGGTAAAGTTGCTGTCATCGATGCCGCGGGATGGGTTTATCCCGCCGGTAAAATCAGGGATGTTGACACGCTTATTGTGGTAGATATGCCAAATAAGAAGGGCGCCATTAGACATATGGATAAGAAGCGATTCAAAGAGGTTTGGACTCGTTTCCGTAAAGCCGAGAAGGACTTCAAGCGTAACAAAGATAAGATTTATGCCGAATACGCTTCGTATAGAGATGTCTTTACTTCGATTGATTTCTGGAAACGATATTTGAAAGAGGCGTCGGAGTAGTCTTCATGTGAGTGGGTTTCAAAGCGGGACCCACTCATTCTTTTGTATCATATGAGTAATTGTGCTTCATTTATTGTTTGTCGTTGGGAAGGTTAAGCCATGTCCTTGCTTTCTACTATTAAAAAGATCCTTCCTAGCTCATTCCGATCGTTGCATGCTATGCATGAGAATACTCCTTGGATGGTTCACCCTGACAGCTGTCTTAGTGTGCAGTGCGGGGACGTTGACTTGGAAGCTCAGAGAACTGTCATATCTTCTGCGGAGATTGATCTTGTCCAAGGTGTTTTCGATTCGTTTAACGAGAAGGCTCATGGACTTGGTTTGTTGGCCGATGAATCTCGCGGTGATTTTGCATATGCGATTGATAACGTTTTTGATGCCCCTAAACGTAAAATAATTTGGGACTGCAACGATATCCTTCCCGTAAGAAAGCATCCGTTTGACGGCTTCTCTTTTTTGGTTCCCGCGAAAGCGGAAAAGGTTGCTGAAGATTGCTACCCTGGATGGCCTTACATGCCAATGGACATTTGTGGGCATAATCATTTTGCAAAGGATATTTTGTCTGATCCTGATGTTCGCTCCGCGATGGCAAGACTTGTCGACGAATGTAATTAGTAGTTACAACGGCTTTGATTAAGGTATTTAAAATGCAGTTTAAACTTGCGAATGTTGTACTTAAAGTTGAAAAGCATGCAAAGGATTTTCCCGAACTCTACTATCGCGTGCTCTCCGGTGAGGCTTCGTATGATGACGACATTCATTCACTTCATATCAATGGAAACGTTGGCTTTCTGACGTATGTAAATGGCTTATCTGCTGGCAAATGGCATCAGTATGCGTCTGTTGACGGCGTCGTCTTGCATATGGCTTTATTTGGCAGGGGCCGGGTTGTCGTTCATGGAGTGAGGTCTGGCGAGCTGAATCCTGTCGAGTTTAAATCGAATCCTTTTGATGGCGATGAAGTTGATCCTTGCGTTCTCGATATTGATATCGATACAACCGGCTACGACTTGATTGGTTTTAGGATTGAGAGTGATGAGGGCAATTCCGTAGACCTCTTGAACGCCTCTTATCTGACTGATGTTCCTGAGGACTCAATTAACCAGATCAATCTTGCTCTTTCTACTACTACATTTAAGAATGAGCAGTACATTCTTCCGAATATTGAACTTGTTAAAGCAGGCATCTCCAAAGAGGTCGGTCCGATTCGCGACCACTTTCACATGTTTGTTGTCGACAATGGCCAGACGCTCGATTCTGCATCACTTTCCGATGAGCTAGTCACCGTGCTTCCGAATCCCAATACGGGCGGTTCGGGAGGATTCGCACGTGGAATGATGGCGGCCACTGAAACTCCTGGTCAGTTCACCCATATCATTTTGATGGATGACGATGTCTCTATCATGCCCGAGAGTTTGATTCGTACGTTTAACCTGCTCTCTCTTGCTAGGGGCAAATATAAGGATGCCTTTATTAACGGTGCCATGCTTTCGATGGAGGATCCCACTCGTCAGTTTGAGGATGTCTCGTATGTCGCGACTACCGGTGCTTATCGTCGCGTAAAAGGGGATCTGAATGTTGGCAAATTGTCTGATATCCTCGAAAACGAACGTACAAACGTCGAGGTTGATCAGGCTTATGGAGCCTGGTGGTATAGCTGTATTCCTGTGAAGGCTATCGAAAAGAACGGCCTTCCCATGCCCTTCTTCATCCGCTGCGACGATGTTGAGTTTGGCATGCGCAATAAGCCTGTCTATATGACTATGAATTGCATTTGCGTGTGGCATGCAAGTTTCGAGGGACGTTTTAGGGCTTCAGTGGATTGCTACCAGTACTTCCGCAACTTCTTTGCCATGATTGCTCTCGATGATTGTGCTGATGAGAAGATGTTTGTCCTTCGTATTCAGCGAGGGGTACGTCAGAACTTGCGCGATATGGACTATCAGGCTGCCGAGTTTATTCTCGATGGCTTTGAGGATTATCTGCGTGGCCCTGAGTATCTCCAGAAGCTTGATGGTGCCGCGACGATGATCGGTAAGGGTAAGTTAAACGAAAAGCTGACTCCTGTTTCCCAAATGGATCCAAAGCTTCTTCGTAATGCCGGGGTTACGGAGCAAGTGCTCGCCAATGTTAGTCTGGAATTCCATCCTTCGAAATTTATGAAGTATTGGAGATCTATTCCTTATGACAAGCACTATCTTCCCGATGCGCTGTTGCGTGGAAAGCCCGGCTATGTGGTTAAGAATGGCAGTTGTACGCTTGAAGGCAATTCGACGCGTTGCAAGACGCTGGTCTTTCTTGATCCGACCCGTGAGAAGGGATCGGTCCGCACGATGGATCGAGCGCGGTTCAAGAGTATTCGTAGCCGAGAGCACGAATTAATGGCGCGATATCGTAAAGAAGGCAAGAGCGTCAGGGGGGCATGGAAAGATGCTATGCCTTATATGACTTCGCGAGAGTTCTGGGAACAGTATTTAGGTCTTAAATAAGAAGAGGTCCGGCTTAAGTTCGGACCTCTTCTTATTTTGAATAAGTTTTATAGGCTTGTAGCTCCCATTGCTTTCGTTCAACCTTCGCAACCGAGTCGAGGATAAGCCCCGTTGCCAGGCTTAGCCCGCATAGGAACATAAACGAGGCGGCGAGCATTGCGGTGGGGAAGCGAGGGACTAATCCGGTCTGGATGTACTCTGCGATGATTGGTATACCGAGGGCGAGCCCTATGATGGCAAAGATGATCGCGATAAGACTAAAGAACTTGAGCGGACGATAGTCTTTAAAGAGCGTTCCAATCATTGCGATGACCTTGATGCCGTCGCTGACCGTGTTGAGTTTGGATTCAGAGCCGGCAGGTCGATCTCGATACTCTACCGGCACGTCTTGAATGCGCCAGCGGTGGTCGACGGCATGGATGGAGAGCTCGGTTTCGATCTGAAAGCCCTCGCTCAAGACGGGGAACGTCTTGACGAAGGGTTTGCTCATGGCTCTATAGCCGGTCATCACGTCGTCAAAGCTGTAACCGTATATCCATTTAATCATGGCGCGAACAAGGTTGTTGCCAAAGCCGTGAAAGGCTCGTTTGTTCTCTTCGGCATAGGTGCCGTTTGACAGGCGATCGCCAACGGTCATATCCGCTTCGCCGTTAAGGATGGGATTGCAGAGTGACTTGGCAGCTTCGGCGGGGTAGGTATCGTCGCCGTCGACCATCAAGTAGCATTCGGCATCGACATCACGGAACATTTGGCGGCACACGTTGCCTTTGCCCTGCCTGGGCTCGTGGCGCACCGTAGCCCCGTGCTGCTTAGCGATATGCGAAGTGTCATCGGACGAGTTGTTGTCGTAAACATAGACAACTGCGCCGGGCAGCTCTCGATGAAAATCGTCGACAACTTTGCCAATCGTCAGCGCTTCGTTGTAACAGGGGATTATGACGGCTGTATTCGAATAGTCCATGTAGGACCTCCTTTAATGACTCATCTGGTCGAAAGTATACCTATCGCTTGCCCCTTTGATTAGATATGGGTTAGTTTTCCAGATTTGTTGCGGTGGGTTATCGTCAACGTGGGAGGGCTATACTTTCCACTGTTATGTTTTACGAGACAAGGAGATGGTCCGTGGCTGACAATATAGAGAGTCAGAAAGCGGTGGCTAAACCGGCCTCTCACGCTAAAAATGATTTTGAAAAGGACAAGTTCATTCTTAAGCAGCTTGTCACCAAAGATTTTAAAATCAAATATCGTCGCAGTGTTCTGGGCGTGGCATGGTCCGTGCTTAACCCGCTGCTGATGATGGTTGTTATGTCGATCGTCTTTTCGACGATTTTTGGCCAGAGCCGCAATGGGTCAATTACGCCCGAAATGTATCCGTTGTATCTAATTGTCGGTAACATTACGTTCTCTGTTATGTCCGAGTCGACGAACCAGGCGCTCATGTCCATCATTTGGGCGTCTTCTCTGCTCAAGAAGGTTAAGGTCCATCGCTGGGTATTCCCGGTGCAGAAAGTGCTGTTCTCTCTTGTCAACTTTTCCTTCTCTTTGGTTGCCGTCGCCCTTGTCATGCTCTTTTTCCGTGTTGTCCCTACCTGGCATTTAATTCTGCTGCCGGTTTGCTTGCTGTTGCTCATGTGTTTCTGTATGGGCTTGGGCATGATGCTGTCGGCGCTGGCGGTCTTTTTCCGCGATGTTATGCATCTGTGGACCGTTGTTATCACGGCCTGGATGTATCTGACGCCTATTTTCTGGACGACCGATTACATCAGCCAAATGGCACATTGGATCCAGGTGCTGGTGGTTGTGAATCCCATGTACAACTATCTCCAGTTTATGCGTGATATCTTCCTGTTCAATACCGTGCCTTCTGCGCTTACGTTCGGCTTATGTGTTGCCTGGGCTATTCTTGCTCTTGCTATTGGCTATACCGTATTTCATAAGACCGAGCACAAGTTTATTCTCTACATTTAAGGAGTGCTGTTCATGACTGAATCTGCTATTGATTACAGCAAGCAGCCCCTTGCTGTTGAGGTCAAAGACGTCACCATGATCTTTAATATGGCGTCTGAGTCGCTTACAAACCTCAAGGAGTACTTTATTAAGCTCGCAAAGCACGAGCTGTTCTTTGAAGAATTCCGTGCGCTTAAGCACATTTCGTTTGATGTGCATCGCGGCGAGGTTGTTGGTCTTGTTGGTACTAACGGTTCCGGTAAGTCTACGATGCTCAAGATCATCGCTGGCGTTTTGGAGCCCAGCGAAGGCGAGGTTAAGGTCCACGGCAATATCGCGCCACTGATTGAGCTCGGTGCCGGCTTTGACCCGGAGCTTACCGCGCGTGAGAATATCTATCTGAACGGTGCGCTGCTTGGCTATACCAAGGAGTTTATCGACGCTAGTTTTGACGAGATCATTGAGTTCGCTGAGCTTAAAGACTTCGTTGACATGCCCTTGAAGAACTTCTCTTCGGGTATGGTCGCACGCATTGCCTTTGCTATCGCCACGATTACCGAGCCCGATATTCTCATCGTCGATGAGACGCTTTCTGTTGGCGATGTCTTTTTCCAGCAGAAGTGCGAGCGTCGCATTCAGCACTTTATCGAGAGTGGTGACGTCACGGTCTTATTCGTTTCTCACTCCATGGAGCAGGTTGAGCGCATTTGCCAGCGTGCCGTATGGATCGAGAAGGGTGACCTGCGCATGGATGGCCCCGTGGATGAGGTCTGCAAGGCGTACCACGACCAGTTCAAGTAGGTTATAATTTATTGGCCGTGTGAACTTGTACCCGCTTGGACGCCCGGCTTTATGCTCCATTAGCTCAGTTGGATAGAGCAGGGGACTTCTAATCCCAAGGTCGACGGTTCGAATCCGCCATGGAGCACCAGAGAGTTTTTGAAGACCCGGTATAATGCCGGGTCTTTGCGTTTTGGGCATGTGGGCGTGCAGTGCTCCCTCAACAATAAGCCGGTGTAGCATCGCTGCACCGGCTTATTGCTTCTTGCGAATTTGGTTGTCGGTCTCGAGTCGTTGAGCTCCCTACGCCTCCGTGGGCTCCACGCCCAGCTCGTTGCGGACGAGCTCGAAGGCGGCGGCGATGGCCTTGTCCATGTCGTAGTACTTGTAGCCGCCCAGGCGACCGGCGAAGACCACGTCGCCCTCCTGCGCCGCCAGCTCCTCGTACTGCTTGTAGAGGGCCTCGTTCTTGGCGTCGTTGATGGGGTAGTAGGGCTCGTCGCCGGGCTTCCAGTCGGCCGGGTACTCGCGCGTGATGACGGTCTTGTCCTGCGTGCCAAACTCAAAGTGCTTGTGCTCGATGATGCGGGTGTAGGGGACCTCGCGCTCGGTGTAGTTGACCACGGCCACGCCCTGGTGGTCCTGCTCGTCGAGCGTCTCGGTCTCAAAGCGCAGGCTGCGGTACTCGAGCGTGCCCAGCTTAAAGTCGTAGAACGCGTCGATGGGGCCGCAGTAGATCGTCTTGGCGGCGATATCGGGCTCGGCGGCGATTAGCTCCTTGTACTCCACGCCGCAGCGCACCTCGACGCCCTCGAGCATGTTGGCGACCATCTTGGTGTAGCCGCCCATGGGGATGCCCTGGTAGCGGTCGTTGAAGTAGTTGTTGTCGTAGGTAAAACGGCAGGGGAGGCGCTTGATGATGCTGGCGGGCAGGTCCTTGCAGTCGCGGCCCCACTGCTTCTCGGTGTAACCCTTCACGAGCGTCTCGAAGATGTCACGGCCGACGAGCGACAGCGCCTGCTCCTCGAGGTTCTGCGGCTCGCCGATGTTCTCGGCGGCCACCTGCTCGGCGATCTTGGCCTTGGCGTCGGCCGGCGTGACGACGCCCGGCCACATCTTGGCGAAGGTATTCATGTTGAAGGGCATGTTGTACATGTTGCCGTGGAAGTTGGCGACCGGCGAGTTGACGTAGTTGTTGAACTCGGCGAAGCGGTTTACGTAGTCCCAGACGTCCCTCATGGAGGTGTGGAAGATATGCGCGCCGTAGCGGTGGACCTGGATGCCCTCGACGTCCTCGGTGTAGATGTTGCCGGCGATGTGGTCGCGGCGGTCGATGACTAGGACCGACTTGCCGGCGCGTTTGGCGGCATTGGCAAAGACGGCGCCCGAAAGGCCGGCACCGACGACGAGGTAATCGAACTGGGACATGGATATGCTCCTTTGTATGTCAATTGGACAGTTACTTTAGTTTAGGGACAAACGCATCTGACTCATTTGCCCATAAGATTAGTGTAGCAGATGCTCTTTCAGCAGCTCCAGTGCATGTGCGTAGCCCTGCAGGCCCTCGCCGGTGATGGTGGCGAAGCAGGCTAGGCGTGCATAGCTCACCTGGCGGAAGTCTTCGCGTGTTTCGACGGCACTGATGTGAACCTCGACGGCAGGGATGGCGACGGCTTTGAGCGCGTCCAGGATGGCCACGCTCGTATGCGTGTAGGCGGCCGGGTTGATGACGATGCCGTCGACCTTGCCGTAGGCCTCCTGGATCTTGTCGACGATGCTGCCCTCGTGGTTGGACTGGAAGACCTCGACCTCGTCAAAACCCTGTGCAGCGCCTGCCTCCTGGCAGATCTGGACCAGGTGGTCGTAGTTGTCACTGCCGTAGATGCCCGGCTCGCGAATGCCGAGCATGTTGAGGTTGGGGCCGTTGATGACGAGTGCTTTCATGGTTGCTTCCTTTGCGGTTGGGCGGGCGGTGAGGCGGAACGAAAAACCACCACAAAGGTGCCTGTCCCCTTTGTGGCGGTTTTGGTTAGAGAGCGGGTGGGAGGGTGTCGAGGGTGGCGCGGGCGGTGTTGGCGGCGCAGTCGCGTGAGTCGATGATGTAGTCGGCCCAGGCGCAGTAGCGCGGCATGCGCTGTTCGGCAAGTTTATCGATGCCATCGCGAGCGGTGATGGGGCGACCCTTGTGGGCGAGTTCGCCGAGCTTGCGGTTAAGCATCACGATCTGGCTGTTTTGGTGCAGCTGCGGGTAGTTCTCATCGCGCGTGACCACGCCGCCGCCGGTGGAGAGCACCAGGCCGCTGCGCTTGGAGATGTCGGCCAGCGCTGCCGTCTCCTGCTCGCGGAAGGCCGCCTCGCCGCGCTCGACGATAAAGTCGGCGCAGGGCATGCTCAGGCGTTCCTCGAGGGCGCGATCGAGGTCAATGTGCTCGCGACCCGTGAGCAGGGCGATCTGCTCGCCCACACGGGTCTTGCCCGAACCCGGCATGCCGATCAGCGCGATGTTCTGCTCGCGGTGAGATAGACGCTCCGTCACATCCAGGATGCGCTCGCGCGGGGTGGCTTGGCCGGTATAGCGCTCTACAGCCTGTGCCGCCTGGGCCACAAGCATGAGCAGGCCGCCGATGCAGGGGATTCCGCGGCGCTCGGCCTCGAGCATCAGACCCGTGCGGGCGGGGTTGTAGACAATGTCGATGACGCCCTCGAGCGCATCGAGTCCTTCGAGCGTGCAGGGCGCGTCGGGGCAGTGGGGGAACATACCGGCAGGCGTGCAGTTGACGAGCAACGTGGCGTCGGACTGCTGTGCGATGTTGTCGTAGTTGACCTCGCTCGCGCGTCCCACGGGCACCACGATCGCGCCCAAATCGCCCAGCACCATACTTGCCGTGGTGCCGGCGCCTCCGGTGGCTCCGAGCACGAGGACCTTCTTGCCGGCAACCTCAACGCCTAACTCCTCGACCAGACACTGAAAACCAAAGTAGTCGGTGTTGTCGCCGCGCAGGCGACCGTCGGGCAGGCGCGTGATGGTGTTGACGTTGCCCATGCGCTCGGCCAGGGGACTCAGCTCGTCCAGGTATTCCATGACGGCGCGTTTGTAGGGAATGGTCACGTTGGTACCTTCCCACTCGTCGCCCGTCATAAAAGCCTCTAGATCCTCGGGCTCGCGCTCAAATCGCACGTACTCAAGCCCAGCGAGTTCCTTGTAGATGGTTGGGGTGTAGCTGTGGCCCAGCACACGGCCCAGGACGCCGTAGGGGCGGGTTGCGGCGGTATCGGTCATCTAGAGCACCTCCGTGTAGCTGCCAAAGTAGGTGAAGCTCTCGCACACGTCGTCGATTGAGTCGAGCAAGTCGTCGAGTGCCTTGCTGCCAAAGGGGCAGTCCAGGTCAAAGTAGAACATAAACTCAAAGTCGTGGCCGGGGATGGGGCGGCTCTCGAGCTTGATGAGGTTGATGTT
>UMCG01050849.1_pt1 | contig 14190 bp, 10 predicted proteins | sample 1964181 | NCBI WGS metagenome assembly UMCG01 (sample SAMEA4835963, study PRJEB28245) | human gut metagenome | biome: gut microbiome; material: fecal sample | place: Denmark | collected 2008 | reverse complement strand
TGCCCGACGATGCGTGCGGCAAGCGCCTCGCGCAGGCCGAGGATCCTTTCCCGCTCCGGCATCGTGAGCTTTCCGGCCGGGATCCCCGTCCGCTCTGCCACCGTCTCCGCGACCTCATCGCGCGTGAGCGCGCGCCCGCGAAGCGTCTGCGCACTCGCATTCTGCCGCCGCATCAGCTCCTGAAGGCTGTCGCGAAGCGCCGCCGCACGCTCGAAATCGCCGTCTGCGACGGCCTGCTCCAATTCCTGCGAGAGAAGCCGTTTTTTCTTTTCCGACGTTTTTCCGCCATGTCCGGCACCCTCGGAAAGCCGTGCGCGCGCAGCGCTTTCATCCAGCAGGTCGAGCGCCTTGTCCGGGAGAAATCGATCTGTCAGATACCGGCACGAAAGCTCCACTGCCGCGACGATCGCCTCCTCCGTGATGCGGATGCGGTGGTGTGCCTCGAGCCCCGGCCGCAGACCGAGAAGCATCCGCTTCGCCTCCGCCTGTGACGGCTCACGCACGACCACCGGCCGGAAACGCCGCTCCAGCGCCGCATCTTTTTCGATATATTTCCGGTACTCCGTCAGCGTTGTCGCGCCGATCATCTGAAGCTCACTGCGGCCAAGCGCGGGCTTCAGGAGATTTGCCGCATCGATGGCGCCCTCCGCGCTGCCCGCACCGGCGATGGTGTGCATCTCATCGACAAACAGGATGATGTTCCCGCAGCGGCGGATCTCCGCGAGGATGTCGCGGATGCGCTCCTCAAATTCACCGCGGTATTTTGTCCCCGCAAGCACGCTCGCCATATTCAGGCAGTACAGCCGCTTCTCGCGAAGCTGCTCCGGAACGCTGCCGTCTGCGATGCGCTGCGCAAGACCCTCGACGATGGCTGTCTTTCCGACGCCCGGCTCCCCGATGAGGGCAGGATTGTTCTTATTCTTCCGGCAGAGGATTTGCAGGACGGAGGCGATTTCCGCCTCGCGTCCGATGACCGGCTCCGTCCGTGCCGCCTTCTCCACCATGTTCTCACAGTAAAGCTCCAGTAGTTTCGTAGCTGTGTCCCTCCTGTCCGGCAAAACGGGCTGCGGATAGAGAAGGCCGGTATAGGCGTCGGAAAAGACGCAGTTGAGATCCGTCCCGCACGCCAGAAAGATCCCCGCCGCCGTGCTGCATTCCTCGCGCGCCAGCGCAAGCAGAAGATGCTCCGGCTCGATCTGTGCCGCACCCAGCATCCGCGCCTCGCGGCACGCCTGCCGGATGACCTTCTGCGCACGCGGCGACAGGCCCTGAAGCAGCGGCATCGCTTGCTCGCCGCATCCGTTTTCCGCCAGCACCAGTGCCCGGAAGGACGCCTCCTCCCAGCCTCCGCGGCGCAGTGTCCGCCCTGCCGCAGAGGCTTTCTCATGCAGCAGCGCAAGCGTCAGATGCTCCGTCCCGACGTAGCTGTGCCCCAGCTGTTTTGCCTGCTGCCGTGCCTGACGCAAAAGCTCCAGCGTCCGCTCCGACAGGTTCGTTTTCCGCATCCCGCCTCACCTCCGTTTCTCAGGGATTGTCGCCCCGCCTTCTTTCTTTTATACAGAAGCCGTGAAAAAAACAATTTTTCCAGCACCGCGCAGAATTAACATTTGCTTTTTTCAAAAACCGTGATAGAATAGAGACGCATTAAAACATGGAGGTGCAATTATGGCATACGTTATCAGCGACGCTTGCGTCAAGTGTGGTGCTTGTGCAGACGCTTGCCCGCTCGGCATCATCACCGAGGGCGAGGACAAGTACGTCATCGACGCCGACCAGTGCGTGAGCTGCGGTTCCTGCGCAGCAGAGTGCCCCAACGACGCGATTTCCGAGGAGTAATCATGTACATGGCAAAGAGCCTGTGCCATCGCACAGGCTCTTTGAGCTTGTCAAAAAAGACTTTTTGACAAGCTCTCAAACGCGAACCGCGTGGCTGGGTTCGCGTTTGAAAAGGCAGCGCCCGGCTGCGCGCATAATTTGTGCGCTGCTTGCGCACAAATTCCACACTTGCCGGGCGCAGCGTGTTTTGTCCGATGTACACGCCACCGGACAAAACAAATTGACATTTTATTCGCGCCTGCGGGCGCGAACTCTGCGAGGTTTTTGACAGTCTGAAAGAGCCTGTGCCATCGCACAGGCTCTTTCTCATATCAATTTTCCATTCGTTTTTTCAGGAGGCGGCATGATCGAACAGCTTTGGGGCGGACTTTGTATGCGCTGGAGCGAGGCGCAGTTCCGCTTGAGCACAGACTCCATGCTCCTCGCCGATTTTTGCCGGCTCGCGCCGCAAAGCGCCGTCTGTGATCTCGGCTGCGGATGTGGGAGCCTTTCGCTGCTGCTCTGCGGAAAATACCCGCTCCTGCGCGTCACCGGCGTGGAGCTTCAGCCGCAGGCCGCCGCGCTGGCGGAGGAAAACGCCGCGCAGGACGGCCTTGACGGACGCTTTTCCGTGATACGCGGCGATCTGCGCGAGCACCGCACGCTGCTTGCCCACGGCTCGTTTGATGCCGTTGTTTCCAATCCGCCGTACTACCCGGTCGGGAGCGGAAAATGCGCCGCGTCTCCGGCGCTGGCGGCAGCGCGGACAGAGCTGACCTGCTCACTCGGCGAGCTCTGCACCTGCGCGGCGTGGCTGCTCAGAAGCGGCGGACGTTTTTTCCTTGTTCACAAGCCGGAGCGGCTTGCCGATCTCATGGTCTCGCTTCGGGAAAACCGTCTTGAGCCGAAGCGCCTGCGCCTCGTCCGCCACCGCGCGGGCGGCCCGGTCAGTCTGGTACTGCTGGAGGCACGGCTGGATGGAAGGCCCGGCCTTGTTTTTGAGCCGGATCTGGCGCTGTTTGACGAAAACGGCGCGGAAAGCGAAGATCACAAACGTATTTATCATCATCAGGAGGGCTGAACATGGCCGGAACGCTCTATCTTGTCCCAACGCCCATCGGAAATCTCGGCGACATCTCCCCGCGGGCAAAAAAGACGCTCGCCGAGGCGGATTTCATCGCCGCCGAGGATACGCGCGTGACGCTCAAGCTGCTCAATCATCTGGAGATCAAAAAGCCGCTCGTGAGCTATTACGAGCACAACAAGGCAGAAAGCGGCCCGCGCATCGTGGAGCGGCTGCTTGCGGGTGAGTGCTGTGCGCTCGTCACCGATGCGGGCTCCCCTGCCATCTCCGACCCCGGCGAGGATCTGGTCGCGCTGTGCGCGAAAGCAGATATCTGCGTCTGCGCCATTCCCGGCCCCTGTGCCGTTGTCACGGCGCTGAGCGTCTCGGGTCTGCCGACGGGGCGGTTCTGCTTTGAGGGCTTCCTCTCCACCAACAAAAAAAGCCGCCGCGAGCATCTGGATTCTCTCAAAGGCGAGATGCGCACGATGATCTTCTACGAAGCGCCGCACAAGCTCCAGAACACGCTCAAGGATCTGTGCGCGGCGTTCGGAACGGAGCGGCGCATCAGTCTCTGCCGGGAGCTGACCAAGCTCCATGAGCAGATCCTGCGCATGACGCTCGGCGAGGCGCTCGCGTACTACACGGAAAACGACCCGCGCGGAGAATATGTTCTCGTGCTGGAGGGCGCGCCGGAGCCTGCCGGGCAGGCGCTCACGCTGGAGGATGCCGTGGCGCTGGCGCTTCAGAGGATCGAAGGCGGCGCCTCCAAAAAGGACGCGGTGCGCGAGGTCTCGCGCGAAACGGGCTTTCCGAAAAACGCGCTCTACGAGGCGGTCTTACAGGCATAAAATACCCGCGGCAGCCGAAACGGCCGCCGCGGATTTTTTATTCGTACTGCTCCACCGCCGGAGCGCAGAGCTGCCGGTATTTTTCGATCACAGACTGCGGATGGAGGATCCGTGCCCGGTCTCCGAAGCCGGACAGCCATCCGAAATAGATCGGCGAGACCGCGATCTCCGCCGTGAACACGAAGTGCTCCTCTCCGTCCGGAATGAGCATGACGTCCCGGCCGAAGCGATCGATCACAACGCCCGCCAGTGAGTTGTGAAAGCGCATCCTGACCGGCTCCGTCTCCCCGGAGAACATGCCGAACACGCTTTTCCCGTACTTGGTCAGATCCAGCCGCCGGACGGAATCATCCGCCGCGCGGCGTTTTTTCGTCTTTGTGATGCGCATCATCTTGTCCACACGGTAATGCGTCAGCCCATGACGCTCGGAATGCGCGATGAGATAGTAATTCTGATCGTCCCAGCACAGGGCATAGGGGCTGGCAGTATAGAGTCTGTCGCGGTAATGGCGTTCGCGGTCAACGCCCCAGTCGAAATACCGGAACGTGATCTGCACGTCGCTTGCGATCGCGTCATGGATGCGGTCTACGTTGTAGTAAATGCTCTCGTTCATCGTTTTGACGCGGCCGGAGACCGTGACCTGCCGCCGGAGGCTGCCCGCATCGTAACGGCTTGCCAGCTTTTCCAGCTTCGAGATCAGCTCCACCGACTTCCGCTCCGAGAGGAAGCGCGAGGACTGCACCGCATCGACAAGAAGCTTCAGCTCCGGCAGCTCGAACTCGCGCGAAGCCAGAAAATATCCGCCGCCGCGTCCGTGCGCCGTACACACATCCATACCGAACTCCTGAAGGCAGGCCATGTCGCTGTAAATGCTCTTGCGCTCGGCCCGGATCCCCATCTCTGCAAGCTGCTCCACAAGCTGCTGCGTTGTGATGGGATGGTTTTCATCCGTCTGCTCCTCTAGGATCTGTTTGAGATAAAGAAGCTTGAGCTTCTGCTTTTCGGATCTTGCCACTGCCATCCCTCCCTTTTGTCCATTTTATCGGTCATTTGCGAAAAGTGCAAGTTAAGGAATTCTTAATTTGAAGAACGCAGGCACCTATGCTATAATCCTTATAAAAACAGGAGGCGTTCGCTATGCTCTATCTCGGCTGTCACCTGTCGTCATCCGGCGGCTTTGCCTCCATGTGCCGCACGGCACACTCCATTGGTGCAAACACGTTCCAGTTTTTCACGCGCAATCCGCGCGGCGGCGCAGCCAAGGCCATCGATCCCGCCGACGCGCAGACGCTCACCGACGCACAGGCGGCAGGCGCGCTCGGTCCCGTGATCGCGCATGCGCCGTACACGGTCAACCCCTGCTCACAGACGGAAAAGACGCGCGAGTTTGCCGTTCAGACGCTTTCTGACGATCTGCGGCGGCTCGAGTACACGCCCGGAAATCTCTATAACTTCCATCCCGGCAGTCACGTCGGTCAGGGTGCGGAGACGGGCATTGCGCTGATCGCACAGGCGCTCGACCAGGCCATGTTTCCCGGCCAGCGGACGCTGGTCCTGCTGGAAACGATGTCCGGCAAGGGAACCGAGCTCGGCGGGCGATTTGAGGAGCTGCGCGAGATCATCGACCGCTGTGCCATGCCGGAGGCCGTCGGCGTCTGTCTGGACACCTGTCACGTTCACGATGCGGGGTACGACCTTGTCCACGATCTTGATGGTGTGCTGACAGAATTTGACCGCGTGGTCGGTCTTTCACGTCTCAAGGCGCTTCACCTGAACGACAGCAAAAATCCGCGCGGCTCGCACAAGGATCGGCACGAGGTCATCGGCGGCGGAGCGATCGGGCTGGAGGCACTCGTGCGCATCGCCTCGCATCCGGCGCTGCGCGGCCTTCCGATGGTGCTGGAAACGCCGAACGAGCTTCCCGGCTACGCGGCGGAGATCGCGCTGCTGCGCGAAAAGTGTAAATAAATTGTAAAGGTGCAAGCCGATTTCTTGCGCTTTCTCCACGGCTGTGTTACGCTTTGTCGTGGAATTGCCGATTTGGCCGCCATACACCTTCTCCGTGCAGCGGCCGGGTTTTTCCGTTAGAATCAGAAAATTTGCGGAGGACGTTGCATGAACAAAGAGCCAAACCGTCCCTATCGGGACAAGCCGTATTTCAAATGGGGCACCACCGCGCTGGTCGTCATCATCATCAGCATCCTGCTGGTCGTGATCTTCACGGACATTCCGGGCTTTTTCAGCGTGCTGAAGGGCTTCGGCGCGATCCTTTCCCCGCTGGTCGCCGGTGTGGTGTTCGCATTCCTGCTCAATCCGCTCGTAAAATTCGTCGATACCCGGCTCTGTCCGGTGCTGGAAAAGAAAAAGCAAAAGAACCCCAAGGCGCGCTACTCTCCGCAGAAGCTCAGCCGCGCCGCCGGGATCGTGTTTGCGCTGGTCATTGCAGTGCTGCTTGTCTATGCGTTCTTCTCCATGCTCCTGCCGCAGCTGTATGAAAGCGTCATGGGCATCGTGGCAAGCGCTGAGGACTATTACCGCAGCATCGAGACATGGGCCAACAAGCTCCTTCAGGACAATCCCGAGATCCAGAGCTATGTGGAGGCCGCGCTCGACGAGGTCTACAACTTCCTGCGCAACTGGGTCAGTACAAGCCTTCTGAGCGACATGCAGAAGCTCCTGTCCACGCTGACCACCTCGGTCATTGCCGTGGTCAAGAGCGTGGCAAACCTTCTCATCGGCCTGGTCGCATCGATCTACATGCTGTGGTCGAAGGATCTTTTTCAGGCGCAGGCCAAAAAGCTGATCGTCGCCGTCTTCCGTCCCTCCGCCGCCGACCATCTGTTCTATCTCGGCCGCGAGACAAACAAGATCTTCAACGGCTTTGTCATCGGCAAGATCATCGACTCCGCCATCATCGGCATTCTGTGCTACTTCGGCATGCTGATCCTCAAGCTGCCCTATCCCATTCTGGTGGCGACGGTCATCGGCATCACGAACGTCATTCCCTTCTTCGGCCCCATCATCGGCGCGGTGCCGTGCGCATTTTTGATCCTGCTCGTAAATCCGCTCCAGTGCTTCTATTTCGTGATCTTCGTCATCTGCCTTCAGCAGCTTGACGGCAACGTCATCGGCCCGAAGATCCTCGGCAACACCATCGGCATTTCCGGCTTCTGGGTGCTGGTCTCGATCACCGTCGCGGCGGGGCTGTTCGGCTTTGCCGGTATGCTGCTCGGCGTGCCGGTGTTCGCCATCATCTATCTGCTGATCTCCGACGCGATCAATCTGTCGCTCAAAAAGAAGGGCGACACGACCAAAACAGACGCATATTACAGCATCGAAAAGGTCTCCGACCTGCAAGCGCCTGCCCAAAGTGCCGGCACACCGGAGCCGGACGCGCAGTCGCCCTCCGCAAAACCGTAACGACCATGCCCCTCACATGCCGGTGAGGGGCATTTCGGAATTTTCTCCGCATCCGGCGGAAAGGAGCGTTTATGCAAGCTTTCTTTGAAACAGTGTCTCAGGCGGGCTTTGCCGCCGTTTACAGCGACATTCTGCGGTATATTCTGCCGCTGGCGGCGCTGCTCATTCTCTGGCGCTGCGGCAGGTCGCTTCTTGCCTTCCGGCGTGAGCCGGAGGTCTGGGCGTGGCTGGCCTCCCCTTCCGGCGACCGCATTCCCGTCACGCATTGGGAAAGCCTTGTCGGGCGTGCAAAAAGCTGCGACGTGGTGCTGGACTACCCCACCATTTCCCGCCGTCACGCCGTCCTGACGCGCTATGACGACGGAAGCTGGAGCGTGTCTGACATCGGCTCCAAGGGCGGCATCCGCGTCAACGGTGCCGACACTGCCATGTGCGCCGTCGGCTTCGGAGACGTGATCTCGCTCGGCGGCGTCAACTTCACCCTCGTCCCCATCACAAAGGAGCAGGAGCGCATTCAGGCCTCCGTCCGCACGCGCGCCGGAAAAGAGGTCAGCCCTGCGCTGACACTGATGCTGCTGTCGCTGTTTCAGGTGCTTGCCTGCCTTCAGCTTATGCTCCATGTCGAGCAGCTCGGGCTGGTCGCAGGCGCGTTCGGGATGCTGCTTGCGGCGCAGTGGGCGCTGTTTTTGCTGATGCGTCTTGCCCGGCGCAGCGGCTTTGACGTGGAGACGCTCGCGTTTTTCCTGACCACGATGGGCGTCTGCGTTGTCTCCTCGTCCAGTCCGTCCGCACTCAAGAAAGAGATGCTCGCCATTTTCGCCGGAATCGCCGTTTTTCTGATCCTCGGCTGGTTTCTGCGCGACCTTGAGCGCGCGAAAAAGCTCCGCTATGTCGCCGCCGCGGCCGGTATCGCGCTGCTCGTGTTCAACGTCCTGTTCGGCATTGAGAAATACGGCGCAAAAAACTGGGTCGAGATCGGGCCCGTCTCCTTCCAGCCGTCGGAGCTTGTGAAGCTCTGCTTCGTCTTTGCCGGAGCGTCCACGCTCCAGCGGCTCATGACAAGGCGGAACCTTCTTTTGTACATCGTCTACTCCGCCGCCATCTGCGGCTGCCTTGCGCTCATCAACGACTTCGGCACCGCCATCATCTTCTTCGTCACGTTCCTTGTGACGGCGTTTATGCGCTCGGGCGATTTTGCGACCATCGGCCTTGCCTGCGCGGGAACGGGCTTTGCTGGCGTGCTTGTGCTGCGCTTCAAGCCCTACGCCCTGCGCCGCTTCTCCACATGGCGGCACGTCTGGGAAAATGCGCTGACGAGCGGCTACTCACAGACGCGCGCCATGATGTGCATTGCCTCCGGCGGTCTGTTCGGGCTCGGCGGCGGACGCGGCTGGCTCAAATACGTCGCTGCGGCGGACACCGACCTTGTGTTCGCGTTCGTCTCGGAGGAATGGGGGCTGCTGCTCGGGCTTATGATGATCGCCGCCATCGTGCTGCTGGCTGCGTTCGTGGTGCGCTCAGCGCCCGTGGAGCGAAGCAGCTTTTATTCCATCAGCGCCGTGTCCGCCGTGACCATCATGGTCGTGCAGGCGATGCTGAACGTGTTCGGCACCGTCGATCTGCTGCCGCTGACCGGCGTGACCTTCCCGTTCGTTTCCAACGGCGGCTCGAGTATGCTCTGCGTCTGGGGTCTGCTTGCCTTTATCAAGGCAGCCGATACGCGCCAGAACGCCAGCTTCTCTGTCCGGCTGCCGTCCCAGAAGGAGGTTGACGCATGAAAAAGCTCGCCTTTCGGGCATATTTCGCACTTGCGCTGGCTGCCGTGCTCTCACTCGGCGCGGTCGTGTTCAGCATCACCTATTTTGCAAAGGCAGACGATTGGGTGACCTTTTCCGGGAGCCCGCACGTCTACTCCGGCGCGAATCTGAGCGTCGGCTACGTGGATGACCGAGGCGGCTCGCGCCTGCTGGACGCGACCTCCGGACGTGTCTACGCAGACAATGCGCAGACGCGCGCGTCCACGATGCATCTGCTCGGCGACCGCTACGGCTATATCTACGCGCCGCTGCTCGGTGCCTACGCCGACAAGATGATCGGCTATGACAAGATAAACGGCCTGTACACGCTCCGCGAGGAGTACAGCACCGCGACGCTCTCCATCAGCTCCGAGGTGCAGAACGCCGCTCTGGAGGCGCTGGCAGGCCGCCGCGGGACGATCGGCATCTACAACTACAAGACAGGTGAGATCCTCTGCGCCGTCACCGCGCCGAGCTATGACCCCGACAACATGCCTGACGTGGAAAGCGACACGACGGGTGCATATACCGGTGTCTATCTCAACCGCTTCTTCGATGTGACCTACACACCGGGCTCGATCTTCAAGGTGCTGACCGCCGCTGCCGCGATTGAGAACATACCGGACATCGGCACACGGAGCTTTCAGTGCGGCGGCACGAACATCCTCGGCGGTCAGAAGATCGTCTGCGAAGGCGTCCACGGCACGATCAACTTCCAAAACGGCCTCGCCTACTCCTGCAACAACGTCTTTGGCGAGATCGCGGCGGAGCTCGGCGGCAAGACGCTTCAGAAATACGCCGAAAAAGCAGGTCTGACCGGCAGCCTTTCGTGCGACGGTTACCACACTGCCGCCGGGCGCGTCGATCTGCGCGGCGCCGGTGACGGCGACGTGGCGTGGGCCGGCATCGGTCAGTACACCGATCAGGTCAGCGCCTACGCCTTCATGCGCTTCATGGGCGTCATTGCAGGCGGCGGTGAGGCTGCGGAGCCGTATCTCATGGCCTCCATCCAGAAGGGCGAAAAAACGACCTACACCGCAAGCCGCACCTCGACCGGGCGCGTTCTGGAGGCGGATACTGCGAAAACGCTCGCGTCGATGATGCGCTACGATGTAGAGCAGGTCTACGGCGCGCGGCAGTTCGGCAGTCTCAACGTCTGCGCCAAGTCCGGCACCGCCGAGCTGGAGGGTCAGACCGCCAACGCCATGTTCGCGGGCTTTGTGCAGGATGACGCCTGTCCCCTCGCCTTTGTGGTCTTTGTGGAAAACGGCGGCAGCGGAAGCGCCGTGGCCGCGCCCATCGCGGCGAAGGTGCTTTCGGTCTGTGCAGCGGAATTGCAGAAATAATTGAAATAGTACTTGACAATCGCGCTCGTTTTGTGTATTATAATCGAGCTGTTTCGGAAATGACAGAGGCAGCCGATATCATGGAGTGGTATCGAAGCGGTCATAACGAGCACGACTGGAAATCGTGTGACGGTCAAAAGCCGTCCGAGGGTTCGAATCCCTCCCACTCCGCCACAAGGAACTCAAAGCCACATGGTTTTGAGTTCCTTTCTTTTTGCCCGTTTTCAGCTCCCTATGAAAAAGTCGCTCTTTTTCAAATTGAATTCACACTCCCGCTGTTTTATGATATTTACAGAAATCAAACAACAAGGAGGCCCCATCATGAAAGACAGATTCAGTATTGACGACATGGCTCTGATCACCAGACTTTCGACTCGCACCATTCGCAACTATATCGCAGACGGGTTTCTGGAGGGTGACAAGAGCAGCGGAGCTTGGCAGTTCACAGCAGAACAGGTGGATGCATTTTTGCAGAATCAATCGGTCCTGCCGACACTGCGCTCCAAAAAAAATGCGATCGTGTATGATTTCTTAGGAACACCGCACAAAGAGCAGGATCGGATGTGCGTCGTGCTGGACCTTCCGTCCGATGCGGCGGGCCGCGCGTCTTTGCTCCTCTGCAAATATATGTGCGAGATTGAAGCGAAGTCCGAGCTGCACTTTGCCTCGGACAGCCCTGGCAAAACATCCCGGATCATTCTGAGCGGGCGCGATTCGGATGTTATGGCGCTGCTGAGCCGCTATTACAAGGAACGATAGGCCGCGATTTTATGACAAGAGCCAGCCGCCGTGCATTCACGGCAGTTGGCTCTTGTTGTCTTTTTCGCGCGCAGAAAGGCGGGAGAGAGATTGTCCCGTCAGATCGGCGCCGTTTTTTTATTCTTCATTTTACGCCAGCAGGCGGCAAAATAGATGATCTCTGCCAGCGATGTGATGGTCCACGAGAAGGCATAGAGCAGGTACAGCGACGGAATCGAGTGGAAATACGCAAACACCGTATACACCCAGATCACGCGGAACACGCATGAGCCGAGCACCACGATGACCGTCGGCACAAGGCTCCTGCCGATGCCGCGGGAGGCCGCAATGGTGCAGTCCATGAATGCACTGAGGGCATAGGAGAAGCACATGATGCGCATACGCAGCATCCCTGCCGCCACGACTTCAGCATCGTTTGTAAAGAGATACAAGAAGCCCTCGCCGAACCAAAGAAGTCCAAGTCCAACCAGTGCGCCGGACAGAAATGCATACGCCAGACTGACGTAGTAGCTCCGGATCATGCGGTCGCGGTTGCCTGCGCCCCAGTTCTGCCCCATAAAGGTAGAGCAGGCCGTGTAGAACGCCGCCATGACGTTGTAGACGATGGCGTCTGTATTCGCTGCGGCAGAGTTGCCGGAGACCATTGTGGAATCAAAGGAATTGACGCCGACCTGAATGAACAGATTTGCCACGGCAAAGATCATATTCTGCACGCCCGCCGGAACGCCCAGCGCCAGCAGCCGAGCGGTCTCCTCCTTGTGAAAGCGCATCTGCTTCCACTGAACGCGGCATGCATCCTTCATGCGGAGCATGTGCACAAGCACAAGCACTGCGGAGACGTACTGCGACAGGATGCTCGCCAGCGCGACGCCCTCCGCTGCCATTTTGCAGCCGATGACGAAAAACAAATTGAGCAGGACATTCAAAATGCCCGCCGCCGTCAGGTAGATAAGCGGGCGCGTCGTGTCGCCGTTTGCGCTGAGGACCGCGTTGCCGAAATTGAAAATGCCGAGGGCCGGCATGCCGAGGGCGTAGATGCGGAAGTACAGCTCCGCGCCGGGCAGAAGATCCTCTTTCGTCTTGAGCACGCGCAGCATCGGTCCTGCCAAAAAGAAGCACAGCAGGCTGATGATCACGCCTGCAAGCGTGCAGATCAGCAGCGAGGTATGAACCGCATTCTTTGTATCCTCGTCCTGACGCGCGCCGAGGTGCTGCGCCACACGGACATTGACGCCGCTTCCAAGACCGATCAAAAAGCCCGTGAACAGCGTCACAAGCGTTGTGGTCGAGCCGACCGAGCCGAGCGCCGTCGCATTTGCAAACTTTCCAACGACTGCCACGTCCGCCATATTGAACATGACCTGCAAAAGCTGCGAGAAGATCAGCGGTACACTGAACAGGAATATATTTTTCCAGAGCGAGCCGTCGGTCATGCTGATCCCGCCGCGGCTGCGCGCCAACTGTTTCGACATTACAATCGCTCCTTTTTTCTCTTTTAGATTCCCCGCGAAGCCGTCCCTCGCAGGCAAGCAGGCGCTATTATACGCCGTTTTTCCATGCCCGTCAAGCCATTTTCCGAAATACCGCGCACGCTCCTTCTTGAAAAGGGCGCATCCGGTTGCTTTTTTCGGGCGTTTTGACAGCCTCTGCACTCTGACCGTCCGCCGTCCCTTGCAAACATCAAGTTGCCCCTCCGTATGCTTCGGTGCATACGGAGGGGCAACGGTTTTACGATCTCATTCCGTCGGAGTGAGGAATCTGTCTGCTTACTTTTTCAGTGCGTCGATGACTGCCTGCGGCATGGAGACCTCGCGCTCCGCAAAGGTGATCTTTGCGCCAAGCGAGGCTTTCGCGTCCGCAACAACGATGTGAACGCTGCCGGAGCAGCTGAGGCTGAGCGAACAGAGCGTGCCGTCCTCTACGATGGCTTCGATGCGACCGGACTTCAGGGTAATGCTCTGCGCCTTGATATCCGGCGCAATGGCATACGCGACCTGCTGCATACCGTCCTCATCGAGCTCCAGCGAGTAGACATAGCCGCTTTCAGACTGCGCGCAGGCCGTTGTGCCGCTCAGCATGAGCTGATAGGCAAGGTCAATGAGCTTTGCCGCGTCCACAGCCGGTTTCGAGCCTGCGGTGATGGCGTGTCCCGCCGCATCGCAGAGCGTGTCGCCGGAAAAGTAAACTGCCGCGCCGTTTTTGCTCACGCAGCCAATGCTCTGACCGGAGATCTTCTGCCGGTCAAAGCGAAGGGTATCGTTGACCACGATCGGGCCGCAGTCCGCAGAAAGTGCGATGTCCGCGGAATCACGCTCCCGTTCGCTGCGTGCGCTCCAAGCCTCCAGCAGACGGAACAGATCGTCCGTCATGCTCTCGCCGTCTGCGGTCTTTCCGGTCGCGATGGCGCTGCGCACCTCCTCCGGAAGCTGCGGCAGCTTGCCGCTGTCCTCCATACGCGCCTCTGCATTCAGCGTCAGCGCATCCACGGACGCTGAAAAGCGAAGCGTCGTGAGCCGCCCGTCCGCGGAGACAGCCTCCACGTCCATGCTGTCCGGCCAGAGTGCGCGGTCCGTTCCGGGAAGCAGCAGCGCCATCAGCTCTGCCGTGCTGCCTGCGTCTGCGCGAAGCGCATACGTTTTGCTGTTTCCGCTGCCAGACACATCCGCATCGACCAGACGATAGAGCGATGCCGCCTTCGTGACAAGCCCGGCATAGTCCGGATATGCACCCAGCGAGTACGCCTTTCCGTTTTTCAGGTACACCGCGCCGTTTGCGTAGTAAAGCTGGACCTCGCCGCGCTGGATGCAGGTCACCGCCGTGCCGTCCACCCTCGTCCGGCAGACAGCGGCCTGCGTCTGAACGGTGTCGCCGTCCACAGACGCGGAGATGTCAAGCGTCATATACAGCGGGTCGCGCTCGTCGCAGCTTTTCAGCAGCCGGTACGCATCCAGTCCGTCGCGCATACCGCTGCACAGGAAAAATACGACTGCCGCAGCCAGTGCAAGCACCAGCACGATCACGACCGCGATCCACCAGCGGTGCTTTTTTTTCGGCTTCACCGCCACCGCCGTACCGCCGTCATGAGGCTCCGCTGCGCCGCTGCCCTCGCGCAGCAGCCGCAGCTCCTCCTCCGCACGCGC
>UMCG01036125.1_pt1 | contig 14397 bp, 10 predicted proteins | sample 1964181 | NCBI WGS metagenome assembly UMCG01 (sample SAMEA4835963, study PRJEB28245) | human gut metagenome | biome: gut microbiome; material: fecal sample | place: Denmark | collected 2008 | reverse complement strand
AATACGCCGTCTGCGACAATAAGATGGTGCTGACTATTGACGCGCAGGGCGAGCGCTACGCCATCAAGATGCACATGAAGAACGACCAGAAGGCGTTTTTCCACATGCGGCTTCCGGCGTGGGCCTCGTCGTCCGAAATCCTCGTCAACGGTGCGCCGACGGCGGAATACCGCTTGGTGGACGGCTGCATCGGCATCGAGCGCGTTTGGCACGACGGGGACGAAATCGTCGCCGTGCTGGAGCAGCCCGTCATGCGGCACAGCAGCGTCTATCATCAGGCAACGTACCTCACGCGTGGCCCGCAGGTGTTGGCGCTCTCGGCGGACGGCGATTGGGCATATGCGCTGTGCGGCAATGGCAAAGTGACCGAAAGCGGCGTGACCGCCCCGTTTGCGCCGATTGCGTGGAAGAAGGGAAACAATGCCCCGGTGGATGTGCCGGTGCTGCCGGAACTGACGGGCGACATTCGTGCGCTGCCGCTGACGCCGTATGCGGATACGCCGGTGCGCGTTGCGCTTTTCCCGCGGGGGGATAAGGCATGACGAGCATCCGCCTTGCCCCGATGGCAGGCATTACAGACTGGCCGTTCCGCGTCCTGTGCTTTGAGCAGGGCTGCGACGTCGCGACGACGGAGATGGTCAGCGCGATGGGCTACCTATACGCGCCGCGCAACCATCCTGCGACCGTTTCCCTGATTGAGCGCCGGGACAGCGAGGGCAAGCTGCTTGTGCAGATTTTCGGCAAAGAGGCTGACCTCATGGCGCGCGCGGCGGAAGAACTGTCTGCCATGGGGCGCTTCGACGGCGTGGACGTGAACATGGGCTGTCCGGCGCATAAGGTCGCTGCATCCGGCGAGGGAAGCGGGCTGATGCGCACGCCGGAAAACGCAGAGAAAATCCTCCGTGCGGTCTGCAAGGCGAGCCTCCTACCCGTGTCGGTGAAGATGCGCCTTGGCTGGGACGATGAGCATATCAACGTCGTGGACATGGCGAAAATGGCGGAGGACTGCGGCGTGTGCGAGATTGCCGTGCACGGTCGGACGCGGATGCAGCAGTACAGCGGTCACGCGGACTGGACGTATGTGCGCAAAGTAAAGGAAGCCGTGCATGTGCCGGTGATTGGCAACGGCGACATCTTCACGGCGGACGATGCTGCCCGCCACTTGGAGGAAAGCGGTGTGGACGGACTGCTGATTGGGCGCGGCGCGCTGGGCAATCCGTGGCTGTTCCGTCAGGTGAAGCAGCGGCTTTCCGGCGAAAATGTGACCGAGCCGACCGTTCAGGAGCGCGTGGAAACCGCCCTGCGCCACTATGACATGCTGCTGCAATGGAAGCCGGAGCGCGTGGCGGTGAACGAAATGCGCAAGCATGTCGGCTGGTATGTCAGTGGAATGCGCGGCGCGGCACAGCTGCGGGCATCCATCAATCTGGTTGAAGACCCGAACGAAGCAAAAGATATGCTCCGCGCCTTCGCGGAAAGCGCGGAATAATCACCCGCCGTAATGAAAGGAACGTGAAGATTCATGCGGAAACTGCACTCGCTGATATCGCTCCTGCTGGTGCTGCTGATGCTTGCACCCTGTGCGCTGGCAGATGCGCCGCTGCTGCAAGCCGCGTCGGACTGGAATTTGGCGGATACGCCCCTGTCGGTTACGCTGTCCATCAGCCTTCAAGCACATGCGCCTTTTGATGAGACGCGCACGGCGATGCTTGACCGTGTACTTGCGCCGCTGTCGCTGAATTTGTATGCGGCGGATGGCGAAAGCGGCGTTTCCGTGCTGATGAACGGCAACGAACTGCTGACGATGGCGCAGAAGGGCGACGCAGTGCAGTTCTCCTGTATGCCGAACGTTTCCTATGCGTCGCTGGATGGGAATGCGCTGGAACTGCTGCTTGGCACGTCTTCAAATTCCATCGACCTGCGCGCTGTTGACGGTACGTTCGAGAAGTGGATTGACGACGGCTGGGTGCTGTCAAACGCGATTTTAGAGCCTTTCGCGGAGTACGGCAAACGCAAGAGCGTCAAGACGACCATCAAGGACATGGGGCTGGCGCGCTCCTGCACGGATTATACCTTTTCCAAGTCGAAGCTGGAGGAAATGCAGCAGACGCTTTTGTCCCTCTGCCCGGAAGGCGATTTGCATGACCTGATTGCGTCGCTGACCTTCTCCGGCACGCAAAAGCTGCGCGTCTATCGCACAGAGGACGAAGTACCGCTGCGTGTGGAGTACAACGGCGTATGCGGCGTGGATGGCAAGCTGCGCACGGTCAAGCTCGTCTGGCGCACAAAGCGAGAGAGTGGCGAGACGCGCGATGAAATCACGCTGACGTCCCCCGCAAAGAGCGGCACGGACAAGAACACGCTGGATTTTGAGCGTATTATGACCTTTTCCAGCGGCAAAATCACCATGCAGGGCACCTGCTCCTACAAGGTGACGGCGAGCAAACAGACGACGCAGACCGAGGTCACGTTTGACTTGACGAACCGCTTGGAGAATGACAGCGACAACGTGAGCGGCAGCGTGGCTATCAAGCAGCAGCTGCCGGACGAAGATTACGCCACGAAGCGCACCATCACGCCGAATGTCGTCCTGTCCGGAAACGCAGAAGCGCCGGAAATCAGCGGGACAATCGGCTATCAGGAAGAAAAGCGCTACGGCACGACTGAAGAATGCGTGATTACGCTGCGTGCGGCACGCGCAAGCGAATCCCTGTGGAAGGACACCGCGGCGACGATGGAACTGTCCACGCTCAGCGCGGAGACGCTGCAAAACCTGCGCAGCCAGCTCAGCGGCGCAATTGCGACTGCTATCGTCCGCCCGCTGATTCAGGTTCTCAGCGCGGAGGACGCGGCGTTCTTCTTCTACGAAATGTCGGATGAAGACGTTCAGACCATTCGGCAGGCGGCAGAATCCGCCGTCGAAATCGAATGACACCCGATAAGGAGGGTAAACCCATGCTGAAACGAATCCTGTCTGTCCTGCTCTGCGCGGCGCTGCTGCTTGGCGGCACGGCGCTTGCTGCCAAAGAGGATGACTATACGCTCCCGGAACTGCTCTACCAGCAGTTTGCTGTGCAGGATTACCCCATTCGAGGCTCAGTTGCGGTTACGGCGTCCGGCACGGCGTCGTGGCTGGATTTCCTGCTGCCGTTGACGGCTTCGACGCTGCATGTGCGCCTGCTGAATCTGGAGGACAGCGACGATTTCCAGTATCAGGTGTTTTCGCAGGATGACAGCGGCAGTCAGCAAGGCTTGACGCAGCTGTACCGCGTGGGCGACACGCTCTACCTGCGCACGGATGTGCTGCCGGATGTGCTGCTGTCCATGCCGCTGGCGGAATCGGGAAAAAGCAATCCATCGTTCTACTCTGTGCTGGCGGAGATGATGGCGCAGCCTGACATCCTCTGGGAAAGCATGTGGCAGCCGGCGCTGGAGGAATATCTGAACGAACTGGAGCTGTGGCTGGCGGATTACGCCGCTGAACCTGACACGATGACTGAAAACGGCGAGCTTGTCATGCGCGTCAGCTATGTGATTCCAGCGGACGACGTGAAAGAGCAAACGAAGCTGATGTGGAAGCAAGCGCTCTATGACGAGACGCTGCTGACGCTTTTGCGCCCGATGATGACGGAGGAGCAGCAGGCGGCCTACCTCAATCCCGCGCTGGGCTACTTCTACGATGCCTGCATTGACGCCCTGCCGCTGTCGGGCGATTTGCGCCTGTCACGCAAGTTCTCCGCGCGTGGCGATACGCTGTCCGTGGCGGTGGCGCTGCCCCTGCCGCAGAATGCGTGGGGCTACACGACGCTGACCTTCCGGCAGGAGGGCAGCACGACTGCGCTTGTGCTGAACAGCGCGACGCAGACGCTGACATTCAGCATGGCGTCGGCGGACGGCAACCAGAACGCAATTACGGGCAGCATCAGCAGTGTACCCGCCGCGTTCGTAACGGACGCAAAGACGCTGCAGGCGAAATTTGCCCTGACCAGCCAGCATTCCGAAACGCAGGACAGCGACGGCACACGCCATGATGACAGCGCGTGGACGCTGACCATCGAGCCGGACACCGACGGCGCGGAAGCAGCGGATTTGGTGACGTTTGAGCCGATTACGGCGGAACTTTCCCTCCAGTACAGCACCGAAAGCAGAGAAGGCGCGCCGATTCAGCTGCGCGTGATTGCCGCGCTGCACATGGCGGAAGCGGACGTCGGCGTGAAGATGGCACTGCGCACAACGAGCCGCTGGAACGCGCTGACCCTGCCGACGCAGGGCGCGGAGGACGTGATGAGCATGGATACCATGCGCGCTGTGCAGCTGCTGACGACGGCATCGGACAACCTGACGCGGCTGATTGCAGGCGGCAGTGCGCCGGCAGCTACGACCGCACCGGAACTGCCCACACCTGAACCGAACACGACACCCGTCCCATCGCTGACGGGAGAATAATCAGCAAAATCGCCGCAGTGCATCACAAACTGCGGCGATTTTTGTCGGAAAAGGAGAAATGCTCATGCGGAATGCGCGCGCACTTCAGCGGATTGCCATCATCTTCGCGGTTTTGTTTGCGCTGTCGCTGCTGCCGGTGGTGGCGGTCGCGTTCTACAATCACCCGCGCGCGGACGACTACACCTACGGCGCGGTGCTGCGCAAGATCATCGACGCTGGACAGGGGCTGCCGGAGGCTGTCGCAGCTATTGCCGCCTACGTCCGGAGCACCTACGCGCGCTGGCAGGGGTCGTTCAGCGCGGTGATGCTGTTCACGCTTCAGCCGGGCGTGTTTTCCGACAATGCCTATTGGCTGACGACCGCCCTGACGCTCCTGCCGCTGCTGCTTGGCACGGGGATGCTCCTGCGTCAGCTGGGGAAGATGCTCCATGCGCCGCGCACAACGGTTGTGCTGGTTTTCTTGTCGCTCATGACGCTGAGCATCCAGCTTGTGCCGGATTTGAACCAGACGTTTTACTGGTTCAACGGCGGATGCTACTACACGTTCTATTACGCGCTTTCGCTGATGCTGCTGACGGGCACCCTGCGGATTTGCACCGACGGAAAGTGCCGCGCCGGGCGGACTGCATTGTGCATGTTGCTTGCGTTCTTTATCGGCGGCGGCAACTACACGACCATCCTCGTTACGCTGATTCTGCTGATGCTCCTGCTTCTTGCGCTGCTTATGCGGAAAAAACCCGCTTGGCGGCAGATATTGCTCGTCATGACCGTGCTGCTGACTGCGTTCGCTATCAACGCCGCCGCACCCGGCAACCGCGTCCGTGCAGCGACCATCCCGCGCTCGATGGATGCGGTTCCCGCGATTCTCTACTCCTTCGACCGGGCGTGGGCGCGCGTGTCGGGCTGGTTTGGCTGGCCGCAGGGAATTGCCATTGCGCTTTTTGCCCTGCTGATGTGGGATTTCGTCGGGCAGTGCGGGTTGAAATTCCGTTTTCCACTGCTGAAAAGCGCGCTGGCGTATGCTATCTTTTCAGCGCAAATGACGCCGTCGCTTTTTGCAATGGCGAATGTCGGGCCGGGGCGGCAAATCGACATCTACTACTATGCGTATGGCTGGCTGCTGCTTTGCTGGACGTTCCTCTGGGTCGGCTGGCTGCGGAACAGCCGCATCGGCACGAAAATCGACGCGGCGCTTTCGTACCTGACGCGCCATTCCGCCGCAATCGCCGCCGCCCTGTCGCTTGCGCTGGTGCTGACGCTGCCGTCCGCGCATCCGACATCGGGGGCAGTACCGACGAGCGTTGCAGCGGCAAAAGCGCTCATCAGCGGCGAGGCGCAGACGTATCATCAGCAGTACACCGAAATCCTCCAAACGCTGCGTCAGCCCGGCGAGATTTGCGAAATCCCGGATGTTGTGGTCTGCCCGGCGTTCCTGAACCCGCTGGGGCTGGCGGATGAGGGGCAGTCGGACTACTGGGTGAATCAGGCGCTGGCAAACTATTTCGGGCATCAGCAGGTCATCCGCATTGAACAAACGCCATAAAGAAAGGGGACTGCCCGCGATGGACAGCCCCCATTTTTATGCCTGTGGGAAAATGCGTTTGTTAACGAAGAAAAACACCACCGCGGAAATTGTGCCGTTGAAGAAGAGCGTGCCGAGCGTGTACACCCAATCCGGCACGAACTTCGCCGCCACCGCGACCCAGATGCAGTTAATCGAGTTCACCAGGCAGGTAATCACGATGAACGCAAGCGCATACAGCAGCACCTGCCGCGCGAGATGCCCTTTGGCGCGGAAAACGTACTTGCGCTGAAGCGGAAAGTTCACGCATTCGCCAAGCACCATCGCCGTCATGTACGCGCACAGGTAAGGCAGCCCGCCATGCGCCGTGTCGTAGCCGAAGATGTTCCAGCGGAAGGTTTCGCCCAGCAGCGTCATTTCGATGCCGGGCCAGCCGAAGTCGCGCATTGGCAGAAAGGCGAATGCGCGCGGCAGAAAGAGCAGCAGCAGATATTTCAGCACTGTCACGACGCCGGAGACAATCAGGTACAGCCCGCCCTCGCGCAGCCACGCCGGGCAGCGGGATGAATGCGGCTGGCTTGTGTCCGCCATGAAAAGCCTCCTCAGCGATAGATTTTCCGCTCGTGAACGTCCTCAATGCCGGAAAGACGGTGGAAGAACGTGTTGATGATGTCGCGCCATTCACGGGCGTTGTGCAGCTGCCGCCCGATGCGCTCATCTACTAATGCACGGTCAAAATCGGGCAGCGGCAGCGCTTTCAGGATGCTCGCGGCGCGCTCCACCCATTCATAGCCCTCAAAATGGTCGTCGTAAATCCGCTGGATCAGCGTCCGCCCGTCGCGCATCTTGAAGGTGTACGGCAAGCGGTGGAAGAAGAGCAGCAGCTCATCCGGGCAGGTCTGTGTGGATTCAAAGCGGCGGCGCAGTGCTTCCGGGTATTGCAGGACATAGCCCGTGCCGTCCGCCGTGCGGTCGATGCCGATGGCGTTGCGGTCGGCCTTGTGGTAAGTGCCCCACGCCTGATACTCGTATCCGTCGGGACTCGGCCCGTAGTGCTGGTTCGGCGTGACCATCCAGCAGATGCCAAGCGGTGCGGTATACTGCTCATAGGCGTGGCGGCTGCCGAGCAGCACATCCGCCAGCGCGTTCTCATCGTCCGGCGCAAAACGATAGGTGAGGCGAATCCAGCGGTGGATGATATCGTCCGGCTGGCAGGCATCGGGATCCCACGCCAGCGCGCCATATGCAAAGAAATTCAGCGCCGCGAAGGGATGCCCGGTCATGCACGCGTCATTGCCGAGGTTCGACACCGCCGCCATCGCCATGATGCTGTTGCGCGGCATGTCCGCAAAGAGCTCCTGCCACATTACCGGCATGGCGAAAATGTCAATCTGCTGACCCGTGTACTCCTGCGCCAGCTGCCATTCCAGCGCCAGCTTCGTTTTGGGCATTGCCAGCAGGGTCGGGGAAATCGGCTCGCGGACTTGGAAGTCGAACGGCCCGTTCTTGACCTGCAGAATCACGTTGTCGTCGAACTGCCCATCCAGATAGACGTAATGCTCATATGCTGCCTTCGGACGGTCGGTCTTTTCGTCGCGCCAGTCCTGCTGACAGTTGTAGACGAAACAGCGCCAGACCAGCATTCCGCCGAACGGTTTGAGCGCCCGCGCCAGCATGTTTGCGCCCTCCGCATGGTTGCGCCCGTAGGTGAACGGCCCCGGACGATGTTCGCTGTCCGCTTTGACGAGGAAGCCCGCCAAATCGGGAATCGCAGCGTACACCACTTCCGCCTGATGCTTCCACCACGCCTGCACGCGTTCATCCAGCGGATCAGCCGTCGGGATGCCGTGGCGCATCGGCTGTGAATAGTCGATGGAAACCATCAGCCGCACGCCGAACGGGCGGAAAATCGCCGCGAGCTTCGCCAGATCCGGCAGATCGTCCTCAATCAGCAGCTGCGCCGGGTCGTGCACGTTGACGTTGTTGATGCACAGCACGTTCAGCCCGACGGACGCCATCATACGCCCCAGCTGCCGCATCCGCGCGGGGTCGTAGGCCAGCTTGCCGCCCTGGAAGAACAGACTGCGCCCGGAATATCCGCGCTCGACGTTGCCGTCGGCGTTGTCCCAGCAGTTAATCATGCGCAGCGCATACTGCGGCGCAGAGGAGTGATCCTCCGGCAATGCCGCACCCGACGCGAGCGCCATCAGCAGCCAGTAAGCGCCATACAGCAGCCCGGTTTTGCCACCGAAAATCGTCACGTCGTCGCCGCGGCGCACGGCATGGAACCCTTCGCCCAGCGAATCATCCTCGGCAAGCAAAACGTGCAGGTTCGGGGAGAGCGCCGGCAGTGCCTGCGCAAGCTCGAACGCGGCGACTTCGCGCGGGGATGCAAAATCGGCGGGAACATCAGCCGGTAAAAACGGAAGCCACGAAAGCCATTGATTTGCCATAAACAGGATACCTCCTGTAACGTATTTTACTAAAAGTATAGCATATTTCGCCGACTTGCACAACCCAAAACCAGAAAAGGGGAAGAAATTTGGCGAAAAGTTGACTGGGTGACAGGAAAAACACAACTGTGCGTCGAATTGTGCAAAAAACGCCGTTTTTTCAGGCGGCAAGATGGAAAGGATGAGCCGAAAATGGCCTTTACGGTTCACGCGGTGATGCCGGGAGTGTGGCATATTGTGGACTGCATGGGCGTCTGCATGACGCTGCTGGAGGGCGAAAACGCCGCCATGCTGGTTGACACGGGCTATGGCATTGAGGATGTGGCGGACTTCATGCGCCACATGACGGATTTACCGCTGACGGTGTTCCTGACGCACAACCACCATGACCACGCGATGGGGGCACGCTGCTTCCCGGAAACGTACATGCTGGAAGCGGATATGGCGGACTGGCGCATGTTCACGAACGACGAGATGCGCCGCCGGGTGCTGACGCAGGCAATCGGGAAGAACCTGCCGGTGGATGAAAAAACGTTTCTCGCGGGCGAAATTCCACTGCCGAAGGTGATGAAGCCCGGTGTGATTGACTTGGGCGGATTAACGGCGGAAATCATCGAAGCGCCGGGGCACACGCCCGGTTCGGCGGTGGTGTATGTGCCGGAGCGGAAGCTGCTGCTGTCCGGCGACGACTGGAACCCCTGCACATGGCTCTTCTTCCCGCAGGCGCTGGGGCTTCGGGAGTACCGCAGCAACATGCGCGGCATTCAGCAGCTGCCGTTTGAGAAAGTCCTCTGTCCGCACCGGGAGGCGCTCTATGACCGCTGGATGTTCGACGACTTCTTCAACGCCTTGACGGATGGCAACCTCCGCGCGGCGGAACCGGTCAATATCGCGCCGTATGAGCAGATTGATACCTGTCAGGCGACGCTGCCGCATGATCAAGTGCTCGTATTCGACTGGGCAAAATCAGGACTGTAAGGAGAAAAAATACCATGAAACAGGATTCCATCCGCATAGCGGCGGATAGTCAGGCGAAGTTCAACAACAACACCGCGTTCTGCATCGGCACAGGTCGCATGGGGCTGGCGCTCCAGCAGGAGTATCAGCAGCAGCTGGCGATGGCGCAGGCGGAATGCGCGTTCACGCACATCCGCGGTCACGGGCTGTTCAGCGACGATATGGCGATTTACCAGCCGTATCAGGATGCGGAAGGAAATTGGCACGAGGGCTACAATTTCACCTACCTTGATCGCGTGATGGATGATTACCGCGCACAGGGCTTGAAGCCGTTCCTTGAATTGGGCTTCATGCCGGAAAAAATGGCGAGCGGCACGCAGACCATCTTCTATTGGAAGGGCAACGTTACGCCGCCGCAGGACGACGCGAAGTGGACGGCGATGGTTCAGGCGACGCTTGCACATTTGGCGGAGCGCTACGGGAAAGACGAAGTGTCCACTTGGCCGTGTGAAGTGTGGAACGAGCCGAACCTGTCGGGTTTCTGGGAAAATGCGGATGAAGAGAAGTATCATCACCTGTATGCGGTGACGGCGAAGGCAGTCAAGGACGTGCTGCCGGACATGCGCGTCGGCGGCCCGGCGATCTGCGGCGGCGCAACGTCGCAGGACTGGGTGCGCAATTTCCTGCGATTCTGCAAGGAGAATCAGCTGCCGCTGGATTTCGTGTCGCGCCACGCCTACATGGGCGAAACGCCGGAACACCGCGGGCGCTATCTTTATCATACAATGCGCACGGTGGACAGCCTCCTCACTGAAATGCAGGAGACGCGCGACATTATCGACAGTTTCCCGGAATACCGCGGGATGGAGATGCACATCACCGAGTTCAACACGTCGTACAACCCGTTCTGCCCGATTCATGACACGAACCTGAATGCGGCGTACATGGCGGGTGTGCTGGCGCGGATGGGCGATGTGGCGGCGTCGTATTCCTACTGGACGTTCGGGGATGTGTTCGAGGAGCAGGGTGTGCCGCCGATGCCCTTCCATGGTGGATTCGGCTTGATTGCCAATGGGCAGATTGCCAAGCCGACACTGTGGAGCTTCGCGTTCTTCTCCCATCTGCACGGAACGCCGGTGCACCGCGACGAACACAGCGTGATTGTCCGCAAGGACGACGGCTCGTATGAAGGCGTGCTGTGGAATCTCTGCCGCACCGACCGCGACGAGCTGACCGTGACGATTGCCCTGCCTGCGGGCGGCGAACAGACGCTGACGACGGAGACGGTGGATGAAGTGACGTGCAATCCGCTGAAGGTATGGCACGATTTAGGCGAACCGCGTTCGCTGTCGGCAAATCAGCTGCGTCTTTTGCGTCAGGCGGGTCAGCCGGCGGCGAATACGGCGGTGCTTGCGGCGGAAAACGGCGAATGCACGCTGCAAATGACCTTGCGGCAGAATGCCGTCGTGCGCTTTACGCTGTCCGCCAGAAATCAGCAGGGCGATTACGGCTACGACTACACTTGGTATCAGCAGCACAGCTGAAATTTGCCCTTGACAACCATGCCCAAATGACGCTATAATATCCTCTGCAATGATGGAAAGAGTACCGTGGATGGATGCGCAAAGAGAGCTGCGGCAGGTGAGAAGCAGCCGGGACATCCGCGGGAACATGGCTCCGGAGCATCACGCACCTGAACGCCTTTGGGCTGAAGTAGGGTGCGGCGGGTCGCGCCGTTATCCGCAGGATGAGTGATAAATCAGGGTGGCAACGCGGAAAATTCTCCGCCCCTCGGCAAAAAATGCGGGAGGGGCGGTTTTTTATCGTTTCTCTCAAACAGCAATTGGAGGAATGAACTCATGTGTGAATCGTGCAAGAAGCCGTTTTACATCACCACGCCCATTTACTACCCCAGCAGCAACCTGCACATCGGTCACGCCTACTGCTCCACGGCGGCGGACTCGATGGCACGCTTCAAGAAGCTGACGGGCTATGACGTGTACTTCCTGACCGGCACGGACGAGCATGGCCAGAAGATTGAGCGCAAGGCAAAGGAACAGGGCGTCACGCCGAAGGAATATGTGGACAAGATTGTCGCGGGCATCAAGGATCTGTGGAAGCTGATGGACATTGATTACAGCGATTTCATCCGCACGACCGATGACCGCCACGTCAAGTGCGTGCAGAAGATTTTCAAGCAGCTGTACGATCAGGGCGACATCTACAAGTCTGAATACGAGGGCTGGTACTGCACGCCCTGCGAATCCTTCTGGACGGAATTGCAGCTCAAAGACGGCTGCTGCCCGGACTGCGGCCGCCCGGTGGAAAAGACGCGTGAAGAATCCTACTTCTTCCGCCTGCAGAAGTACGCCGAATGGCTGATTCAGTACATCGAGGAGCATCCGGACTTCATCCAGCCCGCCAGCCGCGCCAACGAGATGCTGAACAACTTCCTCCGCCCGGGGCTGGAAGACCTGTGCGTCAGCCGCACGTCCATCAAGTGGGGCATTCCGGTCACGTTCGACGAGAAGCACACGGTGTATGTCTGGATTGACGCGCTGAGCAACTACATTTCCGCGCTGGGCTACGGCACGGACAATGATGCGCTGTTCCAGAAGTACTGGCCGGCTGATGTCCACCTGGTCGGCAAGGAAATTGTCCGTTTCCATACCATTATCTGGCCGATTATGCTCCACGCGCTGGGGCTGCCGCTGCCCAAGCAGGTGTTTGGCCACGGCTGGCTGGTCATCAATGGCAAGAAGATGGGCAAGAGCGTCGGCAACGTCGTTGACCCGGTCGTGCTGTGCAACCGCTATTCCTCCGACGCGGTGCGCTATTTCCTCATGCGCGAAATGCCCTTCGGCTCGGACGGCGAGTTCACGCTCAAAGCCATGCTGACGCGCATCAATTCCGACCTTGCGAATGATCTTGGCAACCTTGTCTCCCGCACGGTCGCGATGATTGAGAAGTACTTCGGCGGCACGATTCCCGCCATCGACGCGGTGGATGAAGCCGTCGACAAGCCCATCTGGGACGAGGCGGAGCAGCTTTCCGGCAAGGTGGAGAACTACGTCAACGCCTTCCAGTTCTCCAACGCGCTGGTGGAAACATGGAAGCTCATCAGCGATTGCAACAAGTATATCGACATGACGCAACCGTGGGTGCTGGGCCGCAGCGAAGAAGGTCAGCCGCGTCTGAAGACGGTGCTGTACACGCTGGCAGAGTGCGTCCGCCGCGTCGCCGTGATGATTGGCTTCGTTATGCCGCGCACGCCGGAACGCATTTTCGAGCAGCTGGGCGTGACCGACGACGCGCTCAAGACGTGGGATTCCGTTTGCAAGCTGTTTGCCGTGCTGCCGGAAGGCTTGACGGTGCATAAGGGCGCGGCGCTGTTCCCGCGTCTGGACATCCAGAAGGAAATCGAACGCGACGCACCTGCCGAAGAGCCGAAGAAGGAAGAAAAGAAGCCTGCCGCCAAGCCCGAAAAGAAGGTGGAAAAGAAGCACGAAACGCCTGATTTCACGCCGGAAATCGCTTTCGATGATTTCTGCAAGTGCAAGATGCAGGTGGCGCGCGTGCTGTCCTGCGAGAAGGTGGAGAAGAGCAACAAGCTCCTGCAATTCCGCCTCTCCTTCGGCAAGGACGGCGAACGCACGATTCTCTCCGGCATCGCGAAGTACTACAAGCCCGAAGAACTCGTCGGCAAGCAGGTCGTGGCGGTCGTGAATCTCGCGCCGCGCAAGATTGCGGGCATCGAAAGTCAGGGCATGATTCTCTCCGCTGTCGATGACGAGGACAATCTGCGCCTGATGAGCGTCGGCGAGGGCGTGGAGGACGGTGCAATCATCGGATGATGGCGCTGTTTGACTCTCATTGCCATGTCGATGAGCCGAAATTCGACGACGACCGGGAGGACGTCCTGACCCGCATGGCGGAAGCGGGCGTCACCCGGTACGCCGTGATTGGATCGGATATGGCAACTTCCCGGCACAGCGCGGATTTCGCAGCGGCACATCCGGGCGGCTATGCCGCCATCGGCATCCATCCGCACGAGGCGAAAGGCTTCGTGGAGGATGATTTGCAGCGCTTGGCGGACTGGTCGAAGGAAGAGAAAGTCGTCGCCATTGGCGAAATCGGGCTGGATTACTACTATGACCTGTCGCCGCGCGAAACGCAGATGACGGTCTGCGAAGCGCAGATGGAGCTGGCATGGGAATTATCGCTGCCCGTGGCATATCACATCCGGGACGCGCATCAGGACATGCTGGACATCATGAAGCGCCACAAGAAGCATCTGACCGGCGGCATCATTCACTGCTTTTCCGGCAGCTGGGAGATTGCGAAGGAGTACCTGAAACTGGGGTACTTCATCAGCTTTGCGGGGCCTGTGACCTTCAAGAAAGCGCCGAAATTGCAGGAAGCCGCGGTGAATGTGCCGCTTGACCGCATCCTGATTGAGACGGACAGCCCGTATCTTGCGCCCGAACCCGTCCGCGGCCGCCGGAATGAGCCGACGAACGTGCGCTATGTGGCGGAGAAAATTGCCGCGCTGCGCGAAATTCCGCTGGAAGCGTTCGCACAGATCACGATGCAGAACGCGCTGAATGCCTACAGCATTAAGGAATGAGTCCATTTGGCTGCTCCGAGCGAATACGGGGCAGCCTTTTTCTTTCCGCGTCAGGTTGCATCATGCGGGGAATCATGATATAATGGGATGGACTGCTGATGATGGGGAGGTTTGCCCATGCTGGCTTGTGTGAGCCTGAATCCTTCGTTTGACCGCACGGTGTCGCTCCGTTCTTTCACGGCGGGCGATGTGAACCGCGTCCTGTCCGCGCGGCAGGATGTGGGCGGCAAGGGTATCAACGTCGCCATTACTGCGCGTCGGCTGGGCATTGCGTCCTGCGTCCTCGGCTGCGCGGGCAAAAACGGCATTGACGCGGTTCGCCGCAAGCTGGACGGCGAGCAGGTGGCGCATGTTTTCCTGCCCGTGGACGGCGACGTGCGCACGAACATGAA
>UMCG01004068.1_pt1 | contig 14464 bp, 7 predicted proteins | sample 1964181 | NCBI WGS metagenome assembly UMCG01 (sample SAMEA4835963, study PRJEB28245) | human gut metagenome | biome: gut microbiome; material: fecal sample | place: Denmark | collected 2008 | reverse complement strand
ATGAAGACCATGATCCTCGTCATTCTGACCGCCGCGATCACCAACAACTACGTGCTCGTCAAGTTCCTCGGCATCTGCCCCTTCCTCGGCGTCTCGAAGAAGCTCGACCAGGCCACCGGCATGTCGCTGGCCGTCATCTTCGTCGAGGTGCTGGCCACCGCCGTCACCTGGCCCATCTATCACTTCCTGCTCGCGGGCAAGGTCGATTTCACGTATATGGAGACGGTCGTCTTCATCCTCGTCATCGCCGCGCTCGTGCAGCTGGTCGAGATCGTGCTCAAGCGCTATGTCCCGGCGCTGCACAAGTCGCTGGGCGTGTCCCTGCCGCTCATCACGACGAACTGCGGCGTGCTGGGCGTGACGATGAACGTCATTTCCGACGGCATGAACTACGGCGAAGCGCTTCTGACCGCGCTTGGCTGCGGCCTCGGCTTCTTCCTGGCGATGGTGCTGTTCTCCGGCGTCCGCTCGCGCGTGGCCGAGGCGGAGCCGCCCAAAAGCTTTGAGGGGCTTCCCATCACGCTCGTCTCGGCGGCGATCGTATCCCTGTCATTTTTCGGACTGACCGGCATCATCGACCGGCTGTTCGGCTAAGGAGGGCGCGGCTATGATGGAAATTCTGATCCCGATTCTGGCCGTGACTGTGATCGGCCTCATCTGCGCGGTCGGCCTCGCCGTGGCGTCGAGCGTCATGGCGGTCAAGGAGGACACGCGCTTTACCGAAATTCGTGCCTGCCTGCCCGGCGCAAACTGCGGCGCGTGCGGCTACACCGGCTGCGACGGCTATGCAAAGGCCCTGCTGGAGCCGGGCACGAAGACAAACCTCTGCGTTCCCGGCGCGGATGCAGTCGCGGCGCAGATCGCAGCGCTGCTCGGCGTGGAGGCTGAGGACGTTGTGGAAAAGATCGCGGTTGTGCAGTGCGCGGGAACGTGCGAGGCTACAAGCGTCAAGGCTGACTACCGGGGTATCCCCTCCTGCGCGGCCGCGAAGCTGTTCTACGGCGGCAACGGCAGCTGCATCTTCGGCTGCATGGGCTTCGGCGACTGCGCCAGAGCCTGCCCGAAAAACGCCATCTCCATGCAGGACGGCATTGCCTGCGTCGATCATACGGAATGCATCGGCTGCGGCATCTGCGCGCAGACGTGTCCGCAGAAGATCATCGAGATCGTGCCGGATATCATCCGCACGGAGGTGCTCTGTTCGAGCTATCACAACGGCCCGTACACCAAAAAGGTCTGCTCCTCCGGCTGCATCGGCTGCCACAAGTGCGAAAAGACCTGCCCGCAGGGCGCCATCACCGTCGACAATTTCCTTGCCCGCATCGACTGGGACAAGTGTACCGCCTGCGGCGCGTGCGCCAGCGTCTGCCCGACCGGCGCAATGGTCTACGGCGATTTCTCCGGCGCGTCCAGAGTCCAGCCTCTTAAGAAAAACTGCGGTGCATCGTAACCCTCTTGACAAACGTAAAGCGCCTGCGGCGAAATGCCGCAGGCGCGTCAATTTTTTATGGATGGGTTCAGCCCTTGAGCTTGTCGAAGAAGCTCTTGCGCTTGGGCTGGCCGTCGTCGCCGACGGAGGATTCGAGCTGCTTTAAGAGCTCCTTCTGCTCCCGCGTGAGCTTTGTCGGCGTTTCAACGACGACGGTGACGAACTGGTCGCCGCGCGTCTTGTAGCCGACATAGGGAATGCCCTTGCCGCGCAGGCGGAAGGTCGTGCCGGTCTGCGTGCCCTCGGGGATCTGATAGCGCACCTTGCCGTCGAGCGTGGGCACCTCGATGGACGCGCCGAGCGCGGCCTGCGTGAACGAAATGGGCATCTGGCACATGACGTTCGCGCCGTCACGCGTGAAGATCGGGTGCTTGCGCACGGAAACGGTCACGAGCAGATCGCCGTTCGGGCCGCCGTTCGAGCCGGCATTGCCCTCGTCGCGCACGCGGAAGGACTGGCCGTCCTCGATGCCGGCAGGAACCTTGACGCGGATGGTCTTCGTGTGGCGCACCTTGCCCTTGCCCCGGCAGGCGGTGCAGGGGTCGGTGATGATGGTGCCGCTGCCGCCGCACTTCGGGCACGGCTGATTGGACTGCATGGTCATGCCCATGAAATTCTGCTGGGTGCGCACGGTGCCGGTGCCGTGGCAGTACGTACAGGTCTGGGGGCTCGTGCCCTCCTTTGCGCCGGTGCCGTGGCAGGTGCTGCACGTTTCGATGCGGGAGAAGGTGATCTCGCGTTCACAGCCGAAAGCCGCGTCCTCAAAGCTGATCTCGATCTCGCTGACGACGTTCTGGCCCTTCGCCGGGCCTCTTCTGCGGCCGGACGACGACGCGCCGCCGCCGAAGAAATCGCCGAAGATATCGCTGAAATCCCCGAAGCCGCTGAAGCCGCCGCCTCCAAATCCGCCGAAGCCCGCGTTCGGATTGAAATTCGGGTCGACGCCCGCGAAGCCATACTGGTCGTACCGGGCCTTTTTATCGGCGTCGGACAGGACCTCATACGCCTCGTTGATCTCCTTGAACTTTTCCTCGGCGGTCTTGTCGCCGGGGTTCTGATCGGGGTGGTATTTCATGGCCAGCTTGCGGTAGGCCTTTTTGATCTCGGCGTCGGACGCGTTTTTCTCGACGCCCAGCACCTCGTAATAATCTCGTTTGTTCTGATCTGCCATACTATCTCACCTCAGATTCGGTGGGTAACAGCCGATAGGGGCGGTCACGCCGCCCCTGTCAAGCTGTGCTTCACGAATTAGTTGTCCTTGACCTCTTCGTAGTCCGCGTCGACGACGCCGTCGTCATTGCCGCCCGCCTGCTGGCCGGCCTGACCGGCGTTCGGGTTGGCATTCGGCTCGCCCTGCGGGGCCGCGTTCTTATAGAGCTTCTCGGACACGGCGTAGAACGCCTTCTGGACCTCCTCGGTCGCAGCCTTGATGGCGGCGAGGTCGGTGCCCTTCTGGGCGGTCTTCAGCTTTTCAATGGCTTCCTTGACGGGGGCCTTCTCAGCCTCTGTGACCTTGTCGCCCATCTCGTTCAGGGTCTTTTCGGACTGGTAGATGATCTGGTCGGCGTTGTTGCGGGTGTCGACCTCGTCCTTGCGGGCCTTATCCTGCGCCGCATACTGCTCCGCTTCGCGGACAGCCTTGTCGATATCCTCCTTCGAGAGGTTGGAGGAAGCGGTGATGGTGATCTTCTGCTCGGCGCCGGTGCCGAGATCCTTCGCGGAGACGTTCACGATGCCGTTGGCGTCGATGTCGAACGTGACCTCGATCTGCGGAACGCCTCTGGGCGCCGGAGCGATGCCGGTCAGCTGGAACACACCGAGCGTCTTGTTGTCGGCTGCCATCTCACGCTCACCCTGCAGGACATGGACCTCAACGGAGGTCTGGCTGTCAGCGGCGGTAGAGAAGACTTGGCTCTTCTTGGTCGGGATGGTGGTGTTGCGGTCGATCAGCTTGGTGAACACGCCGCCCATCGTCTCAATGCCGAGCGACAGCGGAGTGACGTCCAGCAGCAGCAGGCCCTTGACGTCGCCGCCAAGCACGCCGCCCTGGATCGCTGCGCCGACAGCCACGCACTCGTCGGGGTTGATGCCCTTGAAGCCTTCCTTGCCGGTCAGCTTCTTGACCTCATCCTGCACGGCCGGAATACGCGTCGAGCCGCCGACCAGCAGAACCTTGGAAATATCGTTGGCAGTCAAACCAGCATCGGACATTGCCTGCTTGACCGGGCCTGCGGTCGCTTCGACCAGATGAGCGGTCAGCTCGTTGAACTTTGCACGCGTCAGCGTGACGTCCAGATGCTTCGGGCCTGTTGCGTCAGCGGTGATATACGGCAGGTTGATGTTCGTGGAGGTCACGCCGGACAGCTCGATCTTGGCCTTTTCGGCGGCTTCCTTCAGTCTCTGCATGGCGACCTTGTCGTTGGACAGATCGATGCCCTCTGCCTTCTTGAATTCGGAAACGAGGTAGTTCATGACGCACTCGTCGAAATCATCGCCGCCGAGGTGGGTGTTGCCGTTGGTGGCAAGGACTTCGATAACGCCGTCGCCGATGTCCAGAATGGAGACATCGAACGTGCCGCCGCCGAGGTCATAGACCATGACCTTCTGCTCGGCTTCCTTGTCGACGCCGTAGGCCAGAGCGGCTGCGGTCGGCTCGTTGATGATACGCTTGACGTCAAGACCCGCGATCTTGCCTGCGTCCTTGGTGGCCTGACGCTGTGCGTCGTTGAAGTATGCGGGAACGGTGATAACGGCCTCGGTGACGGTGCCGCCCAGATATGCCTCGGCGTCCGCCTTCAGCTTCTGCAGGATCATCGCGGAGATCTCCTGCGGGGTGTACTTCTTGCCGTCGATGTCGACCTTGTAATCGGAGCCCATGTGACGCTTGATGGAAGCGACGGTGCGCTCGTGGTTGGTAACGGCCTGACGCTTTGCGACCTGACCGACCATTCTTTCACCGGTCTTGGAGAACGCGACGACGGACGGGGTGGTGCGGTTGCCTTCGGCGTTCGCGATGACGACGGGTTCGCCGCCTTCCATAACGGCGACGCAGCTGTTGGTAGTGCCAAGGTCAATGCCAATAATCTTACTCATAATAATTTCCTCCTATATGAATGCCTGTATTTACAAATTTAGATGCTGCCGGATCCCCGGCGTGGGTGCTTTTTAATTTGCAACCTTTACCATTGCGAATCGAACGACTTTATCGCCGACCTTGAAGCCTTTCTGGAAGACCTCTGCAATGACGTTTTCGCCAAGCGCTTCGTCCTCGACGTGCATGACCGCGTTATGGAGCTGCGGGTCAAAGACCTCGCCTGCCGCGCCGAAGCTCACGACGCCCAGCTTTTCCATGACGGAGACGAGCTGGTTCATCGTCATCTCGACGCCCTTTTTAAACGCGGCATCCTGCGTCTCCTGCGCCAGCGCCCGCTCGAGATTGTCGTACACGGGAAGGAACTTCTCGACCGTCTCCGAACGGATGTCGGTATAGAGGCTTTCCTTTTCCTTCTGGCTGCGCTTGCGGTAGTTGTCGTATTCGGCGGCCAGCCGCAGATAGCTGTCATGCTCCTGTGCCAGCGCCCGCTGCGCCTTTTCAAACTCGCTTGCCTCCTGCTGCTTGGCTTCCTCGGGCTTTTTGTCCTCGGACTGCTTCGCGGCTTCGGCTTCGGTCTGCTGCGCAGCTTCTTCTGTCTGCTCGGCTGCGGAGGCGGCCTGTGCCTTTTCCTCCGAAGCCGGATTGCTGTTTGTTTTCTTACTCATATCTATGCCTCCGGGTCATTGTGCTTATTTTCCGGCCCTTCGATCGCCGGGGTCTGGTTTTTCTGGAACATCCGACTCAGGTTCTCGGCGAAGTAGCTCAGCCGGGCGGTGATCTGCGCGTAATCCATTCTGGTCGGGCCGACCACGCCGATCAGGCCCTGCATCCCGTCGCCGATGTCGAACTTCGTCATGACGACGCTGGTGTCGCGCAGCTCCTTCGACACGTTTTCCGGGCCGACCAGGATCTGCGTCCGGCTGTCCGGGGAAAGCGCGGCGGGAAGATTGGAAACCACATCCTCGTCAAGTGCGGAGAGCATTTTCTGCGCTTTGTCGATGTCGTGGTACTCCGGCTGGCCGAGAAGCTTGGCCTGCCCGGTCATGTAGACCTCGCTGTGCTCCTGGTGCAGAAGCGACGTGACGAAATCCATGATGACGGGCACGAGGCTGGCCGCATTTCCAGCGCTTCTGGTCACGCGGGACAGAAGCTCGGGGCTGAGCTGTTCGGCGGTCAGCTCCGTGACGCTTGCGTTCAGCACTGCGCCGAGAAGCTTCAGATCCGCCTCCGTCAGCTCGACCGGGAGCCGGATGAGCTTATTCTTGACGGAGCTGTCGCTCAGCATCACGACGAGAATAAAGCTGCCGCTGTCCGCGAGGATCAGGTCGAACCGCTTGACCGTCAGCCCGGCGGCACGCGCCGCCATGGCGTAGGCGGGCAGATTCGTCATCTGCGAGACAAGCTTGCCGACCTGCGAGACGACCTTGTCGACCTCCTGCATTTTCAGCTCCATCGCCTGATTGATCGACTTCGTTTCATCGGTCGACAGGCGGTAGTCCTGCATCAGCTCGTCGACGTACAGCCGGTACCCGGCAGGCGACGGGATGCGTCCGGCGGAGGTGTGCGGCTGCTCCAGATATCCGAGCGTCGTCAGCTCCGCCATCTCGTTGCGGATGGTCGCGGAGGAAAAATCCATGTCCGGCATCTGCGCAATGGTCTTGGACGCCACCGGCTCCGCCGTGCGGATGTAAAGATCCACGATCGCACGCAGGATCTTCTTTTTCCGGTCTGAAAGCTCCATGGTTCGTTCCTCCTTTCGCCTTAGCACTCTTTATCCCTGAGTGCTAAACGCAGTGTACCACCGCCTGCCAGCGTTGTCAATACCTACAGACTTAAATTATTTGTGAACAATTCATATCTTATGTATGAATGCCCCGGCGGGGCGGTTTTATCAGCCGCGGCGCCCGGATCCGCAGCATCAGCCGACTTCCCGGACAGCGTTCCTGCCCGTCCGGCGGGGACTGCAGGGCGGGCTTTGTCTGCCGTTCAGGGATTATATGGACAAAATCCACAAAAAATTCCCGGTAAAATTTACGTAAAATCGGTAAAATCTCTGTAAAGGCACTGGATTTTAACGGGTGGAACTGCTATACTGTGAAATACAGAACTCTGCGACTGCGGCTCCCTTGACCGGCAGCCGCTTTCGTTTCTGTATCAATCCGCAGAAGGAGGGTTCAAAAGAGGTGCTTCGCGCAGGACGAGCCTGCGCACAACATGAACATTCAGAATTTGAACAGAAATCAGGAGGAAATGCAAGCATGAAAAAACGCACAACGCGGTGTCTCGCGCTGCTGCTGGCCGTCGTCATGGTCCTTTCGGTCATGCCGGTCGCCATGGCGGAGGAGACAGCGCAGACGCAGACTTACACCAAGGTCACAAAAGCGCCTGCAGACTGGTCTGGTACATACCTGATCGTGTCCGAGGGTGACAAACTGATTATGGACGGTTCCCTTGACAAGCTTGACGTTGAAGGGAACAAGGTCGATGTTACGATCACCGACAGCAAAATCACCGGTGATTATGCGAAATATGCGTTTACCGTTGAGCCGATGACTGGCGGCTACGCCATCAAGTCTGCAAGCGGAAAGTATATTTCGGGTAAGTCCGGAAGCAACAAGCTGAACAGTGGTTCCACACAGTCCCTCAATACGATTGAACTTACCAGCGGTAAGGTGATCGTTACCAGCGACGGAACAACACTGCAATACAACAATGCAGCAAAGAACGGCACCAGATTCCGTTACTACAAGTCGCAGAATCAGCAGCCGATCTCGCTGTACAAGATTGAAACCGCAGCCAAGCAGCAGGTCGAAACCCCGACTGCGAACGTAGCGGACGGCGCTGAGATCGAGGTTGGCACGGAGATCAAGTTCGAGTGCAAGACCGAGGGCGCGACGATCTACTACAAGACCGCAGGCACGGAGTATCAGGAATACACCGGCCCGATCTCGGCTTCGCAGATCGAGACGTACACCGTCATGGCCAAGAAGGACGGCATGAACGACAGCGAAGAGCTGGTCGTTTCCGTCAAAGTCTATGAGCTGGTCGACAAGTACGTCAAGGCTGAGACCATTGCGACCGATGACAAGGTCGTGATCTACAACGCTGGCAACGGCTATGCTGTTGCAGGCGAAGTGAAGTCCAGCTACTATCTCACCCCCGCCGCAGCGACGGTCAATGAGAATGCCCTGACGGCGGACAGCTTTGAGAATCTGGTCTGGACGGTCACGAAGAACGAGGACAATACATACACCTTCGCGCAGGGTGAAAGCATCCTCACGATGGGTCAGAGCAACGGCAAGTTCAACCTGAACCTGACCGGGAGTGACGCGGCGAAGTGGGACGTGGAAGTCTGCAATGCAGAAAATGCATCCTACTATATGTCCGGCAATGGCTTGACCGGCCAGTATGGCAAGGTCTACATGGAGTACTATGCCAAGTACACCGAGTTCAGCGCCTACTGCACCAGCACGGATCGTCTGACGGAGAAGGACTTCGGCATGACGTTCTACAAGCTGACGCGGGAAAAGAACTTCATCGGCGGCCTTGTGCCTCCTCCCACCCCGACCCAGAAGGTCGCGACCCCGACGGCTTCCCCCGCTACGGGTGAAGTAGAAAAGGGCACGAATGTCACGTTCTCCTGCGCGACGGAGGGTGCGACGATCCTCATTGCCACGGACGGCACGACCTTTAACGAGGGTACCGAGGCGACGGTGAATGAAGACGTCACCTTCACAGTCAAGGCCACGAAGGCCGGCATGGACGACAGCGACGAAGCGACGTTCACCTATACGGTCAGGAAAGAAGATGGAGAGGACAAACTTGGAAAGCTAACTTCTGCTGACCAGTTGACAGACGGCTCTTATGTCATGATTGTTTCCACCGGCTACGCACCGCTGGAACTCAGCGGGAAGTGGCTGACGGTTGTACAGCCGACTGTAGCGGAGGACAAGGTGACGAAGACGGAAGGCGCGGTTTGGACGCTGAAGGTAAGCGGACAGTCTGTTACGCTGACTGATAAAAACGGCATGGCCATTGCACCTTCCGGTGGAAACAGCAATGGCATTCAGTCTGGTAATTATAGCTGGGCGTGGTCGTTCAGCGCAGAAAATCAGACCTTCAAATTTATGGGTGCCGGTGATGATACTGTTACGCTGGCCAGCAATACCAGCACGGATTCTACATACGGTGGTTTTAACAAGTTTAAAGCCTATAAGAACAACACGGTTGCAAGTCAGCAGTATCCGTGCGAGTTCACGCTCTACCGGGTCGACCCTGCATCTGCTGACCAGCCCTCCGGCGATCTGCCCAAGCCCGGCGACAAGTTCGTGATCTACAACCAGAACGCACAGGCGGTTCTGGCGGCGGAGAACGATTCGAAGTCCATTGAAAAGGCGGCAGCCACCGTCGCGGACGGCAAGGCCACCCCGGCAAACGGCGCTGTCGTGTTCACCGTCGAGCAGAACGGCGAATACCTCCGCTTCAAGAGCGATGCGTATGGCTATCTCTGTGCCAACGGCACCGGCAACAACGCGTTCTACAGCAAGGACTTCTCCGAAGAGGGCGTTTCGACCGAAGACGCGGACTGGCTCGTCCGTACCTGCTCCGGCGGCGTGGGCGGCTATGAGCTGGAGAGCCGCACGGCGAAGTTCAGCGGCCACAGCCAGTGGCTGGAGTATTTCTCCGACTCGTTCAAGGTCTACAGCATGTACAGCAAGACCGGCGATCTTGACTATACAATCTACTCCTTCTTCTTCTATCCCGTGGCGGACGGCGTGAATGTGGACGGCGGCCTCGTCGTGCAGCCCACCATCACCTTCCCCGAAACCATGCTCCCGGCCTATGTCGGCAGCGATTACGAGTTTGAACTCGAGATCGACACAATCTATGAAATCGACAATCCGTGGATCGAGTACAGTGTCAAGAAGGCCGATGGAACGTACATCCCCGGCTATCTCAGCGAGCTGCAGGGCAACACGGACGTAGAGGTTCTGGACGGCTTCACCACCGGCAAGGGCCGCGTCCATATCACGGTCTTTGATTCGGATATCGCGAAAGCAGCTGAGGCCGGCAGCACGATGACCCTGACCTTTGCGTTCAAGGATATCAAGGGCAACGAGGCCAGAGCGTCCTGCACCGTCGACATCCTCGACGAGCCTGTGATCTCCAACGTAACGCCCGCGCAGGGCGCGCAAACCGGCGAGAACAAAAAGCCTACGATCTCCGCGGAGATCTCGAATGCTGGCGAGAACGCCAGCGTAACGATGACTGTCAACGGCGCGGAGGTCAATGCGGCCTACGCGAACGGCAAGGTCACCTACACCCCGGCTGCCGCTATGGCGGACGGCAAGGTCACGGTGACTGTGACGGTCAAGCGTGCGGATAAAAAGGAAACCAGCAAGACCTGGTCCTTCACCATCGGCGAGGCGACCTTCCAGCGCTACTTCGGCCAGCTGCACTCCCACACGCAGTATTCCGACGGCGCTGGCTCGCTGGAAAGCGCACTGGATTATGTCAAGAATCTGCCTGAAATCGCGAACGTCGACTTCGTCGCGTTCACCGACCATTCCAACTACTTCGACAGCAAGAATAACCCCAACGTCGAAGCGGCTCTGTATGACACGTCTCTTGTCAAGGATTCCGATCCCAGCCACAGCTGGGCGACCTACAAGAACACTGTCGCAGCCTTCAACGCGGCCAACGCGGGCAAAATGGTCGCCATTGCGGGCTTTGAAATGACGTGGTCCGGCGGTCCCGGCCATATCAACACCTTCAACACCCCCGGCATCGTCTCCCGCAACAACACGACGCTCAACAACAAGACCAAGGATGCAGGCCTGCAGGCCTACTACAAGCTTCTGTCGCAGACAGAGGGCGTCAATTCCATCAGCCAGTTCAACCATCCGGGCACGACGTTCGGCAACTTCATTGACTTCGGTTACTGGGATGCTGTTGTTGACACCCGTATGTACATGGTCGAAGTCGGCAACGGCGAAGGCCAGATCGGCGCAGGCGGCTATTATCCCAGCTACGAGCAGTACATCATGGCGCTCGACAAGGGCTGGCACGTCGCCCCGACCAACAACCAGGATAACCACAAGGGCAAGTGGGGCAACGCCAACGACGCCCGCGACGTCATCCTGACCGACGACTTTACCGAAGACGGCATCTACGAAGCGCTCAGAGCGCGCCGTATGTACGCCACCGAGGACAAGAACCTCGAGCTGGACTACACGGTCAACGGCAACATGATGGGCTCCATCATCGACGTTCCTGAGAAGCTGAACTTCGAGATCTCCTTCAACGATCCCGACCGCACCGATTCCATCGCCAAGGTCGAGCTGGTCGTCAACTCCGGCAAGGTCGCCTATACCTGGGACAGTGCCGCAGATCTCACCAAGGGCTCCGTCAGCGTGGAACTGGCGCCTGAGTACACCTATTACTTCGTCCGCGTCACCGAGGGCGACGGCGATCTGGCCGTGACCGCTCCCGTCTGGGTCGGCGAATCGCTCAAGCTTGGCATTTCCAAGGCTGAATGCGGCACATCTACCCCTGTCACCGACGAAGAACTGACCATCACCACCACGTTCTTCAACAGTGAGGCAAAGCCCGCTACCATCAAGTCCATCACCTATGCCATCGGCAGCGAAACCATCGGCACGGATACCACCGGTTACACGCTGGCTGCAAGCAGCACGCAGGATGTGGAATTCAAGTATACCCCGACCAAGGCCCGCATCATGACTGTTAAGATCACGGCTGTGATCGAGCAGGACGGCAAGGAGTACACGTTCACCAAGGACGTCAAGCTCGATGTGCTTGACGCAAGCAAGCTTGTCTACATCGGCATTGACGCCTCGCACTACAACGAATACGTTGCAGGCAACTATAAGGACTCCATGGGCAACTTCGGCGAACTGGCTGCGGCCTATTCCGTGCGTACAGTCACGCTGAAGACCAGCGAGGAGCTCATCGCGGCCTGCAAAAACTCCAAGTACAAGGCCATCATCCTGACGGCCCCGTCCCGCCGTCTGGAAGCGGCCCAGAAGGATCCGAAGACCTATTCCGAGGACGAGCTGAACGCCCTCAAGACGTTCAACGACAACGGCGGTATGGTGATCCTCGCCGGTTGGTCTGACAACTACGAGAATTACCCCATCATCCAGAACAACCCGGACATCAAGCATATGGCCGCGACGCAGAACGAGGTTCTGGCCAAACTCGGCTCCAGCCTCCGTATCTCTGACGACGCAACGTATGACGATGAACGCTCCGCAGCCGACGGCGTCGACAAGTGGAGACTCTACTTCTCGTCCTACAACATGGAGAACCCGCTTCTGAAGGGCGTGGAATTCGATGCAGAGCATCCGTATGACAAACTCTACACCGAACGCTTCAGCCACTACGGCGGCGCGTCCATCTACGCAGTTGACGCAAGCGGCAATGCAACCTCCACGCTGCCCGCAACGGTCAGCCCGGCAGTCTACGGCCATGCAACGACCTACTCTGTGGACGTTGACAAGGACGGCCTCGGCGGCGCAGGTATCCCGAAGTACACCTTCGCGAAAAACGATGACCGCCTGATGGTCATGGCGTCTGAGCAGCTCGAGGGCAAGGGCCTCATCATCGTCTCCGGCGCAGCCTTCATGTCGAACTTCGAGGTGCAGTACCAGGTCTCCGACAGCGGCGCGGAGAAGAACTACTCCAACTACAAGATCTGCCAGAATCTCGTCTCCATGCTCAACCAGACCGAGATCACCAAGATCGCGGATGTGCAGGCAGAGACAGAGGAGGGCGTCAAGTTCACCGTGGAGGGCATCGTGACCTCCAACGCCTCCGGCTATAACAAGGATACCGCGTTCTTCGACTGCATCTATGTGCAGGACAACACCGCCGGTATCAACGCCTTCCCGGTTGCAGGCAACTTTAAGATCGGCGATAAGGTTCGTGTCACCGGTACGACGTCCTCCTATCAGGGCGAGCGTCAGCTGGCTGTGACGAAGATCGAAAAGATCGCCGACGCAGCGGCTCCGGCTCCCAAGGAAGTCACCGCCGCGCAGATCAACGACGGCTCCTTCCTCGGCAGCCTCGTCAAGATCAAGGGCACGATCACCAGAGTGGAAGAGGCTGAAGGCAAGATCCAGACCATCATGGTCAAGGATGCAGCCGGCAACGAAGCACGCGTCTTCATCGACGGCTACATCACGAAGGACACGGAAGTTGAGAACGCAGTTGTCGGCAATCTGGTCGAGGCGGTTGGCCTTGCCTCCTATGACAACACCTTCGTCCTCTCGGACGGCACGCCCGTCTATCCGCGTATCCGTATCCGCAACCGCGCTGATGTCGTCTGCACCGCAGGCGAGACGCCGGTCGAGACGTGGAGCATCACCTACGTCACCGATGGCGGCACGATCAACGGTGAATACCCGACGACCTACACCAAGGGCACTGTGACCGTTCTGCCGACCAATGTGACCAAGCCCGGCTACACCTTCCTCGGCTGGTTCACCGCCTACATCGGCGGCGTGCAGGTCAGGCAGATCGAGGCGACGGAAACCGGCGAAAAGACCTTCTATGCACGTTGGCATAAGACTGTCCTGCCGCCTCCGCCCGTCACCCCCGGCACCCCGGTCACCCCGGCCAGGCCCGCTGCCCCGGTAGGGCTCCCGTTTGCCGATGTGTCCAGCAGCGACTGGTTCTATAACGATGTCCGCTACGTCTACGAGAAGGGCATCATGGACGGCACGGGCGCCGATCGCTTCTCTCCCAACGCACCGCTGACCCGTGCCATGATCGTCACCATCCTCTACCGCATGGCGGGCAGCCCGTCCGTTTCCGGCTCGTCCGACTTTACGGATGTGGCTGCCGGCAAGTGGTTCGCCAAGGCGGTCGCATGGGCGGCAGCGAACGGCATCGTCAACGGCTACGGCGACAGCCTCTTTGGCCCGAACGACCCCGTGACCCGTGAGCAGCTTGCGGCGATCCTGTACCGCTACGCAGTCTACGGCGGCATGACGGCTGTGACGCTCGAGGAAAATCTCGGCAGCTTTGCCGACACGGCGCAGCTCTCCGCCTACGCCATTCAGGCGATGAACTGGGCGGTCGGCCAGGGTCTGATCAACGGCTCCGGCAGCAACCTTGTGCCGAAGGCACAGGCGACCCGCGCACAGGTCGCGGCGATCATCCACCGGTATCTCGAGCGCTGAGTTCCCCATCAATACAAAACTGCCCCGCCGGTTCTCCCGGCGGGGCAGTCCCCCATCCCGTATAAACTGCGCATCCTGAAGGAGAATCCATGAAAAACTTACAATGCAAGCTGACGCGCAAGCGCTGGCTGGAGATCGGCGTGAGCGTTCTGCTGTTCGTGCTGATCATCGCGTGGGCGCTGGTCCTGGAATACACGGAGCCTGACCGCGAGGCGACTGCCGCTCGCAAGCGGTTTTTCGCCGTTGCGCGCGTCACGGACATTCTGGACGACAACGCGGAGACCCAGGACTGGACCGAGGGCCGCCGCATCGGCCAGCAGTATCTCGAGGTCGAGATCCTGAACGGCCCGTGGAAGGGCGAAACGCTTGAGGCGATCAACTATCTGACCATCTATACCAACGTCGACGCGAAGATCGGCACAAAGATCGTCGTCCGCCTCGATCTGGACGACGAGGGCGCGCCGTATATCATATCCATTCCGAATTATAACCGCGCGCCGGTTCTGATCGGCCTGCTTGCCATATTTGCCGCGCTGCTCCTGCTGATCGGCCGGAAAAAGGGCCTCACGGCCCTGCTGGGGCTTTTGTATACGCTTGCGTGCGTCTGGTTCATTCAGGTACCCATGATCCTGCGCGGCGCGCAGCCGGTCGTGGTCACGGTCGTGCTCGTCGCGC
>UMCG01006536.1_pt1 | contig 14993 bp, 11 predicted proteins | sample 1964181 | NCBI WGS metagenome assembly UMCG01 (sample SAMEA4835963, study PRJEB28245) | human gut metagenome | biome: gut microbiome; material: fecal sample | place: Denmark | collected 2008 | reverse complement strand
TTATACTGGAACAGGCCGTGGAAACAGGAAATTCAGAGTCGATGGATATATCCTCGATGAATTTGATATGGCAATGAATCTAATCATTGCTGATTTTGATGAAGATCCTGACAGAATTCTGGCAAAAACGGGAATCAGCCAATGCTTGACAAGGCTGTCATACTTTGCCGAGCTTGCGCTCAATGGCAGCTTGCATGATGTGATTGAGCCAAGCACCCCCTGTGCAGATTTAGCAGATATAATCCATACATATAAAGACAGAATCCGGAAATTCAAATATCATATTTTTACCGATGCTTCTGTAAGCGCAACTATTAAGACGGTCGAGACTCAGCCGATTGGCACAATCCCAACAGACTGCCAGGTTTGGAGCTTGGAGCGTCTGTTCCGTATATGCAGTTCTGATCTTGCCAGGCAGAGCATTGAAATTGACTTCAGTCAGTTTACTGCACATGGCATCCCATGTCTTCCTGTGTTTGATGCTTCAACAGATGACTTCCACAGCTATCTCTGTGTTATTCCGGGTAAGATTCTTGCTGATATCTATGATGAATATGGCAGTGCTCTGCTCGAGGGAAATGTCCGTTCATTCCTGTCAACAAAGGTAGCAGTCAATAAAAAAATCAGAGAGACGATTCTCAGCAAGCCTGATCGCTTCTTTGCTTTTAATAACGGTATCTCTGCCACCGCACTGAATGTAGAATTGGCTGATACCCCTCAAGGGCGTTTTGTGACTAAGGTAAAAGATTTTCAAATAATAAACGGGGGTCAGACTACAGCATCGCTTTCAAATGCGAGATTTCGTGACAAAGCTGATTTGAGCAGCATATTTGTTCAAATGAAGCTGACAGAAATTGATGAAACAGATGCTGATAAATCCACAGAGCTGATAAGAAACATATCAAAATCCAGCAACAGTCAGAACAAAGTCAGTGATGCGGATTTCTTTGCTACTTCTCCATTTCATATTCGGATGGAACAGTTTTCACGCCGTATGTTTGCCAATGCATCCGATGGATCGCAGTATGAAACGCATTGGTTTTATGAGCGTGCCCGCGGTCAGTATCTGCAGGCACAGATGCGCCTGACACCGGCAAAGAAAAAACAGTTTCAGATGCAGAATCCTAAAAATCAGCTTATTACGAAAACAGACCTGGCAAAAGTTATGGTCACTTGGCGTGGCAGACCTGATATTGTGAGCCGCGGCGCGCAGACATGCTTTATGAGGTTTGCTAATATTACAGACGCCGCCTGGGAGGAAGATAACGAGCAGTTTAACGAGAAATACTATCAGGAAGCAGTTGCGCTTACAATCATGCACCGTTATCTTGAAAAAGCGATACCTATGCAGCATTGGTATGAAAGCGGTTATCGTGCTAATATAATCACTTATTCTATCGCTTCACTGCATCATCTGCTTTCCAAACAAAAAGCCGGACTGAAGCTCGACTTAGCAATGATTTGGATCAGGCAGACAGTTCCTGATGTTCTATGCTCTGTGCTATTGCACATAGCTGAGATTGTATATTCTCTCATCACCAGCGAAGACCGCAAAGTGGTCAACGTGACTCAGTGGTGCAAAAGGGAAGAATGCTGGAAGTATGTGCTTGCACATATGTCTTATAAATTGCCCGATGAAATTGACAGCTGTTTGTGCAGCACTGATGCTCAAAAATCGCAGGAACGCAGTGCCAGAAAAGTTCAGCGCATTGATTCGGGAGTGGAATATCAAAAAAGAGTTCTGGAGCATGATGCGCTGTTCTGGGGACGGCTGGCTCAGTTTGCGGCCAGCAAAAGGCTGCTGAACGAAAGCAGCGCCTCAGCGCTGAAGCTGGCTGTTCGTCTGCCGGAAAAACTGCCCAACAGTGTACAGTGTGCTAAGCTGCTGGAACTGTTAGAAGCGGCAAAATCTGAAGGATTCAAGGAGCAAGAGTAATGAGTTTTACAGCGATTGATCTTTTCTCAGGAGCAGGAGGCCTGAGCAAAGGCTTTGAACAAGCAGGCTTTGTTATAAAAGCTGCTTTTGAAAAAAACGCAAATGCGCGAAAGACATACTCTCATAATTTCCCTTATGTTGCCATGTATGAGGATGTCATAGGAGCCGATTATAAAGCGCTGAAAGAACGGCATGGGTCTATTGATGTGGTGATTGGTGGCCCTCCTTGCCAGGGTTTTTCCAATGCGAATCGGCAGCATAATCAGGCGATAAGCCTGAATAATAAGTTAGTCAAAGAATACATCCGCGCCATCCTTGATCTGCAGCCAAAGGCATTTGTAATGGAAAATGTTGGAGCTCTAAAGTCAGATGTTCATCGTTTCTATTATGAAGAAGCTGACAAGGAAATGCGCGAGAAATACCGTATTCCGTTCCGAAAGGATCAGATCCATCTTTTCCCTGGAAAAATCATGTGTGAAGGGATCAGAGAGATTGCTGAATCCACAGACCGTCAGGATCAGCTCCGTTGGACTGATTCTGAGTTTATGTGTATCAGAATTCTTAATAGGCAGCTGAAGAACCGCAAAAAGCTTTTGAAAGCTTTGCAGAAATATAAGAAGCAGCTGCATTCATGGCAACAGGAGCTTCTTGATATTGCAGAGGTGCCCACCGCCGTTCAATTTGAGTATAATAATTTAGTGCAGGGAATTGAAACTTATTTTGCTGTAGATGCTATCAGTGAGGAGTTTCTTTCAGCCATTTCATTTATCAACCATTTTCAGCAAATGCTGCAATGGCTCAAAGAGATCAGAGACAACAAAATTTCTGTAAGTGAATTGATTGCAAACTCTGATCAAGGATTGGCGGCAAAAGTAGAATCGTGCGCTGTCTCAGATTATCTTTCAGTAGTATTAGATGGAGACAAGGATGGATACTATCTGGCAAAAGACATTCTGCGTGCAGTAGAATTTGGCGTTCCTCAAAAACGCGAACGCTTTATCCTGATTGGCATTCGCAAGGATCTGTGCCGGGAAAAAGACGTATGTCTTCCTGCACGCCTTATAACGAACGAATCAGAGTATCAGACAGTGTTTGATGCTATTGCTGATTTAGAAAATGTGCCAGTCAGCTATGAGAAGGATGCTGCTCCCGTATCGCTTGCACCTTATCCTTTTGAGTTTGATTCGGAACGCAAGCCCGTGGGCCAAAAACTGAGAGATTCAGAATGGCTGCCGAATCATATTAGCACAGAAACCCGTGATGTTGCTATGGAACGGTTCAAGGCACTCCAGCAGGGGCAGAATTTTCATGCTCTTGATGAAAGCTTAAAATCCACTTATACAAACGCTGCCAGAACGCAGAATACAATTTACCTAAGGTTAAAATACAATGAACCTTCCGGGACAGTGGTTAACGTCCGAAAATCCATGTGGATTCATCCCGTCTTAAACCGTGCGCTTTCTGTCCGCGAAGCAGCAAGACTTCAGAGCTTCCCTGACAGCTTTGAGTTTATAGGGACGAAGGATGCTCAGTACCAGCAAGTTGGCAACGCGGTTCCTCCTATGCTCGCAAAAGCCATTGCTGATCATATCATCAAGCTACTTACAACAAGCAAGCCGCCGGAAAAGATGGAGTCAACTGACAATCATACTCCAGAGCAACGCAGTTATAACATGTCCCAGATCCACAGTGAAGATACACAGCTTGAAATAATGGTAGGACATTATCTTCATGGAAGAAACTTGAGATACCGCAAACATGTAAAGCGCCTCCCAGGCAAACCTGATCTTGTGTTCGAAAAATACAAAGCGGCTGTATTTATCAACGGCTGTTTCTGGCATATGCATGAAGGATGCAAATATGCCAGAATTCCGTCTTCCAATACTTCTTATTGGCGGCCGAAGCTGCTCAGAAATGTTGAACGTGACAAAGTGAATCAGCAGAAGCTTCAAGATATGGGGTACCGCGTGTTTGTAGTATGGGAATGTGAGCTGAAAAATGATAAAGATGTAAGGCTTGAAGACCTATACAAGAGAATCACTTGCTTGGTCCCTGATGTATCACGCTAATTGCCCACCTGATTATGAAGGAGGAAAACGATGAAATGGGAAAGATTTCAAACATATGGTCAATCCTCCGAAAAGTCATTTGAAATGTTATGCAACCAACTTTTTGAGGACTGGTGCAAAGAAGAATGTAAAGATACTCAATTTGCTATTGATAAATGCTCCTACAGTTCTCAGGAATATGGCGATATTCACTATTATATGCCATCAGCTACACTGCGAACTCTCTTAGGAATCACAGATACAAATGGGTATCAATATTATAATAATTGTAATATTGTTGCTGAGTATTCCAAAGTTGGCGAAAGATGGAGAACATCTCAAGAATTCGTCCTTGTGGGTAAGGATTGCCTTATGCAAAAGCAAAAAGAAAAAGGATTAACCCTAATTTGGCTTATGCAAGAATTGCGAAGAGAGGCAGGAAATGCAAAAGAAAGGTATGGAGATTTTTACGCTGAAAGGCGTCAATACTTTATTGGCTATTACAAGGATGATGGAATTGTGTTTAAAAATATGCTTGCTGAGTTTTCTCAGAAATAACCAAGATTCTATTTGTATATTGGAAAAGGATTGTATGTATGCATTGATTATGAAAAAGGAGTACTATCATGTTAAACAGCAGAGTAACGATTGATCATTTACTGAATGCAAAGGAAGGAGAGCACTATCAGTTCAAAGAGGCAAAACGGCGCTTTGATTCAGACGAAGCGACCCAGATTTGCTGCGCTCTTGCCAACTGTGGTGGTGGTATGCTGGTTCTTGGCATTACAGACAAACGCCCCCGCAAGGTCGTCGGCAGCGAGGCATTCGACCAGCCTGAGCGTACACGAAAAGGGTTGATCGACAAACTGAAAGTCATGGTGGACTTTCAGATTCTTAAAGATTCCAAAGGTAAACGGGTTCTTGTATTTAGCGTGGCGAGCCGCCCTATGGGTCTGCCTGTTCAGGTTGACGGTATTGCCTGGTGGTATGAGGGGGACAGCCTGATTCCTATGCCAGAAAATATCCGGCGTCGAATTTACGAGGAGACTGGATTTGACTTCTCCGGCAGTATCTGCGAGAAAGCAAAAATCTCTGATCTTGATGAAACCGCCATCGATGCATTCCGTGAAAAATGGATCGGAAAAAGCGGCAATAAACGCTATGCCAACATGTCTGCAGAACAGCTGCTGCATGACTGCGAAGCCATCACAAACGAAGGCATCACCTACGCCGCGCTTATTCTGTTCGGAAAAAGGGAGGCGCTTGGAAGGCTTCTGCCCCAGGCAGAAATCGTTTTTGAGTACCGCTCTTCCAACGCTTCTGGACCGGCCAACCAGCGGGAAGAGTTCAAGGTCGGCTTCTTTGCTTGCTTCAATCGCCTATGGGAACTGGTGAATTTGCGCAATGACATTCAGCATTATCAGGAAGGCTTCTTTATCTTTGATATCCCAACGTTCAACGAAAGCGTTGTCAGAGAAGCAATCCTGAACGCTGTCAGCCATCGAAATTATCAGCTGGCCGGAAGCGTATTTATTCGGCAATTTCCGGACAGACTTGTGATCGAAAGCCCTGGCGGCTTGCCAAATGGCATTTCTCTTGACAACATCCTGGATCGACAAATCCCCCGCAACCGCCGAATCGCAGAGATCCTGGCTCTATGCGGTCTGGTGGAACGGTCCGGTCAGGGTATGAACATTATCTACGAAACCAGCGTGAAAGAAGCTAAGCCGCTGCCGGACTTTGCGGGAACAGATGATAGTTTTGTCAGCTTGACCCTGAATGGCCTGGTGATTGACAAACAGATGCTATCGGTAATCAATCGGATAGGAAATGAACGGCTCGACACGCTCACTACTGCTGATTTTCTGACGATCAATGCTCTGTATCATGACATGCCTCTCGACAACCATATGCAAGATCGGCTGAAGCACTTGACAGAAATGGGGATCGTGGAGCATATTGGCCGGAGCAAGTATGTTCTTTCACGCAGCTTATACAGTGCTGTTGGTAAATCCGGCGTCCACACAAGGATTGTCGGCCTGGATCGTGAGACAAATAAAGAACTGCTGATGAAGCACATGCGGGAGAAAGGTCCGGAGGGAGCACCGCTAAGAGAATTACAGCAGGTGCTTCCTGGGCATAATCGAAGTCAGATCCAAGTATTGCTTAGGGAATTACGCAATGAGAATCGAGCTTATTTCCGTGGCAATACAAGCGCTGCAAAATGGTTTGCTGGTCCATCTCCAGCAGAGAACAGCTGAAGCTTGCTGTCCAACTTGCAACTAACTTGCAACTTAGTTGCAAGTTGATAGCAAGTTGGTGTAGCCCATGAAAAAGCCGCCCCTGAAGAGGCGGCGATACGAACTCAGCTAAAAACCAATTCATCAAGTACGATTTCTTCAACCCGGTGCCGGATGCTACTCATCCGAGAAATCCACCCCAACTGATCTGATGCTTTCAGCTTTTCATTGATGCCTTCAGCTTCAGCCATCTGGGCGATCATCCGTTTCATGCGATCCCGGCAGACCTGGTCAGTTTCTGCCAAATGCTCATACAACTTGTCGGACAGAATCAGACGAGTGTATAGGCCGGGACGATGCTCTTCCAGGTAAGCTTTCCGCATCCTGCCGTAGTGGCCGATGGATTGTCTGGAACCTTCAGGGAGATCCAGATCGGGGAAATAATAGTCTCCATGAAGCGTATAATGAATGCCGTTCTCGATGATTTCCTTTTTCAGATTTGTCATGATGATGACCTCCTTCGCTTCGCTTTTTGATGTGTGTTTGCTTCTGCACCAGTCAAACAGCGCATCTCAGCAGATCATCTCCAGGTGTTGGTTTCTACCCCAACCTCCACCCCAATCAGGGTTTTATCAGAGTGCATGATATTTACTGTTTTTGTGTTAATTGGCTTTAGAATTAAACCGGATTATACAGAAATGCACACTATTTACAGCCGTCTCCGACTTCAAGTCCTGTTTCCCGCACCATACAGCAAAGCATCCGAACCAATGGCTCACTTTGAGCTGGGTTCGGATGTTTTTTCATGATTAGTTCTATTCTCTGTCGAAATCATGACATTTCTCTGTAGCGATTATATCCTGCGTTTCAAACTGAAATCGCATCTTTCATGGCGTGCATTCGTAAGTTTCATTCTCATTTATGCAGGATCAGTGTTCTACTCGTTCTCTTGCCGCAAAACGTTTTATTTTTTCACTCGTCCTTGTTGACAAATCACTTTGTCTGTTGTATTATTGTAAAGGGATTCCCCACTGAAGCTTAAAAACTGCAAAATCAGACGGAGGAAGCAAAATGTCTTTCAATTTTGACTTCAATTATGTTAAGAATGGAACGCCAATCGTCACTCTTAGCTCACTCGGAATTGCTTTCAATCGTGCATCTCGCGAAGCTCTTCATAATCCCAAGCGTATTCTTATAGGGTATGATATGAGCGCGCATGTAATTGGCGTAAAAGCGGCTAATGAAGGTGACACAGGTGCGTTATACGAATTTGCATCAAGAGTAAAAAATGACTGGGTACGAATTGGCTGCAAGGATTTCATTAAGCACTTAGCAATAGAAACAGGTATCAGCATCGACAAAAAGGCGATACAATTTATAGCCGAATACGATTCGGAATTGGAGATGCTTATCATATGCGTAGATGAAATGCATATGAAATCAGCAAAATAATTAAAGTACTGAAAGGGGGAATGCCTATTGAAAGATTATTTGAATATACAAAAAGCGTACCACAAAACTGTTGCAGCAGTCAAGTGATACGCTCGGAATAGAACATGATGTCATGTCTACACTCCAATATGCATGATATCATAGTTTATCTCCGTACGCAAGATGGTTTGTGTATTTTGTATGTTCTTTTTTGCGTCTGATAAATTGTACCAACCACGTTAAGGAGACAAAATATGATAAACGGCTTGTCTGAAATTGATATTTTCAAAGTTGTTCGTCCCGTGATTGACGGATGTGAGCTTGATTCCCATGACTTTCCCATCATCCAAGCTCCTACATTAGACTCAATTGATTGGGAAAACATTTACCCAATCAACTATCAAAATCTTTCACCAAAGAACGATAATTCCAATGCTGTCGCTTTGATGTTTCGGTATGACAAGGAGCTTTTGGCATTGTGGAATAATCCTCTCAAACGAGTTCCGCTATTCCAAGGATGCATGGCCGTTTGTACGCCTGACTTCAGTGTATATCCTTCAATGAACTCAAACGAAATCCGTCACAATATATATATGGCGAGGTGGCTTGGGTGCACATGGCAAAATTATGGTTGCACTGTAATTCCAACAATCGGTTGGGCAACCCCATGCACATATGACCTTTGCTTTGCAGGAGTTGAAGAAGGGTGTCCTGTAGCCATTTCCACAATAGGCTGTCGCGCTCACCAAGATGTATTTTGGGAAGGTTTTGAAGAAATGAAGCGCCGCATTAAGCCGTCAGTTATTCTTGTCTATGGTGATATGATTAATGGCATGGCAGGGAAATTTATACATTTCAGATATGAAGATGCTTTTTCAAAGAGTGGGATCCAACTTCGTATGAATAACGTATCTCAAGTCTTTATAATTAAGGAGGCGGTTTAATGGGATCTCGAGGGGCTTTTGTGGATGTTAACAATAGCGATTTTTCTTTTGTTGTAAATGGACAGCATTACAAATCTTTAGGGATACTTCATGATAACCCAAATGTTAAAATCATTGTTCAAGACACAAGCAATGTTAAAGCACCCGAATTTTCGCGCACTGCTGGGCGCATTTATGCAATTGTAAAAAATGGCGAGCTTAAGCATTTAGCTTATTATGACGAGAATCACAAGCAGGCAGTTAGTATTGATTTTACTCATCCACATAAGGGAGTGCAACCGCACCGCCATGTATATCTTAGCCATAATAAAACCGATCCGGGAGTTCCCCCTTCTGCTGCAGAAGAGGCTTTGGCTAACAAAATAAAGAAGGAGTTTCATTTGAAATGAATCATGAACAAATGACCCGTGAGCAGTTTCTCTCCCAATACACCGGGGAATGGTCGCCATCCGACGGGCATTGGTTTGGCTTGGATTTTGGCTGGCGAGGGCAGGAATATCGTTTTCAGACGGATTCGATGTATCACCCGGCAAATACAGTACTGCCTGACGGGCGTGAAGCGCGATTCGGCGTGTACAAAAAAGAAGGTTCGGCGTATGCGCTGATTGGCGAATATGCCACGCCGCAGGAAGCGCTGGCGCAATGCCGCATTCAGGGAATGACTTTGGGCGACATTCTCGAAGATGAATCGACAGAATTGCTTGGGCAGGACTAAAGTGGAAAATGATAGCAGCTTTCCTGAAAGGGGAAGCTGTTTTTTACAGCAGATAAATGCCTATTATACTATTTCCAGATAAGAATGCGCCAAGATGCGCCGCGAATTTTTCATTCTGGCTAACGTGAATGGAACGCAGCGTAGCAGCGCTACGCTAAGTGGAATGAGCGGACGCCAGAAGGGAAAAGGCGCAAGCAGATGGCGCAGGTGAATCTGGAAATAGTATTAAATGGAAAAGATGAATCTCTTTCGCGCATTGCAAAACCCGCGCATCTGTGCTATCATGTCGATACAGGCTGAAAACCAGCCATCAAGGAGGAAAAGTGCAATGTATACGCATCAAGGCAACAAGGTGACAGGCTTGACGGTGGCTTACATCGGCGGCGGCTCGCGCGGATGGGCGTGGGGTTTCATGCGCGACATTATTTCCGACGGGCAAATCAGCGGCACGGTACGGCTTTACGACATTGACCGCGAGGCGGCGGAGCGCAATCAGAAAATCGGCACGATGCTGGCGGCGCATCCCGACGCGGCATCCAAGTGGACGTTTGAAGTCAGCAGTTCCTTGCAGGGGGCGCTCACGGGCGCGGATTTCGTCGTCATCAGCATTCTGCCGGGAACGCTTGCGCATATGCGCGGCGATGTACACCTGCCGGAGCGGGTCGGCGTATATCAGTCCGTGGGCGACACGGTGGGCGCAGGCGGCTTCATGCGGGCAATGCGCACAATTCCGATGTTCGTTGAGATTGCCGAAGCGATTCGCGACTTCGCGCCGAACGCGTTCGTCATCAACTATACGAACCCGATGACGCTTTGCGTGCGGACGCTGTACGAGGTATTCCCGCAGGTAAAGGCGTTCGGCTGCTGCCACGAGGTGTTCGGCACGCAGAAGGTGCTGTGCGCGATGCTGGATGAGCAGGAGCACATCCCCGGCGTGAAGCGGCAGGACTTGTACACCACTGTCACCGGCATTAACCACTTCACTTGGATTACCTCTGCCAGCTATCAGGGCATGGATTTGATGCCGCTGTATGCCCGCTTTGTGGAGGAGCATCCCGAAGGCATTCAGCTGGGGTCGGACAACTGGATGAACAGCCATTTCGCGTGCGCGCACAAGGTCAAGTTCGATCTGTTCCAGCGCTATGGGGCGATTGCAGCAGCGGGCGACCGCCATCTGGTGGAGTTCCTGCCGCAGTGGTATCTGCACAGCCCGGAGACAGCGCACCAGTGGAAATTCGACCTGACGCCCGTGTCATGGCGCGAGGACGACCTGAAGAAGCGGATGCAGCGCTCGGACGACCTGCTCAGCGGAAAAGAGCCGCTTGACCTTACGCCGTCGGGCGAAGAAGGGCATTTGCTGCTCAAGGCGCTGTTGGGGCTGGGGAACATGGTCAGCAACGTGAACGTGCCGAATCAGGGGCAGATTCCGAACCTGCCGATTGGCGCGGTGGTGGAGACAAACGCGCTGTTCTCGCGCGGGCGCATCGACCCGATCTGCGCGGGCGACATGCCGTCGAACATCCTGCCGCTGGTGGCGCGCCACGTCTACAATCAGGAAAACACCTTGCAGGCGGCGCTGCACTGCGACCGCAAGCTGGGTTTCTCCACGTTCATGAACGACCCGCAATTGGGCGGCGTGACGCTGGAGGACGGGCAGAAGCTCTTCGACGACATGTTGCTGCATCAGCGGGATGTGCTGCCGAAGGGATGGTTTGAATAAGGATATGAAACTCAGGCGAATACTGGCGCTGTGTCCTTCGATATTCCGGAGGAAACGCAGTATCTGTACTTCGTCGTGCTGGGCGCGCCGGAAAGCTATCAGGTGCACGTTTGGGACAACGATGAAGCGACGGATGCGCAGATGCCGTTTGAGATTCGGGTGGAATGGGGAAAGTGAAAATAGTATAGCATACGAGAACCCGCTGCCCATCCCTGCATTGGGGGTGAACAGCGGGTCTTTTTACGTTATATCCCTTACAGCACCGTCAAATCTTCCTTCTCGCAAGCGGCAATCGCGCCGTCATGTCCGACGACGCACACGCCGCCGTCCTTTGCCATCTGGTCAAGCACGCCGCACCACTTGAGCAGCGCATCCTTGGTGGTGGAGAGCATTTCCGCGCGCTCACGGCAGAGATCCTCCGGCGTGATGCCGCACAGCAGATTTTCGTCGCTGACAAGAATCTGATTCTCCGAACCCAGCGGCGGTTCGCTCTCGCCGACGGTGGAAATGATGTACTTGTCAATCCGTTCGTCGCCCGCCACGAAGTCACGCAGACCCTTCGACATGCTGCGGTTGATGCCCAGCGTACGCGCCGGGGAGGGGTCGCGGTAGGAGTAAGTGACCATGCGCCCCGTCTCGCTGGTGTTCAGCCCTGCGCCGTATGCGCCGCCCTGCACGCGGACTTCGTTCCACAGGTAGCTTAGGGACAGGATGTTGCTCATCACGCGCGCAATACCGCTGTACACCTTGCCCGCACGGCGGTAATCATAGCCCAGCGACGCAAAGCTGATCTGCGACGGGATGCGGTAGGCGCACTTGGCAGGCAGGTCGCTGACATACGGCGCGGCATCCGGGATGGGCGTGCCGACCGGGTAGGCGGAGAGAATCGCGGCGGGGTCAAGCGCCTTATTCGTGGACAGGCTGAACGTGACGCGGGACTGCACCGCGCTGTCCTTGCTGAACCGCTCGCAGAGGGCAAGGAAATCCGGGTACTGTGCGTCGAAATTCTCCGCCAGCGCCTTCTGCACCATGCAGGCACTCAGACCGTTCAAGGCTTCCCGCGCTGCCGAGGCCGCGCTCATCGTCGCCGATGCGGCGTACATTGCCATCCTGTGGCCGTCGCTGATGACCTTTTGCTTCGCCATCTCGCTCAACTGGAGAATCAGCGTCTGCACACGCGCCCTGTCGTCAAAGCACGTTTCGGTCAGAATTTCCCGCACGAGCGCGGCTGCCTTGTCCACGTTCGCATCCAGCACGGAGCAGCTCACGTCCAGCACGGGCGTCGCCATTTCCGCACAGCGGGACATGACGCGCAGCTGGAACGTCAGCTTGCCGATATCGCGCTTGATGGCTTGGAAGAGGGATAGCGAATCGTGGCGCTTCGTCGGCAGCTTGCCCAGCAGTTCGGGCAGTATCGACAGGCGCTTGAGTTCATCCAGGGTGAAATCGGTCAAGGAGATATACCAGTGCATGATGGTGATGCCGTTCATGGGCCAATCATGCGTGATGACCTTCGCCGCGCCGCACTGCGCTTCCGCCGCGGGAATCAGCAGCGGGTCTGCGCTGATTTCGCTCAAGGACAGCACGGGCAGCGTTGCCAGCTGCTCGGCGGTGTCGGGGGTCTGCTGCCACGCGGTCAGCTTCTCGTTCTGCACGCGCAGCGCTTCCTTGTCCGCGTCCGTCCACGATGCCTGAATCGCCTGCAGGCGCTCCGTTTCCTCCGCGCGGAGTTCGTCGCCCTGCGTGTGGGACGGCACGGCGCGGATGATGCTCATCGTGCTTTCGTCCAGCAGCAAATCAGCCATCAGGCGGTCAAAGCCGTCGCCTGCCGCCATTTCCCGCAGCTTTTGATAACGCTCTTCGGACAGGAGCGGCTGCATCGGGTCGCCGCCGTAAAGCCACGCGTCAAGCGCATGGATGCAGCGGAGCAGCCCCGACGGTTCGCCCGGCTGGCGGGCGGAAAACTCGCTGCTGTTGATGGAGGCAGTCAGCGCGTCCTTGTCCAGCCCGGTTTTAACCAGCTGCTGCACGGTGTCGCGGATCATCTGACGCAGTTCCTGCTCACTGCCATCGGCAATGTTGCGCAGGGTCAGCATCATGTACGGCTGCGCCATCGCGTTGTCCAGAGACATGCTTACATCCTGACACTTGCCCGTCGCCAGCAGCGCCTTCTTCAGCGGCGCGTCATTGCTGCCCGTCAGCACATCAAAGAGGATTTCCGTCGCCGTGACGCGCACCGTATCCGACCACGGCGCGACAATCTTCGCCAGCGTCAGCATGGTCTTGTCGGCAGTATCCTCCTCGGCGCCGATTTCATACGCCTGTTCCGCTTCGGCGGCGAAGGGCTTCTGCATGGGGATTTCGTGCTTCTCGTCCAGCCGGTCGAAGCGGCTCAAGTACTCCTCCGCCAGCGTCAGCACCTTGTCCAGCGGCACAGCGCCATCCAAATAAATGCGCGCATTCGACGGGTGATAATAGCGGCGGTACATGCGCAGGAACTGCTCGTAGGTCAGGTCGGGGATGTGCTTCGGGTCGCCGCCGGAATTCCAGCCGTAGCAGTTGTCCGGGAAGAGGACATCCAGCGTCTTCTGGTAAATCTGCTCGTCCACATCGCTCATGGCGCCCTTCATCTCGTTGAACACAACGCCCTTGTACAGCGGCGCGCCGTTTTCGTCCAGCTCAATGTGCCAGCCTTCCTGATAGAAGATGTTCGGGTCTTGCAGGATGCGCGGCGCGAACACCGCGTCCAGATACACTTCCGCCAAGTTCAGGAAGTCCTGCTCGTTGCGGCTGGAGACGGGGTAAATCGTCTTGTCAGGGAAAGTCATCGCGTTCAGGAACGTCGCCATGCTGCTCTTCATCAGCTCGACGAACGGTTCACGGACGGGATACTTGGCACTGCCGCAGAGTACAGAATGTTCCAGAATGTGGAATACGCCGGTCGAATCCTCCGGCAGGGTCTTAAACGCAACGCAGAACGTCTTGTTGTCCTCGCCGTTATCCACCCAAACCAGCTGCGCACCGGTTTTTTCGTGGTGCATTTCCACCATCTTTCCGTGCAGCTCTTCGCTTTCACGCACACGGTCAACGCAAAAGCCGTGACGCGCCGCAGTTTCGTTCAAATTCATCATGGGGAACTCCTTTCCCTGTGACCCCAGGCGGGTCATTCATTTCCTTTATCATAGCACAACGGGCAGTTGAGTACAAGCGCGAATTGGCTGATTTTTGTCAAACGGTTATCGAATGCGCAGAAGTTCCGAAACATCCTTGCGCTTGGGGGCGGCAGGAGATTCCGCAGGCACGCCAATCGGAATCAGCGCCGACACGCTCTCCGTTTCCGGCAGATTCAGCACGGCCTTGACCTTCGCTTCATCATAAATGCCGAGAATGACCGTGCCAAGCCCCGCATCATGCGCGGCGACGCAGAAGGCTTCCGCCGCCAGCCCCGCATCGAAGGACTGCCAGTGCGTCCCTTTGCTGGTGCTAAACGAGCCGTCGCGTTCGTAGCCGCTGCGGTCGTTCACGGTCGTGAGGACAACCAGCGTGGGCGCGCCGTGCAGGGTATCGATGTTCTTTTGAAAGCCCATCGTGCATTCGTCCGCTACGCGGTCAATTTCCTCGCGCTTGGTCAGCAGGGTGTAGCGGGTGGTCTGGGAATTCTTCCAGCTGGGCGCATACGCGGCGACGGCGACGATAGCGCGGATGGTGTCGGGCGACACGGGCGTTGGCTGGAACTTGCGAATGGAACGGCGGGCGGTAAGAGCGTTGCTCATGAGGGGTGTCCTCCTTATCAGCACATAAATGGATTTTGTGGATTTCGAGACGTGATTCATCGGGTTTTGTGATGCTTCCATGCTGATTATACTATTTCCAGATAAGAATGCGCCGCGAATTTTTCATTCTGGCTAACGTGAATGAAACACAGCGTAGCAGCGCTGCGCTAAGTGGAATGAGCGGAT
>UMCG01080226.1_pt1 | contig 15432 bp, 9 predicted proteins | sample 1964181 | NCBI WGS metagenome assembly UMCG01 (sample SAMEA4835963, study PRJEB28245) | human gut metagenome | biome: gut microbiome; material: fecal sample | place: Denmark | collected 2008 | reverse complement strand
TGCTTTCGGGTCCTATTTTTTCATTTTTACTTTACAGTGCCTATTATATTATTCGAGCGTTCAAAAAAGCTCAAATTACTATGTAAAACGACATCGATGGGACAGTCGATGCGAAGAGGAGGTTCTATATTCTTTACCATGCGATCCACCAAAATATTCAGACCAGTATAGCCTTTCATGTAAGCCGCCTGATTGATCACCGCTTTCAGACGCCGTTCTTTCAATAAACACGTTGTAATACCATTTAAATCAGTGCCTACGACGGATACCTGGTGCTCCATTCCAGCTTCACGTACTGCCTGCACCATCGGCAGGTTATCGTGAGATGTCAATGCATAACATGCTACTGTATCAGGATATTGCCTCAACGCCTGAAGTATCTCCCGGAAGATCATTTCATCTGAACCGGGACCATTGAAGTAGCCTTCCACCGTATGAATTTTCAACGTTGGTTTTCTTTCAGACAAATAGTGAACAAAACTGTTCACCTTATTAATATGAGTTTTTGAATCCAAGCGTCCGCTGGAGAGCAATACACTGCCTGTCTCCGGTGTAATCAACTCTATGAACTCACCAGCTATACAACCTATGGTTTTCTCGTTCGACGGAATACAGTACAACACTTCTGGCTCCTTAAGCTCATCATCGATCACAACAGTTACAACGCCTTGGGCAACAAGCCGTTGGAGTTGCATAAGAACTCTCGGCTGGCGCGTGTAAGAAAATGTTATCACACCACCATATTCATCATTTCCATCAGCAATCTGTTTGAGAAGTTCATGCTGATGTGCTTCATCCGTGCATATAATCTTTTCCACTTCTACATTCAGGCCTTTTACTTCCTTTATACTGGCTTCTAGGCCTTTCCAAATATAGGAAAAATACAAATCATTATCCTGCGGCAAAATTGCCGCCACACGGCATGTTTTTCTTTTTAAGGAGGCTGCCGCATAATTTATTTCATACCCCATTTCCTCCGCGGTCTGTAATACCTTACGGCGCAGTTTTTCGCTGACACCATCTTTCCCAGACAGAGCACGATGAACCGACACGGAGGAGACGTTTAATTTCGCTGAAATATCTTTAATCGTAATCGGATTATTGTTTTTCAAATGCAACTCACTCGCCATAAGCAAATCGCCCTCCTCGCAGTAGAATCGTTTAATTCTCTTGAATTCGCTGTTTCCGCTTATCTTTTTCATCCAAGGTGCAATATGGACGCACCATTAGATTTCGTTTACGTTATCGTTTACGTTATCGTTTGCAAATTAATAATAGCCAATTTCTCCCCCCGAGTCAATGTCCAATTTGCAAAATATTTATTGCTGATTTTCGTCACATACGCCAAGATCTCAGTTATTTTCTTGACGCTAGACTTTCATCATCTTTCCTATCCCCATGCCTTTTGTTCCTCATAAAGGCTTTAGGAACAGCATGTCGTATGTCCACCCATTATCGTTTTCATCGAAAGCTATGGTCTAGTATATTTAAACAGTGCAGTATGCCGTCACACCTATGCATTACCTTTTAGCCACACCTTAAAGTGTAAGTAACTTCCCGTATTATTTGTTCGTGCTACTGTGACGAGAACATTCTCTCTGCTACTGAACCGAATGGTAGGCCGCGCGGGGAGCCCAGCTGCTCCCTTAGAAAAGTTCTTTGAGACATCTTTGAATTCCATCTTCATAGCCTAATAACAGATATTCCCCTTCTTCCCCGACACACTGCACTTTCTTCCACGCGCTCTCCTTCTGCCAGGTTCGAATCAGTTTTCAGCGCTCTTTCGATAGATATACAACCCGCACTCCTTCGCACGTCTTCGGCTCTTTTTCCAGAATCGACCGGTCGTTCAGCTTCACTGCATTGTGCCAGATGTGCAGTTCTCTCTGGCGCTAGGCAATGTCCCATCACCGCATGCCGCAGCCTTCCCCCCACCGCATGCCCGCAGTAAGAATCAGCCTGAAGTAGACCTCGTATTTCGTGATTCGCCTTTCTGGAGCCGTGATGAGCTTTTGTATCGTTTCTTCATTCCGCACCGTACGCTATGCCCGCCATACTGGATCGTGCGTGATACAATCCGCTTTCTTTGCATCAGGTAAAATCCCGCATATACAGGAGCGGATGAACTCCACCACTTTTTCTTCTAGAAGTCCGCCTGTCTTCCAGTCTTATTCGGAGCGCATCACAGAAACCCCGTAAAACATCCTTGTTCAAACCCGCCCGCTCGTAATGCGTCTGCGTGCTATTCCGGTCCACGGGCTCTCCGGGAGTGCGCTTAATCTCCCGTTCATACAGTATTGCCTGTTTATTCAGCTGCTTTTGTGTCTGCTTTTCCGCTAAGCCCTTCGGCGGATGTACTGTCTTTTGTGCTGTTCTCAGCCGATTTCTCTGGCAACCGTATCTCCGGGATACCACGTCTATCCTGCTACTGAATCTGCGCAAGATTCGGCTTGAATTTAACTCATGCTTTTATACTATTTGCAAGGTGTTTTTCTTCTGGAGCAACTTATTGTTCAGCAAACACTATTTAGCGCAAAGCATTTAACGTCTAGATAAATGATATATATGATATAAAAAAGATATATTGATTATAATGGGTTTACTTTTGCAAAAAAATAGGATAAAATAATATCGAACTTGATAAAAACAAATAAAAAGGAGTGATTAAGGCAGTATATTTTGTGGAAAATTGTCACACAAAAATTGTGCTCTTCCACAAATGATATATATGATATATCTCAATTGCCGACGAAAATGAAAAAGAAAAAATACACCTTTTTCACGGACATCCGAAGAAACAAAGTCGCTTATGTCATGCTGATCCCAGCTGTTTTGTATACCGTCGTCTTTGGATACTGCACGCTCCCGTATATGCTAATTGCTTTCCAAAAGTTCAGTTATAAAACAGGCCTTTTCGGCAGTGAATGGGTTGGCTTAAAAAACTTCCGATTCTTTTTCGGTTCTCAAGATGCACTACGCGTTATCAGCAATACGCTCAAATTAAATCTGCTATTTATTGTATGCACAATTGTCATTTCGGTAACGCTGGCTATCATGATCAATGAGATTCGCAACAAATATTTCAAAAAGGTGGCCCAATCGACCTATCTGCTCCCTTATTTCCTTTCTTGGGTTATCGTGAATTACATCTTATACGGCATCATTGGGAATAAATACGGAATGCTAAATCATATCATTGAATTTTTTGGCGGCACTCCTATCAATTTTTACAATGCGCCGGAATATTGGACCATTATTTTAGTAATCGCAAAAGTTTGGAAAGATCTCGGAATGAACATGGTCATTTATCTGGCCACCCTTGTCGGCTTTGATGAAGAGCTATATGATGCCGCTGCGGTGAGCGGCGCAACGCGTTGGCAAATGTGCTGGAAAATCACATTGCCAATGTTGATGCCGACTGTACTCATGCTAGGAATCATTTCAATCGGGAAAATCTTTTATGGTGATTTCGGCATGATTTATGCACTCGTCGGCGATAATGGAATTCTCTACAACGCCACAGACGTAATTGACACTTATGTATTCCGGACGTTGCGCAGCACAGGCAACCCCTCTCAGTCAATGGCAATCAGCCTGTTTCAAGCAATTATGGGGTTTATCTGCGTATGGGGGGCGAACTATATCACTAAGAAGAAATTCCAGGAGGGGGCGCTGTTTTGATGGTTACTGGTAAAAAACGGATCACCTACGGAAAAGTCTTTCTATATTTATTTACAAGCTTAATTGCTGCGTGTTGCTTTCTACCGATTCTGTTAATTGTCATTGTATCTTTCACATCCGAACAGGCTATTGTGCATAACGGATACTCTTTTTTCCCTTCTGAACTGAGCTTGGTTGCCTACAATACCCTTTTTGAAAATGGCTCCGAAGTTGTGCGCTGTTACATCAATTCTGTGTTTGTGACGATATTGGGCACCATTTTGGCTGTGTGTATTACAGCAATGGCTTCGTATGCGCTTGTCACACCTACCGTTAAATACAGCAATGCAATTGCTATGTTCTTTTTTGTTACGATGGTATTCAATGGAGGTATGGTGCCATGGTATATTATCTGTCAAAATATAGGCTTGTCGGAAAATTATCTTGCGTTGCTGATCCCAAACCTGATTTTCAGTCCGTTTAATTTATTCCTTACGCGCAATTACATGCGTGAAATTCCCGTTTCTCTTATGGAATCGGCCAAGTTGGATGGAGCTAATGACGGTCAAGTGGCATTCCGCATTTACTTCCCGCTTTGTAAACCAATTTTGGCGACCGTGGGTTTGTTTTATGGCATTGCTTATTGGAATGATTGGTGGAATACTATTATGTTAGTTACCAACAAGAATATGTATACCATTCAATACTATCTGATGAAGCTGAAATCCGATTTAAATTTTATGCGTACTCTGCAGGGCGGCGGAATCGGTGGCGGATATCCGCCCTCTGAATCGTTGCAGATGGCAACTGCTGTTATCACCATTGGCCCATTGATTCTACTTTATCCTTTCCTACAAAAATACATTGTGAAGGGCCTTGTCATTGGAAGTGTCAAAGGGTAAGTACAAAACATAGTTTCCGATCTGCGCAAATTACGCAGAAATCAGAAATAGCAGTCTTAAAACAAAGGAGGAAAAATAATGAAAAAGAAACTCATATCCATTCTTGCCGCTATCTTGAGTATGGTAATGCTGGCAAGCTGTGGAGCAACCAGCACATCTACCAGCACGGAAACCAGCGGCGTTCCGGCATCCACTGCCTCCGGAGAAAAAACAGTAATAACCTATCTGCGTCCCGGCAACGAAGTAGAGCACAATGCTGAACTTGTGCAGGCCATTAACGATAAGCTGGATGCCGACGGCACCGGACTTCAGCTTGAAATCAAATATATTTCGTCCGATGTATTTCAGGACAAGGTCAATATGATGCTTTCCAGCGGTGAGGAATTTGATTTGCTTTGTATCATGGAGGATCAGACACCGTTCACCTCTTATATTGCTAGTGAAGGTATTACGCCTATCACACAGTATGTAGAGCAGTCGGAAAATTTGAAGCGTGTAATTCCAGAATATATGTGGGAATCCGCGACTGTCAACGGCGAAATCTATACGATTCCTGCCAATTGGTGTGAACAGGCCGACCAGAACAACGGCATCACCATCCGCCGCGAAAAATTGGAAGAATTTGGTTTAGAGGCGCCTCAGACGATGGACGATCTGCTGAATATGTGCAAGGTATTCACAGAAAATTGGGACGGCTCCAACAAGCCTGTTGTCATTCCTATGTACAAGGAACCTTTCACCTATCTGTTCCGCACTCTGGACACCTATCCTTTCACCGTACAGAAAGATTTGATTTTCATTGACCAAGAAGGAAACGTCAAGAACTGGCTGGAGACAGATGAGTTTCGCCAGTGCGCTGAGTTCTTCCGCACACTGTATGAAGGCGGCTATATTCCTGAAGATGTACTCTCCTCCGGCTGGTCCAGCTGGAATACAATGCTGACGGGCGATTTCATCTGGGTCGATCAATGCCAGCTATGGGATACAGTCGACGTATGGCAGGAACGCATTCCCGGCGTTGAGTTGGACACCATCTACCTGAATGAGGATGCTCCTCAATTCCGTTCCAGCTCTTTCCGTAATGACACCGCGGTATCCTCCACCTCTCAGCATCCTGCCGAAGCAGTTCGCTTTATGGACTGGATGTATTCCTCCCAAGAAAATTATGATTTGATGGTCTATGGTGTAGAGGGCTTGACATGGAACGATGAGGGAGAACATCTTTATAGCAAAAACGATCCCACCTTTGAATTCAATGCGGATTGGATGATTGGCAATCTGGAGTACGTCCGTTATCAAAAGGGCACCTATGATAAATTCATCGAAATCATGGGCAAAGAAAAGCCCGACGCGATCAACAGCGTCGTTTTAAACTTCGTGTTCGATCCCAGCAATGTAGCGGACGAATATGCCGCCTGTCAGGCCGAAGTTGTTCAGAGCATTTATCCGATCAAACTGGGACTTGTTTCCTATGAAGAGGGATATGAAAATGCTCTGGCCCGTATGCAGGCCGCTGGAATAGATGCAGTCGTCGCGGAATACCAGAGCCAGCTGAATGCCTATCTGGGCAAATAATCTTCGAATTGTCATTATTATAGCCAAAGTCGTCCCAGTCCGGCCCTAAGACCGGGCTGGGATTTGTTTAGGAGGGGCTTCTATGGAGCGCATGACTCTCAACGGTATCTACAAACTGAAGTATTTTGATTACGATACCTTTCACATTGAAAATGTGATGTGCGACAATTTTTTCCCAAACGACTGGATTGACGCAAACGTACCGGAAGATGTGCACACAACATTGCGACGGTATGGATATTTGAGTGGACATTATTATGACAAGGACCTAGATCAAGAGCGATGGATTGACGAAAAGGACTGGGTCTATTTCCGCAGCTTTGTTGCAGATGAGCGCTTATACGGTCATGCTTGTACATTGTGCTTGGAGGGTGTGGATACGCTCGCCCGCGTTTGGCTCAATGGGACATTGCTTGGGACATGCCAAAACATGTTCCGGGAATACACATTTCCCGTGGGTGATGCACTTCTGTTTGGGCAGGAAAACCGCCTTGTAATACAAGTGCTCTCGCCTCTGGGGCATACCGCAAGCACAAGTAAAAAGGGAATTTACCCCGAAGATGATGCCACACGTATGCTTCTTCGCAAATCGCAAATGAACTGGGGATGGGATTTCTGCGGTCATTGCCTTACAGTTGGTCTGTGGAAATCCATTTATCTTAAAACCTGCGATGAAGCTGCATTGTCCGATGCACGCTTAACAACTGAGACGCTTGATGCCAAAGAGGCAAAACTGCATTTAAGCTGTACAGTACAAAACGGCAGTGCGGAGGATGAAGTAGAAATAAAGCTATCTGCCAAAGGCGTTCCCGTATGTATACACCGCTTGACAGCCGATGAAGCCCGAGACTTTTCATTTACACTCAAGGAACCTCGTCCGTGGTGGCCCCGTCCTTATGGCGACCCTTTTTTGTATGACGTATGCATCCAGTTGCTGCATGGTGGCGCAACCGTGGATAAAAAGGAGTTTCATTTCGGATTGCGCATCGTAGAACTGCAACAGAACTATGAGGATGGCGGACGCAGCTTTTTGTTTCGAATCAATGGCCGACGGCTGTTCCTCCGAGGCGCGAACTGGGTGCCCTTGAACTGTATTTACGCCGAGATTCGTTCCGAGGACTATGATCCTGTGTTTGCCCGCGTGCTGGATTCCAATCTGTCTATGTTGCGGATTTGGGGCGGCGGTATTTATGAATCGGAACATTTTTTAGATTTGTGCGATAAGCACGGCATTCTGGTTTTCCAGGACATGATGCTTGCCTGTGGAATTTTCCCTCAAGACGAAGCATTCCTTCGTCTGGTGTATGAAGAAGTTTCCGAGGTTGTGCGGCGAAATTACAATCGCGCTTGCATTGTGATGTGGTCTGCGGATAATGAGCTTGACGAGGCTTACCGCTGGTATGACAAGCTGGAAGAATTCCCCACAAACCGAGTCAACCGCGAAGCAGTCCAGCGTGCGGTTCTTGAAAACGATACTTCCCGTCCATTCCTTGTCAGCTCGCCGTGCAGCCCCTTTCCCGAAGAACCGGGCGCGGAGGATCCCAATTCGGATTTACAGGGCGATATGCATTTATATCTGACACGCTTCAAAAAAAGCGATGAATACTATTATAAAAAAATTCTGGATTACAAGCCGCGCTTTATGAGCGAATACGGATTCAGCAGCCTTCCAGCAGAGCCCTCGTATTCTCGCTTCAACTTCAGACACGGTACATTGGATTTGACACGGAATCCTTGGCTGGCACAATTGGATTGGCTTTCCTCCATCGGCAAGACCAACGATACAGAGGCCCTCATTTATTATACACAGTTTACGCATGCACAAGCGCTCAAATACTGGATTGAGTATCTGCGATCGCTCAAGTGGCACTGCGGCGGTTCTTTATACTGGAAATTCAATGATCCCATTGCGCCGAACCGAGAAGATATGTTGTTCCCCTCTTTGATGTCATCGCTGGATTTTTATGGCCTACCCAAAATGGCGTATTACTACGCTCGGCGTGCCTATGAGGATCGTGTACTCTGCTTCCGCGAGCAGACAGATGGCAGCCTGATAATATATGGATGCTCTGAAACTACTGACGATTTGGACGGAGAACTGGAGGTGAGATTGACCACTTATGAAGGTAAGGTCCTGTGGAATCTACGTCAGGATGCTTGCCTGGCTGCCGACAGCGCTGTTCCGCTTGCCATCGTTCCGAGTGCTGTCCTATCTGCAGTACCTTCATATTGTTGCTATCTGGCCGCCGTATTCAGTGATGAACGCTGCAGCAGATTAAAAAACATTTTTCATCTGACGGCGATTGGGGAATGGGATCACGTCGCTTTGCCTCAGGCTGCATTGCATGTTGATATCCATATGGTCTCTTCCTGTGAATTTGAACTGATTATTGATACCGATGTTTTTGTACAAGATGTTGTTATTGAAGCACTAGATTGCGATGTATACTATTCCGATAATGCGTTTTGCATGGAAAAGGGCGAACGTACTGTCATACGTGCGCGGATAGCGAACAATGTTCCTGATTGGCTGTATGTGCGGGTACGCGCCTGTAATGCAAAATCAATTTGTTTTGGCTTAGCGCCGAAAGGGGATTGCAATGAAGTTTGATTTAATTGACTGGAGCGCACAGGATCTGCACTGTTTCGATGAACTGGCTCCTCTGCTGCACACGGAACGCGGCTCTGGCGGACTTCCGCTACGGTTACGCAAAGCTGACACACCAGGCTGTATGATGCAGAATGGAGAAGCCACGGTGTTGTATTCTGTCCGTGCCCAGATTTGGCGCGAACTCGGTATCTTGTGCGGTGAGGCGGAACACAGCGACAGTTTTTTTAAAAAGGAAGTTCCCTGTTACAAGGATTTGGGGGTGATGCTGGATTGTTCCCGCAACGGTGTGCTCACCACACAAACAGTCGAGGAATTGATTCGCCTGTTGGCGCTGATGGGGTACACCTCGCTTCAACTGTATACCGAAGACACCTACCGCATCGATGGGCATCCCTATTTTGGCTACCAGCGCGGCGCCTATTCACGGGACGAATTGATGCAAATGGATAAATATGCAGCGATGTTCGGAATCGAACTGGTGCCCTGCATCCAGACACTAGCTCATCTGGAGTGTGTGCTGCGCTGGCAAGAGTATGCAGACGTGCGTGATATCGATAATATTTTGCTGGTGGATGAGCCAAAAACCTATGAACTCATTCGTGACATGTTTTGTCAAATGGCCAAAAGCCTGCACAGTCGGCGCATTAACATCGGCATGGACGAAGCACATATGCTTGGCTTGGGAAAACATCTGGAACGGTATGGTTACCAGGACCGGATGCAGATTATGCTGCGCCATTACCGTCGTGTAATAGATATTGCACACGAATTTGGATATGAACCGATGATGTGGTCTGATATGTTTTTTCGCCTGGCAACACATGGTGAGTATTATACCGATGGAGAACTTGTAGTGGATCCTTCCATCCGAAATATCGTAGGCAACGATGTAACGCTGATTTACTGGGATTACTATACACTAGAGCAGGAAAAATACGATCATATGTTTGACAGCCACAAAAAGATCTGTGACAAACTGGCCTTTGCGGGCGGTGCCTGGAAATGGGAGGGGCTTTGTCCCAATTCCTGGTATAGTCAAGCGGTGGCACCGGTGGCACACCGTAGTTGTTGCCGCAGCGGAATACAGCAGGTGATTATCACTGCATGGGGTGACAACGGAGATGAATGTTCCCTGTATTCGGTTCTTCCGGCCTTTTTACAATGGGCAGAATTATGTTATAATAACAACGATAATGATGAGCTTCTTGAAGCTCGTTTTCGCACTTGTACAGGCGGTTCGTATCGAGATTTTCTCCACCTGGGTGACGCTTCTGTCATGCCGGACAACCCTCCTCCGGGCCGTTGCGGCGTAAACCCCACTCGCGCCTTGCTGTACCAGGACCTTTTGGGCGGCTTATTCGACGCCCATGCAGAGTATTCGCAGGCAGACTATCTGCGGGCTTGCGCTCGCCGCATGGAAAAGTGCCGGGATCACGCGCCACAGCGTTGGCAGTATTTATTTGAAACACAACGTATTCTGGATGGCCTGTTAGCTGAGAAGTGTACATTGGGGCTGGATATCCGCAGCGCATACGCCAAGCGCGATGCCAACGGACTTCTAAACTGCCGGAAACGCGCTCTGGCACTTTTACCTTGTATTGAAGCTCTGCTGCACGCAGTAGAAGAGCAATGGTTGCATGAAAATAAAATTTTTGGTCTGGACATATTGCAGCTGCAATTGGGAGGCCTTAAAGAGAGAGTTTTGTTTGCGGCACGCCGTTTACAAGACTTTGCCCAAGGGCGCTTCGAGAGGCTGGAAGAACTGGATGAGCCGCCGCTTCCATTTTATGGAAGCCAATGCACCGATAAAGCGGTGGTGTCTCCTGCCTGGCGCAACATCGTTTCAGCGGGCAATCACTGAATCTATTTCATCACTGGAAGGTGTGATCTGAGTGAAGCAGCTGCCGCTTTATGAACAAGTCCACAAAATGATTTTGAAACAGATTGATACCGGAGAGTATCCGCCCGGTGGACGGCTGCCATCTGAAAAAGAGCTTGAAAAACTTTATCATGTTAGCCGTATTACCGCCCAAAAGGCCATGAATCTTCTTGCAGAAGATGGCCGTATCGTACGTTTACCAGGCAAGGGATCGTTTGTAATCGACAATGCCGCGGGTATATCCAGCGCATCGGCAGAGAAACAGCCCTTAATTGGGTTGATATTGGATGAATTCAGCCCAAGCTTTGCTTACCATATTTTGCATAGCATTCAGTCCGCCTGCGAAGAAGAAGGCTATAGCATGGTGTTGCGCTGTTCCAGTGGCAGTTTGGAACGCGAAACGAAAGCGATTGAGGATTTGGTGGCACTGGGAGTGCAGGGCTTGATTATCATGTGCGTCCACGATGAAAATTACAATGAACGTATTCTCCAGTTGGTTCTTGACAAATTCCCGGTTGTTACGATTGATCGCCAGCTCAAAGGACTGTCTGTACCGTTCGTTGGTACAGATAATGTTAGTGCTGCACGGGAACTCACCTGCAGCCTTTTAAAGCAGGGCTTTCGCAGTATTGCTCTGGTACGGCCCAAGGCACATGAAACCGTTACCTTGTTGGACAGGCAGAAAGGGTTTCAACAGGCCTTCAATGATTACGGTTTGGTTGCAAACGAATCGCTGTGGATCACAAATCTTCGCTCTTCTTTGCCTGAAAGTGCAGGTGAAGCTTATTGGAAGCAGGATATTTCTATAGTTGATGAATATCTGCGTACACATCTTCAAACTGAGGCTTTCATGGTCAGCGAATACACGCTGGCCCGTATTTTAAAGTATTGTTTGCAGAAGGCCGGACGATATCGTGATGACATGATTGCTTGTTTCGATAGCCCTGAATCTTTTTTAGAGGAAGCTGAATTCACTCACGTTGCGCAGGACGAAAACGCAATTGGTAGAACAAGCATGGAACTGCTGCTCAAAACGATCCGGGGACAAGAACATCCATCAGCGGTTTTGGTGCCATATCAAATTATTCAACGACATGAACGGAATTGGGGGTAAAGCGGGTATGGAAATACCCGAGATTTTAAAACAGAAGGTCTCTGAGCTGGAGGAGTATTACCTTCGCTGGATGCCAGAGGTCGCACCGCTTGTGCGGCCCTGTTTCTTAAATACAATTGAAACTACGGTTAAACATATTGACGATGATTATTTTGTCATCACCGGCGATATACCGGCAATGTGGTTGCGGGATTCCGCTGCACAAATTACACATTATGTGCGCTATGCATCTGGAGACAAGGCTTTGTTGCATATTGTGGAGGGCGTGTTGCGCCGTCAGGCGCACATGGTTCTTATAGATCCATATGCCAATGCTTTTAATGAGCATCCAAACGGCCACTGCTTCGCACGCGATTTAACTGAGATGCATCCATTTGTGTGGGAGCGCAAATACGAGGTAGATTCCTTGTGTGCCCCTATCTATCTGCTGCATCACTATTGGAAGACTACTGGATTGACTGGCGCGTTCGATGCCCAGACATACGCCATGTTGGTGCGCATTTGCGAGGTATTCTCGCTTGAGCAGCACCACGAAAATTCACCTTATTCTTTCGAACGCCAGAATTGTGTTGAAACAGATACGCTCCCCTGCGCAGGGCGGGGAACACCTGTTGCTTATACCGGAATGACTTGGTCCGGGTTTCGTCCATCAGATGATCGATGTGTCTATGGCTATTTAATTCCAGCGCAGATTATGGCTGTGAAGGCATTAAAATATGCGGCTGAAATGTTACGTGTTATTTATCTTGATGACGTGGAGGCCACAAAGTGCATTGTCCTTTCCAATCAAATTGAAACCGGTATACAGCAATACGGCATTGTGCGGCACCCCCTGTTTGGGGAAATTTATGCTTATGAAACCGATGGTTTGGGAAACTATCTACTTATGGATGATGCGAATTGTCCGAGTTTGCTGTCACTTCCGTATCTTGGATACACTACGCCAGAAGATAAAATTTACAGTAACACCCGTGCCTTCATTTTGTCAGAGCAAAATCCGTTTTATTACAGTGGGAAAGTTCTCCGTGGCGTAGGCAGCCCGCATACTCCATCCAACCATGTATGGCCGCTTGGCATTATAATGCAGGCGCTTACCAGTTCCAATCCGGGAGAGATACGCAGTTGTATCACTCAACTGACGTTCAGCCACGCTGGTACAGGATACATGCATGAATCTGTCCATGTGGATATTCCTATGCGCTATACCCGATCCTGGTTTGCATGGGCCAACAGCCTGTTCAGTGAATTGTTGATTCGCACAAGCGAAACGGGAATTCTCGAAAAGTGAGTGCATACCGCATCTGTTTTACATTTCCGAGTTCAGGTTTACCAGTATGTAATGCCCCAGCGCTGGCGGGATACGCCGGATATCCTGCTTATCCCGCACCAGTGTACTGGCCGCCAGTTTCTTTGGCGCCACCTGGCTCCAGCCAGACGTCGATGTATTTTGCCAGCGTGATGCTCCGATTCACAGGCTCACCGGGAGTGTGCTTCACCTCCCGTTCGTAAAGAATCGCCAGTTATCTGCCTGTGGTATATCCCCGGCGCAATGAGATCTTGGGCAAAGCGTTTTGCGGAAGCCTGCTTGATATTTTTTGTAATGCTCATTTTGGGGTACTGGGAATCGCCCCGCTTGTTCAGGGACAACGTAACAAAAATCTTTGCTTTTTCGGTTTCTCTGCCTCCCTTCCCTCCTTTTTTTGCCCGTCCAAATAGGCATCATCAAATTCAACAACGCTGGAAAGCACATGGGTGCGCTCCCTCTGCTCCATCGCTGAACGCAGCCCCCGAAGCATTCCTCAGGCCGTTTTGTAGGTCACCCCAATCAGATTGGCCAACTGAATTGCGAAGATACCACGTTTATCCGGAGCCATGACGTATATGGCGAGAAACCACTTTGTCAAACAAACATGGCTGTGGTGCATAACCGTTCTTGCAGTTACAGAATTCTGGCGTTGACAATAGGTGCATTGATATTTCCCGTTTGACAGCAAACAGCCATGTTTGTGCCCAAACTTTGGACAGACAAAGCCCTCCGGCCAGCGCTTTGCGGCCAGATTAGTTTCGGCAGTGTTCTTCTGTCCAGAAACGATCCTAGAACTCTCGCAGCGTAAGTTTCTTTTTCTTCAGCGAAATGCTTTTCCTCCCTTTTGCGTTTCATTCCTGAATTCTACACCGTTTGCTGTACCATATTGCGGGCTTTTGGATGGTTTCTTAAAAGGAATAACCACATTCCAAAATATATTTTATATCAAAAATCGCTCCAAAAGTTTTCTGGAGCGATTTCTATATGTATCATATTTTTCTATACAAACTCAATTTCCCTCATCACGATTTTGTTCTCCCAGTGTGTATTCACACTGGTGATATTGATTCGTACAGCCTGTGCAACAACCGGTTCAGCAAGCGGTACCAAAACGGTTTCACCTGCCTCGTTGTCGCCCGCAGAGGTCCATGGAATCGTATACTCCACGCCTTCATCGGCCCAAGCTCCGGTCTGAGTGTCCCAAAACGATAACGTACAGCTTCGGATTCCCTGCCCATTTCCGTAATTTGCCGAAAACCGGATACCGTTTACTGTTTTTGTTTCTTCAAACCGAAAGGAGATATATCCTCCCTGCGGCATCGGTTCCATCGTTTCCGTCCAGCAGGACGGCGTACTGGAGGTATCTCCATCAAACAGGTTCTCAATTCCTTTCGGATTCAGGTTGGTATCCCACGGAGCAGGCCTTAACGTCAACACGGGCGCTTGGTAACCCGGAGCGTCTGCAGAAAGATTCGGCGTAATTCCCTCCAGCATCACCGTTTCACCGTGCCGCAGCCGGGAGTATTGTTCCTCGCTCAGTGCAGGCCAGCGTACAAACTCCTGTGTTTTCACTCCGTCGTTGTAGAGCACATTTACATACGACCTTACCCCGGGAAGATGCGCTTCCGTGAATATTTCACCCTCATGTCCAGCTACGGCGGAAACATATTGCGCCGGACGCGCCGACGGCAATACCATGACCTCCTGGGCCTCGACCTCGGCAATGGCGATCTGCTCTTTCGGCAGCGCCTGCCCGCCTGGAACAAGTTTGTATACCCGGACATAATCAATGTCAAATGTGTTTGGATATGGTTTGGGCAGCCAGATTCCCGTCCAGCCCCCAGCCCGTTTCTCATACAGCGAGAACAGCTGAAGCACGGGGTAGTCGATGTTTACATTTCTTTCTCCGGTTTTGACCCCATCCACATAAAACTCCATCTTGTCCGGAGCTTCTCCCTGTCCTCCGCCTTCAATCCAGTTAAAGCCGTAAATATGGAATTCCTCGTGAAAATCCATCTGCCTGTTGGTATATGAAAAGCCCCCGCCATCCGGGGCATCCGGGTCATTCCATGCATGGAAGTTGACCGGGACCTTGTGAGAATTATTGCCTAAAATCTCAAAAATGTCGATCTCCGCCGATTCATCCGGCACATCCTCAAATCCCAGCAGCCACCATGCCGCGTGACGGGCTGAACCGGACTGTCCTTTCGCCCGTATTTCATAGTACCCATACTGATTTAAATGTGTGGCCTGCATTTCCACTGGGTTCCGCACAGCATTCGTTCCATTCCAGTTGTGCAGCGCATTCCGGTCCCCGGTAGTAAAGCCGGAAACGACCGTCTCACTGCCCCATACCCGATTTGCCGGACAGAAAAACAATCTGTA
>UMCG01033723.1_pt1 | contig 15658 bp, 9 predicted proteins | sample 1964181 | NCBI WGS metagenome assembly UMCG01 (sample SAMEA4835963, study PRJEB28245) | human gut metagenome | biome: gut microbiome; material: fecal sample | place: Denmark | collected 2008 | reverse complement strand
TGCCGGAGGGATACAAGAACTTCTCCAAGACGAAGCCTATGAAGCTGGAGCACTTTGCCCCGGCTGTTGAGTGGTGGGACAACCGTGAGGAGATCACCATTGACGGCTTCGACAAGGCGAAGAAGTACACCGTCGAGGAAATGAAAGCACGAAGCTATAACATCGACCTCTGCGGCTATCCCCACGAAGAGGAGGAGATACTGCCGCCGAAGGAACTGATTCAGCAGTACCAGGAGAAGCGGGCCAGCTTGAACGCCGACATTGACCGCATCCTTGCCCAAATTACCGATATCCTTGGCATCGACATTACGGAGGAGGGCGACGAATGACTGCGCAGCAACTGAAAAACTCCATTCTCCAGATGGCTGTTCAGGGCAAGCTCGTACCGCAGGACCCGAATGACGAGCCCGCCAGCGTTCTGTTGGAGCGTATCCGTGCGGAGAAAGAGCGGCTCATCAAAGAGAAGAAGATCAAGCGCGAAAAGAACCCGTCTGTCATTTTCAAAGGTGCCGATAATACTCCTTATGAGAAAATCGGCGATGAAGTGCGGTCGCTGGCGGATGAGGTACCGTTTGACATTCCCGATTCGTGGGAGTGGGTGCGGCTTGGGAGCATCGTCTATAACCGTGGTCAGATCACGCCCAGTACAGATTTCTGTTATATTGATATTGGTTCTATCGACAACAAAAAACAGAAACTCAATCCAACGGACACCGTTATAGCCCCAGACAAAGCTCCTTCACGAGCTCGAAAACTGGTCGACAAAGGAGATGTCCTCTATTCAACGGTTCGCCCTTATCTCCATAATATGTGCATCGTGGACAGGGATTTCTCTTGTATTCCGATTGCGAGTACCGGCTTTGCGGTTTTGACCTGTCATGCAGAACTGTGCAACAAATTTCTGTTCTATTACATGATGTCACCGGATTTCGACGCTTATGCCAATAACACGGACAATGCCAAGGGCGTAGCTTACCCAGCGATTAACGATGACCGCTTATATAAGGCACTAATTCCAATCCCGCCCTTGGGAGAACAATTCAGAATTGTTTCTGCCATTGAAAGCGTTGATGCGTCTATTCGAGATTACGGGGCCAAGGAAGAGGCACTCCGAGCCCTCAATGGTTCCTTCCCGGAGTGCCTCAAGAAGTCGATTTTGCAAGAGGCAGTCCAGGGCAAGCTGGTACCGCAAGACCCGTCTGACGAGCCTGCAGAGGCTCTGCTGGAGCGTATCCGGGCGGAAAAGCAGCGGCTCATCAAAGAGGACAAAATCAAAAAGGACAAGCACGAATCTGTCATTTTCAGACGGGATAATTCTCATTATGAAAAGCGTGGTTCCGAAGAGGTCTGCATTGACGAGGAGATACCGTTTGAAATCCCCGAAAACTGGGCTTGGGCGAGACTTTCCTCTGCAAGCATAAGCATTGCCGATGGAGACCACCAGCCCCCACCGCAGGTTCAGGACGGAATTCCTTTCTTGGTAATTTCGAATGTATCCGATGGGATAGTTGATTTCTCCAATACCCGTTATGTACCAAAGAAATACTTCGACTCTTTGGCAGAAATTCGCATTCCCCAATGCGGCGACCTTCTGTTTACCGTGACGGGTTCTTACGGCATAGTTATCCCGGTACAAACTGAGAGAAAGTTTTGTTTTCAACGGCATATAGCCCTAATAAAGCTCGGTTGTTTATCTTCTGAATTTATGCGGCTCTGGTTGTCATCACCGCTCGTTTACGAGCAGTGCAGAAGGGCTGCAACTGGTACAGCACAAAAGACAGTCGGTCTGGCGTCCCTAAAAGGTTTACTTATTCCGATTCCACCACTGAATGAGCAGGTGAGGATTCTCCAAAAACTGAATACACTTCTTGCATTGGCTGCTTTGTAAAGTTCTCATTATGAGAAGTTGGACGGTGTGGAGCGCTGTATCGACGATGAACTGCCCTTTGAAATACCGGATTCTTGGGAGTGGGTACGGCTCGGTACTGTTTTTCAACACAACACGGGAAAAGCCTTAAATGCCTCAAATCGGGATGGAGAAAAGCTCACTTATATCACGACATCCAACTTATACTGGGATCGTTTTGTTTTGGAAAACCTCAAAACTATGCCGTTTACGGATTCGGAAGTCGATAAATGTACCGTACAGCAAGGCGATCTCTTAGTTTGTGAGGGTGGGGATATCGGTCGTGCAGCTATCTGGGAAAGCGACGAACCCATGCGTATTCAGAATCACATTCACAGGCTACGAGCTTATGTGCCTGTCTGTACTCGGTTCTTTTACCACCTCTTTTACCTTTACAAAGGCGCAGGATGGATTGGCGGGAAAGGCATTGCTATTCAGGGCTTATCCTCCAATGCAATCCACAATCTGCTGTTCCCGCTACCGCCACTCCACGAACAGGAACGCATTGTCAACGCCATTGATACAGCACTCAGCGTAGTGCAGAAATTGTAAAACAACCAGGCATACGCCAAAGCATTGCGTATGCCTGGTTTCCTTTTACCAGTCTATGACCTCATCGACGATGGCTTGTTGCTCGGTCGAGGTTTTGCGGAGATAAATGCGGGTGGTTTCGATGCTTTCGTGTCCCATGAGGTCGGCGAGGAAAGCGATGTCATTGCAACGCTCCAAGAAGCTCTTTGCGAAGCGGTGACGGAAAGAATGAGGGTAAATAACCACCGGGTCGATGCCATACCGGACTGCCAGCTTTTTTAACTGTCCGGAGATGCCTCTGGTGGTGATTCTGTCCCCGAATTTGTTCAAAAAAATGAAGCCGCTTTCTTGGTGCTTATCGTTCAGCCAAGAAAGAGCTTCATCTTGCAGAGCTTTTGGTATGTATATTCGTCGGAGCTTACCGCCCTTCGAGTACAAATCCAAATGCCCCAGCTTGATGTGTTCCACCTTGATCTGTATGAGCTCACTGACACGTGCGCCTGTTGCGGCCAGAAAGCGTATTACAAAATACCAGAACAGCTCGTCATCCCGTTTGAGGCAGGTTTTGAAATACTCATAGTCGGCCTCGCTGATGACATTCTCCAGAAAGGCTTTCTGCTGCACTCGCACAAACGGCATTTTCAAGCTCTCTTTGCTGATGCTCTCCAAGTAGCAGTTGATTGCCCTCAGACGCAGATTGACGGTCTTTGGCTTGTAGTTCTCTATCAACCACACCTTATACGCCCGCAGGTTCTTTTTCGTGATACCGTCGTACTGCGAGCTATATTGCCGAAGGGCAAAAAGGTACGAGGATATCGTGTTTTCCGAGAGGTGTGTGCCTCTCAAGTGTCTTTCAAATTCTTCTATCATAGTGAAAGACCTCCTTTCACTATGATATTATACCGTGTTCCTTTTACAGCCCTTTGACCAGCGGGAGCAATTCCTCAATCCGATGGACGATGCGGTACTGCTCTGCGACGGGGGGAATCGGCACAAAGAGAGTGGTCATCGTTTCTGTGCCGACCCTTGGCATTTTAACACCATAGGTGATGCTGTTGATAAGGTTGTCAACATAAGGGGAATGGAGAAAATTTACGATGTACTCTGAAACAATCCCACCGTACATCCGGAATGGAACAATTTCCGGCGTACAAATTCCACATTCTGGAGCAACAAGGATTTTCAAAAGGTATGGACGCAGTTTGCTGTAGAGAATGTCACCTTTTGAAAAGACGGTCTTATCGCCTATAGCTTTTCGTTCACCGACAGTTTTGCGTACAATCAATCTGCCGCCTTTCTCAATATCCTCAAGGTCAAGCCCCCATATAGCAGAATCAGCATTTACTGCGTTTACTTTTTGCTTGGTTTCTGCATAAGAAGAGATGCTTCCGAGCCGTGCCCAACACCAGTTTTCCGGTATCTCAAAGGGCAGTTCATCGTCGATACAGCGCTCCACACCGTCCAACTTCTCATAATGAGAATTATCCCGTCTGAAAATGACAGATTCGTGCTTGTCCTTTTTGATTTTGTCCTCTTTGATGAGCCGCTGCTTTTCCGCCCGGATACGCTCCAGCAGAGCCTCTGCAGGCTCGTCAGACGGGTCTTGCGGTACCAGCTTGCCCTGGACTGCCTCTTGCAGTATCGACTTCTTGAGAGCTTCTGGGAAGGCTGAGTTTAAGGTTTCGGTTTTTTGGTACGCCACATCGTATGCAGAAACAGCAGAGGCAACCTCGTCAATCTTCTCAACAATACGCTGCTGCTCCTCCAGCGGGGGTACTGGCACTAATAGAGAGGTCATTGTTTCTGTGCCGACCCTGGGCATTTTCACGCCGTAAGTAATGCTGTTGATGAGATTGTCGACATAAGGGGATTTCAGATAATTGACGATGTAGTTTGGATCGATTCCGCCGTATACACGAAATGGTACGATTTCTGGCGTACAAATGCCGTCATCGGGGGCGACAAGAATTTTCAACAGGTATGGGCGCAACTTGCTGTAGAGAACGTCACCCTTTGTAAATACGGTCTTATCACCAACCGCTTTGCGTTCACCGACTGTTTTATGCTCTAAAAGCCTGCCGCCTTTTTCGATGTCCTCCAAATCCAGACCCCAAATCGAAGGATCGGCGCTTGTTGCATTTACTTTCTGCTTGGTTTCTGCATAGGACGATATGTTGCCCAGCCGCACCCACTCCCACGAATCGGGGATGTCAAACGGTACTTCATCCGACAACGACCGTACTTCATCGCCGATTTTCTCATAAGGAGTATTATCAGAACTCGGCTGTTTAACGATTACCTCGGCAGTTTAACGAATACTCCAGTAGTTCAACGATTACCCCAGCTGTTTAACGATTACAACGACAAAAAAGCCACAAAACCCATATAAAGCACAAAACCCCGCCGCAGAATTGCTCTGCAGCGGGGTTCGCTTATGCGCCTGAACAGCCGAAAAGCCTTATATCAAGCGGTTTTCGGGCATAGAAAAAGTCCACCGTAATTCTATCAAAATTACGGTGGACTTATGGTGGAGCAGGCGGGCGCCGTACTCCCCATCGAAATCAAGTCCGGCAAGGTGGATAAAGAGGATTATCTTCTTGCGATGGAGCGCAGCCCTATCAAGGATGTGGAGATTAAGGTGCTGCTGAAAGTGACGCTGACTGACGACATCAACAGTCGCGAGGTTTATATGAAAGGGATTTGAGTTTCACTGTTAATGATATAGTAATCTGCCTACACGTTTGATTTTAAGTAATGCAAACTGTTCAATTTGTCTTATGATTGGATGAAGTATAAAGATCTCGTATTTCCTTTCTAATGAAACTTATGTTCTTCCTCTTCATTACACTCCATTGATCGCGTAAATTATCAGCGGACAGAGCTTCATAGCAGAATAACCAATAGCGATCCATCTCTGTCTTTTCTAACTCTTTGGCTACTTGATTAAGATCCTTTACCTGTGTCGCATCTCTTTTACCATGGTTCTGTTGCACAAAATAAATCCATGTCATAGTCAGTAGCAAGCAATCCCTGCTGTCTTTCACATATTTCAGCGAGCCTTCATAATCTTTTTCAAAAGCATCAACTAAAAAGTTAAAACGAACTGCAAAATACGTTGAGTAACACAAGCTTTCGTAATCATTAAGCTTGGTTGCTTCCTGATATACTGCATCCGAAAATTCCTTGATATCACATACGGCAACTTCATACGGGATAAATACGTATTCCTCCATAAGCGGTAGAAGGTATGGATAGAGTACAGCCATATGCATAAAACGTTTTGCTGCCAACTTCTTCCCGTTGGCGGAGAGTTTTGCTCCTTTTAGCTTTTTGATGGCATAATTCACAATTGCAAAGTTACCTGTTTCCTTGGCCAACATTAAAGCAGTATCAATAAATGCGTTCACTTGTGGATACTCAACCAGTCCTGATACACCAACTTTGGGCAGGTCGTTCAGCTGGCGTTTCCAGTTTGCATCTATGCAAGTTGGGAGCTCTACAATCTTGGTTTTCTTGTGATTTAAAGACAAATCAAATTTGCGAAGCTCTTGTTCAAGATCCTGTAGAAATCGTTGTGCCTCATCACAGCTGCTAACATAGCAGTCGTAGTCATCAATATTTCTAACATAGCGGTAGCCTTTATCGTAAAGTTCCTTATCAACGACAGTTAGGATAATCTCTGCCAGTAGATTTGAGGCATGTGGCCCAATAAGGAGTCCATGTGTTTCGCCATTGCGCATATTAGAACATACTTTATCAATTCTGTTATAATACAATTCTTCATCTTTGATTTCTTGTTTTGCAATATTTTTTCCAGCTAAGGCCCATGGTATCGAATGCGTATAAACACTGGCAAAGCAAGTGGAAATATCAGTTTGAACGATAAAGCGGCGTGCCACTCTGCTACTATCATTGCTTTTTCCAACATTATGAATTAGCAAATCAAGTTCCGGGTTGCCATCTGTTCGCCAGTTTTTATAGTTCATTTCAAAAATACGTTTGCTGTCGTATTCCTTACGAACGTGAATTCGACTGACACGATAATTCTGCCCGTCCGTCTGTTTGTGAAAGTGGGTGCGCAACTGATCCCAGTCATTTTTTAGTTCAGCACATAACATTTGATACCTAAAAGGATTTGGAATTCCCATAAGTCGAGGTATGCTAATATTACGCATTACACGAAAAGTAATGTATTCATTCCAGCACATATTAAGTTTAAATTCCTCTGAACGTGTTTTGCAGTAATTGAAGAAAGGAACAGAAGTAAATACGGGCGGGAGTTTCTCAGCAAAGAGCCCATATGCAAGAAGCCCTTCGTAGAGTTCATCGGATGATATTTCATCCATAAAGTCTGTATACTTTTTGTCCATGAATATGTTCGCCTCCCCAAATTGATTTTTAAGTAACGTAACCAGCAAATAACAGGATATTTGTTAATTGCTGGTTGGTTGTTTGTACCGACAGTGCCACGTCTTGACCGCTCTTTTTGCGTTCTGATTGCCGATTACAAAGACCATGTCAATATTCTTCGTAATGCTGCTACGATTTTGTCCACTTGTTCCTCATTGTTGTCCATGCCGAGTGTGATGCGAATTGTTCCCTTCGCATACGCTTCTGGCACCGCTATTGCCTTGATTACATGTGACAGCACTGTGTCTTTGGAATTACAAGCTGATCCTGTTGCAACGGCAATCCCCATCAAGTTAAGACGGTGCAGCAGCATTTCCCCATCAACGCCTCTGAAAGAAATGGATATGCTCCCCGGAACGTGTTTCTCAGCACCGTTCACAATAAAATCCAGAGAGGCGGAATGAAGCCCGCAGATTAACCGATGCCGCAGACCTTCAAGGTATTGCTGTTCCTCGTCAATAGACTGCATATGTTCTTGCAGCGCTACTGCCATACCAACAATTGCTGCTACGTTTTCTGTTCCGGAACGCATTCCCTTTTCCTGTCCACCACCATGCAATAGCGGTTCAATCGGTGTACCTTTTTTTAGATAAAGGAACCCAACGCCTTTAGGGCCGTTAAATTTGTGTGCTGATGCTGATAACATGTCAACATCAATCGTATGTACTCTTACATGCTCATGCCCCATGATTTGAACAGCATCCGTATGAAAAAGTACACCGTGCTCATGTGCAATGCGACTATACTCCCATACCGGCTCGATTGTGCCAATCTCATTATTAGCATACATGATGGACACTAAAACGGTATCATCATTGATTGCATTCCTTAAATCAGATTCCTTAATTGAGCCAGAATGATCAACGGGAAGATACACCACTTCATAGCCCAGCTTTTCAAGGAAGCCACAGGTGTGCAGAATTGCATGATGCTCTATGCAGCTTGTAATGATACGCTTCCGCTGATGGGGAAAACGTAATGTAGTGCCCAATAGCGCCCAATTATCGGATTCTGTTCCGCATGATGTGAAGAGAATTTCATCGGGGTCAGCCTCAATTGCTTCAGCAATGATTGCCCGGGCATCAGCAATAGCCTTGCGTGGATTTCGCGCAAGGCTATAAAGCGTTGAGGGATTTCCATACTCTTCACACAGCCAAGGGAGCATTGCCTCCTTAGCCTGATTGGAAAGCATCGTGGTAGCAGCATGGTCAGCGTATATCATCAGAGAATCACCTGCTTATTTACTTACGGGTTATTTCGGGAATGTTCTTACTAAGTACATCGTATTCCTTGGGATCAATGATGCAAAGCTGCTTATAGATAGTCGAACGCATATCGATGGCCGGTTTCAGACAATACTTTTCAAATTCTTCCCATGAAATATCGTCCTTCGATTGCACATGGGGAAATAACAACTTCAGCAAGGCAGTACACAGTCTTGTGATTGCTGTCATATGTCGCTTATCTGCTTTGGGCGGCGCTGAAATGAGCTCATCCACGATAGATGCGTAGCTTAAATCATCGCGTAAAGCATGCAGCACTTCAGCGAAATATTCAGTATTGATGGCCCAGCCCTTGGCAATCATTCCGGTTGTCATTCGAGGAATTTCCCACCCGGGAATAAAACCGTGAAAACGGTCTAACGTTGCGGATTCGCCGAAAACTTCACTGATATGTTCGACCATGTTCTTGTTGATGTCGAAGCGATCAGCATCAATATTGCCCAGCACAATGACACCGGCATCTGCGGTCAGCATCGCATCAAAACCTTTGATTTCGCCGAACTCCATATAGTGCTTCAATGCCTGTTGAATTTGACCGGGCTGCTCGAAGGTTATTGACTGCACTTCATCAAAGCCAACATAGTCGAACCGAGTAAGCAAGCCGCCCACTTTTTTCGCATTGTCATAAATCAAGGATGCACGGGAAACTGTACCGCCGCTGATAAGCCAACCGCGTTTGCTGATTTTCTCAAACACATAGCTTTTCCCAGTGCCTTTCGGTGCGAGCTCAATCATATTGAGTCGCTTTTCCACAAAAGGCAAAAGCCTGCGCAAAAAGAACAGCTTCGTTTCTTCACTGACTTCACCATCTTTGTTGCAGTAGCCATCAGGATTATAGTCAACAGCACTAATGATGACGTCAATCCATTCCTGCGTTGTAAATTCTCGCCGCGCTTCTCGGTAAAAATCCAAGTCAATGGAATACGGGCAAAACGGCTTGTAGCCCACCATCGTGATGACGCCCTTCGGCTTAGAAGGTGTTCCTTCCATCGTCCATGAAAGTGAAACAATGCCCCAATTTTCGCTTTCGTGCAGAAGCGTTGATTGCCATTCTTCCGCAACATCGAATGCGACAACGCCAGCTGCACCCCCGCGAGAACCACCGAAATCAGGCAATTCAAACATGGTTTTCCCGCGCTTGACATCGACGGACACCCGCACTCGTGCCAAGAATTGCACAGTTTCCCCATTCACCATTTGGAACTTATATTGTTCGAAGTCATCTCGATTGGGAATGTACCGTTTGATGTATCGACGAACACTATCGTAGTCAATGCTGCCATCATCATCCGAAAACTTCATGACCAACCAGTCTCGCATGTAAGATGGAATACTGAGGTTGGAGAAATACTGGCTGCGCTGGGGATCTTTAAGCACCACCATATCAGCAAATACTTCTCTGACTTTCTCTTCAAGCATGATAAGCCTCCGTTATAAGAACAAGGTACAGCCTTGTTCCTTGAACTCCTGAATTTTCTCGATTAAATCCTGCTCCGTACAGCCAATATACTCAGCAAGACAGCAAATGCAGTAGAAATCTTCAGTATCCGCATCAATCAGTTTTCGGCTTAAAGCAACTTCGTCTTTCGATAGTTGCTTGCCGCAATCGCAGCAGGTTTTCTTCCGCGTCAAGGCAAATCACCGTCCCCTCCACCAAGTGCAGAAAGAATCTTAAGCGGTTCGGTAACAACAAGTACACCATCAGCTGCAATAGATGCAGCATAGGTGTTAGGTGCAATGCCCGGGAACTCAATTGTCCACTGCTTTTTGTCAGAAGAAGGAGTGCATTTCCCCTCATAGCTCCCCAGTTTGACTTGAAGTGAATGAACAGGACGGCTAAATTTTAGAACAGGTTTTGCCTTCTTCATCATTATCTTAACTTCAGACTTTTGCCATTGAGCAGTTAGCGGCTTTTCCTTTATGCTGTCATAAACAACAACAGGGACTAACATTTCTTCCGGGGTTGCACCACCATGTACTTCACCGTAGATTGCATTTTCATCGTCAGCGCCAGCTGCAAAGCCGGATTGCGTGAAATGATCATAATTGGTAAACACAAGGTACTGGCAACCAGCACTATCTTTGGCAATTGTCTGATATGTCTGTGCAATTGCCGGCGCGGTTAATTTGCAATAGCGGCCATGACTGCATGCAGTTGCACCTTGCGGCGGATTCATTCCATCAGATTTATGGAAAAAACGTGCTGCCAAACGACTTGTGCCGTGATCACCGGTAATAATTACGCGATGATATGACGCAAGAAGTTCGTCAACCCTTGCGGCAAGGCCGCCCACAAAAGAAAGCTGTTGTTCTATGCAGGCATAGTAGTCCGGAACATCAACAACTCCCTTATGCGCCAATTTGTCCAAACGATCCAGCTTCATATGCGGCGCATTCATCTGCTTCCACTGCTCATTAAAACAGGTTTCAGTTGGGAGTGTTGCCTGTGCAATTGAAATGCCGGCAATTTTGCCATTCTGATTCTGCTCAAGCGACCAAACAAGCAGCGGAAGCCATTCTGCGCCCAGTGCATCAATCCACAGGACAATGCAATCGTCTGTTACCGATTCGCTAAGGAGCGCATATCGATAATCGTAAGAATCAGTCCGAATGCCAGAGAAATAGAGCTCTTCATCTGTTGGCAAAGAATTTTCAAGTTTATGGGATTTGTAGAGTGCAAAATATCTGCTCAAATCAGAATCATATGTTTTACCACCGAGGTATGCATAAAGCGCCGGATATGTCTTTTCAAGGAGTTCACAGTTTCGTACTTGATTGGCATCCTCGCGCATCCATTTACCAATCATGTGAAGCAAATATACTTTCTCTTCTTTACTTCCACCTGATAAGAACTTAAGCCGTTCTTCATACACAGCAATCTTATCCAATTCGCTGAAAAAGATACTATCTTTTTGCAGTTTCATAGCTGAAACGAGACGCTGACTATCGTTATCCCATTCAGGATGAGAAGAGCGAAGATGAAAAATATCATGTAGTACATGCTCGGGAATATCTTGTAGATTGGTACTGGCCTGAATGCAGTGATAGAGATAACTGTTCTCTGGATGACGTTTGAGCCAAAGAGATACCAGTTGCTTTTGTCCTTCTGAAAGCACAGGCCATTTACTCATGACATCAATTTCGTTAAATTGTGCCATATTAAGCGCAGACAAAATAGCGTCATCCAGTGTTTTCCCCGCCAACGAATATTCGAATAGTATATTTTGTGCTTCCGGTGGGCAGGTATCTTTTGTTAAGGTGTGCCCATCCTTCAGGTTCTCTTGCAAGAAAGAAAATGTGTCCTGAATTACGCGGATGGAAATATTTCCTTCTGTGGGCTGAATTGAGACATAGCGTTTGGTGAGCAGCAGAATCGTGTTAGAGGTTGAGGAAGGATTCGCCCAGTAGTCATACCAGTCACGCAAGCCGACAAGCATATGTGCACTCTGTGCAGATAACTGCGAGATATACTGCTCAAAGGCACCAGACATGACCAAGAAATTTAACTTTTCTTCCTCATCATCTGCCGAAAAACACTTCATATAGAAATCGTCTTGCCGCTCATCTTCACAGAGATGCAAAGAATGGTCATGCCATTGCGCTTCGCATCCCCATAGTGGAATAATGATTCGGCCACGGCTGGTTGCGGGAACTTGATGGCTCCACAGCGAAGAAAAACGGTTATTTACTGATTCACTCTTGCCGAACAAGCGAAGATATTCGCTCACACCAGTCAAAATAACCCATTGATTGGCATACTGGGAAGCTGTTAAGTTGATATACTGCGGCATTACATCAGCAGAGGAAAACAATTCAGCAGGCGAAACTTTCACGATGTCAGGAATTTTTTGAAGTTCAGAAAGAAGCTCACAGTATTGCTGCACATTTTTAACCATGATAGCGCGGCAAGGAAAGCGGGAAGGGATTCCCTCCTGCTTTTCCTTGTTCAGCTTATCAATAACTTGCGAAATTGTCATTCTTATTTTCTCCCTTATTTGGCGAAGAAATCACAGAATTCCGGGTGCTCGTCCAAAAATTGCACAACGCGGCTGCGCAGATCACTTTCAGGCATAACGGCAGCTTTCTTCTTTGCACCCGCCAGTTTCTCCTTCTTTGCTTTTTCTTTCTGTGCATTCTTCAGCAACCCAAGAAGCGTCGGCAGATCAGAAGTGTCCCATGCGCTCATGTCGTTGCCAATGCGCATTTTGGCCTGTGCAAGGATAACCGGGCCACATTCTTGGAAGAGCGATGCATATTCAATGCCTATAATTTTCATAAAAGCATCATTAATCTTTGCACTATCGTTCAGAATGGCAGCGTCCATAGTGGACAGTGTGTTGATTGCGTTCTGAACACTTTGATCAAGCACGCGATTATTCTTCTGCACATCAATCAACGTGACAAAGTCCTTTTTGAACTCCTTTGGAATAATCCAGAGCAGCGGTGCGCTATGATCGGAACACCACGCCTTAACAGACTCTTTGCCTGTTAAGCTAAGCCAGCGTTCTTGAAGCAGCGCACGATTTCTAACCTGACTAATGCGACCAATCTGTGTTTTCAGCTCTTTCTCAAACTGAGATAACGATGTATCGCAGGTCATATCTTTAAGACCAGCATAAATTGAATCAAGTTCCTGCTGTGTGCAGTCAATATCCTCGCTTTCCAGAATATCAGCCAGCACAGGTCTGGCATCTTTCAAGCAGTCCATGGCATTTTTCCCATACTGCGTCAGAACTGCAATGTCAGCAGCACGCTCTTCTTGCGTCATATGGAGGATGCCATTGTACGAAACTTTATACAGAATTTGCATTGCTGCAAACCAAGGTTTATCCAGCTTTGCAATGGCTGCCATAGAAATTCGCAGGAACTTGAAAAGGTTAGCAAGGTCTTTCACAGCATCTTCGGTGCTGTGGTAGACTTTTTCCAAGGCACTGTTCAGCGCATCAAGATAGCCGTATTCGCTTACGATGTCCGGCAGCTTTCCCTTTACCTGCTCTTCTGTCCAAGTATAGATGGCATTCTGCATCACCATGTGCAGCTTGTCGCTAAGCGCTTCTGGCGTCACAGAGAGCTTGTCCGCAATCGCCTTCAATTCAGGCGATGCATCAAACAGGAAGGTGCGGAAAGCAACAGCCATAACGTTCTTATCTTGGAATGCCTTTGTGAGATTGACTCTCAGTTTGCCGCGGCCGTTAAAAAGCTGAATGACATTGCTCATGGCACCTTCACTGTTATTTTCAGCAGCAATAAATTCTTGCATATTATCAATAATTTTCATTGCCACCAGTTTGAAATCAGGGCTTCCATAAACTGCATCTGGCAGATACTTGAGCGCCCAGAAAGGAGAACCTGTCTTCGTCACAGCTTCACGCATATTGTGCCAACATGCTGTTTCATTGGCAATCTCTGCATCCGACAGATTCAGAATGTACTTGGCATACTGACGGAATTGCTGGAATGTAACACTGCCCGCAGAGAGGTAGTCAGTTGTCATGATTCCCTTAACCATGTTTAGAATCAACGTTTTGAGCGTGGCATCACCCAGATCGTGTGTGCTTTGTACATTGTCCGTCCAGTTAAACGTACTATTCTTATAACAAGAGAATACATAACCAAGCAGAACGCCGCAGGCAATGCAATTGTAATAACCGAATGGCGCTGCTTGCAGCTTTGCCCACAAATCACTTAAAACGACTTTTTGACCAGACTCCATCTCATCACGAATTAACTTAGCAAGTGCACTGACGGATGTTGCTTGCTTGCTGCCATTGGCATCTACCATGCTGTTAATGGTATTCAGCGAAAGCAGACCGGGCTGCTTCAAACCATCAAGAACGTTTTTCAACTGAGAATTTGTTGTTGCGCGAGTAATGCCCGCAAGTGGTGCCGGATCATTGCAAGGCTTATAGGCTGTGCTGGTGACAACGATGGTTTCCGGCGCATACGGGAAGAGTACATCCTGCACGTTCATGCGGATGGTTTTTCTCAGATTGAGCATACCAAACTGGTTAGTAAAGACATTTTTCTCATTCCACGCAATGATGTTGCTGACGCTTACAGCTTCATTGACCCATGTGCTTACAATAATGCGGGCATCGTTTTCGTACTGGGAAGCAGCTGCAGTCTTCACGCTGCTACTTGCCAATTCCTGCTTCGTGATGTTTGTCAGCCACTGCTTCCGCTTTTCATCAGTAAACGGCGTTTTGACCAATGCAATAATCAATCGAGGTTCACCAGAATTTGCTGCGGTGTCTTCCAAATCCTTCTGAATAGACTTGTACTGGGCCTCATCCTTCACTGTAACAATCAGCAAGCCGAGCTTATAGGGACACTTATCCAGTTCCTTCTTGATTTCTTCCAGACGTGTTTTAATGGAACGCGTTTCAGCACAGCATACGCAGATTTTCATGCGCTTGAAAGCAGCATCGTTTTCATCCCATGCCAGCTTCTCAAAAGCTGATGAAAACTTTCCATCCTTTGCAAACATTTGATAGCGGCTGTACTTGCCGTCATTTTCTTCGTACCGGATTTTGAAATCATCGCCGTTAGCACCACGGAAAGGCAGCTGTAAGCGGATAACACCATTCGTAGCCTCATCGCGAAGCAGTATTTTGCAATCCTCCAGGGTTGTAAGCAAGTCCTTCACCTTGTCAGCAGACATTACACCAGCCAAGCAATTGATTAAGCAGTCTTGTGTGGCAGAAATACCGCCATGTGCCTTCATACCACCATAAACGCCTTTTGTGGAGGACATGACTGCAAGCAGCAGCATAGCTGTCTTAAACACGCAATGCGCATTCTCATCGTTTTCTACCAAATGCTTACTTTCTTCGTAGTGATGGATATATTCGGCAGCTTTGGTGTCCTTGTCGCTGAAGTCACTTGCTCGGGTGAAGAAATAGTCCCACAGCCAGTCGGGTGTGAGCCAGCAAAATTGGTCATCCGGGCCGTACTTGCTGATATAGCCGAGGAAGCCCAATTCAGTGCTGGAGCTATCCTTCATAAAGCGAAACATCGTTCGCTGCGCCGCGGCAAAGCTCTCTGCAACGCGGGAGAGCAGACGAATCGTCATGGGGTGCATTGGGCAAAACAACTGGATATGTTCGCTGATTTTATCATCCAGCCCGGACATGTCCGGCAGGGAAGGCTGAATCCGCTTGATGACTGCCTTCCGATCTTCCTTCCACGTTTCGCTCATGCCGTTGCGGACGTTAATGGAGCCAGCAATCAAGTCAAAGGCGGCATCCGCACTAACATGGAACTCTGTCTGGTGGAAGCGATTGGTAATCATCTGATAGCGGTCTTTGCCCATGCTGTCCACCATTTCCTGACTGCGGTGAACGACATAGAGCATAAACAGCGGCTGCACCTTGCAGAACTCAGAAATCTGCTGCATAACCGTATGATCATCGCTGTGGGCAACGTACTCGGTAAACTCGTCCCAGATAAAGAAAATACCGCTCTTGGAGAGCCCATTGCTTTCAATCACATCGGCAATCCACGCCTTGAAGGTATCAAGGTTGTTGAT
>UMCG01000602.1_pt1 | contig 15701 bp, 10 predicted proteins | sample 1964181 | NCBI WGS metagenome assembly UMCG01 (sample SAMEA4835963, study PRJEB28245) | human gut metagenome | biome: gut microbiome; material: fecal sample | place: Denmark | collected 2008 | reverse complement strand
CGATATAAGGATGTGCGTAACAATCTATCCATCTGTATTTGTATTTTTGACGGCTGGATGGCTTGACTATTGCATGAGGAATTATCTGCGGCAAACAAAACGACCTATTTTCATCTTATTTATGTGACTGAGTGATGTTTATTGTAAAAAATATACTGGGATTTCTTCGGAATTTATTTTTTATATGTATCTTTGTACTGCTATCCGTTGAAAACGGGCAGCATTTGCTGCAGAGTAAACGTGGAAATTTACAGTAAGCGGCAGATTCATAGTCCCGCGCCCGCAATGGGCGAGGTATTTTTTCAGAAGCAACGACCTTAACGGGCGTGGGCTTTGTGTTATTGCTTACGGGTTTTCCACGACCTACTCTGCGTAATGCATCGCCCCGCCCGTTATTTTCCGGATAGCACAATTTTAATTTGAAGAATTATGCTATCTTTGCAGAAATATTATATTAATTACCGGAATCTTCTTGTATAATCAATAGAATTCTATAATTTCTCTTTGGCCGCAAAATTGATAAACATAAAAGATAAGTTGTAAGTGATTGAAAAAGACCATAGCAGGCACTTGCTACATATACATTATTTGCGATATCAATTTTGTGAAACCCCGTATATTCTGAAAAGAGTTTACGGGGTTATTTCCTTGTATATTTTGTTTTAAGGCTGTTTTAATGGTGTTCGAATGCCTTAATAGCATTCACATATGGGCACAAAAAGCCCGCACACCGGTTCCAGAATGGTGTGCGGGTTGCAAACGCCATAGCAGACATTTGCTACATATACAGAATACGCACCGTTCTGAACTTATTGCACATCAGCATACGTAATCGTTGTACCAGGGCCACCCGTAGACCAATCCTTGGCATAACCGCTTGCGGGAGAGCTGGCACGGCTGACTGTAAGACCGATGCCTTCGCCAATCTTCTGAATCGCTGCAAGAGGGTCACGATTAGTTTGGACACGCAAGTCGTAGGTCATGATCGCACCCATACCATCCGTTTTCGATTGTGCCGACCGATTCTTGATCTGGTTAAGAGTAATTGCATTATAACTCTGATTCAGGTTAATCGCCTGTGCAGACCATTTAGCATTGGTCCACGGAGAAGATGGCGATACATAAACATTGGGCCCGAAATAAGCATACCATCCGTAGTCACAAGCGGCAACAGCAGCCGAGGACAACGACGATGCATAGCCGATGTAGAATACGGTAATCAGTTTGTGCTCATTGGGGAAACGTGCATCGAGTTTCTCGCGCAGTTTTAACACCAGACCGCTGAATGACCCGGATACTGACGAGGGGAAATTGGAGTTTTCGCCATACTTGGACCATTCGTCGTCGAAGTCGATGCCATCGAGCTGGTACTCTTCGACAGCCCAAGCCAGAATCTCTGCGAACTTCTCCTGATTGGCTTCCGTCAGGTTGCCGACTCCGACACCCTTGTGGTTGCCGAGGATGGAGAGCAGTACCTTGCCTCCGTCCTGACGGATCGGCTGCACGTACTTGTAATGGCCGGTCGTAGTCGATCCGGCGGACGGAACCAGTACTTCGGTTACATTGTCGTTCAGGTAAAGGCAGGGTTCACTGCCGTTGTCATTGATATTGGCCGCGAATACCTTCGTGATCTTGAAGAACGGGGTGTTGTCCGCATTGCGATACATCAGAACATTCAACGGATTGGTGTCGTTGACTTCGATGTAGGCCGTAGGAGCCGGAGTATCCCCGGCCGCACGTGTTACGATGGTTGCCGCAGCGTTATCCGCTTCCGGTTCAACGTCCTTGGTGCAGGACGAAATCAGAGTTGCCACTGCGAAGAGTGACGTCATAAACATAAATGATTTTTTCATAGTTGTAATAGTTTTGGTTGAAATTTTGATTATGGGTGCGAACCCTGCATATGTTTCTTTCTGTTTACCAATCTTTTGCGAATGTATCATAGTTTTTACTTCCTTGCCGATATATTCCGGGAATACGCATCATTACGTTATAGCCGTAAGGCGCTTCAAAATTCTCGTCATATGCAAGATACATATAGATATTGCCTATGACGTCAATGCAACCGCTTTCCGCATCCATGGCCTTTGGCAATGACAAATCATCGAAGACAATGATATCACTCTGTCGCTCTAAGTTCCACAATATGAGATTCATCGACCACAAATCCATATTCATGTCTATGTATAAGTCACTTCTGGTCGAATAATACGGCACATTGACATTTCCGTAGCGAGATTCCTCCAATCCGGCAAATGGTTTGCGGGAATACACTTGTTCGTAGGAGGTAAATTGATTATACGGATTAATGAATCTGATCGGTTCATTTTCAGAAACATAACCGTGCCAAGCATAGTCGATCAGTTCGCCGACGGCAATGCCATCTGTAAGGTTCGTGTCGTAAAACGATTCGGTAGGCTCTTCGTAATCGACCACGGTCAGCATCTTGTCGGGCAGGGCTGCGCGCAGAGCCCGGATCAGCTTGGGGTACGAAGCGGTATTAACCGCAGGCATTCCCTCCTTGCCATAGCCGGAACCGCGATCCCAGAGGTTTACGCCGTCGAGCCGGTAGGTCGTAATGAAGATTCTGACCTGTTCCGCGAAATCGGCGATCTGCGCATCGGTCATATTGCAGAACCCCAAACCACTGCCGCCGCCTTCGATGCAGACGCACACCTTCCGACCTTTATCCTGCATTTGGCGAATGTATTTGTCGGCATGTTCTACCGTATAACGCAAGTCGGAGGTCAGAGAAAAGAGCGCGCGCTTCGAGTCCGGGTCATAGCCGACCTGAGCTATCCGCAAATTGACGATATTCCCCAAAGAGGCCCTGTAGACCGATTCGAAAGTATTCATGTCCTGTTTTTCCCAGGCTACGTAGTCGGCATAATGCGCCTGCACCTCGCCAGTGTTGAGATAAAACACGGTTGTCCACTCGGTATCCAGTTCTATATTATGAAGGTCATCGCCATCCTGATAGATGTTCTCGTCGAATTCCCGGACAGTGATGCCATAATAAAGCACTTGTTTCCCGGTTCCGTTCTCGGTAGCATCGACAACGACCGGCATCAGATAGATGCCCGGTTCCAACCCCTTAGATTCGATCGTAAGTTCGATTTTATCGGACATGCGAGCCCCGGCCGGAACAGCAATTTTACCATTGTTAGACAGCCGAATATTGGCAGCGGGAAGTGGCGTCAGATTGGTTCCGTTAGCAATATTGTAGACTTCGACTAACGTAAGGTCGGGTGCTGCCGTCAGCGTCATGGCCTGCGGTGCCGCCTGAGTGAGTTTATAATAAATTTTGTCAGACACGACATCTTCATCGCCTTCCGTCAGGTGAACGGGGACTCGGTCTCGGAGCGATTTCGAACTGCGCAATACGCCTGTCACGGTCGTCATCGCTTCTTCATCCGGTAACTGTCCGACTTTATAGGTAACCTCTTCATCCGTGCAGGCAATCAGCGACATAGCCGCTGCAAGCCCGAACAGCCCGCTGCGAAGAGATCGGATAATCAATTTTTTATTTTTCATAATCGATCAAGATTAAATTACTCCTTGTTAAGTTGCGGAACCTCGATACCCTCGGGCCATTCGAGGTCTTTTTCGGCTACGGCGTCGTTGCCATTACCGGTCCAGTCCTTAATGACATTACCCGCTCCTTCGTCGAATTTCCAGTAACCGATAAGGCCAGGTGTTTGGGGATCAACATCGTACATATTATCCCAAATCTCCTGTTCATTGCGAGCCACATTCCAGACGCGAACTTCGGTGATATCACCGTTGAGTTGGCGACTGTCGTCATAAGACTTGCCGAGGAAAAACTGACGGAAATTACCCCAGTCTTTGTAATCTTTATAAGTCTCCGGGTCTTGCAAATAGAGATCATAAAAAGCACGGCCTGCAAGGTTGAACGGTGTCGAGGCCGCGTTCCCGAGATCGGATCCTTTGCTTTGCAGTTTTCCGTTAACATAGAGGCATACCTCGCGTGTCGCATAGCTGTAGGTTGCAGCGATATGATACCACTCCCCGGCATTGAGTAGTTTTGCTTCGTCCTTTTTGGGGAATTTTCCGAAGCCCGGGGTTTGGGCCGAATCACCCGAACCGTCGAACTGGAGCTGCTGGCGAGGGAATGAAGCATCGCCGATACGCAGCAGCAGGTAGTTCTCGACCCCCATAATGGTAGAAATCTCGGAATGTTTGGAGAAGTCGTCGACTCGGATAATCGCCTCATAGGTCACGGCTGTCAGGTTATTGAACAGCATACTGCCTTCCGAGGCCTTGTCGAGTGTCGGAAAGTTGATCCAGTTGTCGCGCAACGATGCGGCCGAGGTTATGGCCGACGAACGTTTCACCAGATAGTAGGCAGTTGCCGAACTGCGAAGCGTTGACACGCCGCCTTCGACATGTGAAATAGTGATCGGCACGAGATATGTTTCGTCAATAGGCAGTTCTTCTCCGCCCGTGCTGCCGTCGAGATCCTTCAATTCCAGATTCAACTGGTCGGAAATCGTCTTTCCGGCAGGAATTGTTATTTTATCGGCCGAAAGTGTGTAATATCGCGAGTCGAGCATCCTCCATGAGGTATTATGTCGGGCATTATACACGTCAATCAACGACGGCTCGACCTCAACATTGACTCTAACATCTTGCGATGCTGGATAACTCAGTACGACAGAAAATTCCTTTTTCAGTTCGGTAAGGGTTTTCTTAAAAGTAGTGATCTGCGTATCGCTGTTTTCCGCAACATCGAGGTAGACCACGTTGTCGAACGGCGATTTGTTGTCGTACTCATCATCCTTGCAGCTAATGAAAGCTACAGCAAACGATAATATTGAGAATAAATATAATCTCGTATTCTTCATGGCTATCTTATTTGGAAGGGTTCAAGGTCTGAATGGTATGACGGGTCAGCGAATAGATGATTTCTGCACCGAAATAATCTTGATTCACTCCGTAAATGCAGAGTCCGGCCAATGGCTGCGGCCCGATTTCAGGAATGCGCAACGTTAAAGCTGAGATTGCGTCGGAAGTCCCTTTATCCTCATCCGTAAATTCGTATTCAGTCATGGCTCCAAGCAGTAGTTTGTCACAAGGAACAGCTCCTGCCCCCAATGCGCGGAGAATTTGCAATTTTAGATCGGTAGCATTGTCTGTTTCTTTCGTATCAAGAACAAAGTAATTGATTTTCGTACGGTCGGCAGCAGCTATGAACTGCGGATCACCTTCGAAAAGCAGTACCCAATCCTTGCCAGGACCAGCCACAGCAGTAAATTTTTCGATGAAAAGATCTGCTACGGCTTTTTGTGCGGCCTGATCCGCTTCCGCCCCATATATGGGAATTCCAGAAAATGAAAGGCCGTCGAGCCCCAGTTCACGAACCCGGGCGATCACTTTATCCAAATAAGTTCCAAGTGCCGTGAGATCGGTCCATTCTGCGCTACGCGAAGCATAGTCTACGAAATACACCACACGTGTCCCCTTCTCGTGAAGAACCGCCAGATCTTCTTCGTCATAAGCCGAGAAATCATCTGCATTTGTGAGTGATACGAGATCGAGCGAATCAGGCAGGCTGCGCAGGCAATCCTTCTCGCTCGTGGCGACGGGAGCGCCGTTCGCGAAGCTGGCGAAAACGAGTGTATGTTCGCTCTGTTTGTATTCCCGCAGCGCGGCTGTGTATTGCGCCCATAATTCAGAATCCTGCTCGTTGGGACGCTGCGTTTTCTGATTTACGCTTTCTATCTCCGTCCAGTCGTTGCACGAACCTGAGAAAAGGCTCATGAGAAATACCGTTCCCCAGAGTGATAATCTATTCATTCTTTTCATAACGACTTATTCTAAAGGTTTCACATCCCACCACACGCGTACTCCGCCGTTGTCCTTACCTCCGATTGCAGCGATAGCTGCTTGCAGGTGTACCGGATTTTCAGTGTATTCTTCTACCGGATAGGGAATTCGACGCATTCCGTATTTCGCATCGACTGTTCCGGCACTCTTGTTTTCAATAGCCGGAAGTAAACGCGGGTATCCGGTACGCCGATATTCCGACCATGCTTCGACACCCAGCGGGAAGATAGCGATCCATTTTTGCGTGATGATTCGCTCAAGGTTGCGCTCCCGAACCTCTTCCGTATTGCCGGCTTCCCAAGCAATCGTAATATCGCTCGCCGGATTGTCTGCGGTATATTCACCCATCGGATCGATGTATTTCGCCGGTCGCGCATTGCTGGTAACATACGTTTCAGCTCCCGAAACGCCCCGCTCTTCGAACGAGAGTTTAATAGCCTGCTCATAAAGCGATTGAGCATTACCCATGTCGCCCCAACGCAATTCCCATTCTGCCCGCAGAAATGCGGCTTCAGCTGCATTAAACCAAAGATAGGGGGTACTGCTCGATACAATTTGATTGGAATAGGTCGAAACGACTGTCGCCTTGTTGGTCGGATCGGTACCTACGCGCAGACCGTAATAATCGCTTTTTTTATTCCATGTCCCTTGGGTGAACATTGCAGCACGCCGGGGATCATTGTAACCGTTCATATAGCTGATAATGTCGGCAGCAACTCGATGATCTCCCCAGTCGTTATAGATCAATGCCATGCGGTTTTCAGGAGCGTGCATCATCGCATTGTCTGTATTGGTGGTGATCACGCCATCAGCAATAGCTTCCGCTCCTTTGGCTTTGGAGATGTCGGGCTTAACATATGACAAACGCATGGACATGCGCAGTTTGAGTGAATTGGTGTACTTGATCCATTTCCGAATATCGCCGTAATAGACATTGTCAAACTTACGGAACCCTTCAGCGGAAAGTTGTTCATTAGCATGAAGGGTGGTCAAGACCTCATCCAATTCTTCGAACATTTTCATGTAGACCTCTTCCTGGGTATCGTAGGCCACCGTCAACGATTCGGCGGAATCTTCTATGACTTTCGAATAGGGAATCGATCCGTAGGTATCTGTCATACGATGCATGATAGCCACACGAAATAATTTGGCCAATGCAATGGCGACTTCATCATCCGTATTGTTTATTACACCGCGGAAATAGGGGTAGACCTCCTGCATTGGGATGACAAATGGCCACTTGAGCCAATCTGCGGAAGGATTGAAGGTCGAAAATTTCTCTTTCCATCCGTCGGGAGTCTCTGCCATGTATCCAGCGAAGGGATTGCCTGTGAGAGACTCGTTAAATTGGTATCGGTGCTCTTGTATAGGAATGACCCAGTTTTGTAATCCCTTGATGTTCGTTCCGATTTTATAATTCTCGCGTTCGAGCTCTTCGTTGGTAGCTCCGCTGGGATCACGGTTGATTTCATCGAAATCGCCCGTACATCCCATAGCGCAGAACAGCACGAGAAAAAGTAACAGAAACTGATTTTTAATAGTCTGTTTCATACTGTCCATGATTTAGAAAGTGATTTTTACACTGAACCCGAGGCTCCGGAGCGAAGGCATCATAAAATAGTCGATTCCCTGATAGTTGTTTCCGGTTGAAGCTATGGCCTCGGGATCGAATGGGGCCTTGTTGTAAATCATCCATAGGTTGCGCCCCACGAACGACACGTCAATCGAACAAACGTCACGGAACCACCTGCGAGGCAGCGTGTATCCCAGCGTGAGCTCTTGCAGGCGCACATTAGTGGCTGAATAGGTATAGAACTGAGGTAGTCCGCTTTGAGAACTGATGGCGGCATACCACCGTTGTGCATCAACCATTTCACGCCCGTTGATGAGGATGCCTCCGGCATCGCGTGCAGCAGCGGAAGTCTCTGATACACCGAATAAATCCATGTTGGCTTGAGTCGCTGAATAGCAGATGCCTCCGATACGAGCCGACACGAGGAAGCCGAGATGTATTCCCTTCCATGCGAAATCATTACGCCAGGCCATGTTGTAATCCGGAAAAACGGAGCCCAAATAGATATCCTCACCCGTATCGGTTGTAACAAGATTACCGTTGCGGTCGACTTGGATATAGCCATTTTCGTCGTATTTGAGATTCGAAGTGGTATAAAGGTCACCCAACGTGCCACCTTTCTTGATGATATATTTGGCCTTGCCTAACCCTTTGATCTCCAACCTATCCTTCAATGGTTCTCCGGTCAGCGGATCGGTTAGACCGTCCATCAACTCCACGACTTTATTTTTATTCCATGAAAAAGTGACGCTTGTATCCCACGAAAAATCCCGCCATGAGTGTCCATAGCCGAGGCTCGCTTCGATACCAGTATTGCGGACACAACCCGTTTGGACATACATGCTCGAATAACCAGACGATGTGGAAACTGTCGGCTGGAATGTTTGATTGTTCGTGTCGGCACGATACCACGATATATTTAACCGCAGGTCGTTCCACAAGCGGGCATCAAGACCAATCTCCCAAGTTTTCGTACGTTCGGGATAGAGTTGTTTGATTTCCCGATGCGTTGTCGGGAGCCACGTTTGCGAAGTTTCGTCGTAATCATAAGTCGGTGTGGTGAGGAAACGAGGAAATGGAATACCGACCGAAGAATACGAGGCCCGGAGTTTCAGGTAGGTAAATGCATCGGGCATATCGAAAGTGACGCTCGGCAGCCATGAAAGACCTACTGAAGGATAGAAGAATGACTGTTGCGGAGAGCCGGCCAACTGCGAAGCCCAGTCGTTGCGCCCCGTAACGGTCAGATAAAGCATCGACTTATAACCCAACTCGATGGAGCCGAAAAGCGACTGCGTCTGTTCCTGCCATCCCGTCTTCTGCGGACGAGATTTTTCCTTGTCCAGATCGTAAACGGTGAACATGTTGGGAATACCAACGTCACGGATCGGCCCGCGGTAACTTAGTTCCTTGCTCTTTACGTCGTTGATTGAAGCTCCAAGGTTGGCTACGAGCGAAAACTTATTATCAGCAAAGGTTTTGTTGATATTCAGTATTACATCAGCGTATAACTGTTCATCGGTATTGCGAATCTCCGTATAATGCCCTTGCGTACTGCCTTCGGTAATTGTCGTATTCGATGAGGCATAGAGTTTCTGCGTATAGATGGAGTTCGTGTTATCGACTTTTGCTCGTCCAGCGATATTCATCCACGGCAAAATGTCGAATGCGACGGACACATTAGCCATATAACGTTTCTTATCCGTATTACGGGGGTTGCGATATGCGATCCAATACGGGTTCTGCATACGCAAGTCGCCGCCCTCACCCTGCGGCCAGTACTGCACGGCGATCTTGCGGGCCGCATCCCAACGCTCGAAAACCTTTACAGCATCGAAGTTGTCCCCGCGCGGAAAGAGATAAGCTGAAACCAGCGGATTACTATACACGCCTTGATTGGTCATATTCTGATCCTTCTGCACGATATAATTCGCTCCGACATCTACGCGCAAGCGATCTTTCAGAAAGTGCGAAGTATTACGGAATGTAAAATTATAGCGATCATAGGTATTGTTTGGAATGATTCCGTCCGAATTAACAACTGCTGCTGAGAAAAACATTTGGTTCTTGTCCGTTCCTCCTGACATGGTGATGGCGTTGGTCGTAACGTAACCCGTTTCGAAAAAATCTTCAGGTGTATACCCTGTACGGGCAGCATCAGTAAGTTTTTCACCCCAACTATAAATCGGAGAACCGGAAAGTTTGCCATAACTACCCGTGCCATAACGGTTTTGAAACTCGGGAAGTACAAACGGCTGCAAAAATTCAGTATGGTTTGAATAACTGGCATTGAATTTCCCGGCTTGTCCCTTTTTTGTCGTGATCATAATAGCTCCATTTGCAGCTTCCGAACCGTAAAGTGCTGCGGCTGAGGCTCCAGTTAGTACCGACATCGATTCGATATCTTCGGGATTTAAGTCGGCAATAGCTTCCGTTGCTCCTCGCGAATCGAACTCCGTGCCGCCACCGCCACCGATATTGTACATCGGAATGCCGTCAATGACGTAAAGTGCATTTGATGACTGGAGAATGGACTTGTTACCGCGCATGACGACCTTCGAGGCGCCGCCAACACCTGACGACGAGGTATTGATCGTGATACCGGCGACTTTACCGGACAGGGAGTTGATAAAGTTGGCATCCTTCACATCGGTAATGGCACTCGACTTCACCTGCTGCACGTTATAGCTCAAGGCTTTTTCCTGACGCTTAATACCAAGAGCAGTAACAACCACCTGCTCGATTTCGGCGACGGATTCTTTAAGCGTAATGTTAAATACAGTACGACTGCCAACAGATACCACCACAGGCTCATAGCCCAAAAAATTAATTTCCAGTTGGGCTGTTGCGGTGGGGGGGGGTACCTGAAGCGAGAAGGAACCGTCTGCGCCAGTGCTGGTTCCCACAGCCGTACCTTTGACGATGACGGAAGCTCCGACAACAGGCTGTTTGTTCTGATCCAGCACAGTACCTGATACCGTTACCGGTTTTTGGATCGGCTTTTTTTTCAGAACGATGTTCGAGCCGCTGATTTGATAGCTTACATCGGAGCCTTTTACCATTTGGATTAAGGCTTCCTGCAAGGGCTGGTTTACAACATTGACACTGACTGAGCGGGTGACATCTACGTCATCGTCAATGGCAAAAAGATAGCGTGTCTGCTTCTCTATTTCGGTCATAACCAGCTTCATCCGCACGTCCTTCAACTGAATGGTTACGCGAATATTTTGTGCGTATACACTTGTAAAAGGGGTGCATAGACAAGAAAGAACCAAAAGAGTAGGCAGCCAGATTTGCTGAATAATCTTTTTATTCATACATTTGTAAATTAAGGTTCAAGGTTAGAGATCGGTTAGTATTTCTGATTGGACCGTGCCTATGAGTGCTTCCTTCACTCATAGGTTTTTTATATCAGAAACAAAAAGTAAAGATGTCTTGGTTTCTATCTCATAGGCAAATTTTTTTATTATTAGATAAACATTTACAAAGGATTACATTTATTCTATTCGAATAATATTTTCAATTTCGTCGTAGGTATATGTAAAGTCCGAGGCCATTTGAAGCAGTTGCATAGCGTGGTTTATTCCATCTGAAACTCGAATCTTGCAACTCTGATATTTGATAACAGGCAACTCCGAACGCTCGATAACAATTTTCACGTCATAGTATTTTTCTAACTTTTCCACGACCTGATCAAAAGGCATTCTATTGAGCGTAATGATGCCTTCCGGCCACCGATATTCATCCGGATCTTCGATTGGAGCTATCTGCAAGTGCCCATTTTTGAGGTTAACTACTGAATTTTCGTCCATTAATACCGATTCGTCGCTTAAATGGCTTAATACCGCAACCTTACCTCTAAACAATGCTGTGGAGAACAGGTTTTTTACCTCGTCAGCAATAACATTGAAATGGGTTCCCAATACTTTTACATCGCAAGCAAAAGTTTCCACAATAAATGGACGGTTCGCGTCTGGCTCTACATCGAACATTGCTTCGCCATATAGTTGTATTCGCCGCTCTTTTCCTGCAAATATCGAAGGATATACGATCCTACTACCGGAGTTGAGATCGATCACCGAGCCATCATTCAGTGTAACTCGAATTTGTTTTCCTGAGGGGGCCTCAATCGTAGTCATTTGATTTGTCCATTCACTGACTCGATGAGTGAAAAGCACGTAATTTATAGCAAAGCCAATCACCAGCACTGCGGCTATCTTACCTGTAAATCGAATAATTTTCGATAAAGTTATATTACGAATTGGGCTGACCATGCTCTTAACTGGTGATTCGAAAGCCGTGGACATAACTCCCAATATATATATATCATGTGCTTTGTTCATCGCTTTTTGATGTTCTTTGGGATTTTCATCCATCCATGCCGTAAGTCGAGCGGTTTCTTCCTCGGTAAGTTGACCGGCAAAGAACCGAAATAACATGGCATCTGTAATTTGAGTCTGTGTCATTTTTTTATTCGCTTCTATATATATAAGCCACAACTCAACCACTTTCCCCCCTAAATTGTATCCATTTTTTGTAAATAAATATATTTAAGATATTGTGAAAAATATTTATAATTGTAATGCATTGTATATTAAAATATTAAGCAAATGCTGTTTAATATGCAATTATCTCAAATAATTTTAATATCTTTGTGTATCTGATATGACAATGGACACTACGGCGTTATCACATCAAATGTTCGATCAGTTATTTCGGCAAAATAAGCGACAATTATTCATTGTTGCTTTCAGTTATGTTCGGGATGAAGATGTTGCGCAGGATATTGTAAACGACAGTTTTATGTCTATATGGGAACGTCGGGAGAGTATAGAGCCCACCAACCTAAAAGCCTATCTTTTCCGTGTTGTTAGAAATAATTGCCTTCATTATCGCCGGGATCAACAAATTGGGAGAGCCGTCTGTGAAAAGATCCGGCAAAAAGAAGCCGGTTTGATGGAGTATTACACGCGGACGATTGAAAGCTGCAATCCTAATGAATTGTTTACAAATGAAATTCTTGCAATTTACAAAGAACAAGTAGAGCAAATGCCGGATATCACGAAACAAATATTTACTCTTAAAACAGAAGGCAGAAGTTATAAAGAGATTGCTGGCATTCTGAATATCAGTATAAAAAAGGTCGATAAGGAGTTGCAAAATGCTACAGCTAAGTTACGTTCGTCTCTTAAAGACTACTTGTCGGTTTTAGTTGTATTTTTTACTTTTCTCGAAAAATAAGTTTCTTAATCTATCAAACATTAAGCATTCTATTGTCTTAGATATTTCGTACTATTAACGTGTTTATTGGGGCTCAATAATTTTTTCAAAATATTTATTTACGGAAAATAGATAAGATTTAGGGGGAAAGTGGTTGAGTTGTGGCTTATTATAATAGACAAGCTAACAACAGAAATAATAACTAATGGCACTTTATCCTCCTTTGCGATGGATCCCGAGCCTGTATTTTGCGATGGGCCTTCCGTTTGTGGTTCTGAACATGGTCTCTGCGGTTCTGTTCAAGGATCTGGGGATTTCGGACGCACAAATCGCGTTCTGGACATCGCTTATCATGTGGCCGTGGACGATCAAATTCCTGTGGAGCCCCTTCCTGGAAATTTTCCGTACCAAAAAATTCTTCGTCGTCACGACTCAACTCCTAAATGGCATATTGTTCGGCCTTGCTGCTCTGTCGCTTCACCTACCGTCGTTCTTCGCCGTTACGATCGCCGTCTTTGCCGTCGTTGCGTTCAGCGGCGCCACGCACGACATCGCGGCCGACGGTGTCTACATGTCGGAACTCACGACGCAGGATCAGGCGAAGTATATCGGCTGGCAGGGGGCTTTCTACAATCTTGCGAAACTGGTCGCCACGGGTGGCCTGGTGTGGTTCGCAGGTTTTCTCTACGAAGGCTTCAGCGCCGTGGGCGCAGTAACATTCGACGCCTACGTACGTTCGTGGACGGTGGTGCTTGCCATTCTTTGCGGCCTCCTCGTCCTGCTGGGCGTCTACCATGTCCGGGCGCTTCCCGCCGGGGGCGGCGCTGCCGAACGGCATTCGCTGCGGGATGGCATGTCGGGCCTGAAAGAGGTCGTCGGGGCCTTCTTCCAGAAAAAGCATATCTGGTACTACCTCGGATTCATCATCCTCTATCGTCTGGGCGAGGGCTTCGTGATGAAGATCGTTCCATTGTTCCTCAAGGCCGACATTTCGTCCGGCGGTCTGGGCCTTACGAACCAGCAGATCGGCCTTTACTACGGGACATTCGGTGCCGGGGCTTTTCTTTTGGGTTCGCTGCTGGCGGGCTACTATATTGCACACCGGGGCCTGCGACGCACTCTTTTCACCTTATGTTGTATCTTTAATATCCCATTCGCGGTCTATGCGCTGCTTGCATGGTTCCAGCCTCAATCGATGTGGCTCGTGGGCGGCGGCATCGTCGTGGAGTATTTCGGCTACGGGTTCGGGTTCGTGGGGCTTACGCTCTTCATGATGCAGCAGGTTGCCCCGGGCCGTCACCAGATGGCGCACTACGCCTTCGCTTCGGGTATCATGAACCTTTCGGTGATGCTCACGGGCGCCGTTTCGGGTTACCTGAGCGATGCCTTGGGTTACGGCATGTTCTTCCTCGCAGTTATGTTGGCCACGGTTCCGGCATTTCTGGTGACGTGGTTCGTACCCTTTACCTATGACGACAAACCAAATGACAAATAATTATGAATAACCTGAAAATCGTAGGCCCGGCCATGCCGGATATGCCGTGGGAGGATCGTCCCGCAGGCTCCAAGGAAGTGATGTGGCGCTATTCGGCCAATCCGATCATCCCGCGCGACGCGCTTTCGACGTCGAACAGCATTTTCAACTCGGCGGTCATTCCCTTCAAGAAAGGCAAGTATAACTATGCGGGCGTTTTCCGCTGCGACGATACGAACCGCCGCATGCGCATCCACGCCGCATTCTCGGTGGACGGCATCAAGTGGGATATCTGCGAAGAGGATTTCAAACTCGTGGGCGCCGATCCCGAAATCGCCGAGTGGGTTTACGGCTACGACCCGCGTGTTGCGAAGATCGACGACAAATATTACGTCACGTGGTGCAACGGCTACCACGGCCCGACGATCGGCATCGCGTGGACCGACGACTTCGAGACGTTCCACCAGCTGGAAAACGCCTTCATCCCCTTCAACCGCAACGGCGTGCTGTTCCCCCGCAAGATCAACGGCCGCTTCGCCATGCTGTCGCGTCCGAGCGACAACGGCCATACGGCTTTCGGCGACATCTTCTATTCGGAGAGTCCCGACATGGAGTTCTGGGGCCGCCACCGTCATGTGATGTCGCCCGCGGCCTTCGAGGTGTCGGCATGGCAGTGCATGAAGATCGGTGCGGGGCCCGTGCCCATCGAGACGAGCGAGGGCTGGCTGCTGCTCTACCACGGCGTGCTTCGTTCGTGCAACGGCTACGTCTATGCGTTCGGCTCGGCATTGCTCGACCTGGATGAGCCGTGGAAAGTCACGGCGCGCAGCGGCCCGTACCTGATATCGCCGCGCGAGATTTATGAACTGACGGGCGACGTTCCGAACGTCACATTCCCCTGCGCGTCGCTCCATGATCCCGAAACGGGCCGGATCGCCGTCTATTACGGATGCGCCGACACCGTCACGGGCCTTGCCTTCGGCTATATCCCTGAAATTATCGACTTCACGAAGAAAAACAACATCCTATGAGAAGCCTTGCGCTGCTTGCGGTTCTGACGCTGTGTCTGGGAGCACGGGCACAAGAGCCTGCGGCGTGTGTCGACCCGTTCATCGGGACTACGAACTTCGGGACCGCGAACCCCGGGGCCGTCACGCCGCACGGGATGATGTCGGTGGTTCCGTTCAACGTCATGGGGTCGGAGGAGAACGTCTACGACAAGGACGCCCGCTGGTGATCCACGCCCTACGAATACCACAACAAATTCTTCACGGGCTTCGCGCACGGCGCCTTGAGCGGCGTGGGGTGCCCCGAAATGGGGTCGTTGCTGACGATGGCGACGACGGGAGAGCTGACAGTGGATTACCACGACTACGGCACGTCGTACAGGGACGAAAAGGCCTCCCCGGGCTATTACTCGGTCTTTCTGGACAAGTACGGCGTCCTTGCCGAAGCCACGGCCACGGCGCGTACCTCGGCCGAACGTTACACGTTTCTCGGAGGAGAGGGGCATATCCTGCTGAATCTGGGCGAGGGTCTTACGAACGAGAGCGGCGCGATGGTGCGTCGCGTGAGCGCCACGGAGAT
>UMCG01021910.1_pt1 | contig 15731 bp, 10 predicted proteins | sample 1964181 | NCBI WGS metagenome assembly UMCG01 (sample SAMEA4835963, study PRJEB28245) | human gut metagenome | biome: gut microbiome; material: fecal sample | place: Denmark | collected 2008 | reverse complement strand
TGGTTGCGATTGATGCCGGCGTGCGCATGATCGGCGAGAACCGTCCGCAGGAAGTGACGGCGAAGGCCGAAGGGCTGGCACGGCGATGCGCGGAACGCGGGTTTTCGCTGGGCGTCGCAGGCGCCGCGCCGGATGCTGCGGCGGAGCATATTCCATTCCACCTGATCGGCCAGCTGCAAAGCAATAAAATCGGCAAAGTGCTGCCGGTGGTCGACACTATCGAATCGGTCGATTCAATCGATTTGGCAGAAAAAATTTCACGTAGAGCCGTGGCTCGCGGTATTACTGTCGGCGTGCTGCTGGAAGTCAACGAATCCGGCGAGGAATCGAAATCCGGTTGCGATCCGGCGCACGCCATCCGCATCGCGCAGAAAATCGGCACGTTGGACGGCATCGAATTGCAGGGACTGATGACGATCGGCGCGCATGTGCACGACGAAACGGTGATTCGCCGCGGTTTCTCGCACCTGCGCAAGACCCGCGACCTCATCCTCGCATCCGGCGAACCGGGCACGGACCGTTGCCGGGAACTGTCGATGGGCATGACCGGCGACATGGAACTGGCCATCGCCGAAGGTTCCACCATCGTGCGCGTCGGCACTGCGATTTTCGGTGAGCGTGCGTTCATCTGAGCGCTTTCTTTGACTTTTTCTGTTTTTTAAGGATTTGCGGGGCTCGTCCGCCTGGATTGCATTCGTCTGGCTTACATTCGTCTGACTTGCATTCCTCTGAAAAACGGCTTGTCTGAGCTGCGTTCCGCCGGTAGGTGGGGTGCTGCGCGGTTTGGTGCCATAATTGCCGGTTTCGTGCCTGAAACCGTTGTCTTTCTAGGGGTAAGCCCTCCTATAGGGGGCAAGGGCTTTCGTATGGCGGGTGTGAACATGGGTGTGTTCGAAGGAGAAACCCATGTTTTGGTCTGCCTCTCGATTGATGAGTAAACCCGTCCGTCTGCTCGCCCGCAGGACGGATTCCTACGTGCATGCGCATGCGGTGCTGCGTTCGCCCATGCGGCTGTTCGGTGCCGTGGCGGGCGCCTCGGCTGATTCCTATGATGCCGGTGATGATAACGATGGCATCGGCAATGGCGCCGGAGTCGGATCTGATGCCGGTGCAGCTGCCGACAGTGGTCATGCCGGAACTGTTGCGTTCGCTGGAACGTCTGCTGGAACGTTCGCTGGAACGCCGTCGTTTTACGAGGCGATTGACATTGCCGATGTGGTTCGCGCGCGCAGGCTGCGGCGGATTCGTTTCATATTGGTGCGGTGCGTGTCCGTGCTGCTGATCGTGGGCGCGGTGGTGGTCGCGTCGTTGCCGTTCGCCATGCAGGCGCATTCCGCGCGGCGCTTGGCCGAGACATCCGATTCGGCGGCTCGCACGGTTGCCGGATGGCCGTATCCGATGGCGATGGAGGAGTTGGAACGGGCGCGCGCATACAATCGGCGGCTTGCCGTGGAAGGACAGCCGGTATTGGGCGAGGCGGCCGATCCGTTCACTACCAGACCGGCTGGCACTGCCGGAGATGCTGATACCGCCGACGATTCGGCGCCTTCCGGCGGTTCCGGGCTTTCCGCGGCGGACACGGACGCGAACTATCAGGGCCTGCTGGATTCTGGCGCAGGCATCATGGGCACGGTATTGGTGCCCAAAATCGGCGTGGAACTGCCGATTCGGCATGGTACGTCCGAACCGGTACTCGCCGTCGGTGCCGGGCATCTGTACGGCACCAGCCTGCCGGTCGGCGGCACTGACTCGCATACGGTGGTCACTGGGCATCGCGGCCTGGTCAAATCGTTGATGTTCACACGGCTCGACGAACTGCACGACGGCGATTTCATGTACATCAAAGTGATGGACGAGACGCTGGGATACGAAGTGGACCGAATCAGCGTGATCGAACCGGACGACGTCTCACGGTTGAAAATCGTGCCCGGCGAAGACCGGCTGACGTTGATGACCTGCACGCCATACGGCATCAACACGCATCGGCTGCTAGTCTCCGGGCATCGCGTCGCAATACCGCTGCCCGCGCCAGATCCGGCCGACGTGCGCGACGAACGTGCGACCGAACTGGGCGCGCTCGCCATGACCATCGTTTGCACGATGGGCGGCATGCTGTTGTGCTGCATGGTCGTGCGGTCGATGCGGCCCCGACACCGAATCATGCGGCACGCTTCCGCCTGGCCGCGTAAAGGATAAGGGGGAAGGCCGCGATTTTCGCGGGTCCGCACGTTCCCCGAACCCATCAATGGAGGGGACGGGTTTCAAAACGTTCATCCATAAGGTTCAAGGCATGGAGGCGCATAGGCAATTCGCCGCAGCGCCATGAGAGATGGACATGTCATGAAGTGGATGAAGGACCCGCTTGCCGGCTTCATAAGCCGGTGTGGCGCGCGGATGGGAAAATTCACCGCATTGCTTGTCACGATTGCGATGCTGGCCGGCACCACGGGAGCCGGCGCGACCGCGTTCGCCGACGAAACGGTGACGGATGGCGGCAACGTGGCCGCCGAATCCGCAGCGAGCCAGCCGGAATCGACGCAACAATCCGATGCTGAAAACGCAGTCGGATCGGACGTTGCCGACATTGCCGGGCAAGATGTTGCCGGACAGTCCGCAACGGACGATGACGACGCACAATGCCTTACGGACGACGGTGAATCGCATCAGCCATCGAACGAACAAGCGCAATCGCAACTGCAGTCGCAATCGCAACCGGAACAACCGTCGGAGACGATGCCGGAACAGCGGCAGCCGTGCGATAAGACGGAACAGCCGAATGAGCAGAAGGAGCAGGAACGGCAGGCGGTTAGGCAGCCGACGGCTGAGAACGCTGACGTACCTGCAAATGGTGCTGCACCGACTCAAGACGGCGATCGAAACGACCATGCCGGCGAAAATCGCACGGATGCTGTGGCGAATGGCGATGCGGGCGCGACAGCCGATGACGGCAAAACCGGCGATGCGGACGATGCTGACAACGATGGCAACACTGCTGAAGATGCCGACGATGCCGAACACATCATGCGCGATCGCTTCACCTTCAATCGCAAAACCGTGATGCGCGCCGCGCGTAACGTCGCCGTGCCGCAACCGGACCACACGAAAAGCATCACATACAACAACGGCGGCAAATACACGCTGAACCTCAACGTGGTGGGCAAGGATACCCGCGAAAGCCATGAGACCACGGAGAAAATCGAAGTGGTGCTCGTACTGGACACGTCCGGATCGATGAACTACTGCATGGACGGAAGCCAAAGAGGATGCAACAAATCGAATCCGAAGCGGTTGACGGCGCTGAAAGAAGCGGCGACCAGCCTCATCGACGCCACCGAGACCACCAACGACACCATCCAGGACAAAGACAGCAAAGTGCGAATCGCCATCGCTCAATTCGGGCAGACATCCGGCGTGGTGAGTTCCCTGACCAGCGATACCGCCGCTCTGAAATCATCGGTGAGCAGGCTGTCCGCCAATGGCGCGACCCCTGCGGACAAAGGCATGGCCGCCGCGCAGACGGCATTGCTGCGGGCAAGGCCAGGCGCGAAGAAAGTCGTCATTTTCTTCGCGGACGGTGTGCCGACCACGCAAAACACTTTTAGCACGAGAGTCGCCAATGACGCCGTGACAACCGCGCTCGCCATGAAATCGGCCGGCACGCTCATCTACAGCATCGGCATCTTCGAAGGCGCCAATCCGGAGCAGCAATCGTTCGGTAACAGGGAGAACGACCAAGCCAACCAGTTCATGCACGCCGTGTCCAGCAACTATCCGAACGCCACCGCGTACAACAAAACCAATTGGGGTACGGGCGGCAACCTCGGCTACTACAAGGCCACCAACAGCGCGGACGACCTGACGAAGATCTTCGACGACATCCAGAAGGAGATCACCACGGGAAGCGCCTACAGCGGCGTCTCGATCGTCGACGAGCTGTCCGAATACGCGCAGGTCGATGGCGTTGTCTGGAACATGGCCGGCATGCGGAACTTCGGCGGAACGACCTACTACCGGGTGACCGGCGGCGTGACGCTCAACGTGACGAATCTGCCTTCGGGGGCTACGCCTCCAGTGCTGGAACGTGATTACACATTGTGGTACAGCGACGCCGGCAACGGCAAGATCCGCGTCGAATTCGCCGGCGATTACGAGCTGCTGCACAACGCGACCTACACGCTCTCGTACGGCATCGTGCCAACCGACAGCGCCTACGCGCGGGTCAATATGGTCGACGGCGGCATCAACTACGACGCGACCGGCGACGCGGGCACCGGCACGACCTCCGCAGGAAAGCCGGGCTTCCGATCGAACGCGTCGGCGCAGGTCTGTTACACCTTCGACAAGCAGTCCGCCTGCGCGGCCTACCAGCATCCCGTATTGCAGGTGCCGTCCGCCAACGTGGTCGTGACGAAACATTGGGAAGGCGGAATGCCGGCGAGCGGAGCCACATTGCGCATCGATTTCATGCAGGGCGGCGCATCGAAGCTGGGCAAAGACCTTTCCGAAGATGACGAGCTGCCTACCGGCGAATGGCAGTACACATTCCGTGGCGTGATGGCAGGCGACTACACCGTCACGGAAGGCAACATCGCCGGCTATCACGCGAAAGGCAACGTCACCTCAGTGCCGATCAGCATCACCAGAGCCGACATGTGGAGCGCGTTCGACAAGGGACAGACCGCCACCTACGAAGCCTCGTTCACCAACGTGAAAGAGACGGTGGCCGTGCTGCCGCTGTCCGGCGCATCGGAAGGACGGACCTGGCTGGTCGTGGCCGGCGTCACGGCACTGGTGCTGCTGCTTGCGGGCATCGTCGGACTGGCTTTGATCGGGCGCGGACGGCCGTGACGGAACTGCCGGACGGCAATCGCAATTCTCTGATCGCAATCCGGCAATCGCAATTTTTCAATCACAACTAAAGAGCAACACAACTTACGAAACTTCCCATAAAACCAACCAATCGGCTGCGGTAACAAGGCCGACCAAACCAAGGAAGAGAGGTCTCTCATCATGAAGACGAGAAGGCTTTGTGCAGTAATCGCCGCGGCGGCAACGTTGCTGGGCGGTATGGCGTTCGGCACGGCCGGAGCGTATGCGGCCGGCAGCGCATCGATCGAAGTGCGGCATTCGCAGAAGGGTCACACCTACTCCGCGTACAAGTTCGCCTCGCTGACGGTGGACGGCGACGCCGTGCAGGTCGACACCGACGCCGATTGGGTGACTGCTGTGACCGACGCGGTGGCCGCCGCCAACAACAACATGGACCCCGTTGTCAGCATGCCCTCCGAATATGACAGCAATCCGGCCGCGTTCGCCGCAACCAAGACCGGCGATAACGACGCCGCCTGGTTCCGCACATTCGCGGCCTCGTTGGCGGTTGGCGATGGCGTCGTCGCCGACAAAACCGTTGCAGGCAACGGCGGTACGGCTGCCATCGGTTCGCTTGAAGAAGGCTGGTATCTCATCACCGATGTGGATGGAGAGGGTGGCCGAGGCACCAACGCCATCGTCGCCACCACGCTGAACGGCGTGGCCGCCACATTCAAAGTGAAGGGCGATCCGGCAACCGGCCAGGGCAAGATCAACGCTGTCGGCATGTTTGTGGCCAAGAACGAGAACGAGCCCGACCAGCCGGGCAAGACGGCCGATACGATTACCACCACTGAAGGCGTGAGCATTGGGCAGACCGTCGCCTACACCATCACGCTGGATATTCCGAACGCGGCCGAAGGCTACGACAAGTATCCGTACTTCGTGAAGGACGTGGCATCCAAGGGCCTGACGGTCAACAAGGACTTCAAGGCCGTTGTTCGAGCCGCGGATGGCACGGAAACGAATATGCCGTTCACCTACGTGACCGTTCCGACCGTTGGGGCCGACGGCAAGACCACCACCGTGCTGGAATTCGACTTGGCCAACAAGAGCGGCCAGCTGGTCATCACCTACACCGCCGTGGTCAACAAGGACATCATCGACATGGGCAACAAGGTTACCAACAAGGCGGCCGTGTCCCGTGACACCGAGGTGTGGAATACGCCGGTCGAATTCGACTCCTATACCGGGGGCTTCTCCTTCCACAAGTACGGTGTCGGAAGCGATGCCAATGGTCTCGCAGGAGCGAAGTTCCACGTGTTCGAGGGAACCGAGGTTTCGCAGACCCCGCTCAAGTTCATCAAGATTGTGGATGGCGAATACCGCCTTGCCGAAGCGAACGAGAACGGCGCTGTCGCGGATGTGGAAACCACCACCGGCGACGTGAAAATCATGGGCTTGAAGTCCGGCAAGTACACGCTGAAGGAAACCGGATTCGCGAGCGGCTATGCGAAGAACTTTATGCCGATCTTCACCGTCGAACTAGCTGTGAACCAGGAAACCGGCAAGTCGACCTTCAAGCTGGTCGGCGCCAACAACCTCGGTCTGGCAAGCAGGCTTGACGAGGGCATGTCCGACAAGGCAATCCAGGTCAAGAACGTGAAGAACGTCACGCAGCTGCCGCTCACCGGCGCAATGGGCACCGCGTTGTTCACCATCGCGGCCCTGGTAATGGCCGGAGCCGGACTGGCGCTCGTGCTGCGCTTCCGCGAATCCGATACGCCGATGGCGGTCTGAGCGGGCCAGCAGACAGGCAACGGGGCTTGTTCGGGCGGGTGAGTCGTTGAGCGATCAACGGTTCACCCGCTTTTGTTGTGACGAATACTGGTGATTTAGGGTTTAGTACCGCCTGAAATGGTTGGAAAAACGCCATTCGTACCGGTATGATGGAACACGAAGCGAACAACGAATCGGATTGCGGCCTTGCATCGCAAACACGTATCGCAAGCGCGCATCGCAAACCGAATCGCAAGCCGAACAGGGGAATGGCATGACGGAGGCCATTCGACTGCCGTGCGGTGGAAGGGAGCCGCCGCACGCCAAGCCGAAAGGGAACATCATGTGCAACGGTGGGGGAGCGTTCAGTCCGGAAGAAGTCGAATATCTGCGCTCGCTGCCGGTGGTGGCCGAAGCGACGTCGCGACGCATCACCTACACGGAATCGTTCAAACACAACTGCATGCGCCGGTACCATGCGGGCGAATCGCCGGTCGAACTGTTCCGCGAAGCCGGACTCGACCCATCGCTGATCGGCTATAAGCGCATTGAACGTTGTTTCGCGCGCTGGCGCAAGATTGCCTGCCGTATGGGCACGGACCGGCTGGTATCGGTTGATGGGAATGGTGGAGTGGTGCCATCGGCGTCGGCGGATGTGGCGCCGTCGGCGGAATCTGCGGAGGTTGCTCGATCTGCGGTATCGCAGCCGGTACAGCCAACGCAACCGGCGGAAACGCAAAGCAATGCGACGCTGCCCGCGCCGCGCAACGCAGCCGAAGCCCCAATTCTGTCGGGAGGTGACGTGCGCGACCTGCTCATCGCCCAGCAGGTGCGCCGCATCGACGAGCTGGAACGCGAGGTGGCGGCGTTGCGGGCGGAACTGCATCGCAAATAATCGCAAAAATCGTAAAAAATGCGAGCAATCGGCATCGTCCGCAAAGCGATGCATGTCGAGAACGGCGGGCGTGGCGAGCGGGTAGACTTGCGGGTATGAGAATCGCACGTTTTACGCATAATGATGTACCGCAGTACGCCTTCGTTCAGACCGACAAGAACGACGGCAAGGACTATCTCGTGGCCTTGAACGGCTATCCGCTGTCCGGCCAGGCCGTCGAGCCGACCGGCGAGCGCTATCCGGTGGATGGTGACGGCATTCGTCTGCTGGCTCCGGTGATTCCGTCGAAGGTGTACGGTTTGGCGAAGAATTATGAGGCGCATGCGCAGTTCATGCATGAGGCCGGTCATTCCGATATCAAGCATGCGCCGGAGGATATGGTGATTTTCACCAAGCCGAGCACGTCGGTGATTGGTCCGGATGATCCGATTGTGATTCCGCTGTGTTCGAATGATATGAATTTCGAGCCGGAGTTGGCTGTGGTGATGGGTCGTATCGCCAAGAATGTGCCGGTGGAGCAGGCCATGGATTATGTGCTGGGTTTCACGTGCGTGAATGATGTGACGTTGCGTGATCTGCAGGGTCTTGATCCGACGTGGACGCGTGCGAAGGGTTTTGATACGGCGTGCCCGTTGGGTCCGTGGATTGTGACGCGTGACGATGTGGATTGGAAGGATGCGAAGATTTCCTTCACGCTCAACGGTGAGGATGTGCCGATGGCGTCGGGTACCACGGCGAATCTGATTCACGGCATTCCTGAGCAGATCGCGGCGATTACGAGTTTCACCACGCTGCTGCCGGGCGATGTGATTATGACGGGTACGCCGAACGCGTCGGGTCATCTGGATCCGGGTGACGAGGCGATCGTGCACGTCGAGGGCATCGGCGATCTGCGCAACGTGGTGGTGCGCGGCTGATTTTCGGCTTGCTGGCGGACTTTGGATTAGGCGGGTTTGCAACGTTTCGTGATTTCGTTACGTTGCTGCCCGCCTTTTTCGTATGTATTGCGATTGCCGGTGAGCGCTGGTGATTGTCGGTGACTGCCGTCCTGTGTCGAAAGACGGTTTTGAGAAACACAAAAAGTTGAGTGTGTGGGACTCAAGTTTTGGGAATATAATGGCGATGAAGTCGGTTGAGCATATCAGACAACGACATATGCGTCCGAACGCCGGCCCGGTAGCGAAGGCCGGGCGGCCGGGCGCGAACCATGGAGGATGATATGGAACAGAAGTTCACGCAGATGGCGCAGGAAGCGCTTTCGGACGCCGTTCAGAACGCGGCGGCGCTGGGCAATCCGCAGGTAGACACCCTGCACCTGCTGGACGCGATGCTGCGTCAGGAAAACAGCATGGCCCGCGCGCTCATCGAAGCGGCAGGCGGCAACGCGCAAAACGTGAGCGCCGAAGTGCATCAGGCGATGCAATCGCTGCCGAGCGCCAGCGGATCGACCACAACGCAGCCGGACGTCAGCAGGCAGCTGTCGGCGGTGCTATCGCAAGCCGAAAAAGAAATGCAACGGAGGGGAGACGAGTACGTCACCGTCGACCTCATGCTGGTCGCAATCGCGGCCGCGAAACCTAATCAAAGCGCGGACATCTTGGAAAAGAACGGTCTTACCGCGGATAAGCTGCGTAACGCCCTGACCGCCGCGCGCGGCAGCGACCGCAAGGTGACCAGCGCCGACGCGGAAGGCTCGTATAAAGCTTTGGAGAAGTACTCCACCGATTTGACGGCCGCCGCGAAGGAAGGCAAGCTCGACCCGGTGATCGGCCGCGACCAGGAAATCCGCCGCGTCATCCAGATCCTGTCCCGCCGTACCAAGAACAATCCTGTGCTGATCGGCGAGCCTGGCGTCGGCAAAACCGCCGTCGTCGAAGGCCTGGCGCAGCGCATCGTCGCCGGCGACGTGCCGACCACCCTGCAGAACAAGAAGCTTATCTCGCTTGACCTGGGCTCCATGGTGGCTGGTTCCAAGTACCGTGGCGAATTCGAGGAACGTCTGAAGAGCGTGCTTGAGGAGATCAAGAAGGCCGACGGGCAGATCATCACCTTCATCGACGAGATCCACACCATCGTCGGCGCGGGCGCGGCCGAAGGCTCCATGGACGCGGGCAATATGCTCAAGCCCATGCTGGCCCGTGGCGAACTGCGCCTGATCGGCGCCACCACACTGGACGAATACCGTGAGAACATCGAAAAGGATCCGGCGCTCGAACGTCGTTTCCAGCAGGTGTTCGTCGGCGAGCCGAGCGTGGAGGACACCGTCGCCATCCTGCGCGGCATCGCGCCGAAGTATGAGGCCCACCACAAGGTGACCATCGGCGACGACGCGCTGGTCGCGGCGGCAACCCTGTCGAACCGCTACATTTCCGGACGCCAGCTGCCGGACAAGGCCATCGATCTGGTGGACGAGGCCGCAGCGCACCTGCGCATGGAACTCGACTCCTCGCCTGAGGAAATCGACGAACTGCGCCGCCAGGTGGACCGTCTCAAGATGGAGAAGTCGTACCTGCTGGGCAATCCGAAGAACGACAAGGCCGCGGAAAAGGCCGAAGCGGAACTGGACGACAGCGCCAAGGACCGTCTCGCCGATTTGAACCAGGAAATCGCCGACAAAAGCGAAAAGCTCAACGGGCTGAAAGCGCGTTGGGACGCCGAAAAGAACGGCCACAACCGTATCGGCGACCTGCGCAAGAAGCTCGACGAGCTGCGTACGCAAGCCGAAAAGTACGAGCGCGAAGGCGACCTGGCGAAATCGTCAGCCATCAACTACGGCGAAATCCCGGCCATCCAGAAGGAAATCGCCCAAGCCGAGAAGAACGAGGCGGAATCGGGCGGAGCCGACAATGCCAACGCCGACGTGCCGATGGTCCCCGACCGCGTCGACGCCGACTCCATCGCCGAAATCGTCTCCGACTGGACCGGCATCCCCGTGGGCCGTCTTATGCAGGGCGAAAACGAGAAGCTCCTGCACATGGAGGAGTACCTCGGCAAGCGCGTGATCGGCCAGAAGGAAGCCATCCAAGCGGTTTCCGACGCCGTGCGTCGCTCGCGTGCCGGCATCTCCGACCCGAACCGTCCGACCGGATCGTTCCTGTTCCTCGGCCCCACCGGCGTGGGCAAGACCGAACTGGCCAAGGCGCTCGCCGACTTCCTATTCGATGACGAGAAGGCCATGGTGCGCATCGACATGAGCGAATACATGGAGAAGGCCTCCGTGTCCCGCCTGATCGGCGCCGCGCCGGGCTACATCGGCTACGAAGAGGGTGGCCAGCTTACCGAAGCCGTGCGTCGCCGTCCGTATTCGGTGGTGCTGTTCGACGAGGTGGAGAAGGCCAATCCGGAAGTCTTCGACGTGCTGCTGCAGGTGCTTGACGACGGTCGCCTGACCGACGGCCAGGGCAGGACCGTGGACTTCAAGAACACGATTCTGATCATGACCTCCAACCTGGGCTCGCAGTTCCTCGTCAATCCCGACATGGACGCGGACGCCAAGAAGAAGGCCGTGATGGACGCCGTGCACATGCAGTTCAAGCCGGAATTCATCAACCGTCTGGACGAACTGGTCATGTTCCACCCGCTGACCCGCGAGGAGCTCGGCGGCATCGTGGACATTCAGGTCGCGCAGGTGTCCGCACGTCTGACCGACCGCCGCATCACGCTTGACGTGACCGATTCGGCGCGCGAATGGCTTGCCAACACCGGTTACGATCCGGCGTACGGCGCACGTCCGCTGCGTCGCCTGGTGCAGACCGAAGTCGGCGACCAGCTTGCCCGCATGCTGCTGGCCGGCGAAGTGCACGACGGCGACACCGTGCTGGTGGACCAGACCGGCGGCGACCACCTGGAGCTGTCCGCGTGGGCCGCGGACCAGCTGGAGGATATGGGCGAGGAGAAGACGGACGATTCCGCCGACGTCCCGAACCCGGCTGAGTGACGATTATCGATTGGTTACCTGTCGGTCGTAAGCCTGCAATACCAGGCCTGCGACCGACAGCACGGTCGAACCGAGCAGTATGGCGATCGCCAGCTTCGGTTGCATGCCGAACGCCAGCCACAACGCGCACGTCCACACCGCGACCACCATCGTCACCGACGTGGTGATCTGCAGCACACGTGCGCGGATCTCATGACCTACCACAGCGCGGAAGAGCAATTCTTCCGCGCTTTTTTCTTGCGTTGGCTCAGGGGATTTCGCTTGAGATCGCGCCGATTCTGTTGATTCTGTTGACTGTGCCGATTGCGCCTTTTCTGTTTCTGCCGTCTGCTGCGCGGTCATCGCGTGTTGCCGGACAAGCGTGCCAGCCAGCGAAAGCGTCGCGGCCACGCCGACGAACGCGAAATACGGATCGCGCGAGCCGGCCGGGAAAATCCACGACACCACGCACAGCAGCAGGCTGTACGCGTAAACAATCGCCATGCCAAGCGAAACCAGCGAATCGCCGTTCGGATGTCGCCGCTGCAATGCGGGCAGGCCGCGGTGGTGAATCGGCGCCGCGCAATAGAACATGACCGGCGTGATGACGATGGCGTGCGGCCACGGATTCGTCAGCCAGCCCGGCATGGCGATTTTGGCCAGCGCCAGTAATGTGATGACGAACGTTGGAATGGTCAGGATAAGCGCGATGACGAGGCGCTTGCCGAGGTGGTCGGTGGGTTGTCCGTCGATGTCGGATGTCGATTCGCCGTCTGCCGTCACTTTGCCGTCTATCGTCACTCCACCGTCGGTCGTGTGGGATGGGTCGGCAAATCCGCCGTCCGTCCGCAGCGGAATCGCCTGGCGTGCGTCCGAGCTTGGAAACAGCCGCAACAACGCCCAGGTGGCGATGGATGCGGCCACAATCGACACGGCCGCCAAAAACAGATCGAATCCCATAATGTCCCTTCGTGTTGGGCTGATGCATTTCGCGTTCGGCTGATTTCAGCATAGTGCACGGTTGTGTGGCATGCGGTCGGTCTTGCGAATGAATGTGGATGCGTGGATTGATGTGTTCCTGACGACGTGATACCATCGAACGTATGTTCGATAATCCTGTGTTTGTAGTGATATTGCTGGTGATCGTGGCCGCGCTCGGAGCGGCTGCGGGCTTCTTCGCGGGCCGTGCCAAAGGGCAGGATATGGCCCGTGGCGCGAAGGAATCCGACCTGAACGAGGCGAAGGCGCAGATCGAGGCGGACAAACAGGACATCAGCAATCTCAACGCGGCTGTTGTGCAATACCGTACGCAGGCGGAAGGATTCAGCCAACAGCTGACGTATCTCAAATCGCAATTGGCACAGGCCCAGCGTGCCGAGGAAATGCGCGTGGAACGTGAACGGCAGCGTGCCGCCGAAGAAGCGAACCGTCGTCAAGCCGAAAGCGAACGGAAACTGCAGGAGCAAAGCAAGGTGCTCTCCGCACTGGCTCCGGTGCAGAAGAACCTCGACGCCCTGCAGACGAAGGTCGCGCAAATCGAAGAGGGCCGCAAGCATGAGATGGGAGCGCTCGGCGAACAGCTCAAAGGTCTTGGCGAACAGCAGGCGCGATTGGATCGCGAGACGAGCGCCCTATCATCGGCATTGCGCAACAACAAGGTGCGTGGCGCGTGGGGCGAGGCGCAGCTGCGCAACATCGTGGAATCGGCGGGTCTGTTGGAACATGTCGATTTCGACACCCAGGTTGTGGTCACCGACGCCGATGGACATACGCAACGGCCGGATATGATCATCCACATGCCGGGCGGCAAAACCATTCCGATCGACGCGAAAGCGCCATACGCCGACTACCAGCGCGCATGCGAGATTCCAGACACCGCCTCACCGGAGGAACTGGCCCGCAAGAACGAGCTGCTGCATTCCCATGCCAAAGCGGTACGAGACCATGTGAAGACCCTGGGAGACAAAGCCTACTGGAACGCGTTCAGCGATGCTCCGGATTTCGTGATCGCATTCATCCCCAACGAATCGTTGCTGCAGGCCGCATTGGAAACCGACCCGACACTGATGGACGACGCATTCGCGCAGAAAGTCGCGCTGACCTCGCCGATCACCCTATGGGCGGTGCTCAAATCCGTGGCATACGCATGGCAGCAGCAAAGCCTGACCGATGACGCGAAAATGCTGTTCGACCTGTCCCGAGAGCTGTACGAACGGTTTGCAGTATTGGGGGAGCGGGCCACCAAACTGGGTTCCGCCATCACCAAAACGGTCGGCGCATACAACTCGTTCGCCGCGTCGCTCGAATCGCGCGTGCTGGTCACCGCGCGCAAACTGCAACGCGTCGACCAAAGCAAGGTCATCGGCACCGTCGACATGATCGCGCCCGAAAAAGGGGATATCCGCGAGTTGTCCGCTCCCGAGACCAACGCCGAATGACCATGTTTATCGCTCATAAATCACCCATACCGCACGGTGAATGACGAGCCGAAAGGATAGGCTGGAACCATGACCGAAGAGAACACTTTCCGCAAGACGACACCGGTTCCGACGCATGATTCCGCTGCGGGCCAGTCTGTTTCCGCTTCGACGGAATCCACCGTCGATTTCGCCATGCTCGAACCGCGCGACCAGCTCAAGGCGCTGCTGCAGGCCGAAATGAAGGACAAGCCGTTCTCGGAACTCTCCTCCGTGCTGTTCGACCATCGTGGAGCCTCCATCGTCGGTCATATCCTGCTCGACACGTTGGAGGAAGCCGGCTATTCCGTCGACGATTTCGACGCGGTCGGCGCATTGACCGCCGCGGCCGTGCCGCTGGTCTCCGCCATGATCCAGGCCGCCGCCTCCCGTGGCGAGGATTTGGACGGTTTCGTCATGGACTTCGTCTACCCGTCCATCAAGGGTCCGTCGATTGCCGGCAAACGCGTGGTGCTGATCGACTCCTGGCTGTCTGAAAAATCGTATGTGCAGACCTCATCGCTGGTCACCCTGCGCAACGGCAACGAGCTGAGCCTCGACTTCTCCGTGGTGGAGAACGAAGGCGCCAAAGTGCTGGCCGTTGCCTCGCTGATCGGCGGTGTCGACATGGTCGACCCGACCATCAAGGTCATCAACCCGGTCACTTCGGAGGAATCCGAACTGCCGTTCGTCGAAGTGTTCAAGGAATCCGAACTCCACTGAACACCGAGTTTCCCGCCGACCGACCGCAAACATATCTGCCGTTGACGTCGTCGAATGTGCGATGACAAGCATGATGATGCATACGGATGCGCGGGCCTTTGACATATTTGTATTGCTGTTCCTATGAAGGGGAGAACGTGCACGATCCCAATCCCATCGATGTTGCCGCACAGGCATCCGGCGAACCGACGTTCCGCGAGGTCGGCGTAGGACCGTGGTCGCAAACCCATCCAGGCGAACCACGCCCGGACGATGCGTCATCCCCCAATTACGACATCCGCTTCGACTCCACCCTGCTCGACGAAGGCGACCGCCGCAACGTGCTCGACCGCTACCGCTACTGGACGGTCGCGGCCATCAAAGCCGACCTGGACTCCCGCGGGCGCCACGATTTCGAAGTCGCCGTGGAGAACTGGACCCACGATTTCAACATCGGCTCCATGGTGCGCACCGCCAACGCGTTCCAAGCGCGCCGCGTGCACATCGTCGGCCCGCACAAATGGAATCGCAAGGGCGCGCTCATGACGGAGCTGTACCAGCACGTCGAAAACCATCCATCCATAACGGAACTTGTCGAATGTTGGAAACTGCGCGTCGCCGGCGAAATCGCCGCCGCCCAATCGCAAGCCGCCGCCATCGCCTTCCATATGCGTGGCTCCGCAGCCGCGACGGACGGCACTTCCGGCACTGCCCCGAACACAAGCGAAACCATGGCCCAACTGGAAGCCTTGGACGCGAAAATAGCAGAACTGCAAGCCGCCCGCGTCATCGCGCTCGACATCATTCCCGGCGCGGTGCCCATGGAAACCTACCATTTCCCCGAACGCTGCCTCATGCTTTTCGGCGCGGAAGGCCCGGGCCTGTCCGAAAAAGCGCTCGAACTGGCCGATGACGTGGTCTACATCTCCCAATTCGGCTCGGTCCGTTCCATCAACGCCGGCGCCGCCGCCGCGGTCTCCATGCACGCCTGGATCGCCCAGCACGCCGCGCCGCAAGCCTGATCGCGCCATCGGCACGCGGCAAGAAAAGCCGTCGAACGTTGCTGTACCGGAAAGATGACCAGGTGTCCAACGATTGGGTTGCGAAATGGAAGGCAACGTCCGCGGCCGGGTTGCGAACGGGGCACGAAATAGGGCACACGCTCGTCACACAG
>UMCG01085089.1_pt1 | contig 15804 bp, 15 predicted proteins | sample 1964181 | NCBI WGS metagenome assembly UMCG01 (sample SAMEA4835963, study PRJEB28245) | human gut metagenome | biome: gut microbiome; material: fecal sample | place: Denmark | collected 2008 | reverse complement strand
TCGGTATATTCGGCATCCGCCCCCTTTTTGTAGATCTTCGTGCGCTCTGTCACGCCGGTCAGCATCCCGTTTTCGATCTCACACACGCCGCGGGCCACGGAACCGAACTCCGTCACCGTGTTTTTCAGGCGGTAGCCAACCATGGCGTACTTGCTCGCGTCGGTCTGCGCCTCCAGAAAGCTGTAAATCTCCGAAAAGGCCGTACGGCCATAGAAATCGTCCGCGTTGATGACGGCAAACGGTCCGTTTACCGTGCCCCTGCAGCAGGCCAGCGCGTGACCGGTCCCCCACGGCTTCGTCCGTCCTTTCGGAATTTCAATGCCCTCCGGCAGACGGTCAAGGTCCTGATATACATAAGACACATGGAAATACCGCTCCATGCGGTCGCCAATGCACGCCCGGAATTCTGCTTCCATCTCGCGCTTGATGATAAACACAACGTCGCGGAACCCCGCACGCCAGCTATCAAACAGAGAAAAATCGATTATGATATGCCCCTCCGGATCGACCGGTTCAATCTGCTTGAGGCCGCCAAAGCGGCTGCCCATGCCCGCAGCCATGATCACAAGGGCCGGCTTCTGTTTGTCCATTTTCCTGCCTCCTATTTCGGGTTATCTCTATCTTATCCATCCCGTTCCTATAAGGCAATCCTTTTTGTCGTTTTGTGCACGATTTGATAAATTTCATAGAGCATTTGAAAAAGAGGCTATGGGTTTAAGCAGAATATGTTAAAATGATCGCACTCCTGCGAAACGCTTCTCTGCACCCTGAATGCGCAAGCCGCCCGGCTCCGGCATGACCGCACCGCAGGCTGCAGCCCGGATGCTCACAGCGGCGTGTATGATCTGAACACTATGGATCACTGCCAAATTAGAAAAACAAAATCGCAATCCAGCGTCAGCGATTGCGATTTTGGGAGGAGCTGCGACGAAATGAGTGAGAAGTGACTTTTCATGCGAAGCATAAAAAGTCGCTGCGAACGATATGCAGTCCGCAGCGACGTGTGTGAGTTGAACACTATGGATCAACAGACATTTCGTTGTGCAAAGACCGCTTTCCTGAAAATATGATACCGCCGCAAGGAAAAAATTGCAATCAGTTCTCTGATGGATTTTTCTCCAGCCGCGAAATCCGATGATCCTCCGTCAGTACACGCATTTGCTGAATGGCAATTGCGTTGAGCTTTGCCAGACGCTCCGCTTGCGAAAGACCGCCGCCTATAAGTACAGCGTTCAGGTTTTCCAGATTTGAAAGGCACACGAGCTGTGACACGTTTGCGTAGTCGCGGATGTTGCCCTTCAGCCCCGGATTCTCATCGCGCCACTGCTTTGCAGTCTTGCCGAACAGCGCCATATTCAGCACATCGGCTTCACTGGCATATACCAGCGACATCTGTCTTGCTGACAGCTCCGGTGGGATAAGATTTTCTTTGATTGCATCCGTGTGGATGCGGTAATTGATTTTCGCAAGATTGCGTTTGATGTCCCAGCCGAGGAGCTGCTGCTCCTGCTCCTTCAGCCGTTCAAATTCCTTGATCAGATAGATCTTGAATTCCGGGCTGATCCACATTCCGAATTCGAACGCGATGTCCTTATAGGCGTATGTACCGCCATATCGCCCAACACGCGCCTTCAGTCCGATGGCATTGGTTTTTTCAACCCATTCTTTCACGCTGAGCTTATAGCTGTTGAGTCCTGCCTGGCTTCTAATTATGGCGAATTCGCCATAATTAGAAGCCGGGTTGTGGATTTGCTCCCAAATCCCGAGGAACTCAACTGTATTCCGGTTACGAAGCCAATCAGAGATGAAGAAATCGCCATCCTTCGCTTTCAGCATGTCGGTCAGGGAAATATAATCCTTATCGTCAATCGTGGTCACGGAGATCTCCGCGCCATTGACCATGAGTTTGTTGCTCATTGGAGTACCTCTCTAACATCGTGCATGAAGGCTTCTTCGTTTTTTCCTATGGGTAAAACGAAGAAGCACATCGTACAACGGAACTGCAAATAGTGATTGGGACAATTGCCGCCACGACGCAATGGCAGCGTGCCTGCGCAGTGCGGAATTTTTCTTCTTATTATCAGTATAGCAGGTATCTGGCGCTGCGTCGAGAGATTTTTCCATATGTGCTGCGAATGCCAGCTTTTCCAGCAGAACAATTTTTGACCATTGCTGCTCTCGCGCCTGCTCCAGATACCATTTCCGCTCGGCTCGTGTCAGCTCCGCTTCCATGATAACCACGTTCAGCGTCCAGCCGATTTTCATTGCCAGCCGGAGAAGCGGTTCGTCATTTTCATACGTCTTGTAAAAATCGCGCATCCGGCGCACGTTGCGCGGAGAAAAGCCTGTGCGGTCAGGGAAAATCGCCTGCAAAAACTCTGCCGCTGCGACTGCCGCGCCTTTCTCCAGGCGGCGGCTGACGGTCTTGCCGATGGCGCAGATTTCTTCCATCTGCGGAAGATTACGCGAGAGAATTGCGGTTAATTCCCGGTACATGGCGCTGTAATCGGCAGGTTTTCTGACGTTCATGGCTTCTCCTTTTCCGCGCGGGCGCGCATCGTATATTTCGTCATTTTGCGAATAGCCGGGCACAAGATTTTGTGGTATGATGGCTTCTGTTGTGTGAAAACTTTGCGGGAGGGCAAGCACGATGCAATACACGGATACCGAAGCCGCCCTGATCGGCGGCCTGATCTCGAACTATTTCTTTCAGCCTGCGGTGGATGCGTCCTTGAAGGATGCTTACGGGCGGGTATTAGAGCATCTGCATCAGAATGCGCTCACAAGCTCAGATCTTCAGCAAATCCGAAAAGCGGTGAATTTTCTCATGCCCATGTGCCAAAGTAACCGCCAGACACAGCGGGAGCTGATGGGCGTCAATATGAAAACGACGGCGCTGCTGAACACGGCGCGCTGACTATCTTTTATGTTTCAGGGCAAAGAAAAACACGGTCGATGACCGCGCTTTTCTTTGCCCTGCTTTTTATTTGAGTGGCTGTCGATATTCCTTGCCGCCCTTGAACTGAACCAGCACCTCGTTGGCGGACAGGACTGTCACGCGCTCGACGAGCTGACGGACGGTGCTTTCGTTCCATTCTGTGATCGTGGGTGCTGCGCTCTCTAATACCTGCTCTGCTTGCACCAGGCGGGCACAGGTGCGCTCTGCATCGGTGCTGCTTTGCAGGATGTGTTCTTTCTGCCTTTTGAGTTCCGTCTGCTCGGCAAGGATCTCGGCAAATTTCGCGTTGCAGCGTTCCTTGTCCTCTGCGTCAATCGCCTCTGCCAGAAGGCTTTGGAACTGTGCATCGAGCTGCGCCAAGCGTCGGTCGATGTCGGCCAAGCTCATCGTCTGCCCCTGTACTGGCAGCAGCTCCAGTGACATGACGCTTTTGATGCGGTCGAGCAGAATGGGCTTCTCGCTCATGGCCTCGTTGATGGCTGACAGGATTGCATTTTGCAGCGGGATCTCCCGCAGAGTTGGCGAATCGTGGCAATATCGTTTTCCGTAGTCCAAGCGACTGATGCAGCGCCATTCATGATAGATATTTCCCTTGATATTCCGCGTTTTCCGGCGATAGAGCTTGCCGCACTCGCCGCAGACCAGTCGGTCGGATAAGGCATATTTGCTGGTGTAGCAGGAACGGCCTGTCGCTGCCTGTTTGGAATCGCTTCTCAGGGCGCTGCGCCGCGCCAGTTCCGCCTGCACTGCACGGAACAGCTCTCGCGTCACAATGCCCTCATGGTGGTTCTGAATCAGATATTTCGGAAGCTGCCCGGTGTTTTTGACGATCTTCTTGCTGATAACGTCCGTGCTGAACGTCTTTTGCAGCAGCACATCGCCGCAGTATTTTTCGTTTGTCAGGATGCCCTTGACAGCGGTGATTGACCACGCTGTGCCGCCTGCCACGGTAGGATGGTTTCCATTTTCCAACCAGTCCTTCAGTTCCCGGAGGCTTGCGCCTGCCAAATATCGCGTGTAAAGCTCCTGCACGATCTCGGCCTGCTCCGGAATCGGTACAGGCTTTCCATCCGCCCCCTTTTCATATGCATATAGATTCTTGTACGCGATGGAGACCTTTCCGGCCTCCATCGCACGTTTCTTGCCCCATTTAACGTTGCCCGAAATGGACTCACTTTCGGACTGCGCCATCGCGCCGTACATCGTAATCATAAATTCGCTATCAGGCGGCAGGGAGTTGATATTTTCTTTCTCGAAGAGGACACCGATGCCAAGTTGTCGAAGGATGCGCGTATAATTGATGCAGTCGAGCGTATTTCTGGCGAACCGCTGGATGGATTTCGTGAGAATGAGATCAATTTTCTTCTGTCTGCACTGGCGGATCATGCGCAGGAACTCGGTACGCTTCTTCGTGGAAGTTCCGGAAATTCCCTCGTCTGCAAAAATGCCAGCCATGGTCCACTCCTTGTTGGACATGATCTTGTCGGTATAATACTGGCACTGCGCCTCGTAGCTGCTGGCCTGTTCTTCTTCCTCGGTCGATACGCGGCAGTACGCCGCCACGCGGAGCAGCCGCTTGACGGTCGCTTCCTGTGCCAGCTCCGGCTTTGCGGGAATGACAATGACGCGCGGTTTTTCGTCTATCATGTGAGGTCATCCTTTCCAATGATCTGTCCGTTTTTGAGCTGCAAGCGTACCGTCTGGCGAGTGACCAGCACTGCGGACACCGTGCTTTGCAGCAGCTCCGCGTTGAGTTCTGCCGTGCATTCGAAGGCCGCAAACAGTCGCCGCAGACGCTCGGTTTCATATTCTGCATTGCCAATGGCGTCATACTGTTCCTGCGCCAGCCTGAAAATCAGGCTTCTGGCGGCTTCTTCATCGAGCGGCTGGGTATTCAAAATGCTGTCCAGATCTGCCTGCGTTGTGGAATGCTGCGGTACGCTTGCAGTTTCTGTCCGCGTGATGTGATCCGGTTGCTCTGCCAGTCTGCCAAGCAGGTGCGTGACCTGCTGCTCGATCTCCGGGGTAGGCGGTTTGGTGCAGATGCGCTTAAGCGCCTTTTGTGCAGGCGTCCGCTCTGGCAGACGCTGCTTGGTCTGGCGCTTGGCAGCAGCTGCTTCAAATAACTTTATGTCAACTAATTTAGGATAACTGTCCGTTCCGGTATATTTGGAATTCTCCAGAATTCGGGCAATCATGTTTTTATTCCAGCTCTTGCCTACATCGTAGGTTGGGCCAGTCTTGCGCATCTGTTCCGCGATCTCCTTGAGCGACGCGCCGAGCGTGTATTGCAGGAAGATGTCCTGCACAGCTTTGGCTTCCGGTTCGCTGCGGACGATCTCGCCCATACGCATTTGATAGCCAAATGGCAGCTTCCGATTTCCCATTACCGTTTCGTCCTTTCAATCTGCTCTGACAGCTCCAAGCCGTTTTTCAGGCGGAAGCGCAGACGCTCGTTGCTGTCCACGATGATCTTGTCGACAAGCGCATCGAACAGCTCCGCATCAAACCGTTCGAGGAAATCCGGCCCATCTGTCAGCGTGTCCATGAGATCGCGGGTGCAATCTGCCAGATCGTCACTGTCGGTATCGAGAAGCCTTGCTTTTTCCTGTTTCAGCCTGCGGAGCTGTTCGCTGAGTTTGTTGTTGGATGAGATAAAAGTATCAGGATCAACACCGCCAGCCTGTTGAAGCTGGGCGAGGAATTGAACCTGACTGAGAACATCCGATATTTTTTTGTTGAGCGAGATGACGTCCTCGCTCCATAGCATCCGGCTGTAGCGGATCTTCTGGAGATTGGAGAGCATCTGCGCGAAGATGGGGCCGCCGTGGTGCTTGAGCTTATAGTACAGACGGCAGAAAGCCGCGTTGATGGTTTCCTCCGGAATCTGACGGATTATGCATCCCGAAGATCGGTCATGTCCCAGACACACCCAGTAGACCGTTGTACCGATTTCTTTTCTGCGAAACACGGAATTGCACGATCCGCAATAGATTTTCTGCCGTAATGGATATGGCTTATCATGCCTTTTTGCAATTCTTTGAGACTTTCTTTTCATTAACTCTTGAGCCAGACGATATTCGTTTTCTGATATAATAACTGGATGTGTGTTTTCTGCCCAATATGAGCATGATTCTCCATGATTACTTTTACAACGGAAAGGGAACTCATTGGGCGTATAAAATTTTTGCCACCTTGAATTTCCGGTGTATTTTTCATTTCTTAGAATATACCGTATGGATGACGAATCCCATTGTACCTTTCCATTTTTACACGGTATCTTATGTACGCATAATGCTTCTGCAATTTTCTCGGTGCTGTTGCCCGCAAGGAATTCAGAGAAGATTTTCTGCACAATAGCTGCTTCCACATCATTGATCTGAATCTGCTTGTTGACCAGCCTGTAACCATATGGGAGGTAAGAGGGAATGAATGTGCCATCCTGCATTCTTTTTTGGACACCCCATTTGACATTCCCCGAAATAGACTCGCTTTGCTTCTGCGCCAGCGACGCCATGACCGCCGTGACCATTTCGCTTGACACTCTGGCAGTATCGATGCCCTGTTCCTCGAACAGGACGCTCACACCAAGCTCCTTGAGTTCCCGGACGGCTGCGAGGCAGTCCTTTGTGTTCCGGGCGAAGCGGGAAATGGACTTGACCAGAATGCGGTCAATCTTTCCTTTGCGGCAATCTGCCATCATGCGCTTAAAGTCCTCGCGCTTGTCAACAGAAGTGCCGGTAATGCCGGAATCTGCATAGATATCGACCATTTCCCAATCCGGGTTGCTGGAAATGAGTTCGGAATAATACTGATTCTGCGCGCGGTAGGAGTTGAGCTGATCTTCGCTGGAGGAGCTGACACGGGCGTAGGCTGCGACGCGCAGCTTCCTTGCGGTGATCTCGTCCTGCGCCGGTATGATAATTACGCGATTTTTCTGCTCCAAGGCAAGTGTGCCGTTTGTCTGCGCTTGCGTCGCCATTGCGTTCCCTCCCTCCTGTAGCAACACACACTACCACAACGTTTTCAAAATAGCTATGACCAAAACGGAGAAAAATCAACGGTAAATGGTCAAGTTTGCACCAAGCTCGACTGCGATCCTACGGGCGATTTTTCGGATTTCACTTTCTGAGAAACCGATTGTCCGAAGCGCTTTTAAGAGCTGGCAGATGCCTAAAAAATCAATGTTTGGATTCATAAGAATTTCTCCTATGCACAAAGTGGGAACCGTATTCCATGGCGGGATACGGTTCCCACAGTTTCTGACATTTGTGCTTCCGGCTTTATTCGTCGCTACTTCCCAAGCCGATGGGCGATTTCAAACAGCGGCGGCTGGCTGCCGCTCCACGGGCCTGCGCCCCTCCGAGGATCTCTCCGAGCTGCCCCCATTACGTTCCGTTGTGGCTGGGCAGGCGTACCATTGTAGGTTGGCAGGATCATCGCAAAACAGCTTGCCAAGGCTGTTTTTGGCTGGATGGGTACCGCTCGTCACCTTATTGGGCCGTCTTTATGCAGAAGTAAGATCTTCCGCACAGGTGGTCTTCGCGCATCCGCCAGATTGCTTTTCCCTCGTCGGGTTCTGCCAACTGATGTACTGCTGAATCGGATATTTTCTTTTCAAAGAACAAGCGAGGTAAATGTCCCTCTATTTAATCCGACAGAAATTCGCGTTTTGAGCACCCTCCTTTCAAAAATTTTTTAATTTTTTCTTTCGCCTGCTTCACAGACTTTCGAACAGCGCTAAATTCACAATGTTCAAGATTCGCAATTTCTCGAAATGTTTTTCCTTCTACAGCAAACAGTCGAAAACGGCGAGACTGCATTGGCGTTAATCCCGCGCAGGCCGGAGCCTTCTCTAATAACTCCTTGATTTCCTGCCGGATGTACTGTTCATCCATCGACTGTGAAGCCAATGCCGGATCATTTGCAGGTCTGGCATCCAGACCGAGCTTGGAAACATGGCGCTCATCTTGCTTTTTCTGCCGCAGTTCCTCCAGTACGAACTCCCGCGTCAGCACTGTGAACAGACGAAAATCCAATTGAATAATCCGACCAGTGTCCGGTGAATCTGGATAGACATCCTCAATATGTACGATTGCTGCTTCCGGCTTCTTCTGCATCAGCTCTCGATGCGTTTTCTTTGTCAGTGGAAACCAGTCGGACTCGATTCCGTTTTGGACAATTTTAATCAGCATATTGCTGCCTCCATTTCTGAATTTCATTTGCGGTGGGGCAAATGTCAGAAACGGAGGAGCGCGTGAATGGAAACAAAAAACCGCCAGTGGCTTACCGCTGCGATTTGCAGCGTGTTTCCACTGACGGAAGGCAATATCGTACACCAGTAGTTCCGCTAGTTGCCGTACAAATCCGGAGTTCACAATCCCGGTTTTCTGGCACTGGCGGAAACAACTGATGTTCTGGGCTGCGGATCACCGCAGGAGGCGTTGAACACGCCTCTTTTTTCGGTCAAATAGTATCATAGCGCTCCATTCCCGGCAGGAATGAAGCGCTATCGCGTACAGATTGCCCTCCAGCACTGCCGTTTTTTTATATGCGGCGCTGGAGGTATTCTATTGAATATCGCACTATCAGTGAATAATATTTGACACCATTAGAGCATTTCTGAAACACGGCGTTTTTTGTACAATAGCCGTATTGGAGGTGAGCTACTGGTGTCGATAAACAATACTCCATTAGAGGAGCGTTTTGGAAATAAGTTAGAGAAACTGCGCGAAGGGAAGCATATGACGCGTGAGCAGCTTGCTGACTGTGTCGGTCTGAGTACTCGGCATATCTCTGCGCTGGAACGCGGCGAACGGCGGCCGACGCTGAATACCCTGGAGAAAATTTTACGGACGTTGGGCGCACCGACTGAGTGGCTCATCTACCCGGAACTTGAAGAAAAGAATCCGCGTTTGGACGAAATCATGCACACTGCCGCCACGTTCTCACCAGAACAGCAGGAATTTCTGCTCGGCGTCATGCGGCTGATGCAAGCGCAAGAATATTAAGAGGATTAAAAATAGCGGTGTTCGCCGGAACACCGCTATTTTTTCTCTATGTACCGATGAATCGCATGAAAAACATCTTCGATGAAGATTTGCTCGGCATCTGTTCCGTTAAGCTGAACATCGCTCAGTTCAACAACACCTTTCAGCAAATGGTCCGCAGAGACATGAAATACATTTGCCGTCCGCAAATAAAAATCCAGTGCAGGGTGCGAACGCCCCGATTCAACTTTTGAAATTTGCTTTTGTGTGCAAAACAGTGCTGCGGCCAACTCTTCTTGTGTCATTCCCGCTTGCTGCCGAAGCCGTTGAATATTGTGGCCAACAAGGGTATACAGGCGATCCGTATCCAGATATTCTTCTTTGTATCTCGCCATCTCTGATTCTATTTTCCAATATACAATATTGAATGTCAATGCCGCAGGGGAATAATTTATACTTTCTCAAAATTATCGCACAAGTAGTTTTTGTACGCAGCCGATGCCTATTGCAGTTTCAATTGTGTTGCTAAACTGCTCAAACTTCTCGTTCGGCACGAAAGCCAGCGCCGTGCCGGCGAAGCCGCCGCCGTGGACGCGCACCGCGCCGTGTCTCTCCAGCAGCTGCTGGCAGAGCGCAAGGGTGAACGCCATATCCTGCTTCTCGATGTACCCTGCCGGGGTCACATTTTGCAGCAGCGTCCACGACGCCATGCCGGACTCATTGACATAGTGCAGAAATGCGTCAAAATTGTCGTTCCGCAGCGCCCGCACCTGCATCTGCACACGCCGGTTTTCGTTGAAAAAGTGGATGGCACGCAGCACGGCTCTATCGCCGGTCTGTTTCCGCACGTCCGCAATTTTCGCGTAAAATTCCTGCTCGTCCACCTCGCGCAGCACTTCCTTGCCGAAGCATTTTGCGACCTGCTTCATCTCGATCGGCATTGCCGCGTACTCGTCCGTCAGGTCGGCGTGATCCGCGCCAGAGTCGATCGTGCAGAGCGTATAGCCGCTGTGCGCGAAGTCATAATCCACTTTTTCCACAATCGGCTTTTTCGGGTCATGGAAATCGATGAACACCAGCCCGCCGACGCTCGACGCCATCTGGTCCATCAGTCCGGACGGCTTGCCATAGTACACGTTCTCCGCGTACTGTCCGATCTGTGCGATCTCAATGGCCGAAACTGCGCCGTTCGCGAAAAGCCCATTCAGAATCCGCCCGATCAAAACTTCAAACGCCGCCGAGCTGGACAGCCCAGAACCGGGAAGTACTGTAGATTTTACCTTTGCGTCAAAGCCCTTGAGTGTATAGCCGCGCCTGGCAAACGCCGCCGCCACGCCGCGAATCAGCGCCGCCGTGGTATTTTTTTCGGACTCTTTAACTGTCAGGTCACCGAGGTCGATCTCGACCGGCTGGTACCCCTCGGAGTCCACACGGATGGCGTTCGTGCCATTCAGGGTAACCTCCGCCGTCGTCTCCATGTCGACCGCCGCGGCCAGCACGCAGCCGTGCTGGTGGTCGGTGTGGTTGCCGCCAATTTCGGTGCGCCCCGGCGCGGAAAAATGATAGATCTTATCCATGTTGAACCTCCGTCAGGAACTTTTTGAGGTGTTCGCGGCCCTCTGCCGTACACTTGTAAACGCCCGCACATTCGAGTACCTTGGCAAACACCTGCCCGATCTCATCCTTGATGATGGCTTCGGCATTGTCTGCATTGAATTCCGGATGTCTGCCCATGAATTCCTCTGCCCAATCTGCGTGTTTGGCAAGCTCGTCGTTTGCGCGCAGGTCTTCGCCGTGCAGGAGCGCCTCTCTGAGGTCGGCCATCTCTTTTTTCAGCCGTCCGGGCAGAATCGCGAGGCCCATGACCTCGATCAGGCCGATGTTCTCCTTCTTGATGTGGTGCAGCTCCTCATGCGGATGATAGAGGCCCATCGGGTGCTCTTTTGTGGTCAGATTATTGCGGAGCACCAAATCCAACTCGTATTTTCCGTCTCTCATCCGTGCAATCGGCGTGATCGTATTATGCGGCTCACCGTCCGTCCCCGCGAAGATCATCGCCTCGGGGTCAGAATACTTGCGCCATTTCGCCAGAATCTTGCCTGCCAGCTCACAGAGCTGGTTTTTGTTTTCCGAGTTCAGGCGCAGCACCGTCATCGGGTACTTGACCACGCAGCAGTCCACCGTTTCATACCCTGGAACTTCAAATCCGAACTCTTTTTCAGCCTTTTCCATCGGGAACGTGTGGTGTCCACCCTGGAAATGCTCATGCGCCAGAATACTGCCGCCCACGATGGGAAGGTCGGCATTGCTGCCGAGAAAATAGTGCGGGAACTGCTCGACAAAGCTGAACAGCTTGTCAAACGCCGCGCGGTCAATGACCATCGGCGTGTGCTCGGTGTTCATGACGATGGCGTGTTCGTTATAGTACACATACGGCGAATACTGGAATCCCCAAGGCTGGTCATTCACCGTCACGGGCATCACGCGCAGATTCTGCCGCGCCGGGTGCGAAATCGTGCCCGCGTAGCCGACATTCTCCACGCAGAGCAGGCATTTGGGGTAACCGGACGCCTTTTTCAGCTTCGCCGCCGCGATGTCGCGCGGGTCTTTTTCGGGCTTCGAGAGATTGATTGAAATTTCCAGCTCGCCGTATTTTGTCTGTGCCGTCCAGTGCTCGTCCTTCGCAATCCGGTCGCGCCGGATGTAGTTGCAGTCCTGACTCAGCTTATAGAAATAATCCGTCGCCGCTTTCAGCGATTCTGCATAAAGCGACCAGAACTTCCGCACGACCTCCGACGGCCGCGGCGTGACACAACCCATCAGGCGCGTGTCAAACAGGTCGCGCTCCGCAATGGTGTCCGCGATCATGCCCTGCTCCGCCGCATAGTCGCAGAGCAGATTCAGACATTCCGGGAACTCGTAGTGTTCCTTCTGCTTTTCATAGCTTTCCAGCTTCAACTCAGACATAAGTGCGTTTCTGCAAAAGGTCTCGTCCAGCGCGTCCATCAGACCGCAGCCCTTCGCGTAGTCCAGCAGCGAATCTACCGCCGCGTAGATACTTCTTATCATATTTGAAGTACACATCCCTTATTTCAGTTTTTCTGATTCACGCAAGACACATGCTTCCGAAATCCTGCCGCCGATGGAAATCCGGTGTTTCGGATGTGACCGGGTTCCAGGCGAGATAATGCGGGTGCTCGGTCAGGTCGCCGCATTTATAGCAGTTGGCGCGGAAGCGGACGCCGGGCTCCGGGCGGAAGTCCGGATAGAACAGGCGGAGGAAGTCCATCGGAATCCGGTATTCCGCCGTCCAGCCATCCGCCGTGCGGGCGCATTGCGCCCGGAACGCTTCCTGCTCGTTCTTGTGACAAATCCGGATGCGGTTCTGCCGGTTCGAGCCAAAGCCGAGCTCGAAGCAGGCATTTGGATTGATCTCAAAGTTGAAATACCGGTCATCCTCACCAAGCGCGAAGAAAAACTCCATGCAGCTGTCCTGATGGACGGGGCTGAGCGGCGCGGTATACTCCGTGCGGACGGCGGATTCTTTTGCCCGCTGCCGGACATACAGCGCGGTTTCATCATAACAGAGCTGCTGCGCCATGCGGATGCCGAAGTCCGGTTCCCACAGAACGCAGTCCACCGATATGGCCGGAACGGCGCTCCAATCCGGAGCGCCGTTAGTCTTAAAAATGGTATACTTTTTCATTGCAGATTTCCCCCGAGATAGCTCGCCTGCCGAGCAAGATTTTCGTCACAAACCACAAAGTCCGCCAGCTTTCCAACTGCGATGGAACCAATCTCACGTTCGCGCCCAATTTCCCGCGCGGGAATAAGCGTTGCGGAGAGAATCGCCTGCTCCTTCGGGATGCCGAATTCCACGGCTTTGCGCATGCAATCATAGAGATTTGTCGCGGAGCCTGCGAGCGTGCCGTCCGCCAGCTTCGCTACGCCGCCCGAGAGGAACACGTCCTGTCCGCCGAGCGTGTACTGTCCGTCCGGCATCCCGCAGCAGCGCAGCGCATCGGAAACGAGGCAGATCCGGCCGGGAAACAGTCGGAACGCTATCCGCACGGCACTCGGGTGGATGTGCTGCCCGTCGCAGATCAGCTCCGCAACCACATTTTCACGTTCGCTGCCCGCGCCGATGGGGCCGGGCTTGCGGTGGTGGATGCCGGGCATGGCGTTATAGAGGTGCGTCAGGTGGCTGGCACCCGCATCAAAGACCGTACTCGCTTCCTCATAGGTGCAGTCCGTGTGTGCAATGGAGACGGTGCAGAGTTTGGACGCCTGTTTGGTGAATTCTGCCGCACCGGGCAGCTCCGCGGCGATGTCCGCGATACGGATAAGCCCCTCGGAAGCGTCATAAAGCCGTTTGAACGCGGCAAAATCCGGCAGCTTCAGATACGCGCCGTTCTGCGCGCCCTTTTTCTTTTCGGAGAAGAACGGCCCCTCCATCTGGATGCCCATGAGACGGGCACAGCCCTCCGGCTGCTCGTTTCTGAGCCGGACTGCCGTTTTGTATGCCGTTTCCAGCACATCATAGGGCAGCGTCATGGACGCGGGCGCGAAGCTCGTCACGCCGTTTTGCGCGAGGTAACGCGCCATTTTCACAAGCCCGTCATAGTCTCCGTCCGAGAAATCCGCGCCGGAGTTGCCGTGGTTATGGACGTCCACAAGACCGGGAATGACGTACTGATTTTCGAGGTCAACGCCGTCCTCCGCAGGGACGGTGTTCAAAACTTCCGTGAATCTGCCGTTTTCCACGCGGAACGCGCCGTACTGAAAACATCCGTCCACGAAAACATTTGCGTTTTTGAACAGCATGCTCACACCTCCGGCAGACTGGCTGCTGCCATCGACTGCCCGACACGGCGGAACTGCTCATCCGGCAGCATGACGCGGAGCTTCTGAGAAAGCTCCGGATATTCTTCGCTCAGAACGCGCTGGCATTCAGCGACGATCAGATCGCCGCCCACGCCGGACGCCACGCGCCCGAGGACGATCAGATTGCGGATATCATAGAGCATTTCATACAGGCACAGCGTATGGCCGAGATACACGCCGATGGACTTGAAAATGTCCAGTGCGTAGGGAACGCCCTGCTCTGCCAGCTTCTGCACTTCCTTGAGCTTTTCCGCGGGCGTAAGGCTTTCGGAGAGCGCAATGCCCGCGGCAGGCGCGAGCTTTGCGACTGCATCCTGCGAAAAATACTTGCAGCCCACGCCGATATCGCCCGACCACTCATCGCGCATGGCGTGCTCGTTCAGATCGACCGGTGCAAACGCCAGTTCACTGAACCAGCCGAGCAGATTGCTCTCGCGGTTGACGTAGCCGACCGCTTCGCTCGTGCCCATGGCAAGTCCCATGACCGCGCCCTCATGCAGACTCATGGCCCCTGCCAGCGCGGACACATCGCCGTCATTGGCAACCACAATGGGAATATCGCCAAGCTCCTTTGCCGCGCGGTCATAGATGGTCTTGATCTCCTCGCGGCGGGAGCGCGGAACCTTGATGAAGATGGAGGACACCATCGGGGCGTTGCCGATGAACACACCGGCCGACGACACGCCGATGCCGTCCACGCGCGGCAGCTTGCTTGCCGCCGTTTTGAACGCGGCGACAATGCCGTCATACTGGTACTGCGGGTCTTCGCTCGTCTTCGGGTGCCAGACGACCTCCTCGGAGTAGACCGGCTCGCCATCGATGACCGCCGAGACCTTACGGTCGGAGCCGCCGGCGTCAAAGCCGATGCGGCAGCCGTTTGTATGGCCGCCGACTTTCTTCGTCTGCTCATGCGCCTGCGGGAAGTGGGATTCATCACAAATGACAATTTCAAACGGGCGCTCATACACGTCCTGCATAAACTGCACGTCAAATTCCCGCTTGTCGCCCATGCGGTATTCGTCCTGCATCTGCTTCGCGACCGCGTCATCGCCGCACAGATAGACCTTCCAGCCGCCAACGCTCCACAGGAGCATCTTCACAAAGCGCTCGGCATAGCGGTAGTTCGCCTCGGCAAACTCCGCACCGCGCAGCTTCGTCTCAAACACGGAAACAAGCCCGTTTTCGCGCTCGACCGCGATTTTGAAGGGGCGTACCGCTTCTTTCCGATACGCTTTCGCCCACACGCCGAATGGAATGAAGTTTTTGTCGAGCGCGGGCAGATTTTTGATTGAATATTCAATGCCTAAATACTGCATCTGAAGCCCTCACTGCGGCATTTTTGCAGCCGCCGCCTCGTCACAGATCAGCGTTACATCGGAATGGAATTGCAGGATGGAACCCGGAACCTCCGGCGTGACCAGGCCGAAGAAGACCTTGTAGAGGATGTCCGCCTTGTCTGCGCCGGTGATGACCATGACGATCTTCCGGGCTGCCATGACGGTACCGATGCCCATCGTGATCGCGGCAGTCGGGACCTCGTCGATGGAGGAGAAGAAGCGTTTGTTTGCTTCGCGGGTCATTTCGGTCAGCTGCACCTCGTGGGTCATGACAGGAAAATGGTCACACGGCTCGTTGAAGCCGATGTGGCCGTCATGGCCAATGCCGAGCAGTTGGATATCTACGCCGCCCCAGTCTTCAATCTTGCGCTCATACGCCCTGCACATGGAGGGGATATCGTCAGCAAGGCCGTCCGGGACAATGGTGTTTTCGGGCTTGATGGAGATGTGGTCAAACAGGTTTTCCTGCATGAACCGGCGGTAGCTCTGCGGGTGGTCGGGCGCAAGGCCCTTGTATTCGTCGAGGTTTGCGGAGCGGACGCGCGAAAAGTCGAGCTTGCCAGCCTGTTCACGCGCGATCAGCTCGCGGTAGAGCGGCAGCGGCGTCGAGCCGGTGGCAAGTCCCATCACACAG
>UMCG01056325.1_pt1 | contig 16011 bp, 13 predicted proteins | sample 1964181 | NCBI WGS metagenome assembly UMCG01 (sample SAMEA4835963, study PRJEB28245) | human gut metagenome | biome: gut microbiome; material: fecal sample | place: Denmark | collected 2008 | reverse complement strand
GTGTTAGGGCTACTGGCAGGCTATGCGGACGCCCCCGTCTGGATTGCCGAAGACAAAGTGGTCGCTCGCGTCCTTCACGCAGGCGAGTCGTGGACCATCGAAGGCGCCGAAGGTAAGACGTTTTCCATCATCGCCATCGCTTCCAACACAGAGATAAGCGAGCACGGCCTAGAGTGGGAGCTGGACCGGAGCCCGCTGGGTCTGCTAGCCGACACGGGCATCTCTAATGTCATCAGGAATACGGCCAAGATCCAAGTCCACCAAGGCGTCGCAATCGGCTATTTGCTGCATTAGGGTTTTATCGGGACGGCGGATAATCAATCCAAAATTCCTCTTGCATCCCCGCAATTATTCCCCTATAGTATCTCCTCGTCACGGGGGCGTAGCTCAGCTGGGAGAGCGCTTGACTGGCAGTCAAGAGGTCAGGGGTTCGATCCCCCTCGTCTCCACCATCGTGAACATATAGCCTCCGGGATACCGGAGGCTTTTTTCATATACAGACACCGCGCAAACCAAAGTGACGCTACGCCGGCACCCACGCCTAAAAAAGTTGCGCAATTTATTTCCCACTTCTGTACATAGTTTGTTAACCCAACATATTTCCTTTTTGCATTTCATGCAGTCAGCGTTGCAGCTCGGGCGGTGCGTGCCAACAGCTACACCCGCATAAACCTGCGTTAATGTGAACAAGTTTGCAAAATTACCCCCTTAAGCACTGCAAATGAACGATATGTTTTCGCGTGCGGTCTAAATCGGTTACTAGCCGCCTTGTGCTAGGATATCTATCGTTACATGGGTTCAACTGTGCCCACGGCTCCAGCAAGCCGCAAAGCGCAGGGTCGATCAGCATCCGGCCGTAACGGCGGTGCCAGAAAAACCACGAGCTCCAATAGCGTCATTATGCGTATCGCATCGAATGTATCTGTTCTTATCTATGTGCAGGCCGTTCTTCCGATTCGTTATTTCATGACAAATTGCAGCAGTCCTACAGCTGTTTGCGTGCGGTCTAGTTTTGTTCCCGCTTGACTGGTTCGCACGCAGCTAGCTGGAGTCGCGGTCATTTTTGCGATACACGTCCGCGTCTCTAGCCACTGCGCTTATACATACCGTTCACGGTGGGGCAGAGCCTCGTGCTTGTCTAACTGGGCTCAGGGTTTGAATATGGAGCGCCTTCGCGCACAAGCGCCCTGGCGTAGCCATACCCAAACCCCGTGAGCCACACGTAAGACAGCAAGGGGGTGGTGCTCGTGTGGTATGTGATTCAGGTCATTAACGGTCGCGAAGACGTAATGCGCGAGCGCATCGAGCGTTTGGTGCCGGCTGGCGCCATGCAGGAGCTCTTTTATCCCCAATTTCAAACCGAGATCAAGGTACACGGCGAATGGGTCAACACGACCAAGCCGCTCTTTCCCGGTTATCTAATCTGCGATACGGCAGATCCCCGAACCGTGCAACAGTATTTGCTGCGCATGGACGATTTTGCCCGGGTGTTATCCCAGGACGGTCAGTTTGTGCCGCTGGCAAAAGAAGAGGTCCAGCTTATTGGCAGCTTTACGCATGCGGGAGACCGCGTAGTGCCCATGAGCGAGGCCCTAAAAGACGGCGATCAGGTCGTGGTGACGGCAGGTCCGCTACTGGGTCACGAGGGACTTATCAAAACCATTAACAGACGCAAGAGCACTGCTTATTTGGAGCTCGACCTATGCGGCCGACGCGTAACTACGCGCGTTGGCCTTGCCGTGCTTTCAGCCGAGCAGCGCGTAATGCGAAACCTTAAAAAGGCGATCGCCTAAGTGCAGGCGACTCTTTAACGGGACAGGGAGGATCCCCGGGGGGGGGCGGGGACAACGGGATCAATAGGGAAGAGAAGTACAAATCTTGAACACTGAATCTAAGAGCGCAAAGCAAAAGGGGAAGCTGAGTGCCTTTGAACCGTATGCGTTAATGGCATATGACATTGCGGCAACTTTTATTGCTGTGTTTGTTGCATCGTGGGGAACGCAGCATTGGGCGACGCTCAGCGGAGCAGCCGGCGCATGCCCGGCTATTCTTGTGCTCGCGCTTGTTAACGTTGTCGTCTTTTGGTTCTTTCATATGTATAGCAGCTTGTGGCGCTATGCGAGCATTTCCGAGGCTGGACGTATTGTTGCTGCCGTAACGGTAGGCTCGGTAATTGGCGACGTTATCTTTAACGTGTTATTTGGCAAGGGCATGACCCTTCGTGAGGACGTTATGGCATGGGCTATCGTCCTCATTATTTGCGGTGGCGGCCGCTTTGCCATTCGCGCCGTTTATGGTAGCCAGATCTGGCGCTTTAAAAGCAATTCCAATGCGCATCTCCCACGCACGCTCATCGTAGGAGCAGGGGAGACCGGCTCTCTTTCCATCAAACGTATGCTCAATGGAGACCCCGACATGATCGGTGATCCGGTTGCCGTTGTCGACGATGATCCTAATAAGCAAAAACAGCGTATTCATGACGTTAAGGTCTGCGGTACTTGCGCCGATATCCCAACTATTGCGCATGATTGTGAAGCAGAACAGATTGTCGTGGCAATTCCGAGTGCCACGCATGAAGAGCGTCAGCGTATCTTTGACCTGTGCATGAAGACAGGTCTTAGGGTCCTCACACTTCCCAATGTCCGCGATATTCCGCAGGATGGTGTAGGCAGGGTTGCCCTTCGTGAGGTCGAGATCAGCGACTTGCTTTCTCGCGAGGAGAAGTCACTTGACCTTAACCAGATGGGCTACGTTACCGGTAAGCGCATTTTGGTTACGGGCGGCGGCGGATCTATTGGCTCAGAGCTTGTACGTCAGCTGCTTCCGGCAAAGCCTGCGCAAATCGTGCTGTTCGACATTTACGAGAACACTACCTACGAGCTGTATCACGACATCATCAAGACCGCTCATGATCAGGGCACTGATATTCAAGTCTATATCGGCTCCATTACGCATCTTCCAGCGATTACCAAGGTCTTTGAGAAGTATCATCCTCAAGTTGTTTTCCACGCTGCAGCCCACAAGCATGTTCCTCTTATGGAACACAACGCCCGAGAGGCAATCGAGAATAACGTTTTTGGCACGCTCAATGTTGTACGCCTTGCCGATAAGTACCAGTGCAGCCACTACGTGCAGATTTCTACCGATAAGGCCGTTAATCCCACTAACGTAATGGGTGCCACAAAGCGTATGGACGAGATGGTCGTTCAGTATTACGCGGCAAACAGTAACACCATCTTTACGGCTGTTCGCTTTGGCAATGTTCTGGGTAGTCATGGATCGGTCATCCCGCTGTTTAAGCGCCAGCTTCGCGAGGGTGGCCCTATCACCATTACGCACAAGGACATCACACGATACTTCATGACCATCCCGGAGGCCAGCAAGCTTGTCATTACTGCCGGCGCTCTGGCGCATGGCGGCGAGATTTTTGTCCTGGATATGGGTGAGCCGGTCAAGATCTACGACCTTGCCATCAACCTTATTACGCTGAGCGGTCTTAAGCCTGGCAAAGATATCCAGATCAAAGAGGTTGGCCTGCGTCCTGGCGAAAAGATGTACGAGGAGCTCCTTATGGACAACGAGCAACTCCTGCCGACCGAGCATTCCGAGATTCGCATTTCCACAGCCGAGGCCGACAAGATGGAAGAGATCAAAGACAAGCTCGAGAAGCTTCATGACTGTCTCGACAAGGATAACGACACGGTTAAGTCCGTGCTCGCTGAGGTTGTACCTACATACCATCCGCAGTTTAACGATTAGGGATAAGGAGTCACGATGGATATCAAGCCCTTTGAGAATAAGGTTTGGCTAAGCTCCCCGACCATGCACGGCGATGAGCTCAAATATATTACCGAGGCATATGAGACCAACTGGATGTCGACGGTAGGCGAGAATATCAACGAAGTCGAGCGACAAATGGCCGAAAAGATTGGTTGTGGCTATGCCGTTGCCCTTTCTTGCGGTACTTCTGCTCTGCATCTTGCCATGAAGCTCGCTGGAATTAAGCCCGGTGATGAGGTCCTTTGCAGCGATATGACGTTCGACGCTACGGTGAACCCAGTTGTTTATGAAGGTGGAGTCCCTGTATTTATCGATACCGAGTGCGATACCTGGAACATGGATCCTGTCGCTCTTGAAAAGGCCTTCGAACTGCATCCGACTGCGAAGGTCGTTGTGGCGGCGCATCTTTACGGAACGCCTGGCAAAATCGAAGAGCTTCGTTCAATTTGCGATGCGCACGGGGCTGTCCTTGTTGAGGATGCTGCTGAGTCACTTGGCGCCACGTATAAAGGTCGTCAAACTGGTACGTTTGGTGACATCAGCGCCATTAGCTTTAACGGCAATAAGATCATTACCGGTTCCGCTGGTGGCATGCTTTTAACTGATAGCAAAGAGGCAGCCGAAAAAACGCGCAAATGGTCGACCCAATCGCGCGAAGCCGCTCCCTGGTACCAGCATGAGGAGCTTGGTTATAACTATCGCATGAGCAATGTAATTGCCGGTGTCGTGCGTGGCCAGATTCCGTATCTGGAGGAACATATTGCCCAAAAGAAGGCTATTTATATGCGTTACAAAGAGGGCTTCAAGGGTCTGCCGGTAAGCATGAACCCCTATGATCCTAGCGTTTGCGAGCCGAACTTCTGGCTTTCCTGCATGCTGATTGAGCCCGAAGCGATGTGCAAACAGGTTCGTGGCGAGAGTGAGGCGCTTTACGTAAGCGAACCTGGAAAGAGCTGCCCCACCGAGATTCTTGAGGCTATTGCTGCCATTAACGCCGAGGGCCGCCCCATCTGGAAACCCATGCATATGCAGCCTATTTATCGCATGAATGCATTTGTGACGCGTGAGGGCAATGGTCGAGCTAAGACCAATGCGTATATTTCCGGCGGTGTAACGGGTTCAGATGGCTTGCCTTTGGATATTGGCGCCGACATCTTCCATCGTGGTCTCTGTCTACCCTCCGACAACAAGATGACTCCCGAGCAGCAGGACGTAATCATCGAAGTTATTAGGCGTTGTTTTGAGTAGTTTGGGTAACGAGACTTTCTACCAACGTTATGGCAAACGGGTCATTGATTTGTGCCTGTCTCTTGTCTTGCTCATTCTCTTCTGGTGGGTACTGGCGATCGTGGCAATTTTGGTGCGCGTGAAATTAGGTAGTCCCGTTCTGTTCAAACAGCCTCGCCCGGGTAAGGACGAGAAGATATTTAACCTTTATAAGTTTCGCACCATGACTGATGAGTGCGATGAAAACGGCAATCTTTTGCCCGACGAGGTGCGCTTGACAAAGTTTGGCAAGGCTTTGCGTTCGACAAGCTTGGATGAGTTGCCTGAGGTGCTTAACATCGTGCGAGGCGAGATGGCTATTATCGGGCCGCGTCCGCAGTTAGTGCGTGATATGGTGTTTATGACGCATGAGCAGCGTAAGCGCCATCGGGTACGCCCGGGTCTTTCCGGGCTGGCCCAGGTTAACGGGCGCAATGCCATCGCTTGGGACGAGAAGCTCGCCTATGACCTCAAGTACATCGAGCGTATTACCTTTACAGGTGACGTTGCCATCTTCTTCAAGACCATCGGTAATGCCTTCGTAAAACAAGAAGGCATTACCGAAGACGGCATGGCCACCGCCGCCGACTACGGCGACTATCTGCTTGCCGAGGGCCGCGTGACGCGTGAAGAGTACGACGGCCTGCAAGAGCAGGCGAAGAAATTATTGAACGAAGCGGTCGTGATCCAGTGAGGAAAAACGCTAAGGAGTTTGGCCTTGTTTCCGTCGTAATGCCATCGTATAACTCTGAACACTTTATTACGGAAAGCATAAAGAGCGTACAGTCTCAGACATACGGCGATTGGGAATTGCTAGTCGTTGACGACTGCTCTAAGGACGGTACTGTCGCCGTCGCCGAGGCCATCGCTAAGGACGACCCGCGCATCCACGTTTTCTCGAATGAGCTCAATTCGGGCGCGGCGTGCTCGCGGAACCGCGCGCTTCGAGAGGCAAGGGGCGATTGGATTGCCTTTCTGGACAGCGATGACCTTTGGAAGCCGGAGAAGCTCGAGAAGCAGCTCGCGTTTATGCACGAAAACGACTGCGCTTTCTCATATACGGAGTATGAGACGATAAGCGAGAGCGGTGAACCCCTGGGGCGTCGCTACTCAGGGCCTAAACATATCACCTGCGGAGGCATGCGCCGCTATTGTTGGCCGGGGTGCCTGACTGTGATGTACGACAGGCGCAAGGTTGGCTTGGTGCAGATAGCCGACTTAAAGAAACACAACGATTATGCCATATGGCTGAAGGTAGCTAAGAAGGCTGACTGCTTGTTGCTGCCCGAGGTGCTCGGGAGGTATCGAATAAGGACATCGTCGGTCTCGCACGGCGTGGGCTTCAAGGGGCAGGTTTCCCATCTTTACGCGCTTTGGCAGCAGGGTGAGGGAATGGTATTTCCGCACGCGGCTTGGAGAACATTTGTGAACCTCGTTTTCGGAGCGTACAAGAAGCTGAAGTACGCCAGCAATTGTGATTGAATCTGTGGGACAAGGCTTTCGATAAATGGAAATAACTAAACAGATAAAGACGGTGGGCATCATCGGGCACTTTGCTGAGGGGCTCGACATGGCGGATGGTCAGGTCGTGAAGACTCGAACGGTCCGTGAGTTGCTGCGCGATGTCTGCGGGAATGAGAATGTCCGATCTGTCGACACGCGTGGGTGGCAGAAGCGCCCGATTGCACTTATTCGTGAGTGCACCGAACTCGCGAAGTTCTCTGATGTCCTCATTATGCTTCCGGCCCATAACGGACTGAAAGTCTTTGCGCCGATGCTCATTAACTTACGGAAGCGATATGGCTGTAAAGTCGTGTACTCGGTCATCGGTGGGTGGCTCGCCGAATTTATAGCCGGACAGTCTTTTCTCACGAAGAAGCTCAAATCGTTCGATGCGATACTAGTTGAGTCCGAACGAGTTAAGGCTCTGCTCACTGATCGTGGTTTCGGAAACGTGCTCGTCGCATACAACTACAAACGCCTGCCACTTCTCGAATCCTCCGAACTCGCTAAGCCATCCGATGAGCCATGGCCTTTAGCAGTCTTCTCCCGCATCTACGAGGACAAAGGTATTGACGACATCGTGTGGGCTGTGCGCAAGGCGAACAGTCAGCTTGGTCGTCGCGCTTTCAAGCTCGACATTTACGGAAACGTCCTAGCCGAGTACAAGGAGCACTTCTACGCGCTTATGGCCGACTGCGATGCTTCCGAAGTCGCCTACAAGGGTGTAGTGCCCGCAGGGGAGAGTACATCTGTTCTCAACGGGTACCTCGCCCTGACCTTTCCAACGAGGTGCCCGGGCGAAGGCGTGCCAGGCACCGTGGTCGATGCTTACTGTGCCGGTATACCTGTGATTGCGTCGCAATGGCTAAGTTATGCCGAGATGGTCAAAGAAGGCGAAACGGGCGTGACGTATGAATTCCGCAACCGTGAGGCGTTGCTGGATATCCTACTTAATCCCAGACTGCCCGAGCAGCTGCTTGCAATGAAAGAATCTTGCCTTCGTAAGGGGCGCGACTACTCGTACGAAATGGGCTTGAGTGCATTCAAGCTTTTTGTTGAAAGCAATTTCGATGTGCACAACCAATAAACCACAGCGACTGCTCTGCATTGTGTCGAACATGGACACAGGTGGTGCTGAAACATTCTTAATGAAGATGTATCGTCAACTAGATCGAACGCGTTATCAGATGGACTTTGTTGTTTCCGGCGATAAGCGAGGCTATTACGAAGACGAAATCGAACGCCTTGGAGGCAGGGTTTTTCGAATCACTCGTAAAACGAAGGATTTCTCCGCCTATCGTCGTGAGCTCTTCGATGCAGTTCGCGAAGATGGTTGTCCCGTCGTGCTGAGGATTGGTTCGAGTGCTTTTTCAGCTATCGACCTGTGGATCGCGAAACGTGCAGGCGCGCGAAGGCTTGCGTTGCGTTCGAGCAATGCCAGCGACGGTCAGACCGGTCTTGGCATGCTTCTGCAGAGGGCCCTGCGTCGACCGTTAACGTCGGTGGCCGACGTAAAGATAGCTCCGTCGGACCTGGCAGCCGAGTATACGTTCGGGCCCATGGCCATGAAAAAAGGCGAGGTTCATTACCTGCGCAACGCGCTCGACCTAGATGCCTATGCTTTCTCAGCAGAGAAGCGCTCAGCCATACGTGCTGAGCTCAGCATCGACGCAGACGCGTTGGTAGTGGGACACGTGGGACGCTTTGCGCCGCAGAAGAACCACGGCTTTCTGATAGAGGCTTTTGCCAAGTTATTGAAAACTAGACCAGACGCGAAACTTGTGCTGGTAGGTAAAGGCGAGCTTGAGAGCGAAGTGCGCGAAAAGTCTGATGCGCTTGGCGTGCTGTCGAGCATCGTGTTCACCGGCGTGCGTTCTGATGTGCCGGCGCTGCTGTCGGGATTCGACGTGCTGGCGTTGCCGTCGTTTTACGAGGGCATGCCCAACGTGGTAATTGAAGCACAGGCGGCTGGGCTCGCTTGCGTGGTGTCGGACACTGTGACGAGACAGGCTGATGTGACGGGATTAGTGGAATTCCTGCCTATAGACGATACAGAGGCCTGGGCGAAAGCATTGGTATCCGCCACGGATGGCAAGCGTCCCGACACGAAGGCAGCCCTGGCTGCGGCGGGGTATGACGTCGCCAAAGCCGTGGAGGAGTTCGTAGGGCTGGTGTATATCGATGAATAGGGCTATTGCGGTCGGTAAGACCGAGAAGCGCGACAAGCTGTTCGAGAAGATCGCGAACATCCTTCTGGTGCTGTATGCGATCTCCATCTACATCTGGTCGGACGACGATGGAATGGTCGTTTACTCGACTTTGCTGTGCTTCGCGTCGATGGCCTTCATGCTGATCGTCATTCTCCCGAGGCGCCATATCGTTCTATCCCGGCCGATGACGTACTTACTTTTGTTCGACGCGTACTGCATAGCGTCGATACTCTGGGCGAGGGAGTCGTGGCGAGCCGAGACCATAGCCTTGCGTACTCTGCCGATGCTCACAGTGTTTGCGATAATTCTGTACAACTATATCGTCGAGGTCGATGGGAAACAGACCCTATTCAATGCGATTTATATCGCCGGAATCGCCCTAGCGGCCTACACGATTTGGATGCAGGGCGGAATCGGCGGCTATCTCCAGCTCTTAAACTCGGGCGTGCGCGTCGGCGACAACGTGAACAACGTGAACACCATCGGGCTGGGGACTGGCATTTCGGTGATCATCGCGTTTTACTACGTGATGTTCCACAAGAAGGTCTACCACTTGGCGCCGCTTGCGCTCTGCGGGTTCGTCGCCCTGGGCACTGGTAGCAACAAGGCACTCATTATCATGGCGCTCGGGTGCTTCCTCGTACTTCTGTTCTACGCATACATCACGAACAACATCGTCACCATGTTGAAGGCCGTCTTGGTTCTCGTACTGGTGGGCTTGCTGGTGGTCGCACTCTTGCAACTTCCCATTTTCGAGACGATCAACAAACGTTTCAACGGCATGATCAACGCATATCTGGGCGTCGGCAAGATAGACAACTCGGCGAGAATCAGGGACTACCTGGTTCAGGTTGGGCTTCAGCAGTTTGCCAAGACGCCGTTCTTCGGCATCGGCGTCAACAACGGGGCGACCGTTGCGCTTGCGGCAGTTGGAAACGACTATTACCTGCACAATAACTACGTTGAGCTGTTGGTCGACTGCGGCGTGGTGGGGACTTTTTTCTTTTACGGCGCCATTGTGTCATCCCTTCTCAAAGTTGTAAAAGGACTCAAAAAGGGCGGTCCCATGTTCGCGCTCGTCGCCATCATCCTTCTCGCATGGTTGATTATCCAGTACGGATACGTCTGCTATTACAGCAAGACCACCTACCTTTACATAGCTCTCGCCGCCGCCGTCGCGTTCCCGATAGCCTCGGAGCGCAAGAAGGCTGTCGGTAGATATCAGGAGGGTCGATAGATGAACAAGTTAGCCAAAGCTATCCATAACCCCTGGCTCGTGTACTCCTACGCTGCTGGCAAGGGTCTCACCGACTGGGTCCCCGATGGGCCGCATCTGAAGGCGATGTACCGCGCGACGATTGGTAAGAGGCTTAACCTCGATAATCCCGTGACGTTTAACGAGAAGCTTCAGTGGCTCAAGATTCACGACCGCAACCCCCTGTACACCACGCTCGTGGACAAGTATCGCGTGAAGCAGTGGGTGGCCGACCGCATCGGTGCGGAGCACGTGACCCCGACTTACGCGATGTGGGAGCGCGCGGAGGACATCGATATATCTGGGCTGCCCGAGCGGTTCGTGCTGAAGACGAACCACGACTGCGGCGGTGTCGCTATCTGTCGTGACCGTGCGACGTTCGACCTGGACGCGGCGAAGGGAAAGCTCGCGGAGCATTTGAAGACCAACTACTTTTGGCGCACGCGCGAGTGGCCCTATAAGGACGTCAATCCCTGCGTGTTCGCAGAGGAGTACCTTGACCCCGATGAGGGGAAGGGCGACCTCACCGACTACAAGGTGATGTGCTTCGACGGGAAGGTGCGCTGCGAGTTCACCTGCACCGACCGCGCCGAGGCCGACCTGCACGTGGACTTCTTCGACGAAGACTGGAACCACCTGCCGTTCACCCGCCACTACCCCAACGCAGAGGTGCCGCCTGAGGCGCCCGCGCGGCTCAAGGAGATGGTCGCTGACGCCGAGAGGCTCTCAGCGGGCATCCCCTTCGTGCGGGTCGACTTCTACGAGGTTGCCGGACAGTACTATTTTGGCGAAATGACGTTCTATCCCGGCGGCGGGATGGAGGAGTTTGATCCCGAGCGCTGGGACGACGAGTTGGGGTCCTGGATCGAGCTACCCGAATCCGTGGGGGGGGTGGCTCCTTTTGAGCGATGACGCCGTGCTGCGAATGCGCGCCGCTCGACATAGCGGACGCCGCAAAGATGGACGCGCTTTCAGTACCGCCGTCAATGGTACCGTTGACTACAAGTTTTACTGTTTCGGCGGAGAGCCACGATTCATCTATGTTTCGCAGGGGCTTGAGGACCACGCGACTGCGCAAATTAGCTTTCTTGCCATGAACTGGGAGTTCGAGCCGTTCGGACGAGATGATTACGCACCCTTTGAAAAGTTGCCCGAGAAGCCCGACTCCTTCAAGGAGATGACAGAGCTTGCACGGGAGCTCGCTGTTGGAATTCCGTTCGTGCGTGCAGACTTTTTCGAATACAAGGGAGACGTTCGCTTCTCGGAGATGACGTTTCATCCCTGCGCGGGTTTTATGCCCTTTGATCCGCCGGAGTGGGATGAAAAGGACGGGAACATGTTGAAATTGAACCTTTCTGGTTCTAAAGGCTGGTGAGTGAGATAAGCGATAAGCACGAAACAGTACCGCGTTTCTCGGTGCTTGTTCCCTGTTATAACGTTGAGAGATATCTCGAGGCCTGCGTCTCTTCTGTCATGGGCCAGACGTTTGGCGATTGGGAAATCGTCGCGGTCGATGACGGGTCGACGGATGCGACAGGGGTAATTCTCGATAGGCTCAAGGATGAGCTTGGGCAGAAGCTGTCCGTTGTTCACACCGTGAACAACGGACAGCTTCTCGCGAGGCGAGAAGCTGTCCGTCACGCGCGGGGTAGCTACGTCGTTTGTCTCGATTCCGATGACGCGCTTCGCGTAGATGCCCTCGAGCATATTGATGCGGCCATCCGAAAGAGCCCCGGAGCCCTGATACAGTTCAAACTTTGCCGCAAACCTGACTACAGCGGTGATATGTACCCTTGCCTTGACGACGTGCCCTGCCATGTGCCAGTTTCAATCAGCGAGCTGCAGCGCAGCATATGCGAATCCGCGGCCTTCAATAATCTGTGCGGGAAAGCCTTTCCGCTGCGTGCTGTCAACGCACGCGACGATTACAGTGAATTTGCTCACGTTAAGAACGGTGAGGACCTCTTGCAGCTGTTGCCCATCGTAGATGCATGCAAAACAGTGGTATTTCTCGACGAACCCCTTTACTATTATCGACCGAACGATGCAAGCATCACGCGTAACTACAATCCTGGGATGTATCGATCTGTCAAGACGGTTAATGAGGTTTTGAGGGAATATGCCAAGGGGTGGAACGACCCGAGCCTCGAAGGCCTTCTGAAGAAGAGATGGATCGATTCCATTTTGAATTTGCTTCGGCATCTCGAACTCTCTGACTATTCCCTCCTCGAGCTTCGCAGCGCCATTGTCGACTTGCGCAGCGACAATTTCTTTGAAGAATCCTGGGCAGCCAGCAAAGAGAAAATTGCTGGAAGGGGTGGCCTACTCATGCGACTGTTCGCCGGTCGTCATCTTATGCTCGTTGCTATCTCTATCGATATTTCTCGACGAAAATTGAGGTTGAAAAATGCGTAGTAGAAAGGCCCTTCTTAACACGGTTTCCTCTCTGCTAGTCCAGCTGGCGAGCGTCATCGTTGGATTCGTAGTGCCTATAGCCTATATCGGAACCTTCGGATCGGAGACCTACGGCGCGATAGGGACGATTAATCAATACCTCGGCTTCATCGCTCTTCTCGAGGCCGGTGTCGGTGGGGTGACCAGAGCGGCCTTGTACAAGCCCCTCGCCGAGGGCCGCATTGATGCGGTGAGCTCAATTGTTCGTGCGACCGAGCGTTTCTTTCGGACGATAGGCGGCGTTTTCGTTGGGTATTCCATCATCATCGCCTGCATTTTTCCTTTCATCACTTATTTTACGGGCGAGTGGGTGCTTTCTTTCGCTCTAACGCTTGTAATCGCTGCGGGCACTTTGGCACAATACATGTTTGGTATCACGTATTCCTTGCTTCTGCAAGCTGACCAGCGTAGCTATGTGGCTAACGTGTTCCAGGTAGTTTCGTCTGTAGCTAATGCTGCCGTTATCGTGGTAATGGTGCGAGCGGGCTTCGACGTCGTCGTTGTTCAGGCGGGCAGTTCGTTTGTGTTTGTTCTTCGTCCCGTTATATTGGGCGCATATGTCCGCAGGAAATACAGACTTGTTAAGGATGCCGTGCCGGACAAGACTGCCATCGCCGATAGGTGGAATGGCCTCGGGCATCACTTGGCATTCTACCTTCGGTCGAATATCGCTACCATCGCGCTGAGCATGTTTGCCCCGCTGACGGAAGTTTCCGTCTTTGCAGTGTATAACCTTATCGCTCAGGGGCTACAACGGCTTGTTAATGCCTTCTCAAGTGGTGTGGAGGCCGCCTTCGGGAATATGATTGCCAATGGGGAACGCGAGGCGTTGCAAGTGAACTTCCGGGTATATGAGGTCGTCAGCTCGACTCTCGTTGCCGTGGTCTTCTCAACCGCAATTGCCACGGTTCAGCCTTTTTTGGCTGTGTATATGAAAGGTGTTACCGACGCGAATTACCAGCAGCCCCTGTTGGGTGTCGTTCTTTTGGCCGCAACGGCGGTGTACTGCTTCCGCCTACCTTACAACTCTGTTGTCCTCGCTGCGGGCCACTATCGCCAGACACGTAACGGTGCATTTGCGGAAGCTGGGATTTGCGTAGCCCTGAGTTTCCTGCTGGCCGGGCCCTTCGGCGCAACAGGCGTTTCCACCGCGCTACTCGTTGCCACTGTTTTTCGCACTCTGCAGTATGGGGTCTACGCTTCTCGCGTTATTTTGGAGAGGCCACTGCGGGTTTTCGCCGGTCGCTGCCTGTATATCCTTAGCGTGACGACTGCCTGTTCCCTCTTGGGTCTTTATGCCGGTACGTTTTTCAATATTGGTGGATATTGTGCCTGGGGGCTGCTCGCTTTGGGCGTTGTTGCTCTGTCTTCGCTCCTCGTTGTCTTGTCGCTCCATGCGTTTTATCCGCAGGACTTGATGATCGTTTTGGAAAAGATGAAGAGGATCTTTTCTGGTAGCGGGGAAGCATAGGGTTCTTCGTGATGCCCCTGTCGAGTGGAATTTGCTCCCATCTGGATTTCTATGACTGACAAATACAAGAAAGGCATAGCCATGACCGATAAAAAACGCCTTGGGGGGCGCCTCGATTGGCACCGTTATGGATCCGGAGCTACGCCCCTAACTGATCACGCGCTCAGGTTTCTCTATATTTTTCGCAAGGCACAAAGCTCGAAATGTGCTTTCTGGCGCTTCGCCTTGCATCGCATGCGAGAGAAATACGGCCTGGAGATAGCTCGCGCCACCAAGATTGGACCGGGTCTCTACCTAGGACACGCGTTCAACATTACGGTTAACGAAGCCGCCGTCATTGGCGCAAACTGCAACCTGCATAAGGGCGTGACCATCGGCCAGGAGAACCGCGGCAAGAGAAAAGGCGCGCCTGTTTTGGGAGACTGCGTTTGGGTCGGCATTAATGCCATCATCGTCGGAGACATTACGGTCGGAGACGATGTCCTCATTGCCCCTGGTGCATATGTGAACTGCGACATCCCCAGCCATTCTATCGTCTTGGGCAATCCATGTCGCGTTATTCCTCGTGAGAATGCGACCGAAGGATATATCAACCGAAAAGTTGAACTTTAAGCACTTTCATTATTTAGGAGTTTGATATATGGCAAATAGAAAAGTCCTCGTCACCGGAGCCGCCGGCTTCATCGGCGCGTTTCTCGTCAAGAAGCTGCTCGAGGAGACCGATGACGTGATTGTCGGTCTCGACAACCTCAACAGCTATTACGACCCCGGCATCAAGAACGCACGTCTGCGCATGCTCGACGGGGCCGATGCCGACGGCCGCTTCACCTTCGTGCGCGGTGATCTGTGCGACGCCGCCCTCATCGAGCGTCTGTTCGCCCAGAACGGCTTCGACGTCGTGGTGAACCTCGCCGCCCAGGCGGGCGTCCGCTACTCCATCGAGAACCCGCGCGCCTACCTCGAGAGCAACCTCGTTGGCATCTTCAACATCCTTGAGGCCTGTCGTCACCACCCGGTCAAGCACCTGGTCTACGCAAGCTCCAGCTCCGTTTACGGCGGCAACAAGAAGGTTCCGTTCTCCGAGGAGGACCGAGTCGACTCGCCGGTCTCGCTTTACGCCGCCACAAAGAAGTCCAATGAGCTCATGGCCGCCGCCTACTCTAAGCTCTACTCCATCCCCGCGACCGGCCTGCGCTTCTTCACGGTGTACGGCCCCATGGGCAGGCCCGACATGGCCTACTTCGGCTTCACCGAGAAGTTGCGCCGCGGCGAGACCATAAAGATCTTCAACATGGGCGACTGCCGCCGCGACTTCACCTACGTCGACGACATCGTCGAGGGCGTCAGGCGCGTCATGGACGCCGCCCCCGAGGTGAAGATGGGCGAGGACGGACTGCCGCTCGCCGCGCACCGCGTCTACAACATCGGCAACTCGCACCCCGAGAACCTGCTCGACTTCGTCGACACGCTGCAGCGCGTGCTGGTGGAGGAGGGCGTGCTGCCTGCGGACTACGACTTCGAGGCCCACAAGCAGCTCGTGCCTATGCAGCCGGGCGACGTGCCCGTCACCTACGCCGATACCACGGCGCTCCAGCGAGACCTGGGCTACAAGCCCGCGACGCCGCTCGAGGAGGGCCTGAGGGCCTTTGCCAAGTGGTATAAGCGCTACTACAACATTTAGGAAATCATGGCCCTGTAACAGGGGCCATTTTTCATGCGAATTATTGTTCTTTGAAAATTGGAGAATGACATGAAGATCGCTGTCGCCGGTACCGGCTACGTCGGCCTGTCTCTAGCCGTCCTGCTCTCGCAGCACAACGAAGTTCACGCGCTGGACATCGTGCCTGAGAAGGTCGCAAAGATCAACAACTACGAGTCGCCCATCCAGGACGACGAGATCGAGCGCTTCCTGGCGGAGGCCAAGGCGGGGGAGCGCGATCTCGACCTGCACGCCACCGTCGACGTGGCGGAGGCCTACGCGGGCGCCGACTACGTCGTCATCGCCACGCCCACCAACTACGACTCGGACAGGAACTTCTTCGACACGAGCTCCGTCGAGGCCGCCATCGCCG
>UMCG01055017.1_pt1 | contig 16377 bp, 10 predicted proteins | sample 1964181 | NCBI WGS metagenome assembly UMCG01 (sample SAMEA4835963, study PRJEB28245) | human gut metagenome | biome: gut microbiome; material: fecal sample | place: Denmark | collected 2008 | reverse complement strand
ACTTTTTGAGCCTTAATGTTTTTAGTCCTATTATTACAGCCGCGTCCTCATACTCCTGCACGATTTTGAAGCCGTGCGCATCCGCCCATTCGTGGGCAAGCTCGCGTTGCTGGTCGATGCTCGCGTCGTTTTGCGAGTGGGACGAAAAGCGATAGTACGCTATCGCAAGGTTGTTGTCGTTCGGTGCGAATCTCTTCTTACGTGCCATAGGTTCACCCCCTCCCGTAATTTCTGCTTATAGGCTTTCACGTTAGTTCCTCCTATATGATGAATTGCGTAAATACGCATTTAATTATAAAGCCCGCCGCCCAAAAGAGCGACGGGCTTGCTATTGCTATTATCACGGACCAATCAATCTGTTCGTGCCGGTCAGCGCTCCGAACTCGTCCTTATCTTCAATCGAGAGAACCGCGTCATTCCAAACACGCAATACGTTCTGGTCGAAAATATATTGAATTGAACGCATAATGCGAGACGGTTCATACATCGACCTATCTAAAACAATTTCTGGAACAACGGCAAGTTCCCACTTCTCGTTTGAATTGCGCGACAGTATGGGAATAAGCCCATCATCTAGCGCAGACGAATAACGTGCAAGTAAAGAATTTCCATTAGAAAGTTGCGGAGGCATAGGCGATGATTTAAGAAGTGACTTCGTGTCCTTATAAGCTAATTTGTATGTCATATCCATGGCAAAATACGGAGTGACTTTGCCGTCGAATGGATTCAGATATATATGATTGAACCAATCAACATCAACAATGCAGCCGTGAACCGTGCCAGCACCTCCAATGGTGCGTATTTCTTTTGAGATGATGGATAATGCTCTTTGATACGGTGCGAATGCATCTCGCACCTTCTTAATATACCGAGAAAGATGACTATCATAGTAGTCAATATCACGATTCAGCTTATGACGCCTACCTCCCTCTAAAAGGCAAAGGCTGCTTGCGCTTTTTATCACAAACATATAAACGCCGTCATGTTTTATCGCATACAAATTGCCGGGATATTTCATGCCCTGCATCATAATGCCTTGGCATCGATTGAACTCTATGTATTGCTCACGTGATATTTCGTGAACGCCATCGGGGTAATCATTAAATGGGTCATATCTACGCATATCAACGCTAAAACTATTAAGATGCCAAGTTTTCGGCTTGTAGCCCACCTGATTATCTGCAAAAACAGCAGTTCCGTCAGCATCAAGCAGTAGTTTGTTTTTATGAGTATGTCCGTTCACGTAAACCCATTTGGGGTTATAGCGTTCATTTGACCAATCTTCCATCTGGGTATGAGTCAATACGACAACAGGAAGTTCTTTCGCACTTGCCAAAACTTTTTCATACACAGTTCGGAATCGTTCTGAGCGCGCAAAATCCTCTTCCGGCGATACCGCAGCGCGATAAAGACCCATCTCTGCATTGTAAATAGGGTTCAGCCCGGAGAATCCTATGCCCCCAAGCAACAGGAATGTGGAATTCAAACATACATTGCGAAGCTCTTCAGTATCGGTATTCAAGATTGTTTGCTCATCTAAAATGATTTCAGTTTGACCTTTGTAGACAAGGAACAATTCATTTTCCAATATAGTGGCGTACTTCGATACGGCTTGACGATAGTCGTCAACGATATCGTCCAACGGGCGTGCAGGTTTACACCCTGTTGGGTCACCGTCCCAGAGTTCATGATTTCCAAGGACGGAGATAATTCTTCCTCGCCATCCATCCCATGAGGATAATTGCTCATAAAAGAGCTTTTCCAATGCAATACTATCTGCCACATCCCCGCCTATGAGCAATAATCCTCTCGCATCGGAATCAGAAACAGAAGCCATTAGCTCGCTAATCTTTTCCGCGGTACGACGTTTTATTTCATAAATGGACATATTGCATACATCAAGTGGCCGTTTAGCAAGTTGATGTTCTAAATGAACATCTGTGATGTAATGAATTGTTTTTACAGAATCGTCTAAAACCGTCAAATCATGACTTCGCGAATTAGCATCATCATTTTGGGCAATCAAACTGCTATTTACGCTAGAATCAGGCGTTCGAAGCTCTATAGGCTCATATCCGATAAATGCGTCCATATTCTTTTCCAAGTAATTGAAAATAGAATCTGGAAATCTATCAATGGGAATCGTGGGGTCCCTTCGAAACGCATCAAGACAACGCTTTTTTGTCAGCTTTTCTTTGGGCAGGCATAATATTGCCCTCGGATTTCTCTTCAGAGCATTATCAATAAGCCCCCGATTCATCATATTCAAAGGAATATAGTTCAAATTCATGGGGTCATTTTCAACTAATTCGATACAGAGTTCGGGGGTGATGCACTCAATAGGAGCATCCGCAATGCTCTTCGGCCAACGTCGCACCGATATCGCAACAACCTCTTTGGATATATATTTTTCCGGAATCAGAGATAATATCGATTCATACCAAAAGCCTTGGCGCTCAGGAACAGGTGCCTCAAGGGCGCTCTGCACAAGCTCTTTGCTCAAAAACTTCCTTGGGACCCATTTAATCGCATAGCCATTTGCTCGAACGGCAGCTTTGCAGATAGATTTCCCCTTTTCAGCTTTCATTAAATCTCTGGGCACATACGCAACAGCACTACCCTTAGCGCTATTGCGAACAGCTACACAGCATAACTCGTAGCCCTTCTTGCCGCACAGAATCGAATTCGGAACACTGCGCAAAGCGTCGCCGTTATTGCTTACGGCCGCAATAGACATATCTTCATCCCGAAGATTCTCTGGTACATATTCCAAATTTAAACCATTTTTACGTACTGCGATTTCGCATATTTCGCGAGTGAGATATTTTTTTGCCACAAGTTTCAGTATCAAACAATACGGGTCAACTACGTTAAATGAACTAACTGCCTTATACACAAGCCTCTCAGTCTGAGCTTGTTTCCCAAGTTCGCTCAGACGGTTATACCAAAAAAAGGGAGAAGTCGGATTATCTGGACTCCGCCTATTCTCTATGTGTTCGATTAGCCCCTTCGTGCACACAATGCGACCGTCATCCTCCATATTTTCACCTCCCTGCATTTTCCATATGCTCCTGCACCCACTCATGGATAATCGCGGCAATCGTCGTCTCGCGCTCCGCAGCCATCATCTTGAGCGCCTTCTTATCGCTCACGGTGAGCGACAGCGAGAGCGTCGTGCGCTTCTCCTCCTTCGTTGTATCGGCGACGACAGCCTTCTCTATCTTCTTCTGCTCGGCCTCGCGGTCGGCAGCGTATTTCTCGAATATGTTTGCCATGGCTCGACCTCCTTTAATCATTTACACATTTGTACAATTATACATCATCGAGACGCATTTGTCCAGAGGGACAACGCCTCTGACCTGCGGTTATTCCTTCGGGAACCCCGCAGCCTCGCGCACCGTGCCCACCAGAGCAAGAGTCGCCTTCGCCGCCTTGCCGCGCCGGTCGAACTCGACCACGGACTTGCCGGCGGCTCCCGCCTGAACGAACGCCTCGGACTGGGGCAGCGTGGCCACCGTCTGGTCGCCAGCCAGACCCTCGAACCACGCCATGAAGTCGCGGGACGCCTTGAAGCGGTTCCACCCGTTCATCACGTAGACAATCTTCGCGTGGCCGTTCTTGAATACCGCCTTGCGCATGCGCATCAGCGGCTCGATGTTGACCGTTACGTTTTTAACAATAATAGTCTTTTTTGCCAAACAGGAGCGTTTCAAACTCGTTGCAAGGAGCATATAAGCCGATACTCATTTTTTTTGATATAATTCCATCGCTTTCTTTTTCCGCAGTCGGATCTACCGATTGAATCCATTCGATTATCTCCGGACACTTCAGCGTGAGTTCTTTTCCGTTTACAATTACAAGCGTATCTGAACAGATTTCAATTGCCTCTAAGGCATTTTCAGCAGAGTAAAACAATTGAAAACAGCCGTAGTCATCAGTTGTATTCTTGCTGGAGCTGCTTTTTTTAAATTCGGCATAATCATTACCGAACGCATGCCTTACAACAATGCGATCTGTTCCAAACGCAACTCCGTTAACGGATTCGGTTAATTGTATTTCGAGTTTTTTCATTAAATTTTGCCTCCTTGTTCCAACTTGTCTACGTATTCAAGCATTTCCTTAATTTGTGCATCGTATTTGTCGCCGAATTTCCCTCTGATATCATCGATATCCATTTGAATTGCTCCTCTGAAATCACCCTTATCTATCAGCTCCTTTTGTTTCGCTCTATACTCTCGCGCCTCTATGGAGTTTCCGCAACTGGCTGTCTTGCGATGGTCCTCTTTTTTCATTTCGATGCAAGGTCCTTCCGTGCGATCCAAAGTAGAACTTGCATCGGCCGGCATATGGTGCGCTTCCACATTCTCATGTTTGTTTTCCTGAGAGTAATTTTTTACGTCTTCATAGCTTCCGCCGCCATACTTGACTGGGTTGTTTTCTTTATCGAACTTGCTGTCCCAATATTTTTGCGCCTCGTGTGGTGTCATTTTGCTTTGAGGCTCAATGCATTTAAAACCGTCCGCAGTTGATTTCTTCATTTCTGTCAATTCGGAGGATCTGTTAATCTCAAGCATTAAAACACTCTCCCTTCTTTGCTGTAAATCTCTGTGAAACGGCAAAAAATGTTCTGATACGCTGAATCCCGCAACGATTGCTCGTAGAGAATCATTGATAATACCAAATCAATTTGCTCACTCGAATAATTCGTGATTAGCGGTTTCAAACCGGACACCACGGAATGAACCCAGTCCATTATTTCGGAGCAATGCTCGGAAGCTTTGATAGCTTCTCCGGCGGCGAAAAAATCATAGACCAGATGTCTCAGTGCTGCGATCGCATTCTCGTCAGAAGAAGATATATATTCGATGAAATCTCGCTTCACGTTTATATCCAGTTTTGACTTAATAATCATGAATTTCAACTTTATAAGATCTTTACGATTTTTTTGTTGAAATATCTCCCTGTTCATAATGCAGTCGAGCAGCGACTCAGCAGCCATACTTCCATCATAATCCGTCTGCGGTTCTTCATTATCGGGCGAATAAGAATACATTTCCTGCGGCATTTCGAATTTGTTTACTTTGCACAGAACGGGCTGTATCCACTCATTCTGATAAATTGCCGCAACACCGCACGGCAGTTTTGCCAACTCAACAATTTGATCATCGTTCAAGTTTGCTGCTCCGCCCACAAGCTCACGATCGCTGCGATCCGGAAGACGCATTATAATCTTGGTATTCGTATTTCGAATTACGGAAAGGTCAAGCAACCCCGGAGCTTGATCCGCAATGATGAAACCCTCTCCGTAAGTACGCATTTCCGCTATGGCGTTGGCAAGCATTTCAACGCTCTTACCCATCAGATTGGCACTTTCGGAAGAAATCTCGGTTGACGTACGTTTCAGCAGGTTATGGGCTTCTTCAAGAACCGTTATATGATTCAATTCCAAATTCATCCCCACTGCGCCTGCCATGCGATATTCCTGAAGCTTTAATACAAGCATTCCCATAATAAGCGACTTTGTTTCGGACGAACCAACCCTGCTCAAATCAATGATCACATTTCTGTCAAACAGATCCCTGTCTGAAATATCATCACAGGTAAAAATCATGCCGTTAATGCCGTTTGTAAGTGATTGTAATCTTGTCAGCAGTGAACCCTTATAAGCACCTTTGTTCTCCGCGTCATACTCGCTTGAATCAATAATCTCTCTGATATTTCTTGCAACATCCGCAAAAGACGGATACAGCATTTCTTTGTATCGATTTTGGGAAAGGGTAAGATTCCAACCGCAGTCCGCATACGACTTCTCAACGGCGCTTTTCAATACGGCGGGCATGGCTGCATACATCGGCCAGCAAACATTAAAAATCTCAACCAATCTGTCCAGATGTTCCAAAATATGTATGCCCTGAGGGAAACTGAACGGATTGATTCTCAGCAGCGGACTGACTGCCGGATTGGTTCCGTACACATACACATCATCCTGCGTTCCGAAAACATGCTTATACTCGCCTTTTGCAGGTTCAACAACCATGAACTTGACATTCTGATTCAAAGCTTCGTTAAGAAGCTGATAAACGGTGTTGCTCTTGCCGGAACCGGTACTGCCGGTAATAAAAGTATGCGATGCAAGAGAACTCTTCGCCAGTCGAACATCGGTTTTTTCAATATGATTCATATGAAAAATTTTACCGATGTCAAGCTCGTTTTTTACGGTTGGTGCCGAGTCGTAAGAAACGATGTTTCTGCCGAATTCGGCGCACTCAATAACCGGAAGCCCGGCAACGGACTTTCGGGGGAAGTTAAGGGAGTATGCCAATTCTTTGCCCGAAAGACCGGTTGTTGCGGTTACAATTGGCGGATATACATTGTAAGTCGGATCCTTCTGCGCAATGCCTGGATTTAACCCAAACAAAGGGTGGCGCAGTTCACGAAGGTAATTGCAAATTTCCCGGGCGTCATCACTGGTTTCACCCATATCGCCGCGCCATAGGTTAATTGCGGACTGCGACATATAGGATTCTTCACCTTGTGTCAGCGCAATATAAGAATGTGCAACATTGTTTGCCGTATTTTCATCTTCACTGAGAACATAAGCCGCAAAGTCCCACATACCCAAGGCAGTGCTGAGTTCCAATCTCTTCATTTGAGATTCAAGGAGCTCAAGCGCATGTTTAATATTGTAATTCACAAAGCTCTGAGTGATGCCTTCGCTCTTGCCTATCGTTGCGGTAACTGTTGAACTGCGAGCAAAATTGGCACCGAAATTAGCACCGAAATTGACACTTCGGAACGCACCTGCGGTTCTTGACAACGAGTTGCTGATGGCCCGTCCGAGAGTTTTTGCAACAGCACGGCCGACGGACGAGTTCACTGCTTGGTTGGTCAGGGCGGAAATTGCCGTGCCTGCGGATTTTGCAATTGCCTTACCTGCGGATTCCGATATGCTCTTTGATACGGAATCGGATATTCCCTGCGTCACCGCATCCGAAGCATTCGTTCCGATTTGGCTTGCCGTGCTGCTTTGCAATGTCTGATTGCAGTTCGCCTCTACGCCGAATACTTCCAACCCAACGCTGGCTGAAACTCCGAGTGTTTCGGAGTCTCCGACTGTATCCGTTTGCGAGGAATTTGTTCCCTGAGTGTGGGTGCTGCTGCTTGTTTCGGCGGTGCCGGTTGTGTCCGTAACGGAACTTCCCGTTGAATCTGTCACGGATTCTCCGGTTGAGTCCGTAACTGTTTGCCCGGTCGTATCTGTGACACCGTGGTTTGTGGAATCGGTTTCCGTCCCGCCGGTTGAGTCCGTGACACCGTTTGTATTGGTGGTTGCTTGATTCTGTCCGTTCTGAATGCCTGCGCTTGCACCGATATTTATGCCTACCGTAGCGGAAGAACCGGCGGAATTCTGTTCGGTGTATGTAAAATTCGTTGTCCACGACGCGTAGGGAGCAAGCCCCGAATACATTTCGGAAAGTTTGAGTTTTCTGTTGTCAACATCGTGAACAGGTGTTGCAAGCAAGATAATGATGTATTCTTTGGCACGCTTGTCCGGAACGATGCCGTCAAGCAATTTTTCTATTGTTTGACTGATAAACTTTTCTGACTTTTCCGCAGGCACGTTGGAAGCAATTGCAACGGAATACGGAATATCATTCCGAAGGCAGGGCAAAACTCCGATGCCAACCTTATCCGACCATTCGGAACCCGGAAAATTGCCGCGGATCGCATCTGCCAAACGAGCCCTGTAATTTTCGGAGTCAACGTTGTTATCTGCATTCTGCGTGTTGGTAACAGCCAAATACACATGAGTTGATTCGTATGTTCGGTGAAAGACCAAAGAAATATTGCACTTATCGTTGGATAAAACTTGGTAAACATTTATAAGTTTCTCGATGCTGTTTTCGTTTTTGTCGGTCACCCACTTGGTTATATTAAAAAAACGAATGTTCCGCGCCGTATCAAAACTTGTACCGTATTCAAACTCCCTCTCGATCGGAACATACAGTTTATTGAGCTGAGTAAGATACGATTTATAAATTTCAATGCTGTTTGCCGCAAGAAGCCGTTCTGTCAACTTCTCTGCGCTGCTGTCCGTCGGGTCCGGCATTTGAGAGAGATACTCATCTCTTTGCTGTTGAACCTTTTGCAGCTGTTCCGGGCTCAATGAAGACAGCCTTGAAATACCGTCAGCCACTTTGCCGCCGGCTTTGGAAAGTAAACTTTTCGCACTCATTATTCAATCTCGCTTTCTGTGAAAATAGTCTTAAGTTAACCTTGAACGAATCAATATTCTTTCCAGTCCATCATTCTTCGAATTTGCTCCGAGTACTCCCGAAGTTTCAGCTTTCTTGATTCAAGTTCCGCAATTCGTTCCGTTTCCTCTCTTATTATTTCGGCTTGGTTATAAAGCTGCGGACTGAATTCAACAATATTCTCGATTACAGTATCGAGCAAATTGTTCATCCATTCGTCAAAGCTGTTTGCATGGCTGCTTTCAAATGAGTTATAGATTTGCTGAACCATCAACCGCAGCTCGCTGTTGAAACGTTTGGTCAGCTTGTCGATATTAATGCGGTTTGTGTCGCCGAAAAATTTGTAAACGAACGCCGCTTTCTCGAAAATCGATTCCGCATGATTCTCGAAAGCCAATGCCTGATACTGAATGATAATGCCTGCAAGCTCACTGCGCTCTTTCTCGTTCAGTGCTGAGGATTGCGTCACGATTTTTGCCATTGCATCTTTGAAGCAGGATGTTCTGTTTTCCCAATATGCTCGGGACTGCTCCTCAAGAAGCGTTTGCGCCTGTGTGACATAGGCTGTAAACAAATCCTTCACGGCATTCATAAGTTCATCGGAGGAAATGCGGTCAACTTCTTTACGGGTTTCACGCAATTCTGCTTCATTGTCACGAATAGCTTTCGCATCCTCGAAAACGCGCTTTCCGGCTTTTTTAATGGACGGAAAGACTCCTTCCTTAGGCATGTTTGAAAAATATTTAAGGAAGTTGGCCCCAAGGGATCTCCTGGAGTCACGCAACTTATTTTTGCGTTCCTCCACAGCTTTTGAATCTGCATTTATGCGAAGAAATTCTTCTTCCTTCTCCTTTAGTGTTGCCGCATCAACTGCAACATTGACTTCATCAACATACTGAGCCATGTGCCCCGCATAGTTTTGCAAAAACTCTGCTTCCAGTTCCTGACTTTGCTGTTGAATTTCAGCGATTAAAGCTTGTTTTTCTTTTTCAAGATTTACATGAACGCGCTCGCGGTATTCTTCACGCTTTCCGGTTGCAGCGGCAATTTCTTCCGATGTGATTCGAATAACACGGTCTAAAAACAGTCGGGATTGCTGGCACTTATTGTAAGGCGAAAAAACGTCTGCAAATGAACTGACAGCCTGCTCAACACTGTACAACCCACTGTTTGCATACACCAGGTTTTTATTTTCGGCGCAGCGTTCATTATAGCGGCGTTTGATTTGCTCAGGCATAATGTTGTAACGATACAACTGTTTATAGAAGCGAGATGACGGATTGGAGTATTTGTTGTACTGATCCTCAAAAATCTCTGCATTGTGATCATCAATAAATCTCTGGTCGTTCTTTGCTCCCAAACCCATGATGGATGACACAAAATACAAACCGCCTGCATACATTTGTCTCGGTATTGCAAGACTCAGAATACGATCCTGATCATCTTCGTTAAAACCGTCCTTTTTGAGCGATGCAGCATCAGCCTTGTTTACAACAATCATGGTAAAGCGATTATCAAGCTCCTTCATATTGTTAATTGCCTGATACAGTTTATCGTTATCGGTGCTGTCCAGAGTATTAAATTCCGAAACAAAAATCGGCAAGCCGTTCGACAAATCCTCCATCGCTTTTTTTAACACATGGTAATGATTCAGGTTTGATGCGGAGTTCGATCCGGGAGTGTCGAAAATCACAAACCTCTTCTTAATGTCCCAATTTCCGTCATCATCAAACGGAGCATCAATTTCAATAAGATCAGAAATTTCTTCTCCTGCTGTCCGGTTGGCATATGCATTTATAACACTTAGAACGCGATGCAGCTTTAACGGAATGCTCTCACGCTCAATTTCACTCAAAACGCTGTTCAAATGTTCTGCCAGCGGATTGTCGTGACTGTCAGTAAGGAATTTATAGCTCTCTGCAGAGAATCGGATTCGAACACTCCTGCCGTCAAATTCGAATTTTACCACTGCTCTGTCACTCTGATCCGATTGCGCAATTTTATAAATCTTAGCCGTGGTTGGTTCATCGCTGCTCGGCAGCAGTTCATATCCTACCAATGCGTTAATAAAAGTGGACTTTCCGGAGCTGTAATTGCCTATTACGCAAATCGGTATAATGTCATTGGATGCATCGGAGAATTTATCCAGTTCTCTCTGAATTTTGCTTTTGTCTGAAACGCTTTCGGAAACAAGGGGAGCGAGTTCTTTGAAAACATCAATAACGTCATGGAGGATATCACGGGCATTTTCAAGACATATCGGAGATCTGCTCAGTTTCGCTTTGTCCGAGTATTCATTGTCGCTGCAAACAGATTCAAGCTCATGATATTCGTCGTCGGTCCCCTCGAACACAATCTCAACCTTTTCAGAACCTGCATAATATGCGCCGATAATTGCATCAACAATTTGTTTGACCTTAAACGGGAAGAAACCAACCACAAAGTCATTTCTTAGCAGAGGGCTGTTGGGACATGTAATAACATCAATACTTATCCACTCATCCAAAGCCTCATCCCATGTCTTGAATTCTGTCTTTTTATGATACGGGTTGCTCTTAATCTTTATCTTCACTGTTATTTCCTCCTCCTCGCAGATAATGCATTAAAAACGCGAAATCCACATCAAATATTTCACATCTGTACATATTCTCGGTGTTTTGATTCACGTTACGAGTTTCACGGCACATCGAACAGCAGAAACATTAAGCTGAGCAGGAACTGCATTCACCCCGATGCAATACCCCGATGCAATACTTCCGTGTTTCCGATATTCGGCACAAAATTACCCTGTCGAAACCTCATAGCATGAGATTTAAAAAACTTTTCAGTCCGCAGGCTCGCATTCGCGGCCGAATCAACCGCATCAATTGATTTGCCGCATAAAGAATACTCCTTCACGATCGCAAAACATTTTGTGCTCTTTTTCGGCAGAAACTGTCTTTGTTCGATATTGTTATTATAACATATTCATAAATAGAATGGTAGACCGATTAACTATATTTTCATTGTTTTTTCAAACGAGCTGACCGGCAAAAGAATCGTGCATATAGTTTCAATGCAGGTGATCCGCTTTGAATGCAGACAGAAGCGGTTTCCCAAAAAGCCGTTATGAAAATACAACAAACAAACATGTTTAAGCGCAACCATTGAAACAACACAATATATTAAAACGCTTTAACTAATGTGTTGACAAATGCGGCATTGTTGTGTATCATATAGGTCAAGGTTTGATACAAAGCATCAAACTCGAGCGTGAATTGTGCTTTTGACCTTACTAAGAATCATGTGGATTAGATTGGCTTTAATGCAATCACTTGCCCATATGCAAACATCATTGCGCGGCTGCATATATAATTTTGTGGATCGTATGTGTTTTGTTTCACAACAGAGATGATTAACTGCTTACAATTGATTGGAGGAATACTGTTTCCGTTTGAAAGGGTTGCGTCATATAAAAGGCTATTACCCAGCGAAAACAGATGATGCTTTTTAATGTCGACACAATAAGAAAATTATAGCGCAAACCAAGAAGACCGCTTGCGTACTAAACGGTAACGCAATGATCATAAATTACGGATGAACGCATTGATTAACGCTTGAAAAATAAATAAGTAAGTAATTGATTAATCCATTTGTACAGGATTGCAAAAACAAAATTCAATTTGTGATTTGGAATTTAAATTGCCGTTTGGTACGGCGGGCCATATAAACCAAACTTTATGCAGTTAGTAATATAAGAAACTCACTTAGCTGTGTAACAGGAAATCCAATATCAAAAAACGGAGGCAAAAGACTATGACAGACTATGCGATCAGTTATGCTAACCTGAATGCTATCGAAAACGGTTTGAGGGCAATCAGCGATGATCTTGGCACACTGAACGACAACCTTGGAGTTATCGATCGCAGCGTTGACAATGTAAACAGCAATGTTCAGATTGTTTACAGTCAAGTAGATGCGTTGGCACGCGACTTCAATGATTTTGTGAAGCTCCAGAAGCAGGAGAATGCCTTAATGAAGGCGCAGCAGAGGATCATTCAAATCAGACAAGAACTGGAAAAAAAGTTCGGACACTATGATGATGTCAGAAGACATGCAACCGGTATTCTTCAGGCGGATGACCTTGGGATTGTAAAAAAGGAGACTATCAGCAATGCCACAGAGGAATTAATGATTTCCACGCCCGGATACTGGCTCGCACCTTGTTTGGTTGCGCTTGCCGCATGGATTAACGACCAACAGGAGCTAGCTGAGCGTGCTCTTAAAGAAGGCCTTAAGAGAAACGATGAAAAAACATCACTATTCTTTGCTCTTATTTGTCGCCGAGCGGATCGAAAAAGCGCATCACTCAAGTGGACACAACGCTATCTTGCAAATCAGGATGAGGAGAATTTGGATAGAGAAACCGTTATTATTCTTGACGCGTTTGCGAGTGGACTTTTGGGTGCAGACTCCGAAGGCGTTATTTCGAAGCAAATGAACGAATGGCTCGATCATCTTGCAGATAAACTCGGTTTCGTTGAGCAGCAAACCAAGCAGTGGTCTGATGCAATAATGCTTAAAAGGAAGTCTCTCGGTTCTGATGGATACACTTATCTCCGCAAATACAGCAAAACTTGGCCTGTGCTGCAGGATATCATGGAAGGCGCTGCTCTTCATGCTGAAATTCTTAATTATTTTATGACGATTTTCGATCAAGAAGCGTCTACAGACACTTTAAAAGCTCAACTCGACGAAATATTGAGTAACCTTGTTACTGAGTTTGACGATGCGGAAATTCCTTTGAGAAAACAAGAAAGATTCAATCAGTTCATCATCGATTTTGACGGAGATGAGGATCGAGCACGTCAAAATATGGTTATCGAACAGACAGCATTTGAAGAACATAAGGACTTTACTCAACTGCTTACAGATGCGGCAATGAAGCCTGAGAGTTCTCATGCGAGCGTTTCCACTCAGAAGTTTGCCATTGCTCTTTCCAAAGAATGGATAAGCAATGCATATAATGATGTCGTTGCTCAAAATCGAATGAAAATTCCGAACGAAATTGAAATTAATATGGATACTTTCAACGGGGTAACAACCGACGGCCAAAATGAAACGGAACTGATTGATGAATTCAGCGAATTGGTAGATAGAGAAAAAGCTGATGCCATTGCACAAGTTGCGTTAACCGGTTTTGAAAAGTTCTGCCTTTGCGGTGGAGTGGCAATAGGTGTTGTTGGATTGATTATGTTGATTGACAGCAGCATCTTTTTGGGGCTGATTGCCGTAGTTGCCGGCATTGGACTGCTCATCAATTATTTTTCAAAAAAGAAGGGAGTTAATAAAAACCGTCTGTTAATTGATCAAAAATACGAAGAGAAACGCACGAAAGGTTCTCAGATCATCAGAGCTGTGTTGGCTGAAGTTGTTGACTTCAGAGCAGAGTTTGATGAGAAGGACAGGGAAAGTGAAAAGGTCGTTGACTTTCTTGAACAGATTGCACCTGAACAGTATGTAAGAAAACTTGCGGATTCGAACCGCAGGATTAAGCTTAAGTAAAGGAGGATAGGATGGTGAATACTAACAGCCAAGTTGGTTCCATAAACTCTGTTGCTTCAGGAACCTATATTTCTTGTCCGAAATGCGGATCCAATAATAAGACTGACAATAAATTCTGCATCGTTTGCGGTGCGGAGATTATTAATCGTAAGGAAACAGAAACCAGCGCTCCGGCGTTCGGGTCTGTTGAGAATGCTGTTACAGACAAAACGCGGAAGTATGTGGAGCCAAACAATGCGTTTGCGCAGGGACTGCCGGAATGGAGCCTCGAACCTCCGCAAGTTGCCATCAGGAGGCGTTGATTGATGATATCTGCGGCAATTACGCCACCGAAAACATATTCAGAGTGGGTTGATGTCTTGAATAAACTGAAGACCATGGAAGATGATGAAGCAGTTTTGTCTGCGATGCAGAGGGGAACAGTAGAATGGCAAATAGGGGTTGCTGAACGTTTTTCAAAAAAACTAATTGATGTAATCAATTATCGAATGAATGCGGCCTCAGACAAGTTTCAAAAAGAAATAAAACGTTCCAACGGACAAGAACGAGTTATTGTGCAAGCTCTTCTTGCTTTCCGAAAAGAGCTGCGTTTCTTATCCGAAGCAATCAGTCTTCACGCAATTCCGGAAAAGGACAGACAGCACTACTGTCAGTTGATAATTGACCATGCTAACAATGTGCAGCGCTCCTTGGAAGAATCCGCCCGGAAAGATCGCAGCGGAAAACTTGCAAGTATTTTAAAAAACAACAGAGTTAATGCATTTTGAAAGGAGTTATTGAAATGAGTGATGCTTTAAAGAGTAAGGAGCTTTTGAGGAGATATTCAATTGCACGTATCCCGTTTGTAGCGATCAACACAATTGAAAGGGGGAGAGCTTTAAGCATTCTTAAAGAGATTTCTGACGATTTAAATCTCCCTTTCTATGTACACACGCTGTCACGCGGGCTTTATGATTTGGTCACGGATAAATCGATTAATTCGGATAAATCCGTGTATGGAGCAATTGACTTTATGAGCGAACAAATGAAACGCAAACAAAACATGACGCTCATTCTTACAGTACCCCCGGATATCAGCAATGATACACCTGATTTCCAGCAGGTTTCAGATTTGGTTACATTGGCTGCTGAATCAGGCGGCGTTGTAATCGTTCTCACCAATAACCCAGTATGGAATCAACTTCAAAGAATGGGTATGGTTGTTAAAATAGACTTACCCAATGAAGAAGAAATGTATTCAATAATCAAGAAATATATCGATGATTATCGCTCTGAGATTCCCATAGAGTGGGATGAGAGTGACATTCGCGAAGCAGCATCTGCATTGGCAGGGGTAACTCGCATCGAGGCTGAAAATGTAATTGCGTCTTTGATTGCGAATAGGGCTATAAGAAAATCAGATATGGCTGAAATCAGATATGTGAAAAACCGATTGTTTTCGGACATAACAGGGCTTGAGAAGATTGATGTAGATGAAGGCGTTAATGATGTGGGAGGACTGATGGGGCTCAGAAGATGGTTAAATGAGAAAAAGGAACTTCTTACCCCTGAAAAACGCGCTGAGCTCAGAGCAATAGGTTTACGTCCCCCGAGAGGCATCTTGTTGGTGGGTGTTCCCGGCTGTGGTAAATCCCTTTCTGCAAAATCTATTTCAGCTAACTGGAAATTGCCGTTGTATCGGTTGGATTTCGCTACTGTTCAAGGTAAATTTGTTGGACAATCAGAACAACAATTAAAAGATGCATTAGCCACTGCAGAGAACATGTCGCCTTGCATTCTCTGGATTGACGAGATTGAAAAGGGCTTAGCGGGTGCAGGAGGTTCAAATGACGGCGGTGTGTCTACTCGCATGGTCGGACAGTTTTTATTCTGGCTGCAGGAATGCAAAAAACAAGTGTTTGTTGTTGCAACCGCAAACGATGTTTCAATGCTCCCCTCCGAGCTTTTGCGCAGAGGGAGATTTGATGAGTTGTTCTTCATTGATTTGCCAACAGCAGATGAACGTCGCGATATTCTCTCACTGTATATGAGTAAATATTTGAAACTTGCCTTTACGGGTTCGTTTGCAGATAAAATAGTTAGACTCACCGAAGGGTTTACAGGCGCTGATCTGGAGTCTACCGTAAGAGAATTAACTTATCGTTCAAAGGCAAACAGTAGTTTTATTCTTAGTGAAGAAAACATGGTTACAGCATTTAACAATGTTATTCCGTTGTCACAAACAAGTCCGGAAAGGATTGAAGCCATACGAGACTGGGGAAGAGAGCGGGCTGTTCCCGCTTCCGGAAAGCCGATCGGTGAAGAAGGACTTTTGCGGAAAAACAATGGACCTAAGATGCGTAAAGTGTTGGTTTGAGCATTAATACCATGCAGACACGAAGGCAGTTGAGTCAATGCAGCATTCGTGTCCGCAACAATCTGGTGATAATAAGGATTGCTTTTAAACAGTATAGAGTTCTTGCAATTTCTTATGTGCATGGCTCATTCCAAAACAACGGAATGTTTTGATGGAGTTGCTTAATGGCTCGCTTGGTGCGGGTTCAGCACATCGGTAAGTCTTCAGGTATAATGGACACAG
>UMCG01075016.1_pt1 | contig 16663 bp, 20 predicted proteins | sample 1964181 | NCBI WGS metagenome assembly UMCG01 (sample SAMEA4835963, study PRJEB28245) | human gut metagenome | biome: gut microbiome; material: fecal sample | place: Denmark | collected 2008 | reverse complement strand
TATGGCTCTGTTAACACATCGCTTGGAACATCCTTCTTTTCTGCATAATCCTTTTGTTTTACACTCTCCGGCAAAGCGGCAATCCTTTCCAAAGTGATGCTCTCCCGGAGCAATGGTTCGGTTGGCTCGAATCTCCCTTGAAACACTTTCGGGAGATTTGCCTATCTTTCTTGCAATCTCGCTTAATTTTAATTTTTGGTAAATCCCACATTCAATAATTATCCTTTCTGCCAATGTTAAACGACTCATTTTTTCCTGCTTTCCGCAGACAGTAACCGTTTTTATTTTACCATATCCGCCGCCAACCTTGACTGAACGCTGATGAAAATGCTTTACCTTTTTCACCGAAGGCGACGGAAACTCAGAAATATCTATTCTTTTTTCGCCTTCGAAGCACGCATTGTAGCATTTTCATCACCAACCCGTCAAGGTCGTGCCAACTTCGTTGGTGGCGGCTTCCTCAGGCTCTGAAAATCTTGAAATATCTATATATACCATACCTTTTTGTCAAGGTGAACTTCGGGTATTTCTCATTTTTTACCCTAAAAATCCTAACTTCACTTTGACAATTTAGGTTTATCGTAAGTATATTATCGCACATCATATGTCCCATAAAAAGGACTTTAGCAAAATTACTTACGATGCTTCTTGGGCGTGTATTTTTTATTTTCCTCATTAGACTCAAAATAAGCCTTAGAAATGGCGGCCATGTAGGCATCCCTATCCTCTTTCGGCAGAGAACCACCGGCGAACATACCAACAACCTCTTCAACAAGCTTAGACATCTCACGTGCGGATTTAGCACCACCCTTGTCGGCAGCTTCGGCTACGAGCATACCACTCTGACCGAGCAAATCAGACACAGGAACCTCGAGAGCAGTGGCGATCTTCTCTGCAGCATCCCAACGAGGACGGCTTGTGCCGGCTTCGTATCTTTGGATCATGCGAGAAGAAACACCGGATTTCTCACCCAATTCAGCTTGAGTCCAGCCCTTATTTTCTCTATATTGTTTCAGTCTATCTTCGAATTTCATAATCATACCCCTTCGGTTTGAATTTCGACAATTTTGCAAACACGACATTTATTTCGTGAAAAGTTATTGACACGACAGTTGTGTCGTGCTATAATCTAAACACGAACACGACATTTGTGTCGTATCTAAATAATACTACACGACATTAAGTTTGTCAATAGTATTTTACAAATTTGTCGAAAAGGGGTGAAAAATAATGGGTCGAACAATTCTCCACTGCGATATGAACAACTTCTATGCTTCTGTCGAGTGTATGCTGAATATGAAACTGAAGGATAAGCCGGTGGCTGTTGGCGGTGATGTTGAGAACCGACACGGCATCATCCTCGCCAAGAACTACCATGCAAAGAAATATGGAATTCAGACCGGCGAAGCTCTGTGGCAAGCCCAACAGAAGTGTAGGGACTTGATTATTGTTCCGCCTCATTATGAAGAATACCTCAAATACTCCAAATTGGCTCGAGAGATATATGCGCAGTACACCGATCAAATCGAGCCTTACGGAATGGACGAATGCTGGCTCGATGTTTCGGGTAGCCGTAACATCTCAGGCAGCGGAGAAGAAATAGCCAACAAACTGCGTAAGCAGATGTACTTTGAATTAGGGCTCACCATTTCGGTGGGTGTCTCTTTCAATAAGATATTCGCAAAACTTGGTAGCGATATGAAAAAGCCCGATGCTACTACCGTGATCCCCAAAGATACCTTCAGAGAAAAGATATGGCATTTACCTGCATCGGACATGCTCGGAGTTGGCCGAGCAACAGAAAAAGTTCTCAATTCTTACTGTATAAATACAATCGGTGACCTCGCACACGCCCCAAGAGAGTTACTGAAACGGCGACTTGGAAAATGCGGAGAAATGATTATTGACTATGCAAATGGTCTGGACCACTCTCGCGTTGCTCCGTTTGATTACGAACCGCCTATAAAATCAGTAGGACATGGGATAACTACAAAAGAAGATTTGGAAAACCCCGCCGAAGTCTGGAACGTTAACGAGTGCGGCTCTTTCTATCGCCGAAAAGTAAAGAGTGGCGGTATCAAGTGGGTATGCGCAAAGCATGAAGAAGATGCAAAAGCTTGCGACTCCTTCTACTACAGCGAAGAAAGAATATATGACGGTTTCCTATCAATGGTGAACAAACTCAGGTTCGGTCAAGAGAACATACTCGGCCAAGTAATTACAAAGCTTGAAACGGCAACTCTGCAATATAAGCGCAACAACAAAACCGCGATGCAGATCAGCCAAAAAATAGCCGAAATCAACGCGACCATCCTCAAGCTAAACGAACTACGCTCCAAGGGATACCTTGCAGCCGAAATACATCAATCACAAGTCCGAGAACTGCAAAAGCAACTCGGCGAACTGAAGGACGAAAGACAAGACGAGTTCGAGTCCCGAATCCTCGGCATGCTCCAAGATGTGAAAAAGCTAAAGGCACTCATAGATGAAATAGAAGAACCCTTGGATGAGTTCGATGAGAAACTCTTCGAAGAAATCGTAGTTGAAATGAGCCTCTCGAACCAAGACGAGCTGACCATAACAGTGCTTGGTGAGCTAAAATTCACAGAATTGATATAGGAGAACTTGCAATGAAAAAGACACGCTTCATCCCATACGGGTACACCATAAGAGAAGGACGGACGGTAATCGAGCATAAGGAAGCAGACATCATCCGCGAGATATTCGATGAATACATCAAGGGTGCTTCCCTCAAGGATATAGCCGAAAGCCTTACACAACGAAAAATACCATACACCGAAAAAACGGACGTGTGGGATAAAGCGCGTATCGCAAGAATCATTGACAATGCAAAATACATCGGTGATGAGGAATATGACCCCATCATAGATGAAGATACCTACGAAGGTGCGGTATTAATGAAAGCAGCTCGGCAACGAAACACTGTGCAGAAAGAATGCGAAGGAATCGCACTGCTTAGGAATCGAGTAAAGTGTGCCGAATGCGGAAGCCCCATGGTGCGAAGGATCTGTTCGAAAAGACACGTCAAAGAGAGCTGGACCTGCACCAACGCAGAGTGTGGAAAACGACTGCGCATTAGCGATGGTGACCTGCTTATGAAGATAACCCTCCTCATCAACCGAATCATAGATAATACGGAACTGATGATTCCGAAACCTAAAATACGACCAGTCGACTCGCCAACTGTGGCCAACCTACAAAGGCAAATCGATGATGAACTCCAAAGTGATCATCCAAGCGAAGGTTACATCATCGGCAAGGTAAGCGAAATCGCGAGTCAGTTATATAAAGAAACCCAGGCAAACAAAATGATAGTCGCTCAAATCGCAAGAAAAAGAGCGATGCTCATGAAACCTCAAGAAAGCTTTAACTGTGACTACTTCACCGACCTTATAGACTACATCACACTCTCAAGTTCGGGAAATGTCACGCTCCACACCAAAGTGGAAACTGAAATAACCGAAGGAGAAGATGAAAATGGCTGTAACTAAAATCCCAAAGAAAACAGTAACCCTCATTCAGCCGAAGAAATCATTCATCGTAGACAAGGAAAAACACCGCCAAAAGCGAGTGGCAGCATACTGCCGTGTATCGACCGGCAGTGATGAGCAGATTACCTCCTACAACAATCAGATGAAGGTCTACACCGAAATGATTGCGGCCAACAAAGAATGGGAGTTCGCAGGTCTGTATGCCGATGAAGGTATCTCGGGTACAAGAGCCGACAAACGTCCGCAGTTCCAAAAGATGATAGATGACTGCCTCAAAGGAAAGATCGATATGATCATAACTAAGTCGGTATCCCGATTCGCACGTAACACCGTGGAATGCCTTGACTATGTGAGAATGCTCAAAGAAAAAGGCATCGGTATCTACTTCGAGGAACAGAACATCGACACACTGAAAAGTGATAGCGAACTATACCTTGTCATATACGCAGGCTTCGCGCAGTCCGAATCCGAGAGTATCAGTAAGAACATCACCTGGACCCATCGAAAGAACTTCGAAGAAGGAAAACCCATCTTCATGTATAGCAGATGGCTCGGCTACAAGAAGGGCGAAGATGGCACTCCCGAGATAGTCCCCGAAGAAGCTGAGGTGGTACGAAGAATCTTCGATATGTACCTATCAGGCAAGTCCACCGATGAAATCGCAAACATTATGCGCAGTGAGAATATCACATTCCCCGAAAAGAAACTGATTCTCAGCAAGTCGGCAATTATCCGAATGCTGAAGAATGAAAAATACTGTGGCGACTGCATCCTACAGAAGACAATCACACTTGACCCTATATCAAAAAAGAGAAAGGCAAATGAAGGTGAAGCTCCCATGTGGCTCGTAGAAAACAGCCATCCCGCAATCATCAGCCGAGATGTGTTCAACCGAGTTCAAGAAGAAACCTCACGCAGAAATGCAAAAGCCCCGGCATCACAAAAGAACGCGCTTACGGCAAGCGGAAAGCATTCAAGATATGCGCTGACCGATGTGCTGATGTGCGGAGAATGTGGAAGCCGATTCAGACGAGTAACATGGACAGCCCGAGGAAACAAACGCATCGTGTGGCGCTGTATCAGCCGACTTGACTACGGCAAGAAATACTGCCCCGACTCCATCACAGTGAGCGAAGAAGCCCTCCACAGAGCCATTGTGAAGGCGTTAAACAAGTTCAATGCCGAAGACGAATCAACATACCTCATGCTGATGAAATCCACCATAGGCGATGCTATCGGACTCAACGGCGGCTCCGATGAAATAGACCTCCTCGAAAGGCGCATCGATGCCCTCAACAAAAGAATGCTTGACCTTGTAAGTGAAAGCATCCAAGAAGGAAACGATGCCGAGAGTTATGAGGAAGAATTCAAAAGTATATCCACCCAAATCGAGCAGCTCAACGGAAGAATTAATGCGATCCGCGAGAGCGAAAGCGAGGATGGTGAACTCCAAGCAAGGCTCGAAGAAATCCAAGACACCATAGCAAACAGAAAGAAGAACAAGGATGTGTATGATGACTCCATCGTCAGACAGATGGTAGAGTGCATCAAAGTCTATAAAGACGGCAGAATCCAAATCATCCTCGGCGGTGGATATGAAATCGAAGAATATCTCACAAAGGACGGAGGTGAAAAGTAATGAAGGAATTGTACAAAGTAAAAGTGCCAAAGCACCTAAAGATCGGTGACCCTTGGTACTTCAAGCGAGAAGAAGGCGCAGAACTCGAGCGTTTGACAGTGGATGAAGATATCCCCGCGCATTTCGATCAGGCGCGAGTAACCCTCGAAGAATACCCGTGTGATGAATATCCCGACCTCATGCTCCTTGATATGACGTTGTATCTCTCACCGGCAAAGACTATGGACACATACCTCGCAGGTCAAATGTATAAGTCACAGACCACCACCGAGAAAGTAATTGGCGTAGATACAGCGCAGTACCTTCTCAATGTGGATGGCAGAGATGATGTAATCCATACCGGAGCCGATGGCGCTTGGGGTGTGTTTACGAAATTGTATCACGATGCAGCGGGTAAGCAGATCTATGACGGTGCAATTATCCAGTTAGGGTTCAGCTCCGACCTTGACTCAATGCAGAGTATGCGCGACCGATTAAAATACTTCTTCGAAGACGTGGAGCAGCTTGAAATACAAGCAGAGCAAACTGAGTCCCAAGGTGATATGAAGATGGAATAAGGTTGCTGTTAAAAGAGCAAAAGCGAATAAGCCCCCGCAAGGCTTATTCGCTGTGCTTTATTCATCGTCAGTCTCTTCACCGAACTGACCGAGAATTAGTCCTTCGAATTCACCGGAATCATCAAAATCATCATCCTCATCCGGTTCAATCCAAAGGGATACATCGCGGGCATAGAGCTTGTTCATAAACAGCTTGCCGGCGTTGCTTTTCTTCTTGCCGTTGTATTCCAAAATCATGGCTTCGGCAAAACCCATAGCACCAGGACGTCTATCCTTAGCGGTGCGAGTTATCTGCTTAATGGAAACTGCGCCGACCTTTTCTTTGAAGGTCTCATCATTCAATTGCTCTTTATATACAACGCAGAGCTTTGCAACTGCGTTCATGATATTGGCAGAGAAGGAATTACAGTCACCCTCCCAAGTACCGATGATCAAACGAAGAACACGGCTCAAAATGTGATAGCCATACTTCTGATAAATTGCCTCCAAAGTAGAAACCGCGCAGATATGTCCAGGCGCACGTTTAGAGGAAATCTTCATGCCGTAGGATTCCACCAAGTCGCGGATCATAAGCTGGTCTTGGTTCTGCGCTTCGATGTTTGCCATGAACACCTCATAAGGTTGAAGCGATTTAACAAACTTCATCTGATTAGCGAAGATGTCAGCCTCATGTGAATACGACAAATCATCGTAGATCATACACCATACCGGAGTCTCTCGAGAACCGGAAGCAAGCGCCACAATCTCAATGGTATGCTGACCATTAAAGACATAGTTGATACCATCACGGCGACTAACTTTAACAGGGTTGATTTGGAAAAGGTCGAAGTTCTCGGCTGTCTTTTCAATATGCGCTTGTGATAGATTACGCTGGTAATCCTGGTTGGAAACAAGGTTCTTGATAGGTATTTTTTCAAAATGCACATTAGGAACAAAGCGCTCTAAATCGTCCATTTACTTGTCCTCCATTTCCAAAAGCATCTCACCGATGGTTAAACGCAAACCCTTTAATGCTTTGATGAGGTTGCCTCTTGCTTTATCAGATATTCCCGAAAGATCGGCAGTTTTCTTTGTGCGTTCAATAGAACTCTGCCAGGAAGGAATGGTAAGTGTAAGACTGCTTACCTCGGCATCGGGATCATACTGTGGCATGTCCTTGACCGAAGGCCCCAAGATTTCGCTCGTAGGGATGGCTTCATACTTACCGGCATTACTGCTATTGCGAGTAGCCTTGTACTGCATAAAGTCGCCAGGATTACGGTCGATCTTGCGGTTGATACGGCGCAGATCTTCTGCTGGAAGCTCTGCCATTTCAACAATACTTCTGTGAGAAAGTTTATATTGACCGGACAGAATCTTAGGAACTAATTTCGGCTCCTTTTGACCAATCATCTCGCAAGCGCGAGTGAAGATCGCATACTTTTGAACCGTGGCAGCAGACACATTATTTTCAGAAGCAATTCGCTGAGCCGTCCAATGTCTGCAAACGGTATCATCATCACCAGTATCCTCGGGGTCGGGTTCAGAGTGTTGGTTTCTGCCCAACTTATTGCGAATGCGTGTCACGACCTTTTCGCTTTCGTATTGCATGCCAATAAGAAACTTTCTTGTTTCCTCAGTAATATTACGTCTGCCGAGCTGATTTGCGCAGATCCACGCAATCGCAGCTTCACGGCATTCGAACTCCATATCCTTGGTGTAGAAGGGAATGCTATGACGTGTGCAGATTTCGTAGCGGTTGTGACCATCCACAATGACATCGTTCCAAACAACAATCGGGTCCCGACACCCATCGCGGAGAAGGTTCTCTTCTAACTGTAAAAACTCCTTTCGCTTCAAAGGGCGAATAAGGTGCTTGAATTCATCGTCAATTACTAATTTTTTATGCTCCATCACTTAGCCTCCAATGGTTCAATCTTCTGTAGTGTATTAAGAGAGAACACTGCGGCATTTTCATCGGTTATGAACTCACCGGTCAGCCTATAATTGTAACTGGTGTCCAAATCAGTGATTAAAGCACACAGTTTCTCAATCAATTGCTTACTGTACAATTCGTATGAGTTATCCGAAGAAAGTACGGAAAGGTTAACGCGATGTCCATATCTATCCTTGTTATCTACACCTCGAATGGCAACCATCATGCTTTCGGGGCTAACAAGAAGCTGAACATACTTCGGCATACCAAGAAGGGATAATGTTGTCTTATGTATGCGCAGACGGTACTTTTTTAGATCAACCGAGATTGTGACTGTTTGGTTGGTCTGTTCGCTCATTGTTTTCACCTCCTGCCGGCAGTAGTGCGGTTTGAGCAGCACCCGCATCACTTTGTTTCACTGCCTTATTATCTTTAATTTGATAAATGGCATATCCGTCAAAGATGTTCACAAGCATAGACTGCTTGTGTTCGTTATAGGTTAAGCCGAACTGGTTCTGCCAACCAATCGGATACACCGGAGTTCTTGATGCTCTTGATTTAGCAGCTTCCTCATCATAAGTTCGCTGATACACCTCGGTGGATGTTAAATCAAAAGCAATCAGGTATTCACCATTAGCATGAATGATATTACCGAGCATTTTGTAACGATGATCAGGATTCCAATTCATCATGTCAAACATTTTCAGAAAAAAGAGAGTACATGTGGTCTGTCTCGGCTTTCTTTTCCCTTGGCTTAAAGAACACCATTGGAAAGCTCCACGCTCACCTTCACCGCAAGGACGGAGAGCGAGGATCTTGGAATCGGGGTTGATAAGGGCTTGTACATAATCAGTATTAGGGAATTTTGTAAGACAAGCTGAATTTACATAGAATTTGCGGTTATTAAATGTAACCGCAGGTTCGCGCAGATGAGCAAAGAACTCTCTTCGGACAACCTGGAAGTCATCCAAACAAAACTCCTCGTTCATTTCTAAAAGTTCTTCTTCATCATTGAGAACAGGATACTTATGAAGCTCAGAATTCGTATCGGGGTTAACGCCTCCTGTCACGAACCGTTGCTCGATATTATCACTCATAATCTACCTCCTAAAGTTCAATGCCTTGAAGCTCTTGAGTTATATATCGCTTTAACTCATCGAACCCAGTGACATTCAATTTGTTGCCGGTGTCAAAGAGCTGACCTTCCAGACGAAGCATCCAATCAGCCTCGCTCTGGCGCTCTAATTCAACGACAGATTTTTCATGCGCGTAAAACTGCTTACCGAAAGAATTCGTCCAAGACTCAGGAATAGCGCGAATGCGTTTGCCCGATGGCATAAGGGGTTGGTACTCGGGGTCGTTTTCATCATCAGAATCGGAAGCTATCATTCCAGGCTTGAAATATGCCTCACACTCTAATGTATCAAAGATATATACGACCTCTCCGTCTTGCTCATAAAGAGAACCCAAAACGCGGTACTTGTAATCGATATTCCAACCTAAAAGATTAAACATCGTTTCAGAGAAAGCAGAGGTTGGGATCTGTCGAGGATACATAATACCTCGGTCGGGTTTAGAGCATATAACAGCGTTGCGATTATCCTTTGTAGTAGGACGAATAGCAATCTTACGGCTAATGGGATTAAGAAGAATTTCAACATAACTGTTAGTGCCGAACTTACGGACAACAGCAGTGCTGAACTTGATATTCTTATGCCATACCACTACGTGTGGTCTGCGCGGGTTATCAAAGAATTCTCCTCGTGCGATTTCAAAACCACTTAAATCGAATTCGCCGGCATTAACAGCAAACTCGATATCTTCTTCAAGCTTCGGTTCTTCCTCGGGAGAGCTATAAACACTCTTGGAAGCTTGGTAATATTCCGCTTCTTTAAATCCCGACCATCTTGGGTTAATGGTGACAAAGCCTTTCAAGACACCACTGTCAACAACGCGAATCTCGGGGAGAATGCTTTTATTGCCGTATTTCGCATTGTCCAACATTCTCTGGACAGCAATAAAGTCATCGCGAGATACAATGCCCTCGTGATGATTCCTATAGCGGCTCTGTGGTCTTTGCCCGGTATTCTTCTTTGATTTGTGGGTTCTAAAGTTAGGCGTGAAAGTCTTTCTTGTAAGGACATCACCGCAGTGGCGCTCATTTCTAAGGATCTGAACAATACCAGTGGATGTCCAATTGATATTACCCAAATAGGATTTACGGCCGAGCGCATTGAACGCATCAGCAATCTGCTGAGTTGAGTAACCGTACAGATACATATAAAACGCAAGCTTAACGGTCGGAGCCTCGGCAGGGTTAGGAACTAACGCACCATCTGCATCGTGCATATAACCGAGCAGCTTGGGTGTAAGCGGAATACCATTATCCAAACGCATACGAAGCGAGGATTCCATACTTCTGCTTCGCGTGTGGGACTCTTCTTCTGCCATTGTTGCCTGGAAAGACAACGCAAGCTGTGAGTCATCGTTCAATGAGAAAATGGCTTCACTCTCGAAGAAAACACCAACGGGTGGGTTCTTTTCTGCCAGGTCTCTAACTATGCCAATGAAGTCGACCACGTTACGTGCAAAACGAGAAACACTCTTGGTGATGATCATATCGATTTTGCCACGTTTGGCATCGGCGATCATTTCATTGAATGCATCACGTTTATTAAGAGAAGTACCGGAGATGCCTTCATCCGCATAAATCTTAACGAGTGTCCAATGGGGATGCTTAACAACGAAGTCTTCGTAGTATTTCTTCTGCAGCTCAAACGAGGTTGTTTGCCTCACGTCATCAGTAGAAACACGAACATAAATGGCAACACGTTGCGGAACATCGTTGTCGTAGTAATCGGTTTGCTTTTGCTCCGGTATGTACTCGTAGTTATCGGGATCAATGTCAACGTGAATACGCTTGCGCTGTTTTTCTTTTGCCCGCAGTTTTTCGAGCCTTTTGTTTCTATCAATCATTCAAAAGTCTCCTCTCGGGTTCATCATCAGGCAAGCAAACCCATCCCTCGGGGAAGAAGTCAGTGTCGCGCATGTCTTCTTGGTAATAGGAAGCAAGCGTGAAAATGTCTTCCGAAATGAAATAAATGCCGACCGGCTTTTTCAAAGTCGCCAGCATTCGCGAAAGGATGGTTACCTCATAGGGCTTTTTGGTGACGTTAGAAACCTTCTGTGTGATGATTAGGTCAACCTTACCATCCATACAGTCTTGAAGGAGTCTGCACCATTCGGGCGCACTTTCCATATTCGGTGCAACAGAACCTTCGTCAATATAGAAATCTACCAAATCCCACTTCGGACAAAGTCCTATTGTGTCAATAAAACCTTTCTTGTGAAAGTCGAGGTAATTGTCATACCGAGTTTGATTGAAGTAACGAATATACACTCCAACCTTATATGGATGAGATGCAAGCGGTCGCTCTTTGCGAATGCTGTGCATCCAAACCAAATGCTCGGCAATCATTTCTGCTCGTTCCGAGTCGTCACCGAAAATTACTGAAAAGTGAGGGGCAGTTTCAATCTGCGCCAGTTTAGCGTGAATATCGATTTCTTCCATGGCTACCTCCATTTTACACTTTCATAAATTCAGCCTAACATTATTATATCGGCTGTGGCTTATAATGGAATAAACCAGGGGTCAAGCGATTAACCGTCAGTTTATCGCAGATGTGAAAACGCAAAAAAATAGTCAGCAGAAATCATCTGCTGACCAAAATTAGTCTTGAATTTTAATAATCAGTTTCGTCTTTTTTGATACGCATGGTTGCCTTCAGCTCTTTAACGATTTTCAAAATCGATTCCATCTCGGCGGGTGAGCAATCATCAAGCACATCATTGAACTCGCCCTGGTAGATGCTATTGACCTCAGGAATGTTCGGACGAAGAAGAACATCGGCAGAAACCTGCAGCGCCTCGGCGATGAATACAAAAGTGGAAAGTCTAAGTTTCGATTTACCGCATTCGATTTCACTCACGTGGGGAACGGAAATATAGGCCTTCTCTGCTAACTGCGCTTGGCTCATACCTTTCTTGGTGCGAACCTCGCGAATCCTCGAACCAATCTTTTTGTAGGTCTCAAGATCAAGTTCTTTCACAAAAAATACCCCCTTTTGAAAATAATCTATGACTTATTATATAAACTATGGCTTATTTAGTCCATAAGGTATAGACTATAACATAAGGTATGCCTTATAATAGAACCGACAAAATTTAAACTGGAGGTTACTATTATGCAACTCAACTACATCGCGCTCGGTCAAAGGATCAGAAACATCAGGACCAAGAAAGGCATATCCCAAATGGTGCTGGCAGAGAGGATAGACCGCTCAGCCGCGTACATGAGCTATGTCGAGAACGGATACAAAAGCTGTAGTCTCGACACCTTGGTGCTCGTGGCAAACGAACTGAATGTCTCGACAGACGATCTGCTCGTGGACAGCTTGGCGAACACAATAAAGGTCTCAAATCATGAGTTCGCAACAATCGTCTCTGACTGCAATGAATATGAGATGAGGGTGCTCATTGACATCGTGAAGAAAGCCAAGGAGTCCATGCGCGAATATAAGTATCTCATCAGGCGCAAATAAAGTATACCCATAAAAGTTGACCGAGGGAACATTCCAGGGGTCAAGAAATAAACCACCGGTTTATGATTTGAAAATCGCATTAACCGGTGGTGAATTGTCATGCCCAAATTCTGTTTTCAGCTTGCGAATATGTTTTCGTGGGTTTGCGAATACATTTTCTCTAATAACAAGACAATGTCAAAATTGGTTGATATAATTACAATCGGAAAGGTGGCGATAGCAAATGATTTATTACACAGGCGATATTCACGGATCGAAATTTGAGGTTGTTAGGTTGTGCAAACGATTCAATCTAACAAGAGAAGATACTATCGTCATCCTCGGAGATGTAGGTGCAAACTACTATGGTGACTCTCGAGATGAAGAACTGAAAGAAGTGTTCTCTCGACTCAAGCCTACAATCTTCTGCATACACGGCAATCACGAAATACGCCCCTCGAACATTCCCTCATATAAAACGAAGGAATGGAACGGCGGCACCGTGTGGTACGAAGAAGCATACCCGAACATATTATTCGCCAAAGATGGCGATATATTCGAGATAGAAGGAATTAGGCAGCTTGTCATCGGCGGTGCATACAGCGTAGACAAGTTCTATCGCATCACCCGAGGATACGGATGGTGGGCAGACGAGCAGCCCTCAAAGGAGATCAAAGAATATGTGGAACATCAGATAAGAGAGAAAGACTTTGACATCATCCTCTCTCATACCTGCCCATTCAAATACGAACCCCGTGAGATGTTTATCCCCGGCATTGACCAAAGCACAGTAGACTGCTCAACCGAACACTGGCTCGACAAGATCGAGGAAACGGTTAACTACAAAGCTTGGTATTGCGGGCATTGGCACATCAACAAGAGAATCGACAAGATGCACTTCCTCTTCCACGGGTACGAAACAAGTGATGATGTAAAGCGAATTATAGAAAAGAGTTGATACCCGATATGAAGGTACTATTTACGGGTGATCTGCACTTCGGACATGAGAATGTCCTCAAGTTCGATGGTCGCCCATTTGATACAGTCGAAGAAATGGATGCCGAACTCGTTCGCAGATGGAACAACAAGGTCGATAAAGGTGACCTTGTATATGTCCTCGGTGATATGATTTGGAAAACACGAAACGATGACGCGCCAGGACTCATTAAGAGCCTTAACGGACAGATTATACTGATCAAAGGAAACCATGACCGGTTCCTCCACAATGCAAAAGCCAAGGCAGCTCTTGCAGGCTTGAAGGACTACGATGATATCTGCGTTACTCTGGAAGACGGCACGAAGAAAAGAGTCATTCTCTCGCACTACTTCATTCCCATGTATAACGGACACAGATACCAGGCAATACACCTGCATGCCCATTCTCACTTCACGGACGAAGCCGACTACGAAATTGACTTCGCCGAGGAACTGAACCGCAAGGGATGTAAGAATGAAATTTATAACGTGGGCTGTATGTACTGGAACTATGAACCGGTAACCTTGGATGAGATCATTGCTCACGGAAGGACGATCCGTCCAAATTATGGTGAGCGAACAATAGAAAGCGAGATTGAATAATGGGCAGGTTTTTTAGACTGTTGCTTGACGATTATTCCGCAGCTTCGTTTACCAGCTTTGACAAGGACTACTATGGCACACTCGAAGAAATAAACGAATTCTTTGAGGAAATGAAAAAAGACAAGGAAATCGCAAAACGTCAGGAATATATCCTCTCCGTTTACGAGCAATTCCTCACCGGTCACAAAACCATAAGTCACACAGTCGCATACAGAGAAGTTCCATTCCTTGTACCGGCAAAGGTACTTGCAACCGAAACCTCAGAGCTTACCAATTACGCTTGGGAACATCTTAATACATGGCGGTGGCCGTATATGATGAAATGCGACAAGGTCGAATGTTCTCATATATGGTTTTCTTGCTATGGGAAATACTCCCGATGCATTAAGGCAAAGTTTACAAACCTAAAATATGAATCCACCAATGGACAGTACAAGCCCCTCGGTGGAATGATATGGGGTTACCCTGGCATCATTGCCGGCAAAAGAGGTAATCTGTATAACACCCTCTTCGTAGAGGAAAAGGTCTTCAAAAACAAAAAAGAAGCTATGAAAGACCGAGAAGAATTTATAAAAAATCCCGACCCCATATTCTCCAAATTCTTGGATGATATATTCGGGGACGGTTAAGAAAAGTGAGATGAAAAGATGACCTATGTATTATCCGACATCCACGGAAACCTTGGGAGATTTGAATCGATCATGAAACAAATCAATCTCCAACCGGATGATACATTATATATCCTTGGAGATATCGTAGATAGGTATCCGCACGGAATCAAAATATTACGAAGAATAATGCAGATGCCAAATGTAAAGATGCTTATCGGTAATCACGAATATATGATGTTGAACGCAATTGGACACTGCAAAGATGCTGCCGAAGAAAAGGAAAATACCAACTGGCGACAGCGCAGAATTTGGTACAACAACGGCGGTAGCATTACACATGAAAATTTAAAGCACATCAAGAAGGAATACAGAGCCGAGGTCTTCCGCTTCATTCGACAATTACCGACAAATATCGAGGTCGAAGTGAACGGTATAAAGTACAAGCTTGTGCATGGTTCTCCCGTCGAAAACTACTCCAAATACTCTTGGGGTTATAGAGATTACGCAAACGAAAAAGAGTTTGCCGTATGGGAGCGATGGGATGAAACAGCGCCCGTCCCCGAAGGATATGTGCTGATATTCGGACACACACCTACATGCCACTTCCAAGATAATGAACCTTGGAGCATTTGGCACAGCGATGAAGCAATCGGAATTGACTGCGGGAGTGGATATGAGGATGGACGGCTTGCATGCCTTCGCCTCGAAGACATGAAGGAGTTTTACTCAGAAGGAGAATAAAATGGACAATCATCCGCAATGGATAGTTTTACACCACAACATAAATGCCAAGAAAATAGAACCCTACAATGTACTGCGCCATGGCGGTATCAGAGAGGACATCGTAAAAGCAACCAAGCACTGCAAAACGAAAGAAGAATTCGCAGATAAACTGCGCAGCTCCTTGATGTACTACTATTGGAGTAAGTGTGAATGGGAAATTATTGTCGGCCCCTGGTGCGGAGGTAGGGATACCAAGGAAATCAAGATCGATGTCTTCGACCAGGTAATGTACAATTGGGAACACTTCTTGGAGTATGTTTGGAACGAAAGGAAAAGGATCTGCCTATGGGACAAGGAAATAAAGGAGAAGTTGGCAAAACAGATCGACTAAAGAAACTCGTATTAAAGAAGTGTCAGACAGACCTTGCCTTCATCGTAAAAAACAATATAACTAATGAGAGCAGAATTGAAACACTGTTCGATGAAATACTTGCATTCCACGATGACGAAATATTTATGGAGTTGTTCTGGGTGCTAATTGACTATGCCGAAAAGCAAGAGCTTGCATTAGCTCCGGCATACCGCAGACTTGAAGAACTGCTCCATGAAGGTGAATGAAATGTGTGAATGGGTAAAAATGAAGCCTGTCGAAACGATGGAACGACTAACTCGACAGCAGCTTGATGAACACCTCGAAGAAATCCTCGCAAGGATAGATCGTGAGGACATAGGGTTCGTAATTCTCGATGAAAACGGCAAAGACAGTGAGGTAATATGTCCTGCTGAATGGCTCAACTTTTGCCTTGTCGAAAAATAAGTGAAAGGAAGGGATGCTTACATGGAACGAGAACCTTGGTGCTCGATATATGAGATCTGTAAGTATCTCAACTGCACCTATTATGCCGTCAAAGGCGCAATTAAGTATCACAATATGCCGGCTTACAAAGTCGGAAAACTTTGGCGTCTCAAAAAAAGTGAGGTCGATGAGTGGTTAAAAACACCCGAGGCACAGAAATCCGCGATTGCTGTACCTACCGACCCTGAGAAACACCAACAATTCCAAGAACGTTATGAAAGGATCAAAGCATTGAAAACTGAGCCTAAGACAAAGATTAGTTACAAGCCCTTGTTTAAAATGCTTATCGACAGGGGCATAAAGAAAAAAGAACTCGCACAAATGGCAAATATCAGCATTGCAACCGTGACCAAAATGGCTCAGGGCGGCAATGTCACTACTGATGTATTCGAAAGAATTTGTATAGCCTTAAATTGCAAGGTTGGAGATATCGTGGAAATTGTCCCGGTGGGAACACAAGAGGAATCTATAGCAAAGAAAGCGGATAATGAAATTAAGAAGAAGTCGGTGGAAACACCGGCTCTTACTATTAAGAAGACCAAAATATCCGAACCCGAGGTTGCAGATGAGCATGGACTCTTCCCAAGGGAACGTGAGATCGTCCACTTCATTTATGAACGAATACACTATTACAAAGAAAATCCTCCGCTGTTTATGCTCAGGATGGTACTCGATGAGTATGGCGCAGAGAA
>UMCG01011546.1_pt1 | contig 17453 bp, 9 predicted proteins | sample 1964181 | NCBI WGS metagenome assembly UMCG01 (sample SAMEA4835963, study PRJEB28245) | human gut metagenome | biome: gut microbiome; material: fecal sample | place: Denmark | collected 2008 | reverse complement strand
TAGCATCAAAACTGGAAGATGCTCCCTGGCCGGCAACCAAGGACGAATTGATTGATTATGCCATGCGTTCGGGTGCTCCTCTTGAAGTTATTGAGAATCTCCAAGAGATGGAAGATGAGGGCGAGATCTATGAGAGTATCGAAGATATTTGGCCGGATTACCCTAGTAAGGAGGATTTTTTCTTTAACGAGGAAGAGTATTAATTTATAAATGACCGAACATATAAAATTCCCGATAACTTTATCACAAGTTATCGGGAATTTTTTATTGATGAATATCGTTTTTGGTATTTCTATTTTCTAACTCGTCTCAGAATATTCTGCATTTCGTAGACTATTTCGGGGTGTTGGTCCGCAAGGTTTTCCTTTTCATATTCTCTAACTCTCATGTCATAAAGTTGAGGAGTTTTCAAATTTCCAGTCTCTACTTTTGGGCCCCAGGTAATCATGGCAGGTCCATCGTTTGGTTCAATATATTTCCAATTTTTGGTACGTACAGACATGGTTGAAGATTCTTCTATAATCCATGGGCGATCCGTTTGATCCTTTCCGAGCCATGTGTTTAAGCGGTTCTGGCTATCTGGCGCACTTCCTTTTGGTAATTTTGCATTGATTAGAGCAGCCATTGATGCAAACCAGTCGATTTGTGATACTAAGGCGTCGGAAATTTGCGAACCGGGGATTTCTTTCGGCCAACTGACAATTGCAGGTACCGCCGTTCCTCCTTCAAATGCGCTGTATTTATTACCACGAAAAGGACCTGCAGGACTATGTCCGTTAAGCAATTCCTCAGCATGGTCATCATAACCGTCGTCAACTACCGGACCATTGTCACTAGAGAGGATAATTAATGTGTTTTCTCGTAATCCCCGTTCGTCAAGAGCTGCTATTATTTGTCCCACTGTCCAGTCAAATTGGGCAATAGCATCACCACGTACTCCCATTTTATTCTTACCTCTAAAACGTTCATGTGGAAAACGTGGTACATGTACGTCGTTTGTAGCAAAATACAAGAAAAAAGGCTGGTTTTTGTACTTGTCGATAAAATCAATAGCATGTGCGGTGATGGAGTCGGCTATATTTTCATCTTTCCATAATGCTTTGCCACCACCTTTCATGTATCCTATGCGACCAATTCCGTTGACAATAGCCATGTCGTGCCCATGACTATGTTTCATATTGTACAACAGTTCCGGATGGTCTTTCCCTAATGGTTCGCCAGGGAATGGCTTTTGATAACTAACCTCAATAGGAGCAGAAGGGTCGTAGTTGGCTACTTTACCGTTTTCAATAAACACGCATGGTACGCGATCCGCTGTGGCTGCCATAATATAGGAATAATCAAATCCCAAGTCTCCCAGTGCTGTAGGTAGTGGAGCATTCCAGTCTTGCATGCCTGATTTGTCACCCAATCCTAAATGCCATTTGCCGATAGCGCCGGTGATATATCCGGAATTCTTAAAAACATCTGCCAGCGTGTAAGTTTCAGGTCGGATAATCATACCAGCATTACCTGCTGCCACACCGGTTCCCGGTACACGCCACGCATATTTTCCAGTGAGCATGGAGTAACGTGAAGGAGTACTTGTTGCCGCAGTGGCGTGCGCATTGGTGAATTGGACACCACTTTTTGCCAATTGGTTTACATGGGGAGTTTGTACGTTTTTGGCTCCATAGCATTCGAGGTCACCATATCCCAGATCATCTGCATAGATAAAAATGACGTTTGGCTGCTTTTGAGGATTTGTTTTGGTTTTGAGCTTTTCGCTTTGTGCCGGACCTGTAACCGCCAATAGGCTTGCAACTGGCGAAAGAAAAGCTAATAATGCATACTGTTTCATGGATATATTTATTTATAGGTTTTAAGGTAACTTATACCTTTGTGTCTTATTAATAAATACGTATATTTTTAGCCCAGCACTATATCAAACCCAGTTAAAACTAGTTAAAACGCAGAATGTCTCTTATGGTATCGTAATGAAGAAAATAAATAGGTTCAAATTCTTTTTTATGAATTTTAAAGCAAAGTAGATATTACGTTCTACTGCCTTCTCGCTAATGTCAAGTTGTTCTGCTATTTCTTTGTTTGTCATTTGTTGTTTCCTGCTCATGATAAAAACCTCTTGTTGTCGTGGTGGAAGTAAAGAAACTAATTTCCATATATATTCCAGTAGATCCTTAACTTCAAGTGTCTCATCAGATATAGCAATTTTCTCAGCAACCTCAAGAGCAGTAATTTTCATCGTTATCTTATTCAGACTTTTACGGAAGTAATCAAAAATTGTGTTACGAGTCATAATAAAGAGTAATCCGTCTATGTCTTTGTTTTCGTTGATTGATGCACGCGATTCCCATAATTTGATAAAGACCTCTTGTACTGCCTCTTTTATTTCCTCGTCATCATTCAGATAAATCTCTGAAAATCTGTATACTTTCCGCCAATAATGATCATATACAAAGGTAAATGAGGTTTCGTCTCCTTGTTTTAATTTTGCTAAAACAGATGTTTTCTCCATATACGTGCATAATTATAATTGTTTTGCAAAGATAAGAAAAAGAGGACTGGTTAGCGTTCTAAAGAACTGCTTTCTGATTTTTCGAAAAAAAGTTCAATGCAATGTAGGGATAGACATAAAAGTTTCGTATTTAATATTAGAGACGTTTGTTTTATAATGAAAATGAAAAATGTGAAAAAGATAGATATGAATAAGAAACTATATGAACAAATCAAAGCTTTATTAGCAGACAAACTGGATGAAAAAGAACAAAAGGAACTATTTCATCATCGAGAGTTTGAAGAAAAAATGCACCTGCAATGGAATATGGATCGACAAAAAGAACTTGACGATGAAGTAGGGCGAAAGATGTGGAAAATGGTAAGACAGAAATGTCTCGATTGCCGACAGCAGAAGAAGCATGTTTATATACCATATTGGCTATCTGTGGCTGCCGTAGCTCTTGTTCTGCTACTTGGAGCAACTTGGATGTATTTCTCCGGAAATAAGGTAAATGGGGCGAAAGATGCTTTTGTAGAAGTTGTATCAAAAGAAGGACGTCTATATATGCTGCCTGATAGTTCACGAGTTTGGATGCATCCGGGAAGTTCTATCCGTTATCCGGAGAATTTTGTTCAGAATAGAAAAGTGTGGTTGAAAGGAAATTCCCATTTTGATGTTTATAAACAGGATGGCAAACATTTTATCGTATACATTGATAGGGCTTTTGTAGAAGTAAAAGGTACTTCTTTTTTAATTAATCAGGAACAGGCAAATATTTCTAAAGTCACTTTGTTTAGTGGTAAAGTCGATTTTACGATAGTAGGTACTGAGCATACTATTGAGATGAAACCTTCGCAAGAATTGACCTTCAACGCGGAGAAGGCAAGCGTGAAAGTGGATGAAATGCAAGGAGTGAAATGGAAAGAAGGTAATTATGAATTTACAAATGTTGATTTAAGTTCATGGATTGAGATTGTAGGAAGAATATATAATGTAAAAATATCATTGGAACACGGACAGGCAACCAAGAATCTGTTAAATGGGCGTCTACGTTACAATGAGTCATTGGAAGAAGCTATTGAAAAAATGTGCTTCAGTACAGGGTGGCGATATAGAAAGGAAAATGGAGAATATATCATATTCCGTTAAAGGTATACTATAATATGTTTGTATAATTTTTTAATGTTAATCTTTTAATTATTTAGTATGGAAGAAAAGCAGCAGCATGGCAGGTGGAAGTACCTCATGTGCATTTGGTTTGGAATCTTTTGTTTCCCATTGATTGCAATAGCAGCACAGGGAGTCATAAAGGTGAAAGGGTATTTTAGTGAAGTACAAGCTATCCGTCAGATCGAAAAAAACAGTAATTATGTGTTTTTTTACGATGCAGCGGATTTGGATGAAGTAAAGCGCAAAAACATTGACTGCCAAGGTACGATTGAAAAAGTATTGTCAGTTGTATTTGAAGGGAGTAATGTTAACTATTTAGTCCGGGGAGACGAAGTTGTACTGAAAGTGAATAAACAGAGTGTACAGCAGAAAGGAGAGAAAAGAGTCGTCACGGGTGTGGTTACAGACGCCATAGACGGCGAGCCGTTGGTAGGTGTGAACATTGTTGTGAAAGGTCAGAAAAGTGGAACTATCACGGATTTGAATGGTAGATATTCTATTTCTGTGAGCGGAGACAAAGCCGTACTGGTCTTCTCGTACATTGGTTACCAGAAACGTGAAGCTCCGGTAGAAGATTTAGGGGTGGTTAATGTCACGATGTCCGGAGAACAGCAGACGTTGAACGAGGTCGTTGTTGTAGGTTCCGGAGTACAAAAGAAAGTGAGTGTGACAGGGGCTATTACAAATGTGAAAGGAGATATTTTACGAATGCCGACTTCACAATTAAGTACTTCGTTTGCCGGTAAGCTGGCAGGTGTGATTGCTACCACTAAAACAGGAGAGCCGGGTTCCGGGGCTGATTTTTATATTCGCGGTATTTCTACTTTTGGCGGGCGTACAACACCGCTTATATTATTGGACGATGTAGAAATTTCAGTATCTGATCTGAACTATGTGCCGGCGGAAAATATCGAGAGTTTCTCCATTTTAAAAGATGCTTCTGCAACTGCAATTTATGGTGCACGCGGTGCAAATGGTGTAATGATAATCTCGACAAAGGGAGGTGATTACAATATGAAGACGAAGGTTAATGTTAGTGCGGAGAACTCTTTCAATATCATGTCCGATTTTCCTGAGTTTGTAGATGGTCCCAGATATATGGAACTTTACAATGAAGCTGACCTGTCGAGAAATCCGAATAAATCGAAAGATCAATTATTGTATTCGGACAGACGGATCCAGTTGACCCGTGACGGGGTAAATCCTTATGTATATCCGAATGTGGATTGGCAGGATGTCATTTTCAAAAAGACGACAATGACGCAGCGTGCCAATATCAATGTATCGGGAGGAGGTACAAAAGTGAAGTATTATATGAGCTTGAATGTCAGCCACGATAGTGGTTTGCTGAATACGGAGAAAGCTTATTCGTGGAACAATAATATTAATATCATGAATTATACGTTCCAGAATAATATCTCCTATAAGTTGACCCCCACAACGACAATCAGGATGAATATGAATGCTCAGATCCGTCAGAACAAAGGCCCTAATATCAATAGTGCTGATTTGTTTAAAATGATTCTGACGACTACTCCGGTAACTTTCCCTGCAACTTATCCTGCGCAACCGGGTGATACGTATATCCGCTATGGGTCTGATTATCAGAGTTCGGACTATCTTTATCCTAATCCTTATGCGCAGATGATGACTTCTTATAAGGAGCAGAATGCGAATACATTGAATACAGTCATTAAAGTGGAGCAGGATTTTGGGTTTGTAACAAAAGGATTGAAGGCAAATATTTGGGTAAACTTTAAAAACTGGTCCAGCAGTTCCTACAATCGTTCCATTACTCCTTATCTTTTCAGAGCTGTGGGATACAGTGAAGATAGTCCGTTGGAATATGACTTGGAACGTATTCAGGAAGGTGCAGACTATATAGCACAGTCGGATATTGCCAGAAGTTCGGATCAGACATTTGAATTTCAGGGAAATATCAGTTATAATCGTCAATTTGGTTTGCACAATGTCGGAGGTATGTTGATGTACCGGCAAAGGGAATACAGAAGTGATGTGCTTCCTAATCGTAATCAAGGAGTCTCAGGACGTTTCACATATGATTACGGACAACGTTATCTGGCTGAAATCAACTTCGGTTATAACGGTACGGAACGTCTTGCCAAGAAGAAGCGTTTCGGTTTCTTCCCGGCAATGTCTTTAGGATGGGTTATCAGTAATGAGAAGTTCTTTGAACCTTTGAAAAATGCGGTGAATAATCTGAAAGTGAGAGCCTCTTATGGATTGGTAGGTAGCGATGATCTGGCACAAGCGGGCGGAAGCTATTATTTATATATTGATAAGCTGACGGATAATAAATTGGATCAGATAAAGTGGACATTTGGAGAGAGTATGAATCACACATTGGGAGGTCCGGAGATTGCCTATTATGCAAATCTGGATGCTGTGTGGGAAAAAGCGAAGAAATTTGATATTGGCGTAGATATGACTTTGTTTGACCACTGGAATATAACAATAGACTATTTCTATGACAAACGTTACGATATATTTATGGAACGTCAGTCTTGGCCTAATTCTTTGGGTTATGGTAAAGCAAAACCTTGGGGAAATGTCGGTAAAATGGATAATAAGGGTGTGGAGTTCAGCCTTAATTATCATAAGAATTTCTCTAAAGATTTGGGGGCTAGTTTTCAGGCTAACCTGACATATAATAAAAATAAGTTGGTTTATAAAGACGAACCGGATTATCCTACTATTTGGAAGTCGGAAACAGGAAAACCATATTCCAGATTGACCGGATATATTTCGGAAGGACTGTTCCAGAGCCAGGAGGAGATAGATAACAGCCCGGAACAGATGGTAGGAAATAGCACTCCGAAGGTCGGTGATATCAAATACCGTGATTTGAATGGTGATGGAAAAATAACGGAAGACGACCAATGTATGATTTCCAAGTACGGTTCTGTTCCACGTTTGCAATATGGTTTCGGTGGTACCATTAATTATAAAAAATTCGACTTTGGTATTTTCTTCAGTGGTTCGGCATTGCGTTCCATTCTGATCAATGGTTTGGACCCCTTCCTTGAAGGGAATCGTATACCGAATAAGAATGTGTTGAAATTTATTGCAGATAATCACTGGTCGGTAGATAATCCGAATCCGAATGCCGAATATCCGCGTTTGGGATTGACGACCGGTGATATAGGTAATAATACGGTCAACAGTACTTATTGGTTGCGTAATGGTTCTTTCCTGCGTCTGAAGAATCTGGAAATCGGTTATAAAATTCCGTATGGGCGTATTTATGTCAGTGGTGCGAATCTGCTTCGTTTCAGCCCGTTTGATTTGTGGGATCCGGAATTGAGCAGTTGGAATAGCTATCCGTTGCAACGTACGGTCAATGTAGGTTTACAACTTAATTTCTAATAATCTAAATCATAGAAGATATGAATATTCTGAAAAATATAGTTCGAGTGGGTCTGATTGTGACTGCTCTTTCATTTAATTTAGTTTCTTGTGATTATCTGGATGTAGTTCCGCCTGAACAAGCAGGGCTACAGGATGCCACAAAGACCCGGAAAAGTACTTTAGGATTTCTGTTCACTTGTTATGCAGGACTTCAGGAAGATGATTCTCCTATTGGTCACACAAGTGCTCTTAATGGTTCCACAGATGAGTTTGCACTGCCGATAGAATGGCGGAACGATAGTGGAGCTTTTTGGGATGATTATGCATATAATTTAGTCTCGGCAGCCAATCCGGATGGACTTTGGGGTAATTATTATAAGTATATTGGTCAATGCTATCTTTTTTTACGTCAGGTCGAAAATAATCCCGGTGAAACCTTATTGCAGGAATGGTTACCGGGTGAAAAAGAACAGTGGTTGGCCGAAGCTCATTTTTTAATTGCTTATTATCATTTTGCATTACTGAGAAAATACGGTCCTATACCTGTTGTTACGGAATATGTACCTCAGAGTACTCCCTCTTCCGACTTTGGTGGAAGATATCATTATGATTATTGTGTTAACTGGATTGCATATCAACTTGATCTGGCAGCACAGAATTTGCCGCCGACCCGTGAGGGAACAGAATGGGGACGTGCTACTTCTACGATGGCTAAAGCTTTGAAAGCCCGTGTACTGATGTATGCTGCTTCTCCTCTTTGGAATGGTCAATTCCCTTTTTCTTCATGGAAGAATAAAGTGAATACTCCCGGGGATAAAGACTTTTTTGTAGGTGATGATGCTAAATATAAAGAATCTATCGGACGGGATGATTATGGCATTGAACTGGTAAGTAGCAGTTATAATGAGAAAAAATGGGAAAGAGCGATGGAGGCCTGTCAGAAGGCGTTGGATTTTGCGCTTAATGAGGGTGGATGCCGTCTTTATGGAACGGAAGCTTCTGATATGACATTGTATCAGACAGAACTGGGAAATAGTGATAAGTGGTTACCTTATGTGCCGGGAAAGGAGGATAATAATATTCAGGAGAACAGAGAGTTCAAAGAAAGAGTAATGATGCTTCGTTATATGGTTGCTTCCCGCTATCCGCATAATAAGGAATTAATCTGGGGGCTAACCGGTAAGAATATTAATTCAAGAATACAGGGACGTATACCGGCGCATATATTCCAAACAGGTAATAAGACTTCTTGGGCAGGGGGATTTTCAGCTATTTCTCCGACGCTATATACCATTGAACATTTCTATACGGAAGATGGTGTGTTGCCTGAAGAGGCCGCTTCAACAGGCGATTTTGCTTCAAGAGCAGAATGGTTCCAAAAAGCAGGAATAGCAGGAAACAACAGAGAGGATATTATTAAACTTTGTGTGAACCGTGAACCGCGTTTTTACGCATGGATGGCGTTCGATGGTGGTGATTACGGTTCAAAGTTGTTGAAGGCCAGCAGTGGCGATGCAGGTTCGCCATGCGTTTTGAACATGAAGACTGCTGCAGGACATGGATACGACCTTACCAGAAGTCCGCGTAACTATAATGTTACAGGATTTATGACCCAGAAATATGTAAATCCGACAGCTCAATTTGTATTCGATGGTGGAGCTTTCCAGGCTGGAGATACCAAACCGATACCTCTTATACGTTTGGCAGAATTGTATCTGAATCTGGCGGAATGTCAGGCGAACGTAGGTGGTGCCAATCTGGCAAATGCTTTAGCCAACTTGAAGGAGGTTCGTGACCGTGCCGGTGTTCCCACGACTACGACTGTACCGGAACAGAGTAAATTAATTGAAATGATTCATAATGAGCGATTTATTGAGTTCTGGAATGAAGGCCATCGTTATCATGATGTGCGCCGTTGGGCGGAAGGTCAGAAATACTTTGGTGCTAAACGTGAGGGGTTGAACGCAATGGTGAAAGATGTACCGTTTGAAAAATTTAATGTAAGGACTACTATTGACCAGCCTTTCAGATGGAACGACCGTTTATATCTGGCTCCTATTCAGAATGCCGAAGTGTATAAAAACCCGCAAATGGTTCAGGCATACGGTTACTAATTGTATTATGAATTTAAAAAGCAAATTTATGAAGAAAAGTTTATTTATACCATTATTATGCGGATTGTCATTTGTCTATACGGCATGTGATGAATATGATGATACATATCCGAAAGAATATCATAAGATCTTGTCTTTGAAGCAAACCGGAGAAGAAAGTAAAATTCTTTATAACACCGGTCAGGATGCTTCTTTTGATATAACAATCATGAAGACCGGATGTGATCCGTCATTAACGGCTCAGGCTCAATTGACTGTATTGTCGGATGAAGCATTAAAGGAATACAATGAAAATTATACTATTTTGCCTTCAAATACCTATTCTATAGATGGCAGCGAGTTGATTTTTCAGTCCGATGAGAGATATAAAATGTCCAAAGTGGTGATGAAAACGAGTGCAATTCAAGCCTTGGTAGAACTTCCGGAAAATGCTGATAAGACTTTTGTATTGCCCATTTCATTGGTTAGTGCTACGGATTCTGTAAATTCTATGAATAATCTCTATGTCATGAAGCCTGTGATTACCACTCCGAAGCTGGAATTTAAAGTCTCTGAGGAAGAATGTGTCCAAGGGTTTATAAATAGTACGGATCCTGTTTTATTCACTATACCTATGGGGTTAGAGATAGACAACCAATGGGATTTCACGGCTAAGGTAGAAGTTGTGAATAACGATGGAAAGGAAGGATACTTGTCTTCTAGTTCAGTAACGCTGGAAAATGACGGTCTGGTAACGTTTGAGCCGGGAAAAGAAGCTTCATTGAAGGTGTCGGTATCGGCAGGAAGCGGTGATGATTTGACAAATCTGGTTGTAGGAGGACGAGTGGCTATTAAAATTACCGAAATAGAAGGAATTAATTTTGATTTTGATAGTCGGGAGTTTAATCTGACAGTGACAGGTAAAGAATATGAGTATAATAACAAAGGGTTGGATGCTTCTATGTTGAGTTTCAATTTCCCCGATTTTGTAGGTAATACAACTGCTGCGAGTTTGTTTGATAAAGATCCTGCAACGTATGTGCAGACTCCATTCCCTAATAGGAACTTTGTTAATACCGGCGGCACTAATCCTTATCTCCAATTGCAACTTCCGGAAGGAGTTACAGATTTTGCCATCTCATGGACACAGTGTTTACAAAATGAAGTCTCTTTATTGAGAGGATTTGATGTACTTTGGTCTGTTGATGGTACATTTGAGGATATTCCTAATGCTCGAAAGTCATATAGTGTGGCTGATTTGAGCGCGGCAGGTGCGGTTAACTTGGGAGCTTCTTTCACAACATCAGCTTGCCATTGTGATACCCCGGTTAAGTTTATACGTATAGTACAAACTTGGAATTGTGAGAGTACCACTGATGCAGGTGGAAGGTGGCAATTCCGATTGGCTGAACTTAAACTTTACGGAGTATCCATTAAATAAGATATATATCTGAAAAATAGCTTTATCCGTTGGTTGGTTTGAGTATAAAAGGATTCCGGCCAACGGATTTTTTATCAGTTAAATCTAATATTATTTATTATGGTAAATTTCTTGAAGACACACTTTGGTACCATGTTGACAGTGCTATGCGTCCTATTACTTTTTACTGCTTGCAGTGACGATGAAGAGGTGATAGATCCCTTTCTAAAAACAGACTTGATTGGTGAAACAATCAATTTGGGTTCGGATGCCGTAGAAGCATTTGACGTGAAAGTAATAACGAACCGGAGAGACTGGGAAATTGCTTCTTTAGGAGTTGTTCAATGGTGTAATTACGAAATCATTCCGGATGGAGAAAATGCTATCATTCGTTTTTCCGTTGCCGAGAATGAGGAAGCCACGCAACGTGAGACAGAATACCGGTTAACGGCACCAGGTTGCCAGCCTTTGAAAATAAAAATTGTTCAATTAGGAACAGAATATGCGATTCTTTTTGATCAGTCCACCCCTAGGAAAGTGACACAGGAGGGTGAAGAATTTTTGTTGACTGTAACTTCTAATGTCGCTAATGAACCTACGATAGAGGCTGATATGGAAGGCTGGGTTGAAATAATAGAACAACCGATAGTGACAAGAACTTTTTCAGACAAGATTTTTAAGGTTACAGTACATAAGAACATCACGTTTCAGAATCGCACGGGGCATATTAAATTTGTCTCAACTGCGTTAAAAGACCCCGTAGTTTTTACTATCATTCAGGAGAAAGCCTCCACTGAAGGTATGGGTGATACGAAATTGAAGGTAAAAAGCGCGGAACTTATAGAAGGCAATGTTTACGGCAATCAGGATGTCAGTAAAACTATTGATGGAGACTATTCGACAAATTATAGTAGTGCCTCACTAGGTTCGCCGGAAGCCAATAGAGGACATTCTATTATCATTGAATATACATTGGAACAGCCCGAAAACATAGGTTATGTTCGTTTGATGCAACGTTCGAACAATGATAAAAATTCTCTTTTTGCCAGTGGAGGTGTTTCGGTTTTGAAAGAAGGCGAAACTACTTGGAATGAGGAAATCGGTTTTGTAGCCGCACAAATGGCGGGAGCGGCTGTTGATATTAGTGTTAATAGCCTTCAAGTGAGTAAAGTGCGTGTACGTATCGATCGGATGACGCCTGGAATTGATAACGTCAATGTGGCTCTGGCCGAGTTCGAGTGTTATCAGTATTCGGATAATACAAATGACATTTTGGAAGCGCAAAAGTTCTTTACGGACGAGACCTATTCGGAATTAAAGGGTACAGTGACTTCAGAAAGCCTTAAGGAGATCAAGACCGCCGTTATTTATCAATTAGCGAAAGAGTTGCTGGAAGGGAAATACGATAAAAAATTTCGTTTTAGTACCTACCATTCTTGCAAGAGTCCTGAAATAGTGGCAGAAGAACTGACTATAGGCTCAAGAAGTATATATGATAATCCGACGGGAATCTATTTTACGCAGGGAGAGCCGGTGCTGGTTTTCGTTATGTACAAAGGAGCAAGCAATACCCCGCTGAGTCTTGCTATTGCCGATTATAGGGAAGGTGGAAAGAAAAGCGTGATCTCCTTGCGGGGAGGTTTGAATGTGATTACTCCGGCAAATTCGGGTAATGGCTATATTCAATATTGGACGAGAGATGATGCCGGAGATACAGATGTCGATATTCATTTTTGTTTCGGTAAACAGATTGGCTATTGGGATGTAAGACGTGGTGATACGGATGCCACTTGGCCGGAAATATTGGAGAGGGCTAAGAGAAGTGCGGTGGATATTCCGAATGCGATGATGGATATTCTGGGACAAAGAGTACACTTGCAGAATACGGTGAATGCCTTTGCCAAATGTGCGCCAAACGCAATTCAGGCAGTAGTCGATATGCACGACCGTATGTTGGATTTTGAATATTTGATGATGGGACTGGTGAAAAACAATGCTGTGCCTGCTAACCGCTTTTTTGGCGTCCGTTCTTGGGGAGGAAGTCCTAATTGGAACGGAGTATGTGCCAATTATCCCAACACGGAAGATGCGATGTTGGTTCCGAAGGTCTTTTATAGAAAGAATAATGTATGGGTTTTCGGACATGAGTTTGGGCATGGCAACCAGGTTGCCCAGATGAAAGGCAATGGTTGGACGGAAGTGACCAATAATCTTTACTGTTCATTTGCTCAGTATATGATGAGAAACGATCCGTTGAGTGAAGGCTATCTGAGACTGGAACATGAATCCTTCAAGCGTCCGGGAGCACGTTCGGCTTTGGCGGGCGGGCGTATAAATGCTTTCTTGAACGAAGCTTTGGTTGCCCATAAATCGTACTTCATGCAAGTGGCAACTATTTCCACCGACAAACCGGGCGTATGGGAATCTGATCCGTTTGTGAAATTAATCCCTTTATGGCAAATGACTATGTATTTTATGGCAGCGGATATAAAACCTGATTTTTGGCCTGATGTGCATTGGGCGGCTATCCATGATAATGACAAGAGTTACTCTCCGGGGCGGAGGTATGTGAATTTCATGAAACGTGCTATTGACGCTTCGGGACTGAATCTTTGCGGATTCTTCGAGGGTATGGGGCTGCTGAAAGTATTTGATAATGTGAAGGTGGATGACTACACGGTTGCTACCATAAATATAACGCAGGAAATGGTAGATGAAGTGAAAGCTTACGGAGAAGGAAAACCATTACCTTCAGGCGGTATGCAATACATCTCGGCCAACAGCGTGGAAGCATTCAAGAGCAAAAGTAACGTAGAAGGAACATTTAATTCCGGGATTACCAAAGGAACTGATTATGTCACGGTAGACCATGCTATATGGAAGAATGTAGTTGCTTTTGAAACATATAAAGGCAAAGAACTGACTGATATTTGTATAGTCGGTACTGGTGACGTTACTAATAAGACAACTCGTGTGGATTATCCTACCGGAGCGACTCGGATTGAGGCCGTAGGTTGGGATGGAAGTCGGACTTTGGTGACCGGCAGTAGATAAAAAAGAGAAAAGCCTTCGATCAATCAGGATAATAACTTAACACATACACTAATCGATCATATGAGCTACTGTTTTAATATTCAAGTAGAGATGCGGAAAAGCATTCTTACTTGAATATTAAAACAGAGCTCTATTTTTAGAATACAGGCATTTGCCAGATGAACCCTACTGAAACCCGGTTGGTACTGTAATTCTCCTGTCCCAGCACCTTGGCGCGGGAAGTGAAATCGTAGGACCGTCCTACATACGTGACGAAGAAATGCAGGTTGGTTTCCATTGGATAAAACTCGATACCGGCAAGGTATCCCCATGAAGTGCTGTAATTCCCCTTCTCTATTCCTTCGGACGCCTTCGTAACCGAAGCCGTTTCATACATACCTTTCACGAAAGCGTTCCATTTCGGCAGGAACCGGTAATTACATTTGGCAACTACGGACAGATAACCCGCATCGAATGCATTATGTCCGCCCGGACGGCCGACAATGTTCGTGATAATGCCTTTCCGGTCAATATCTTCCTTTGAATACATGAAGTCGACGAACGCGTTCCATTTGCCGAGATTCAGCTCGTTTCCCACTGCATAATAGTACATATTATGACTTTTGGCTTCGTTCATGACGGAAGCCGACCAACGGGTTTTGAATACATTATTGAAATTACCGTTCCAGTTCAGCGTGTAAACCAGCGGCATTTTGCCCGACTTCAAATCGGGGATATTCCCTTCGGCGTCTTCCGTGATTCCGTACGTACTGTCGAAAGAACTGTTGCGGCTGTTCAATATCTGTAAGTTCAGCTGCTGATCGGGCGTGATATTATAACCGACATTCAATCCCGTCATAAAATTACTCATATAATCAATCATGTCGCAGTATTGGTAGACATCAATCGGGTTCAGGTCGAACTCGAAACCACCGTATGCGGCACATTGTTTTCCGGCAAAAAGACTGAATTGGTCGTTTAACTGAATTCCGATACCGGCGTAGTCGATAGAAGTCGGCAGGTTGTCAATCATGCCGTTGGCATCATTCGAGCGGTTGAGGCGCTGGCGGTAACGGTATGACAGCCAGTTGTTGATATTCCCTTTCGCTTCGATGCGGAGCTGGTGCATATTAAAATCACCTTCCTGAAATCCATCCCGGAAGTGGGCGTCAAAACTACCTTGCATATTCAGGTATAAATTGAACTTATCCGTCTTTTTCTTTACGTTCGTCAGTTCTTCGAACAGGGGAGTATCGGGGGAGAACTTGTCCTTCTTTTCCGCATTTTGCGCATACACTCCTCCTATGCTGCCCGCAAGGAGCAACATAAAAATCAAATTTTTCATAAGTCAGTCCGGTTTTTAGTATTCGTTAAAGTACTGTTGAATTAGCTTCCAGTCCGTGGTCTTGGTAAGAGCGAGCATCAACAATACGCGCGACTTTTGCGGATTCAATTCCTGTGAAGCGACAAACTGATACTTGGCATCATCCACTTCCGCGTCAAGCGTGGTAGGACCTGTCGGGACACGGGAAGAACGAACCACCAGGATACCTTTTCTACGTGCGTCGGTCAGTACCGGGAAGATATTCTTGTGGATATTTCCGTTTCCTACTCCGGCATGGATGATTCCTTTGTATCCGTGTGTCAGTAGCGGAGTCACCATATCTGCCTCGATGTTGGAGTAGCTGTATACGATACCGACTTTAGGCAATGAAGTGAGGTGAGTCACATCAAATACGGATTGAGTGGTATGTTTCTTCAATGTCACCTGGTTATAGAAAACCTGTCCGTTCAGCACATAACCCAGTGCGCCGGAGTTGGGGGCCTGGAAAGTCTGTACGTCGACGGTATTCATTTTCACGGTACTTTCCGCTCCGAGGATCAGGCCGTTCATGGCAACCAGCACACCTTTATCTTTAGATTCCTTGGCGGCGGCAGTGACTACGGCATTGTAAAGATTCAACGGGCCGTCGGCGCTTAGCGCGGTAGACGGACGCATGGCACCTACCAGCACGACAGGTTTGTCACTCTTGACAGTCAGGTTCAGGAAGTAAGCAGTTTCTTCCATCGTGTCCGTTCCGTGAGTGATAACGATTCCGTCGATATCCGGACGTTTCAGCAACTCGTTGATTTTCTTGGCAAGTGTCAGCCAGACTTCGTCGTTCATGTCCTGCGAACCGATTCTCACAATCTGCTCGCCTGTCACGTTGGCGATATCCTTTATTTCGGGTACTGCATCAAGCAATGCGCCGATAGCAACCTGTCCTGCTGTGTAGCTGGTTCCGGTGGCGGAGCTTCCTGTACCCGCAATAGTTCCTCCGGTGGCAAGGATATGAATATTCGGTTTTGCGGCAAAAGCCATTGCAACGGTACATAGTAGTGCGACTACTACCAGACCAAATCTCTTGAATTGTTTCATAACTGAATGATGTTTAGGTTAATAATATATAGTTAGAATATTTGTATAAAGAGCAATCCCAAAGCAATCGCCACGACCGTAGACACCAGTCCGGGCATCATGAACGAATGATTCAACACATATTTACCGATTTTTGTTGTCCCCGTCCGGTCGAAATTTATGGCGGCCACTACGGTAGGGTAGTTCGGAATAAAGAAATATCCGTTTACTGCCGGGAACAGGGCAATCAGCATATAAGGCGAAATGCCCAACGCAATCCCAAGCGGCACCAATGCCCGCACGGTGGCTGCCTGGCTATATAGCAGGATGGACATCACGAACAGGGCGATACCGAACAACCACGGCATCTGACGGACAATTCCCTCAATAGAGAAAGTAAGCTGTGCCATATTCCCCTGAAGAAAAGTATCTCCCATCCAGGCGATACCGAAGATGGCGATGACAGCTTGCATCCCGGCCGGGAATACAGAACCCTGCGTTGCCTTGATACCGTCCGTCCGGGTCACTATCAGGATAATGGCGGCAGCCGATAACATGACAATTTCGATGATAGAGGACATTCCCAATGTAATTATCTCTCCGTCGATAAGGAAGCTGGGACGCATCCCTTCGAAAGAACCGAAAAGGACGATGAAGGCAGTCGCCAATATAAAAATGATAACGGAAAGCATGGCGGAACGTTTGTTCTTTACGTCTTGAATCTCCACCTTCTTGCTATTGAAGAGACCTTCTTTCAGGCGTTTCTGATATTCGGGGTCTTCCACCAGTTCTTTGCCGACTTTCATGGAGAATAATGCGCCTACCAACACGCCTACTATTGTAGCGGGAATTGTGATTTTAAGGATGTCGAACAGAGTGATGTCAAAACCGGCCAATAGTCCGAGTAACGCAACGGTAGCGGCGGAAATAGGACTTGCCGTAATAGCCTGCTGGGAAGCGATCACCGCAATGCCGAGCGGACGTTCCGGACGAATCTTGGTTTCGGTGGCGACTTCTGCAATGACCGGCAGTACGGAATAGGCCACGTGCCCCGTTCCTGCAACGAACGTGAAAAGGTAAGTCACCAACGGGCTCAACAGTGTGACGTGTGACGGGTTTTTACGGAGCAAATGTTCTGCCAGTTTCACCATATAATCCAGTCCTCCGGCGGCTTGCATACAGGAAGCTGCCGAGATAACGGCGGCAATCATCAACATGACGTCGATAGGAGGGGCGGTAGGCTGTAAGCCAAAACCGAACGTGAGTATCGCCAATCCAACGCCTCCCATAACACCGAGTCCGATACCTCCCAGGCGTGCGCCAATAATAATGGCTGTCAGAACAAATGCTAATTGTAATATCATAGGTTGTTGTTTTAAGTTCGAAACAAAGATAAGTGATTTCTCTCTTTGTATTTTCTTTTTCTTGTATTAACAACAAAAAAGTTATTGAATAGTTTTTGCATATTTATTA